>Ga0315273_10000087_pt1 | contig 77340 bp, 68 predicted proteins | sample YL17G02_0_MG_FD_205753 | JGI IMG/M metagenome (GOLD analysis project Ga0315273, IMG submission 205753) | Sediment microbial communities from Yellowstone Lake, YNP, Wyoming, USA - YL17G02_0 | ecosystem: Environmental > Aquatic > Freshwater > Lake > Sediment | place: USA: Wyoming | collected... | reverse complement strand
ACTGCTTGAAGCCGCTTTGCCACGCGGTAGGCGCCTTCGCGCTCAGCTTCTTTCTTTAACCGAGCAAGCTTCTCTGATGTCTTTGGATGTAACGACAAGATTCTCCGAACCATGGTTTCTCCCCCCCTATTGGGAGTATACCACAGCCTGATTATATTGTCTCTTTAATTATGCGCAGCTGTATAGATACAGCTTGTCGGGTAATTCCTAGCTGAGAGGGGCCCGCTTCCCGCGAGCACGCGCGACGTGCGCCTCTGGCGCGCGGGATGGGAGTTCCTTGAGAAGGCGGTCGGTGGCGCGCAGCGACAGGCGCTGCATCTGAGCGATGGTGCGGTCCAACTGACGGCCGGCGGCAATCCATCCCGCGAGCAGGTCGGCCTCCTCGCGTGTGAAAAAGACAGTCACGGTCTTGCCGCCGATCTTGCGGGTCCACTGGTAGTAGGGACCGTGGAGGCGGGGCGGAGAGGCCTTGCAGGCGCAACCGGGCTTGCCGCAGGTCATGAAGCGTTTCAGCAGGGTGCCCCGGCGGAAGTAGCCGATGTGGGCGAGGGCGCCCTTGAGCTGTTGGTAGCGCTGCTGGAGATCGGTATTTATGGGCATAAAGCTTGACAAAGTCCTCCTACAGTGATAATACTGTATGAGATGTCGCCCGTCAAGCTCCGATGTCATTGGTTTCTGACCCGAATCGTCGCCTCGACGCTCGCAAGGGAGCTTCTCGGCCTCGGCATCTTGATCTTCTCCAGCGCCCCATCCCTGACAGCCGCTGATATGGCAATCGTTGCCCAGGAGGTCCTCGTCCATGCAAACCACCTCTGCCACTGCCAAGCGCCAACCCGATCTGTTGCCCAGGTCCAAGCGCCCGACCATCCCCATAGCGGAGGACCACAGGCTGGTCCACGTGACCGACACCCTGGACTGGACAGAAATGGAGGAGCAGGCCCAGCAGATTCGATCCGCCAAGCTCAAGAACGCCGCTGGGCGGCCGCCGCACCTGCGTGCCTTGCTGGGGGCCACGCTGCTGATGGCCACCCGCAAGCTCACCTACCGGGAAGCGGAAGACCTGATCCGCTACTACGCCCCAGCGCGTTACTTGTGCGGGCTGACCGAAACGGAGTGGACCCCGGACTTCACCACCATCCAAGACTTCACCGAGCTGATGGGCGAGGAGGGGATCAAACTCATCAATCAGTACGAGGTGCAAATGGCGGTGAAGCAAAAGCTGGCGGATCCCAAGACACTGGTGGCCGACACCACAGCGCAGGAAGCGGCGATCCCCTATCCCAACGAGATGGGGCTCATGGCCGGCTTCCTGACCTCGGTGGCTGCCGCAAGCCGGAAGGTCGGCCGAACGCTGAAGGGATTTGTGGAGGAGACGGTGAGTCAGTTCAAGGCGGCCAGGCAGAAGGTGCGAGAGTACCGCCTGTTTGCCAAGACCAAGGAGAGCAAGGATCGGGTGATGGCTCAGATGATCCCCATCGTCAAGAAGCTGAACGAGCATCTGGGCAAGGCGCTGGGCGCACCTGCCGCACAGGGGGGAAAGCTACGCAAGTACGCGATCGTGGCCAAGAGCAAGCTGGGGCAGTTGCACGAAACGATGAGCAAACTGCTGCCGCAGATCCGCTACTGGATTCGCACGGGCTTCGTGGCCAGCGGCAAGATCATCAGCCTGCATATCCCGCAGCTCTACAGCATCGTGCGCGGCAAAGTGGGCAAGACGGTGGAGTTTGGGCTGAGCTGGGGCATCACGCGACTGGCGGGTGGGTACCTGCTGGCCACGCTGGCCCAGGATCGCCGCGAGTTGCAGGACACGAGGTTTGCGGTGCGAGCGGTCAAGGACCACATCGCGTTATTTGGCAAGGCGCCGCTGGCCTATGCCTACGATCGTGGTGGATACAGCGTGCAGAATGTCTCCGCCTTGAAGAAGTTGGGGGTCAAGGAGGTGGGACTGGCCCCCCGTGGACGTACACAGTGGTCGGTAAGCGGGGCGGTGCGGGACCGGCTGGTCAAAGAGAGGGCACTGGTGGAGGCGGGAATCGGCACCATCAAGGGTTCCAGATACGGGTTCAATCGTCCGGCTGCTCGCTCGGAGGATATGATGGGGGCGTGTGGGCAGCGCGCAGTGTTGGGATTCAACACCAACAAGCTGGTCCGCGAACTTGCCGGGCGCAAGGGGATGACGCTGAGCGGCTAACGGCATATGGGGCGCCCGGCTACGAGCCCCACAGCACACCAGTGGGACGCCCACGAAACACACAGCACTCCAGCGGGGCATGACGCGGGCTTGCTGCCCGTCGCACACCGAGCGAACAGGCGCCTGAATTACCCGACAAGCTGTAGATAGGGCCGAGGATCATGCGGCATAAATGACAGTTCTCAAGACGTCCTCGCGAATCCCAGGCTTTAGAGAATCGGCGATGACCAGATCCACACTTTTTGCATCCAGTACGTCCTCGAGAAAAAATTTTAGGTCCATGTAGTTGTCGAATGTCTTTTTCGCGTCGGTGAAGGTGACAAGAACATCCACGTCACTATCTTGAGACGGATTCCCACCAGCGAAAGAGCCGAAAAGCCCTACAGAGCTGGTTCCAAAAGCACGGATTTTATCCAGGTTTTCATGAAGCCGCTTGAGAATCTCATCCCTCGTCATTGTTACATAGTACCAGCCCAGCCAAGGCGAAACAAGCGACATGCGGAAGCCTTGCATTCTAGAAAGAGGGCGAGCCCATTTATCCGTGGCAGTCATTGACCGGATACTGGAGGCCTCTCCTTGGCACTGGGCCGCTTTCGGCAGGTGAGGTGATCGCGGGTCTCCTCGACGATCTCCAGCACCCCTGCGGCCGCCAGCTTGGCCCGGGTGGCCGACCGGCTCTGGTGTCCGTCGTCCAGGATGAGCAGCCCATCGGGCTTGAGCAGCCGGAATATCTCGGCCAGGAATGCGCCGGGGTCGCGCACGGCGAAGAACATGTCGATCGCGCACACCCGGTCGGCGACCGCTGCCGGCAGCCCAGTGCCGTAGCCGCGCGCCAGCACCGCCTCCACGTTGTCCAATCGCTGCCGCGCGGCCAGCCGGCGGACCGCAGCCATAGTCCACGACGGTCATGCCGCTCGCTAAACCGAAGCCGCCGACTCGCCGGTCGATATAAGGGAACAGGGCGTCCTGCAAGCGGAAGGCCGCCACCATGAAGCGGAAGCCGAGGCCTGTCATGCGATCCGTCCTGCGCACGGCTTCACCCTCCGAGGGTCTCGGCCAGCACGAAGGGGAACAGCGCGTAGAACAGCGCCGCCTTGTACAGGTCCTTCAGCTCGATGCGCTCGCGGGAGGAGTGCGCCAGCTCCTCCTTGCCCGGGGCGAAGCCGATGGTCGGGATGCCGCGGTGCCCGGCGGTGGCTACACCATTGGTGGAGAAGCTCCACACCCCGCCGCGCGCCTTGCGCCCGGTGGCCAGATGAGCGGCCTGCATGCCGGCACGCACCAGGGGGTGCTCCTCATCGATGATCCAGGTGGGGAAGTAGGCCTCCTGGCGCACCTCGGTGCCCTTCCAGCTTTTAGCGGTGTACACGGGGATCTCCACCCGGGCCTCGCCGTGCCGGCCGACCAGCTCCTGGAGCTGGGCCAGAGCGCCCTCCCGGGTCTCCCCCGCGGTGAGCCGCCGGTCGATGTGGACGCGGCAGTGATCGGGCACGGAGCACAGGGACGGGCCCCGGCTGCCGATGTCCGACACGGTGACCGAACCCCGACCCAGGGGGACGGCCTTGGGCAGGGCGCGGTCCAGCTTCTCGATGGCGCGGAGGAGGGGCGCCATCTTGTAGATGGCGTTGACCCCCAGCCGGTTGTGCGCCCCGTGGGCGGCCTTGCCGGTGGTGCTGATCTCCAGCTCCATGCGGCCGCGCTGCCCGCGGTAAACTTTCAGGTCGGTGGGCTCGCCAAGCAGCACGTAGTCGGGCTTCAACCCCTCTTTTTCCATAAGGTACAGGAGAGGGAAGCCGTCCACGTCCTCTTCCATTACGGAACCCACCACGTACAGCGTGAAGGGCAGCTCCCCGCGCGGGAACAGCCTGGCCAGGGCGGCCCCGGCGACCAAGAAGCCGGCCATGGCCGCCTTCTCGTCTACGGCCCCGCGGCCGTGCACCGCCCCGTCGGCGATGCGGCCCTCGAAGGGGGGGTACTCCCAGGCCTCGGGGTCGGTGACCCGTACCGTGTCGATGTGCGCATCGTAGAGGATGGTCAGGGGACCCGAGCCGATGCGCCCCACCGCGCTGCCCAGGCCGTCGGTGCGCGCCTCTTGGAAGCCGAGGCTTTGCATGCGCTCCAGGATGAAGGCCACGATCGGGCCCTCCTCCCCGGTGAAGCTGGGAATGCGGACCAGGCTCTGCAGCAGTCCGGCCAGCTCTTCACGCCGCGAGCTGATCTGCCGGTGCAGGCGTGCTTTCAGTGTCGAATCCATGGGTTCCTCCTTGGTTATTCGAGAGTCAGCGCAGCGCGCGGGCAGACCGTGCAGCACAGCCCGCAGCTCACGCACGCCGTGCGGTCCAGATGGAACGTCTTGTCTTCGAAGAATATGGCCCGGTGGATGCAAGCGCGCTGGCAGGCCAGGCACAGGTCGCAGCGCTCCGTGTCGATGGCCGGGTAGGGATTGGCCTCCGGGGTGGCGGGGTCGCGCAGGCGCACCTCCGCGGGGATCGCGCCCCCCGCGCGCCCCATGGCGGCCGCGAGGCGCTCGCGGCGGTACAGGCCGCGGATTTCCTCCACCGAGTGAAAGCCGTGCGCGTCCAACCAGGTGGACAGGCCTTCGGCCAGCCGGCCGTAGACCTCCTGTCCCCGCAGCACCGCCAGGGTGCAGACCTGGACCGCCGAGGCCCCGGCCATGAGGTACTTGACCGCGTCGACGATCGAGCGCACCCCGCCCGCCCCGATCACCGGCTTGGCGGTCAGGCCGGCGATGGTCTCCACGTAGTGCAGTCCCACCGGCAGGATGGCCCGCCCGGAAAGCCAGCCTCGGCCGTCCCGGCTGCCCAGCAGGGGGCGGCGGGTCTCCACGTCGAAGTCCAGGGCCGGTCCCAGGCTGTTGATGGCCACGAAACCGTCCACGATCGGCTCCAGGATCTTCACGGCCGCGGCCAGGTCGGCCACCGCGGGGCTCAACTTGGCCAGCACGGGCAGGCGGGTGGCGTGCTTGAGCGCTCTGGCCTGGGTCGCCAGGGTGACCGGGTCCTTGCCGGTGTAATGGATGGAAAACTCCACGGCCGCGGCCAGGCCCGTTTTGTCCACCTCGCGGCCCAATAGGGCGAGCTCCTCGGGGGTGTAGCCCACGGACACCACCACCGGCAGCCCGGTCGCGTGGGCCTTGGGCAGCTCGACGTCGAGAAAGGCGCGATAGTCGATTTCCGACCACAGCTCGGCGTTGAGCAGGCTGCCGCTGAACGGGGTGGCGATGTTGGGCACCGGCACCCGGGCCGGCGTGACGCTCAAGGTCTTGGTCACCAGCCCCCCCGCGCCGCCGCGGGCCGCGGCGGCCAGCAGCTTCCCGTCGGCGCCGCCGGGACCCGCGGCTGTCCACACGGGGTTGGGAAACCGGATGCCGCACACCGTCACGCCCAGCTCAGCCATGCGCTTCCTCCCGCAGGCGTTCGAACAGCCGTTCGCCCTGTAGCGCGGCCGCCGCCGCCGCAGCCTCCTCGTCCAGGACGGTCAGCCGGCCGTCCCGAAGCAGCAATCGCCCGTCCCGGGCCACCGCGGCCGGGGCGCTCTCCAGGATCCCGTACAGGTAGTGCCCCCAGAAGCTCTCCGCGGTGAACGGCGTCGGGGGACGGTACTCCCAGACCACCAGGTCCGCCCGCTCGCCGGGCTGTAGGGCCGGGTGGTCCGGGAAGAAGCGGCGCACGAAGGCCTGCTGATCGAAGAAGACCTTGCGAACCAGGCCGAAGGCCTCGCCGGTTCCGTAGCCCTGGTGGCGGGCGAGCAGGAAGAGCTGCTTGAGAGAGCGTCCCGGGTCGGCGTGCATGCCGTCGGTACCGCACAGCACGGGTACCACGGCCGGGAGCGCGGCCAGGTCGGGGAGGCCGACGGCGTTGTTCAGGTTGGAGTCCGGGTTGTAGGCCACCGCGGCCCCGCTCGCCGCGATGGCCTCCCGGTCCTCCGCGTCCAGGTGGATGGCGTGGGCCAGGATGCTGTCGGGGGTGAGCAGTCCGAAGCGCCGCAGGCGCGCGGCGGGGGGCAGGCCGTGGCGCGCCGCGCTGGCCTGCGGGTCCGAGCGGTCCTCGGACAGGTGGATGTGGATGCCGCAGCCGTGCCGGCGCGCAAGGCCGCAGGCCGCCGTCAGGGTCTGGTCGCTCAGGGTGAAGGAGGCGTGCAGGCCCAGCAGGCCGCGCGCCTCGCCTCCCGGGTGGGCCTCCAGGAAACGCCCGTTCTCGGCCAGGGCCGCCTGTACGCCCTCGGGGCCGTAGCGGTCCGAGGTCTCGAAGCAGAGCACCGCGCGCAGGCTGAAGGAGGACAGCACGCGGGCGATGATCTCCAGGCTGCCGGCCGTGCAGCCCGGGGAGGCGTGGTGGTCGAATACGGTCGTGACCCCGGCGCGGAGGGCCTCGGCGGCGCCGAGGCGTGCGCAGGCCTTGACCATGTCCGCATCCAGCGCGCGGTCGAGGCGCCACCACAGGTTCTCCAGCACCGCCGGGAAGCTGTCCGTGGGACGGCCTGGGTCCCAGCCTTTGGCCAGGCGGGAGTAGAGGTGCTCGTGGAAGTTCGCAAGCGGCGGGGTGAGCACCCGCCCGGCCGCATCCAGCTCCGTCTGCGCCGCGCCCCTGACTGGCCCGGCGCGCCGCGCCTGGCCATCGAGCGCTTCGCCCAGATACCGCCGGAAGTCCGCCGGCCGAACCTCCGCAATGCGGCCTTGCTCCAGGACCAGGTCCGCGAACAAGGGGCTCACCGTGGCGGCGCCGAGCTGGCACACCCAGGCGTTGCGGATGCGGCGGAGGGCAGGAGGCAGCGATTCAGGTTTCGCGTTCACGGGGGCCCGTCGCCAACCAGGATATGTGCGGCACATCGGGCTGTCAATACTCGGTTTCCGCCTTGTTTACAATCTAGAAATCATGTTCTATTATGTAAGGATGATCGCCAGGGCCGCCGCCAGGATTGTGAGGGAGCGGCTGGCGGCATACCCGGCTGTAGCGCTCGTGGGCCCCAGGCAGGCGGGGAAAACCACGCTGGCCAGGCAGATCGGCGGGCGGTATTTCGATCTGGAGCAGGAGGGCGAGCGCCTGCGCCTGGATCTGGAGTGGCCCGTGCTCGAGCGCTCTAACCGCCTGGTCATTTTGGACGAGGCCCAGAGCATGCCGCAGGCCTTCCCCCGGCTGCGCTCGGCGATCGATGTGGACCGGAAGCGCAAAGGCCGCTACCTGCTGCTGGGGTCGGTTTCCCCCGCCCTGATGAAACAGATTGCCGAGTCCCTGGCCGGCCGGCTCTCCATCGTGGAGCTTACACCTTTCCTTCTGGACGAGCTTCCCAGGGCAGCCCTGGACAGGCTGTGGCTCCTGGGAGGCTACCCGGATGGCGGCATCCTGGCCCCGGCACGAGCCGCGACGCCATTCCCGCAATGGCAGAGAGATTACCTCACCCTGCTCGCCCAACGCGACCTGCCGAATTGGGGGATGCCTGCCAGACCGGCGCTGACCCAGCGCTTGTTGAAAATGACCGCGGCGGTGCACGGACAGGTTCTTAACGCCTCCCAGCTCGGCAACAGCCTGGGGGTTTCCTACCATACGGTGATCGGCTATCTGGATTACCTGACCGGCGGATTTTTACACCGGGTGCTGCCGCCCTATCGGGCCAACCTGGCTAAGAGACTGAGCAAGCGGCCGAAGCTGTACTGGCGGGACAGCGGCCTGCTGCACGCCCTGCTGAACGTTTCCAGCCGTTCGGCGCTTCTGGACCAGCCCTGGGTAGGTGCAAGCTGGGAGGGTTTCGCCATCGAGCAGATACTCGGCTGCCTGGCCCATCGCGGCATGGCGGCCGAACCCTTCTATTTCCGGACCAGCGACGGTTACGAGGCGGACCTGGTCCTGGAGCTGTCGGGGGAACTCTGGGCCATTGAAGTGAAGCTTAGCACTGTGGCCAAGCCGCAGGACATGGCCCACCTGGAGCGGGTGGCGGATTTTATCGGCGCTCGTCGGTGCATCCTGGTTTCCCGCACTGGCCAGGCTCATCAAGATGGGCGCAGGGTCTCGTGCGGCTTGCCGTGGCTGATCGACCACCTCGGAGAGTTGGTGAAAGGATGACCATGAACAGAATCGAAATCGACCCGGCACGCCTCGCCTGCCTGCCGGTGCACGACTGGCGGGAGCGCTGGTTCCTGCTGGCGGCCGGGGACTTCGCGGCCGGGACCTACAACTTCATGACCGTGGCCTGGGGCGGCCTGGGCTGCATGTGGGAGCGCCCCCTGGCCATGATCGTGGTGCGGCCCACCCGCTACACCTACGAGTTCCTGGAAAAGTTCCCGGACTTCACCCTCAGCCAGTTCCCCCGGGAGTACTCCAAGCAGCTGGCCTGGTGTGGGGCCCATTCGGGGCGCCAGGTGGACAAGGTCCGCGAGACCGGCCTCACCCCTACGGCCTGCAGGCGTGTAGCTGCCCCCGGCTTCGCGGAGGCGGAGCTGGTCCTGGAGTGCCGCAAGACCTACTATAGCGACTTGCAGCCCGCGCACTTCCTGGCCGACTACATCGAAGGCAACTACCCCGCCAAGGACTACCACCGGGTCTACTTCGGCGAGATCCTCGCCGCCTCCGGGACTGAAAGCCACCGGGGCTGAGGCCATGCGCTTCGAAGGGTATCGCTGCAGCGCCTGCGGCGCGGAGTACGGCCCCGAGGGGGAGCGCTACCTGTGCCCGCGGGACGGGGGCTGCCTGGAGGTGGTGCTGGACCTGCGGCGCGCGCGCGCGGAGCTGGAGGCCTCCGGCGTGGCCGTGAAGCCCGGCGCGGGGGGGAGCGCCTGGAGTGGGGAGCCGTCGCACTGGCGCTACCTGCCTCTGCTGCCCGTGGGCGACCCGGGCGGGCGCGGCACGCCCTTCCGCGCCGTGGGGGCCACGCCGCTGTATGCCGTTCCCGCCCTGCGCGCGCGCCTGGGGATGCAGCGGCTCTGGCTCAAGGACGAGGGGCGCAACCCCACCGCCTCGCTCAAGGACCGGGCCAGCTCGCTGGTGCTCGCGCGGGCGCGGGAGGTGGGCGCATCGGTAGTGGTCACCTCCTCCACCGGCAACGCCGGGGCCGCGCTGGCGGGCATGGCCGCCTGCCTGGAGGTGCCGGCCGTGATCCTCGCGCCGCACGCCGCCCCGCCCGCCAAGATCGCCCAGATGCTGGTGTACGGGGCCCGCGTCGTGCTGGTGGACGGCAGCTACGACCAGGCCACCGCGCTGGCCCGCCGGGCCTCCGAGGAGCTGGGCTGGTTCTGCCGCAACACGGGCTATAACCCCTTCAGCGCCGAGGGAAAAAAGAGCGCGGCCTTCGAGATCTGGGAAGCCTGGCTGCGCGGCGAGCTGGGCGAGGGTACGGGGGGTGGGGAGCTGCGCCTCTCGATATTTGTCCCCGTGGGCGACGGGAACATCATGGCCGGTCTCGACAAGGGCTTCCGCGATCTATCCCAGGCCGGCCTGCTGGAGCGCGGCCCGCGTCTGTTCGGCGTGCAGGCCGAAGGCTCGGCGGCAATCGCTTCCGCCTTCGCGGCCGGCACGGAGTCAATCCGTGCCGTGCAGTCCCGCACCCTGGCCGACAGCATCTCGGTGGACCTGCCCGCCGACGGGCTGCGCGCGCTGCGCGCCGTCAAGCGCACGGGCGGGGCCTTCCTCACCGTGAGCGACAAGGAGATCCTGGAGAGCATTGCCGAGCTGGGCCCGGCGGGGCTGTTCGCCGAGCCCGCCGCGGCGGCCGCCTGGGCGGGCTTGCGCCGCGCCCTGGCCGAGGGGCTCGTGCGGGCCGAGGACCCGGTCCTGGTGCTGCTCACCGGCAGCGGGCTCAAGGACGTGGGCGCCGCGCAGCGCGCTACTCCCCCGGCGCCGGTGATCGAGCCCACCCTGGAAGCGTTGAGAAAGTTGCTAACCCCCTGAGCAATCGGCTACAATAGGCCATGGCCACCTCGAAGAAGAAGAGCTCCCCCAGGCCGGGCGGCGCGAAGCCCGCTTCCGGCGGCGTGAAACCCAACCCGGGCGGCGCGAAGCCCGTTTCCGGCGGCGCGAAGGCGCGGTCCCGCAAACCGCTGGCGCGGAAGCCTGCGGCTGCACCGCGTGCCGCGCCCCTGACCGCAGGCAAGCTCCCGTCCCGAGCCGCGCCCGTGGCCGCCGCCAAACCCTTCCGCCTCACCCCCTCCACCAACGCCTTTCTGGGCATGGACGTGGAGTCCCTCAAGGAGTCCTTCGTCCACAACCTGGAGTTCGCGCTGGCCAAGGACGAGTACAGCGCCACCGACCACGACAACTACAAGAGCCTGGCCCTGACCGTGCGCGACCGCCTGTTCGAGCGCTGGATCCAGACGCAGCAGAGCTACTACAGCCGCAAGGCCAAGCGCGTGTACTACCTGTCCCTGGAGTTCCTCATGGGCCGGGCCCTGGGCAACGCCATCCTCAACCTCGGCCTGGAGGACGGGGCCTCCCGCGCCATGCAGGAGCTGGGCTACCGCCTGGAGGCCCTGGAGGACTGGGAGTACGACGCCGGCCTGGGCAACGGCGGGCTGGGGCGCCTGGCCGCCTGCTTCCTGGACTCCATGGCCACCCTGGCCCTGCCGGCCTACGGCTATGGCATCCGCTACGAGTTCGGCATCTTCTTCCAGCGCATCCGCGGCGGGGCCCAGGTGGAGACCCCGGACAACTGGCTGCGCTACGGCAACCCCTGGGAGGTGGAGCGCCCCGAGTACCTGTACCCGGTGCACTTCTATGGCCAGGTGAGCCAGCGCACCGAAGCCGACGGCAAGCGGCGCTTCGAGTGGCTGGACACCCAGGACATCATGGCCATGGCCTACGACACCCCGATCCCCGGCTACCGCAACGACACGGTGAACAACATGCGCCTGTGGGCGGCCAAGTCCTCGCGCGAGTTTGACCTGGACTATTTCAACCACGGCGACTACGAGCGCGCCGTGTCGGACAAGGCGCAATCGGAGACCATCTCCAAGGTGCTGTACCCCAACGACAACGTGTTCGAGGGCAGGGAGCTGCGCCTGAAGCAGGAGTACTTCTTCGTGTCCGCCACGCTGCAGGACATTATGCGGCGGTACAAGAAGAGCGCCGCCGGAGGATTGTCCGACTTCCCCGACCAGGTGGCCGTGCAGCTCAACGACACCCACCCCGCGGTGGCCATCCCCGAGCTGATGCGCCTGCTCCTGGACGAGGAGGGCCTGGCCTGGGAAGAGGCCTGGGCGCTCACCGTGAAGACCTTCGGCTACACCAACCACACGATCCTGCCGGAGGCCCTGGAGAGGTGGCCGGTCAGCCTGTTCGGCTACGTGCTCCCGCGGCACCTGCAGATCGTCTACGAGATCAACCGCCGCTTTTTAGAGGTAGTCTCCGCCCGCTGGCCGGGCGACGCCGAGCGGATGCGGAGAATGTCATTGATCGAGGAGGACGGGGAAAAGAAGGTGCGCATGGCCAACCTGGCCGTGGTGGGCAGCCACTCGGTGAACGGGGTCTCGGCCCTGCACTCCGAGATTCTGAAAAAGGAGTTGTTCCGCGACTTCCACGAGCTGTGGCCGGAGCGCTTCAACAACAAGACCAACGGCATCACCCCGAGGCGCTGGCTGCGCCTGTGCAACCCGGGCCTGTCCGGCCTGGTGAGCGAGCGCATCGGCAAGGGCTGGGTGCGGGAGCTGGACGAGCTCAAGGGACTGGAGCCGCTGGCCGAGGACGCGGAGTTCCGCGCCCGCTGGCGCGAGGTGAAGCTCGCCAACAAAAAGCGGCTGGCCGAGTGCGTCCGGCGCCTCACCGGCGTCACCGTGGACCCGCAGACCCTGTTCGACTGCCAGGTGAAGCGCATCCACGAGTACAAGCGCCAGCTGCTCAACGTGCTGCACGTGCTGGCCCTGTACAACCGCTTGAAGAGCGACCCGGCCGCGGAGGTGGTGCCCCGCACCGTGATCTTCGCGGGCAAGGCGGCGCCCGGCTACGTCCAGGCCAAGCTGATCATTCGTCTGATCCACGCCGTGGCGGACAAGGTCAACGGGGATCCGGCGGTTGCCGGCAGGCTTGCGGTGGTGTTCCTCCCGAACTACGGGGTCAGCCTGGCCGAGCGCATCATGCCGGGGGCGGACCTCTCGGAGCAGATCTCCACGGCCGGCACCGAGGCCTCCGGCACTGGGAACATGAAATTCGCCCTGAACGGGGCGCTGACCATCGGCACCCTGGACGGGGCCAACGTCGAGATCCGTGAGGAGGTCGGCGCGGAGAACTTTTTCCTGTTCGGCCTGACTGCCGCGGAGGTTGCGGAATGGAAGGCCCGCGGCTACGACCCGCGGGAGCTGTACCGGGCAAACGTCCAGCTGCGGGAAACGATCGACCTGATCGGCTCGGGGGCGCTCAGCCCCGGACAGCCCGACCTGTTCGCCCCGCTGGCCCGCGGCCTGTTGGAGCACGGGGATCCCTACATGCTGCTGGCCGACTTCGACGCCTACCTCGCCTGCCAGGAGCGGGTCGCGGCGGCCTACCGGGACCGGGAGGCCTGGACGCGGATGTCCATCCTGAACGTGGCGCGCATGGGGCGTTTCTCCAGCGACCGCACCATCCGGGAGTACGCCGAACAGATCTGGGGGGTGCACCCCGCGCCCGTGACGCTTCCTTCGCGGAAGAGGGCCTGAGCCGTGAGCCGCGCTATCCGCCGGCAGGACGGCTCCTTCCTCACCGCCCTGCTCAAGCTGATCCCCAGCGAGGTGGTGGTCGTCTACCTGTTCGTGCTGGGCATCCTGCCGGACCGCCTGCTCCCGCACCTGGCGGTGGCCGCGCTGCTGGTCGTGCTCACGCCGTTGTACCTGCGCTTCGCCATGGGCGTGCGTTCGCCGGCCCAGCTGGCCGTGTCCTGCGCCTCCATGTTGATCTGGATCTACGCTCTCGGGCAGGGCCCGGTGCGCTTCCTCGCGCCCCCCTGGTACGAGCCGTGGTACGGTTCGGTGGCCCTGGCCCTGTGGACCCTCATTCCCCCCATGTTCCTGTACCGCGGCGGCGAAAGCGGGGAAGGGCCGGCGACCGCCAGGGAACGCTCCCCGGGGGGCCGGCGTTGAAGAGGCAGCGCTCCGTGCGGTTCACCGTCAACGGCCGCGCGCTGGAGGCCCCGGTCGCCGACCCGGCGCTCCCCCTCCTGGACTGGCTGCGGGAGGACCTCGGCCTGACCGCGGCCAAGCGCGGCTGCGCCGAGGGGCACTGCGGGACCTGCACGGTGCTCGTGAACGGCAGGCCCGTGCTGGCCTGCCGCCAGCCTCTGGCCGAGCTGCAGGGCGCGCAGGTGCTCACCCTGGAAGGGTTGTCCGGACCCGATTCCCTGCACCCCCTGCAGCTGGCCTTCATCCGGGAAGGGGCAATCCAGTGCGGCTTCTGCACCCCGGGGATGATCCTGGCCGCCAAAGCGCTCCTGGACCGCGAGCCGGACCCCAGCGACCGGCAGGTCGCCCGTGCGCTGTCGCCCAACCTCTGCCGCTGCACGGGGTACGTGAAGATCCTGAAGGCGGTGCGCCAGGCGGCGGTGTGGCTGCGCGCGGGACAAGAGAGCTTCCGGCGCGAGGACGTGCTGCCCGCTGACCCTGCGCCCTTCGGGCGCCCCGTGCCCCGTGTGGACGCTTTGGCCAAGGCCACCGGCGAGTGCAAGTTCGCCGGCGACCTGCGCTTCCCGGGGATGCTGCACGCCGCGGTTCTGCGCAGCGAGCACCCGCACGCCGAGATCCTGGAGCTGGAGGTGTCCGGCGCCGCAGCCCGGCCCGGCGTGGAGGCGGTGCTTACGGCCCGGGACGTGCCGGGGCGCAACGCCTTCGGCCTCCTGGTGGCCGACCAGCCGGTATTCGCCGTGGGCAAGGTCCGCTGCGTCGGGGACGCGCTGGCCGCCGTGGTGGCCGCAAGCGAGGCTGAGGCCCGGGAGGCGCTGGCGCACATCCGGGTGCGCTACGCCCTCCTGCCGGTGGTCGACAGCCCCGAGGAGGCTCTGCGCCCGGGCGCCCCGCGGGTGCACGAAAGGCCCGCGGAGCGGGTGGGCAGCGAGGGGGAAGCGGCGGAGGCTTCCGGTCCCGGCGAGGCGACCACGCCGAACCTGGTAGCCCGCAAGCGCTCCGGCCGCGGGGACGTGGCGCGGGGCCTGGCGGAGGCGGAGGAAGTGCTGGAAGACGAGTACTTCACGCCCTTCATCGAGCACGCCTACCTGGAACCGGAATGCGGAATCGGCGTGCCGGAGCCCGACGGGCGGGTCACGGTATACGTGGGCAGCCAGGGGCCCTGGGAGGACCGGCGGCAGGTGGCCGCGGCCCTGGGGCTGGCCGAGGAGCGGGTGCGCGTCGCCCACCTGCCTCTGGGCGGAGGCTTCGGGGGCAAGGAAGACATCACGGTCCAGATCATCGTCGCCCTGGCGGCGTTGAAGACCGGGCGCCCCGTGCGCCTGGCTTACGACCGCCGCGAATCCATCCGGGCCAGCGTCAAGCGGCACGCCGAAAGCCTTCGTTATATTACGGGGGTTAAAAAAGATGGCACGCTTACCGCCGTAAGGGCGCGGATCCTGGCGGACTCCGGCGCGTACGCCTCGGTCGGGGAGGTGGTGATCCAGCGCGCGGTCAGCTTCGGGGCGGGCCCCTACGTGGTGCCGCACGCGGACATCGAGGCCCTGGCCGTGTACACCAACAACCTGCCCGCCGGGGCCATGCGCGGTTTCGGCAACCCGCAGGTCACCTTCGCCGCCGAGGTGCAGCTCAACCGCCTAGCTGCTCGGCTGGGGCTGGACCCCTTCGAGATCCGGCTTCGCAACATCCTCGAGGAGGGCAGGCCCACGGTCACCGGCGAGCGCCTCCGGTCCAGCGTGGGCGCGCGGGCCTGCCTGGAGGCGGTGCGCGCAGCGTTGCGCCGCGCCCCGCCGCCCGCCCCGCGGGCCGGCTGGAAGGCCGGAACCGGCTTGGCCTGCTCCTACAAGAACGTGGGCCTGGGCACCGGCCTGGACGACTACGGCGGCGCGAGCGGCGAAGTCCTGCCGGGGGGCATCCTGCGGGTCCGGGTGGGCAGCGCGGACATGGGCCAGGGCTCGGACACCACCATGGCCCAGATCGCCTGCCAGGTGCTGGGCTGGCCGTACTCCCGCGTGGTGGTGGAGTCCGGCGACACGGACCGCGACCCGGCCTCGCTGATCACCACCGCTTCCCGTCAGACCTTCGTGACGGGGAACGCGGTGCTGGCCATGGCGCGGGAGCTCCAGGCCCGGCTGCAGGCCTGGCTGGGCGGCCGGTTTGCCGTACCGGCTGTGGGCATCGAGCTGCGGGGGGACGTTTTCGTGGAAGCGGCCAGCGGCCGGTCGCTGGCCGCCCTGCCGGAACTGGCGGAGCTGGCGGCGGCGGACGGGGTCCGGCTGCGGGCCGAGGCGCGCTACTCCGCGCCCCGCACGTGGCCCGATCTGCGCGAGCCTGCCGGGGGGGACGGGGGGCGCCGCCTGCACGCCGCCTACTGTTTCGGCGCCCAGGCCGTGAGCCTGGAGGTGGAACCCTCCAGCGGCCGGGTGAACGTGCTGCGCGTGATCGCGGCCAGCGACGTGGGGCGGGCCGTGAACCCCGCCGCCGTGGAGGGGCAGATGGAGGGCGGTGTGGTCATGGGCCTGGGCTACGCCCTCTCCGAGGAGTTCCGCCTCGAGCAGGGCCGCATCGTCACGGACACCCTGGCCCGGCTGGGCCTGTGGCGTGCCGCACAGGTGCCGCCCATCGAGTGCCTGATCGTGGAGAACCCGCATGAGGAGGGCCCGTTCGGCGCCAAGGGCATGAGCGAGCTGCCCGTCTCCATGGCCGCCCCGGCCGTGGTGAGCGCCCTGCACGACGCCCTGGGCATCTGGATTACCCGCATTCCCGCCACCCCCGAGCGCATCCTGCAGGCCCTGGCCGCGAGCTGAGCGGCTGGAAAGGCCGATCGGGCTGGACCGGATACCGGGTCTGCCGACAATATAATTGAAACAGATGACCCGGCCCAACCCTTCCGCCATAGCCCTGCGCAAGCTGGATTTCTTCGCGGGGATGCCCGATGAGCACCTGCGCCTGGTGGCCCAGGTTGCCCGCTTGCGCCGCTTCCGACCCGGCCAGGTCGTGATCGAGGAAAATAGCCCGGCGGACACCTTCTTCATCATCCGCAGCGGGGGCGTGCGGATCAGCAAGCGCCTGGAGACCGGCGAGGAGATGTTCCTGGCGGAGGAGGGCAGGGGGGGGTTCTTCGGGGAGATGGCCCTGCTGGACGAGGGCCCGCGCTCGGCCACGGCCCGGGCCCTGGAGCCCACCAGCCTGCTGGAGATCTCGCGCAACGACTTCAAGGTGCTCCTGGACCAGGCGCCCCTGCTGGCCTACGCCATGATGCGCGTACTCTCCACCCGCTTGCGCGGCACCGGGGCCCTGATGGTTGCCGAGTTGCAGCGCAAGAACCGGGAGCTGGCCGAGGCTTACCGGGACACCATCACCGCGGTGGTGAACACCCTGGAGGCCCGCGACTCCTATACCCGCGGGCACACCGGGCGGGTCACCCTGATCGCCAAGGCCATCGCGGCCCACATGGGCCTGACCGACGAGGATTTGTACATCATCGAGATCGGGGCGCTGCTGCACGACGTGGGCAAGATCGGGGTGACGGATGCGATCCTGCGCAAGCCGGGCCCCCTGGACAGCAAGGAGTACGAGGAAATCCTGGAGCACCCGGCCAAGGGGCGCAACATCCTCAGCAGCATCGGCTACCTGGAAAAGATGATACCCTGCGTGCTGCACCACCACGAGCGTTACGACGGCAGCGGCTACCCCGAGCGCCTGGCTGGCGCCGACATCCCGCTGCCCGGCCGGATCATCTCCGTGGCCGACGCCTTCGACGCCATGACCAGCGACCGCCCGTACCGCAGCAGCATGCCGGTGCGGCGGGCCCTGGCCGAGCTGCGGCGCGGGGCGGGGCGGCAGTTCGACCCGAAGGTGGTCCGGGCCTTCCTCAGCGTCTGGCGCAAGGGCCGGCTGGCAGGCCAATTGAAGCGCGGGCAGTAGCCTGCCGGAAAGCGCTCAGGGCCGGCTCGTGGCCTCGTCGATCCCCCGCACCAGGCTGCCCACGTACTCCGAAAGGCTCTGGATCTGGCTGCGCGGCAGGCGGAAGCCGATCGCCCCTTCGTGGCCGCCGCCGTCGGTGAAATTAAAAAGTTCCAGCACCTGCCGCAGGTCGAAGCTCTTGTAGCGCCGGCTGCGGCGCAGGCGGAACTGCACCAGCCCGGTGTCGTCGGGAAGATCACAATAGCACACCAGGCCCAGCCACCCGCTTTCCTCCGCCAGGGTATCGGCTACGGTGCGGGCGGCGGCGATCACCGTGTCCCGGTCGAAGTCCCGGGCCAGGCGCACGGAGTCCCGGTCGCCCAGAAACGCGTAACCGATACGCCCTTCCAGCCTCTTGCGCTGCAGGAAGAACTCGAGGCAGCGCGACTCGGCCTCGGACTGCTTCTGGATCTCCTGGAACACCTGCTTCATGTTGGAAAAGTTGGAGGCATTCACCGTGGCTCGGGCCAGCAGGTTGTTGAACAGCGTGCTGAAGGTCTGGTAGGCGCGCTTCTCACGTTTGGACTTGAGCAGCACCCCCATGCGCGAGTCGCCGATGATGCCGGTGAGCACTGCCAGCACGATGTTGCGCGACACCAGGTCCTGGATGTTGAACCGCCGCAGCAGGGCGGGCCGGCGGCGCAGCCAGAGCATGATCTGCCCGACCAGTTCGCTGGCCGAGGTGGCTTCGGTCACCAGGCGGTAACCGGGGTCGCCGAAATACTCGCTGTCCGAGCCCAGATGGTGGTCGATCTCCATGCGCAGCAGGCTGCGCGTGTGCAGCAGCCCCTGGACTTCCTCGTTGGCTTCGATCATCGCGGGCTTGGGCGTGTCGCACAGCACGAGGGTATCCACCCGGGTGCGCACCAGGTCGGTGGGGTGCAGCACGGGGATGCCGTTGTAGCGGCAGATCTCCAGCAGGTATTGGAAGTGCTCGTGGATACGCGGGCCCAGGTAGATCGAAACCGGCCTGGCGAACTTGCGCACCAGCAGGGCGAAGGCGACCAGCGAGGCGATGCAGTCGTCGTCCGCGTTGCGGTGCCCGAGCAGCAGGAAGCCCTTGCGCTGAACCAGGGCGTCGACGATGTTGGCGATGATCTGGTTTTTCTCCCGGGTCGTGGGGATGGCCCGCTTGCTCATGCGCCCCCGCCCCGGATCCCCCGACAGCGCGCCGCGAAGGCCTCGATCTCCTCAAGGCCCTCCAGCACGCCCATCTCCACCTCCATTTCCCGGGCCTCGCCGGGCTGGAGCATGGGCAGGCGGCCCTCCTTGCGCAGCGCGGCGCGATTGAGGCACTTGGTGTTGGCCGGCTCCAGGCCGACCACGTAGTCCCCCTCGGCCAGCATCTTCCACTCGTTGAGGAAGGGGAGGGTGTTGGTGCGGAAGCCCAGGTAAAGGCCCAGGCCCGCGGGTCCGCCTTCCGGGCGAAGCTCCCGGTTCACCAGCGCCGCCCAGGCCCGGCCTTCGGCGTCCGCGGCCATGGTGTGCAGGTAGTCCAGCCCCATGCCGGGGAAGTCGGCGGCGGGCTCCTGGAAGCGCCGCACCTCCTGCAGGAGGTCCGCCGCGGCCTGGTCGTAGGGCTCGATGCTGAGGGAGGTGGACTCCAGCTCGCTTTCGGCGGCCAGCAGGGGGAAGCCGGCGTTGACGTGGTAGAGGATCGTGAACGGCGCGGGGCGGCGGCCGAAGTTCTGCACCCGGTCGCGCACGGTGAGTACGCGGGCCCCGACCCGGGTCGCTATAGAACGCTCCAGGCGCAGCCGCTCGCCGAAAAGGGAGGCCTCCTCCACGGTTCCGGCGATCTCCAGCACGTACTCGTCCGCCTCCCAGCGCGACAGGTCGCGGACCCGCGCGGCCGGGAGGCCGGAGTAACGTCCGTGCAGGCCCAGCTGCTCTGCGCCGTCCGGCCCGGGGTCGCCGAAGTAGGTGAGGCCGCAAGTGGTGAGCAGCCCGCCGAAGAACACGCGCAGCCACTCGTTGCCCGCCGGGTCATGGAAGGCCGGGTGGGCGATCCCCCCGGGAGCCTGGTACACGAGGTTGAGTCCCTTGAAGGTGCAGAAGGGGATATCCAGCCCGCGGTCTGGAAGCACGGTGAAACTTAAGCCCCCGCCGGTCTGGAGCTCGAAGGCCTCGACCCCCTTGGCCCGGCCCTCGGCCAGCACCACCCGGCGCGCGCCCCCCAGCTGCCCGAGGCCGCCGACGTGCCGTTCGATTTCCCGGCGGGTATAGGTCCTGCCTGCCAAGCGCATGAGCGAATATACACCAGAGGCGGGAGCGGCGCTACCGGTATTCTTGCCCAACCGGCGATTTCCGGCTACAACATTCTGCATGATCGATTTGACAGTGCACGCGGACGGGCTGGAGCGGGCCGTGCGCAGGGCCCGCGAGCGCAACATCCTCATCCCCACCTTCGCCCAGATGAAGGATCCCTCCCGGGCGCCGGAGGGTGTGCAGCGGGAGCTTGCCGGGATCGGGCTGTGGGACCTTCACCCCCGAAACCTTTTCCGCATCACCTGGAAGAACGAGCCCCGGGAGAGCGGCGGGGGCTTCGGGGCCGTGAACTACCTGGAGTTTCCCTCCGAGCTGACGGGGGTCGAGGCGCGCATCCTGGCCCTGGTGGGCAAGTGGTTCCCGACCGGGGCGCACAAGGTGGGCGCGGCCTTCGCCTGCCTGGTGCCGCGCCTGGTGACCGGGCAGTTTGATCCCACCGCCCAGAAGGCGGTCTGGCCCTCCACGGGCAATTACTGCCGCGGCGGGGCCTACGACTCCGCCCTGCTGGGCTGCCAGTCCATCGCCATCCTGCCGGAGGGCATGAGCCGGGAGCGCTTCGAGTGGCTGTCCCGGATCGCCGGGGAGGTCATCCGCACTCCGGGCAGCGAGTCCAACGTCAAGGAAATCTTCGACAAGTGCTGGGAGCTGCGCGGCTCCGGGCAGGACCTGATGATCTTCAACCAGTTCGAGGAGGCGGGCAACTACCTCTGGCACTACGAGGTGACCGGGCACGCCATGGAGGAGGTGCTGCGGCGGGAGCTGGGGCCCGGGGACGGCTATCATGGGGTGGCCCTGTCAACCGGTTCGGCGGGCACCCTCGCCTGTGGGGATTATCTGAAACAGCGCTTCCCGGGAAGCCGCCTTGTGGCCAGCGAGGCGCTGCAGTGCCCGACCCTGCTGGCCAACGGCTTCGGGGCGCACCGCATCGAGGGCATCGGCGACAAGCACGTGCCGTGGATCCACAACGTGAAGAACACGGACATGGTGGTGGCCATCGACGACAACGCCGTGGTCAGCCTGGCCCGGCTGTTCAACGAGCAGGCCGGCCGGGCCTGGCTGGCCAAGGCCGGGGTGAGCGAGGCTGTGGTGGGGCGCCTGGACCTGCTGGGTTTCTCCGGCATCGCCAACCTGCTGTCCTGCATCAAGTACGCCAAGTACTTCGAGCTGGGCCGCAGGGACGTGGTGCTGACCGTGCTCACCGATTCCATGCAGCTGTACGGCAGCCGCCTGCAGGAGATGCGGGGGCAATATGGCGAGTACCGCAGCGAAGACGCCGCCGCTCACTTCGCCCGCTACTTGAGCGGGGCCTCCACCGACCACCTGCTGGAGCTCTCCTACCAGGACCGCCGCCGGGTGCACAACTTGAAATACTACACCTGGGTGGAGCAGCAGGGCCGCAGCTACGAGGAGATCATGGCCCAGTGGTACGACCCGGGCTACTGGACGGGCATCCAGTCCCAGGTGGGCCAGGTCGATGCGCTGATCGAGGAGTTCAACCGCCGGGTGGGGCTGTAGGGGCTTCGCGCCGGCATACCGGGCTTCGCCCCGCTTGACAACCTCCCCCAACTTTCCGAGAATTCCCCAAGCGGGATATGCTCAAGATCTGGATCCGCAGGGCTATAGCCCTCGCCGCGCTGGGCATGGTGGTCTACCTGTTCTGGCCTCTGCTCAAAGACATCCGGGCCGCCGCCCGGCTGTTCGCCAGGGCGCACTGGGGCTGGCTGGCCGCCGCAGTGCTCATCCAGGTCGCCTCCTATTCCAGCCTGACCTGGCTGAACATGCTGGCCATGCGCCCCTTTCCGGGGCGGATCGGCTTCTGGCGGCTGCTGTTCGTGCTCACCGCCATGGCCTTCATCACCTCGGCGGTGCCCAGCGCTGGGGCCAGCGGCGTGGTGCTGCGGGCCCGCCTGCTGACCCGTTATGGCTACACGGCCGAGGCCTCCACCTTCACCCTCCTGCTGGAAATGTTGTACCTGGTGGTCGGCACGGTAGCGGTCGCCCTGTTCGGCCTGGGATACCTGTTGCAGATGGGCAGCCTGGCCGCGGGGGAGATCGCCCTGCTGGCGGCCCTGGTCATCTTCGCGGCGCTGGTATTGTGGGTCGGCTGGCGCCTGGTTGCCGAACCCCGTCGCGCCCTGCGCCTGCTGGAGCGGCTGGCCGGCACCTGGAACCGTCTGGCCTCCCGGCTGCGCTTGCGGCTCCTGGACCCCGATGCGCTGGAGGCGCGCCTGGAGGCCTTTCACCAGGGCCTGGTCGAGCTGGTCAACGTGCCACGCTGGAAGTTCCTGGCCGCCACCGCCGGACGCATCCTCCTGGACGTGGCCACCCTGGGCGCCTGTTTCGCCGCCCTCGGCCACCTCATCCGCCCGGACATCCTGCTGCTCAGCTACGGCCTGCTCATGGTCATCAGCACCCTGGCCATTCTCCCCGGCGGCCTGGGGCTGGCGGACGTGTCGCTGCCGGTGGTGTTCAGCCGTTTCGGAGTGCCCGGCTCCGTGGCCCTGGCCGCGGGGCTGACCTATCGCTTGCTGGCCTTCTGGCTGGTGCGCTTCATCGGCTTCACCGCCTGGCAGGTGCTGGAGTCACGGGCCGGCGGGCGGCGGAAGGCGCGGGAGGCTTGATGGGCCCCGGGGCGCTGTGCGCGGTGGTGGACGACGGCTCCGAGGACGGGACGGCGGAGGCAGCCCAACGCTGGACCGAGCGGGACAGCCGCGTGCGCCTTCTGCGGCTGCCGGTCAACGGGGGCAAGGCCGCGGCCATGACGGCGGGCGCGGAGGTCTCCCCGGTGGACCTGGTCGTGTTTCTGGACGCCGACCTGCTCGGCCTGCGGCCGGAGCACGTGCGGGCGCTGGCCGGCCCGGTGGCCGCGGGTCGCTGCGAGATGACCGTGGGGGTGTTTCGGGGCGGCAGACTCGCCACGGATTTCACCCAGGCCGCCGCGCCGGTGCTCAGCGGGCAGCGCTGTCTGCGGTGGAGCCTGTTCCGCGACGCCCCGGACCTGTGCAGCGCCCGCGGCGGCGCGGAGGTGGCCCTGAGCCTGCACGCCCGGCGCCGCGGGTACCGGGTGCGGCGCGTGCCGCTCCCGGGGGTGACCCACGTGATGAAGCACGAAAAGCAGGCCTGGCTGCCGGGCCGGGCGGCGCACGCCCGCATGTTCGGCGAGATTTTCCGCTACCTGGCGGGACACGTCCGGCGGCGTTGAGGAGGCTAGCGATGGGGTTCGACGTGGTGGCGCTGGATGCGGGGCGCCTGGATGACTATCTCTTGTTTTTCGACCGGGTGGCCTTCGCGGACAACCCGGATTGGGCGGACTGCTACTGCCTGTTCTACCACGTGCCCGGGTCGGAGTGGGAACAGCGCAGCGGGGCGCGGAACCGCGAGGAGGCGGCCGCCCTGATCCGGGCCGGCAGCCTCTCCGGCTTCCTGGCCTACGAGGGCGCGACCCCGGTGGGCTGGTGCAATGCCAACCGCAAGGAGCGCTACGCCCTTTTGGCGGAACATAAGAAGCTGTGGGATCCGGATGAGGCCGGAGGCAGGGTGCTCGCGGTGGTCTGCTTCGTGGTCGCCCCCACGCATCGCCGCCGGGGCATCGCCCGGCGCCTCCTGTCCGCGGCCTGTGAGGCGGCCGGGGCGCAGGGCCTGGTCTGGGTGGAGGCGTATCCGCGCAAGGACGCCCAGAACGCCGCCCAGCACTACCACGGGCCCCTGGCGCTGTACCGCGAGCTGGGCTTCACCGTGCACCGGGACCTCGCCGACTACTGGATCGTGCGCAAGAGCCTTGCACCCGGCGCCTGAGTCGGGGTCCGGCGCCGTGCAGCGCAAACCCCCCGGCCCGCGCTATGGCCTGCTCCTGGTGCTCTACTCCGCCCTGGGCTTCGGGCTGATTCCGATTTTCGCCCTCCTGGCCTACCGCGGCGGCATCAACGTCGTCACCCTGCTGGCGATCCGCTTCGCGCTTTCCGGTCTGGTGTTGTTCGCTTTCCTGCTGGCCCGCGGGCGCGGGGTGCTGCGCCAGGCGCTGTCCGCCTTGCCTAGTCTTCTGGGCCTGGGGCTATGCTACACCCTGCAGTCCGGCTTCTACTTTTCCGCGGTGCGCCACATCTCCGCCTCTCTCGCCTCGATCCTCCTGTACTCCTACCCGGCCTTCGTCTGCCTGCTGGCCTTCCTGGTGGAGCGGGAGAAGCTGACCGCGCGGACCCTGCTGGCCCTGGCCGTTTCCTTGGCGGGGGTGGTGCTGGTCCTAGGCTCCTCGCTAGGCGCCGCCAGCCCGGCCGGGGTGCTGCTCGCCCTGGGCGCGGCCTTGGTCTACTCCCTGTACATCACCCTGGCCAATCGGGTTCTGCGCAGCGTGGAGCCGGTGGTGGCCATGGCCGTCGTGACCCTGGTGACCAGCGTCATCTACCTCGGGCTGGGCCTGGCCGCCGGCAGCCTGAGCTTAGCGTTCGCTCCCGCGGCGTGGCTGCCGATCGCCCTGCTGATCGGGGTGTCCACGCTGCTGGCCATTTTCGCCTTCTTCCGCGGTCTGGCCATCCTGGGCTCCAACCGGGCCTCGATCGTGAGCATGACCGAGCCATTGTTCACGATCGGTATTTCGATCCTGGTGTTCGGGGACCGTCTGGGCTGGCAGCAGATCGCCGGGGCCATACTGGTGCTCGGCGGTACGGTCCTGGTCACTACCGCGCGCGCCCGTTCTTGACGTCCTGAGGCTTCTAGGTTATTGTATCCAAACAAATCATACATAAGGGAGTTCTTGACATGAAACGCATGTTCCCCCGTGCTCTTTGCGTTCTAGCGTTAGCGCTGGCTGCGGTCAACGTCTTGGCCGCCCCACCGAAAACCGGCCTGCTGCGCCTGGCCACGACCACCAGCACGGCCGATTCCGGCCTGCTCGCCTTCCTCCTCCCCGATTTCGAGAAGAGCTGGAAATGCAGCGTCGACGTGGTGGCCGTCGGGACCGGGCAGTCCCTGGAGCTCGGTCGCCGCGGGGACGCCGACGTCGTGCTGGTGCACAGCCGCAAGGGCGAGGACCAGTTCGTGGCCGACGGCTTCGCCCGCGAGCGTTTCGACGTGATGTACAATGACTTCATCATCGTGGGCCCCAAGGAGGACCCCGCCCGGGTTCGCGGCCTGGCCCTGGGCCGGGAGGCCTTCAAGGCCATCATGGACGCCGGCCAGCCCTTCGCCAGCCGGGGCGACAAGTCCGGCACGCACACCAAGGAGCTGGCCGTGTGGAGCGCGTTGGGGGTGACGCCCGGCGCGGGCCTGAAGTGGTACAACTCCCTGGGGCAGGGCATGGGGGAGGTCTTGCTGTTCGCCGCAGACCAGAAGGCCTATACTCTGACGGACCGCGGGACCTACCTGTCCATGGTGGACAAGCTGCCCGGCCTGGAGATTCTGATCGGCGGCCGGAACCTGGCGGAGAACAAGGATAAGTTCCTGCTGAACCCGTACGGCGTGCTGGCGGTCAGCCCCGACAAGTACCCCCAGACCAATTTCGACCTGGCTATAAAGTTCGTGGCCTGGATTTGCTCGGTGGAAACGCAGAAGAAGATCGGCGGCTTCGGGGCAGACCGCTTCGGCCAGCCTCTTTTCTACCCGGATTCCGCGGAATACCGCGCGGCCCGGAAATAGAGGGGCCGGAGCTCCGAACTCCCCTGGCTGGACGGTTGACAGGTACGAAGCCCCGGCCCACAATGCGGGCATTGACGCCGTACAATCCGTACAATAGGAGAAGCAGATGCTGAGCGCACGCAACCAGTTCGAAGGCAAGGTCAAGTCCGTGAAGTTGGGCACCGTCATGGCCGAGGTCGTCGTCACGGTCGGCAACCTGGAGTTCGTGGCCGCCATCACCCGTGGTTCGGCGGAGTCGCTAGGACTCAAGGCCGGCGACACCGTAAAGGCGCTCGTCAAGGCCACCGAGGTGATGATCGCCAAGGGATGAACGGTCTGCTGGGGGGGGAGATCTGGGCCGATCTTCTCCCGATCATTTCCCTTTCCCTGCGGGTGACCGGGACCGCTCTCGCGCTGTGCACGGTGAGCGGGGTGCCCCTCGGAGCGATCCTGGGCCTGACTCGCATCCCCGGCCGTCGCCTGGTAACCGCCATCCTGTACACGGGCATGGGCCTGCCGCCGGTCGTGGTCGGCCTGTTCGTCTACCTGCTGCTCTCCCGCAGCGGGCCGCTGGGCTCGCTGGGCTGGCTGTTCACCCCGCGGGCCATGGTCCTGGCCCAGACGATCATCTCCTTCCCGCTGGTCACCGGTCTCACCATGGCGGCCGTGCAGAGCGTGGACCCTTCTTTTCGCCAGCAGATGCGTTCCCTGGGGGCCACCCGCCTGCAGGAGATCTGGGCCCTGCTGCGGGAGGCGCGCCTCGGGGTGGTGGCCGGGATCATCGCCGCCTTCGGCAGCATCATCTCCGAGGTGGGCGCGGTGATGCTGGTGGGCGGCAACATCGCCGGCAAGACCCGGGTGCTGACCACCGCCATCGTGCTCAACACCCGCCAGGGTGAGTTCATGCCGGCCATAATCCTGGGGGTCATCCTGCTGGCGCTGGCCTTCCTGGCCAACGTGGCGCTGTTGCGCCTGCAGGGCCGGACCTGATGTCCTACGCCTTCCGCCTGGAGTCGGTCCGTCAGCGCTATACCGGGCGCACCGTCCTGGACCTCGACGAGCTGGAAGTGCGCCGGGGGGAGATCCTGGCCCTGGTGGGCCCCAGCGGCTCCGGGAAATCCACCCTGCTGCGCCTCCTGAACTTCCTGGAGCAGCCCACGGAAGGAACCCTGTACTACGAAGGCCGGGCGGCTGACGGGGAGCGCACGCCGTTGGCGCTTCGCCGCCAGGTGACCACCGTTTTCCAGCAGACCGCGCTGCAGAAAGCTTCGGTCCGGGCCAACGTGGCCTACGGGCTGCGCCTGCGAGGCCTGAGAGTGGACGGACAGGTGGAGGGACTGCTGGAGACGGTCGGCCTGAGCAAGCTGGCCGGTGCTCCTGCCCGCCAGCTTTCCGGAGGCGAGAAGCAGCGGGTGGCGCTGGCCCGGGCTCTGATTTTCCGGCCGCGCGTGCTGCTCCTGGACGAGCCCACCGCCAACCTCGACCCCTACAACGTCGGCCTGATCGAGGAAATCGTGCGCACCGAGAACCGTGACAACGCAACCACGGTAGTGCTGGTCACCCACAACGTGTTCCAGGCCCATCGCCTGGCGCACCGGACCGGGTTGATCCTGAACGGGCGCCTCGTGGAGCTGGCCGACACCGCTGTTTTCTTCGGTTCCCCCGCCGACCCGCGCACCGCTGCCTTCGTCAGCGGGGAGATGGTATACTGAGTGCCCAGGTGATCGAGTTCGCTTTTCTCAAGGGAAAACCGGAGTACCTGCAGATCGCCGAGCAGGTCGAGCTGTCGGTGGCCGCGGGCCGCCTCAAGCCCCACGACCGCCTGGAGCCCGTGCGCGAGCTGGCCGGGAGGCTGGGCCTGAACCCCAGCACCGTGGCCCGGGCCTACCGCCTGCTGGAGCGGCAGGGGGTGATCGAGACCGGGGGCCGCCGCGGCAGCCGCGTGGCGGCCGGCTCCGCCTCCGGAGGAGCCGAGATGCTGCGGCAGGTGCGCCTGCGCACCCTGGCTTCGCGGGCCGTGTACGAAGGCCTGGCCCAGGGCTTCGCCCCCGACGAGCTGGAGGCCGCGCTGGGGCTGGAGCTGGCCGCCTGGCGGGAGCGGCGGGAAGCGCCTGCCGCCCGCCTCCCGGTGCAGGAGGCCGGTCGCCTGAACCGCTTCGCCGGGAGCCACGACCTGGCACTGGAGGCGCTCTGGGTCCAGGCCCGCCGCCGCCACCCGAGCCTGGTGCTGGAGCCGCGCTACGTCGGGAGCCTCGACGGCTTGCTGGCCCTGCTGCACGGCGAGGTAGGGCTGGCCGGCTCGCACCTCCTGGACGAGGAAAGCGGGGAATTCAACATCCCGGTCCTGCGGCGGCTGTTCGTCGGGGTGCCGCTCTGCCTGGTGACTCTGGCGGAGCGGGAGCAGGGGCTGATCCTGGCGCGGGGCAACCCCCGGCGCATCCGCGGCTACACCGACCTGCCGGGGGTGCGCTTCGTGAACCGGCAGCCCGGCTCCGGCACCCGCTCCCTGCTGGACCACAGCCTGCGCCGGCAGGCCATCAAAGCCTCGGAGATCGAGGGGTATGACCGCGTGGTTCCCACGCATCTGGCGGTGGCCGCGGCGGTGGCCGAGGGCAGCGCCGACGCCGGGCTGGGCATCCGGGCGGCCGCCCGGGCCTTCGACCTGGAGTTCCTGCCCCTGGCGCGGGAGCGCTACGACCTGGTGCTGGCGGCCGCCGACCGGGACTCTTCGCCCATCGCCGAGCTGCTGGCGGTGCTCGCGAGCGAGGAGTTTCGCGCCGTGGTGGCCCAGATCGGCGGCTACGACACGGCCCGCACGGGCGAGGAGCGCCGGCTGTAGCGGATGAAGTCCGCGTGGTGGAAATTACCGTCTTGAACAACGCTACCTTCACCGAATATCTCGGCGGGGGGTTGTCCGCCGGGCTGAGACCCCCCCGGGCTACTTCCTGCCGGACGCGACTCGATACAGATAGAGCTTGTGCTCCTCGTCCACGCCGGCCAGCACCATCCCGGGGAAAGTGAAGGTGTTGGAAATCACCCGCGCCCCGGGACGCAGCTCCTGGAGCAGTTTGGCCTGCAGGCGATCATTGGTGGCCTGCAGCAGGTAGGTCACCACGACGTCGGCCTCGCGCAAATCCTGGCGGAATAGGTCTCCGCGAATGACCCGCACCCGCTTCCGCAGCCCGAGAACCGCGATCACGGCCCAGCTCCAAAGGAAGCGCGATACGTCCACCTCGATTCCAACCGCCCGGGCGCCGAAGCCGCGCGCCGCGATCACCAGCACCCGACCGTCCCCGCAACCCAGGTCATAGACCATCTCTCCCGGCCGAACCTCGGCCATGGACAGGATTCGACGGATCGTCTCCCAGGCCGACGGGACCCACGGCGCGCCCCGGCTGTTGGTCCAGATCGTCGACATCAGGAACAGCATGATGAGAACGAAGACCGCCGAAATCAAGAAGCTCATGCGCCAGGGTAACCGTTGCCGCCCCTAACCACAAGGCTCGCCTGCTGGGCAGCGGGGCTGGTCACCGAATTGAAAGGATGCCGGTGATTGGCCGAGAAGCAAGAGGTCTTTGATCTGGTTATAGGTTGCGAGAGCAGTAGATGACCTATAAACTTTTTGTGGCGCTGGGGGCGATGCTGAAGAGTGGAATGGGGACAATGCATAATCATCAAGGTATCCTGGGTTACATGGCATCGAGCGGTACAAGAAGCTCTCGACCATTTCTGCGCTGAACCTCGAAGACCACTATTGGCACGACTGCAAGGGCAATAGATAGAGCCGACGTTCGCGCCTGCGCTCCAGCCAGCCGTACCGATCGCGGATTCCGCGGGCGACCTTGCCCTTCGGCCTGCAGACGCCTACATTCACATCAATGAAGAAGCCCGAGCTGCTCGCCCCCGGCGGCAGCCTCCTCGCCGCCTACTACGCCTTTCAGGCGGGGGCCGACGGGGTGTATCTGGGGATGCAGGAGTTCTCGGCGCGCAAGGCCGCCGCCAACTTCACCCCCGAGCAGCTGCGGCGCCTGCTCGGCGTGGCGCGGGAGCGCGGGGGCAAGGTGTACCTGGCCCTGAACACGGTCGTGCGGGAACAGGAGCTGCCGCGGGCCGCGGAGACCTTGTTCTGGGCGGAGAGCCTGGGTCTGGACGGGGTGATCGTGCAGGACCTGGGCATCGGCGAGCTGGCACGCCGGCACTTCCCTTCGCTGCCGCTGCACGCTTCCACCCAGCTGGCGGTTCACAACTCCGCCGGCCTGCGCGTCGCCCGGGAGCTGGGGTTCCGGCGGGTCATTCTCGCGCGCGAGCTGGACCTCGATACGATCCGGGCTCTGCGCGCGGAGAACCCGGACATCGAGCTGGAGGTGTTCATCCACGGCGCGCTGTGCTACAGCTTCTCCGGGCTGTGCCTGGCCTCCTGGGCGCTCACCGGGCGTTCGGGGAACCGGGGGGACTGCGCCCAGATCTGCCGCAGCCTGTTCCGCTGCGAGGAGGGCGAGGGCTTCTTTTTTTCCAGCCGCGACCTGTACCTGGGGCCGGAAGTGCGCGAGCTGGCGGCGACGGGCATCGACGCCCTTAAGATCGAGGGCCGGATGAAGAGCCCGGAGTACGTGTTCCACACGGTACGGCTGTACCGGGCGATCCTGGACCGGGGCGAGGAGCTCGGCGGTGAGGAGCTGGAGGAGCTGGAACGTCGTTCAGCCCTGGGCTTCGCGCGCGAGCGCACCCGTGCTTACCTGCGCGACCCTCGCGGCGAACGCCTGATCGACGCCGCTTATCCCGGGCACCGCGGCGCCTTGCTCGGAACGGTGGAGTCCGTGCGGGACGGGCGGGCGGCCCTGCGCCTGGAGGCCGACCTTTCGCTGCGCGACGGGCTGCAGTACTTCCCGGAGGCGGGCGGGCGCGAGCCGGTGCAGTTTTCGGTGCGCGGCATCCGCAAGGGCGGCAGGGAGGCACCCTTTGCCCGGCGCGGAGAAGCCGTGGAGGTGGAGCTGCCGCCCGAAGGCGCCGCCCGCCCGCCTACCGCTGGCCAGGCCCTGTTCCAACTCTCCTCCCGCTTCCTGGATCTTCCGCAGCCCAAGGAGGGTGCCCTCCGCCCCTACCGGGTGCCCTGTGCGGGCACGATCGAGCTGGCCGGCGCGCCTGGTGGAAACGCCAGGCTGGGCATCACGTCGCGCCTTCCCGGGCTGGGCGAGGCGTTCCGCTGGGAGGCCGAGGTCCCGCTGGAGCGCGCCGCTTCACACCGGGCGTTCGCCCCGATCCTGGAGAAGGTGTTCGGGGAGTCCGGCGACAGCCTGCTGACGTTGGCCCGGGTGCAATTCGTCAACCGCACGGGCCTGCCCGACGACGCGCTGTTCGTGCCGCCCTCTGCGCTGAAGAAGGCCCGGGCCGCCTTCTACCGCGCCCTCGGGGAGGCCTTCGAGGAGCGGCGCCGGGAGCGCCTGCGTCAGGTGGAGGAGGACCGCACGGAGGCGCCCGCTGCGCCGGCAGCGATACCGGGGCGAAGCCCGACATGGATGTCGGCCTATGCCGCGCGGCGGCAGGACCTGTCCCCGCGTAGCCAGGCCGGCGACCCGACGCCGCACCCCTTTGTCGACGGCTCGATTGCGGCGCCTCCGAAGATGGAAGAGCTGGCCCAGGCCGGGGGCCTGCGCTTCCTGCCCCTGGCGCCGGTGAGCCGGCGGGAGGAGCAGGCCGGCTGGGTCCTCCAGCTGATCCAGGCTCACCCTGAGGAGCGCTTCGCCGTCGGGCTGTCCAACATCGCCCACCTGGAGCTGGCCCGCCTGCTGGCCGGACGGCAGAACGTGTCCTTTTTCGCCGACTTCCACCTGTACGCGGCCAACCGTTTCACGGTCGGGTTCCTGGCGAGGCAGGTGCCTGGGCTGCTGTTCGCCACGCACTGGCTGGAAGGCACTGCCGAGGATGCCCGGGCGCTGGAGGCGGCGGTGGGCTACCCGCTGGTCCGGTTGGATGCGGGCTTTCGGCCGCCCCTGTTCTACGGCATGAGCTGCCCGCGCGGGCAGGGGGCCCTGCGGGTGGACGGGCGAACGGGGTGCCGGGGTTGCCCCGGAGGCTTCGACGCTCCGCTGGCCCAGGGGAAGAACCGCTTCCTGCTGCGGGTGCGCGGCTGCACGGCCTACCTGTACGACGCGCGCGGCGCAGGCGCAGCCACAGGTACATCAACACGGGGGTGAGGGAGGGGGCGAAGAAGTTCATGCCGAAGAAGCCCACGAACAGGTCCAGCTCGCGGGTGTGCAGCGCCTCGGGGAGCTCGGCGGCGGGGAACGAAGGCGAGACGGGTCGCATCACCCCCATCGATCCGAGCTATCAGCAATCTTGCCGGACCGTTCACCAACCTATTATTACCAATTGCGGAGCCTCCTGCGGGAGGGTAGGATGAGGGAATGAACACCTTGAGGTTAGGCGTCATCGGCACTGGATCCGTGGTCCGCGAGATTTACCAGTACCTCTATTTCCGCAGTGTATACTCACCCCTCGTTAAGGTCGTAGCCATCTGTGACCCCAGCGCCGAGGCTCTGAGGACCTTCGGCGATGCCTGGAAGATTCCGGAAACGGCCCGTTTCACCGACTTCCGGGACATGATCCGGCGAGGGGGGCTAGATGCCGTCGCGGTCAATACTCCGGACAGCCTGCACCGGGAACCGACCGTCGCGGCCCTGGAAGCGGGCCTGGACGTGGTCCTGCCGAAACCGACGGCGGACAAGGTCGTCGACGCGCACGCCATGATCGAAACCCTGAAAAAAACGGGACGCTTCTTCGGGGTGGACTTCCATAAGCGCGAGGACCCGGTCGTAAAGGAAGCGCGTGCTCGTTTCGCCGAGGGGACCTACGGCACCCTGCAGTCCTCGGTCTGGTACATGCTCGACCGGCTGCTCGTGGCCGACCCGAACCATGAGCCGCGGTTTTTTTCCTCGCCGGATTTCGCCGAGAAGAATAGCCCTGTCACCTTTCTGACCACGCACATGGCCGATACCTTCATGTGCATTACCCGCCTGAAGCCCGTGGAGGTCCGCGCAGTCGGCTATCGGCAGAAGCTGCCCTCGCTCTCCCCGGTGCCCGTGCAGGGATACGACCTGGTGGACACGACGATCCTCTTCGAGAAAGGAGTCTTGAGCCACATCATTACCGGCTGGGCGCTGCCGAACACCGCGAACTGCCTCACAGTCCAAACCGCCCGGCTGCTGTTCACTGACTGCCTTCTGGATCTATGGCAGGATCACTACGGCTACCACGAGGTTACCGAGCGCGGGATCGACGACCGCAACATCCTGTTCCGGAACTTCGAGGAAAACGGGCTGGTGTCCGGCTACGGCATGGACTGCCCGGGAAAGATCATCCAGAACATCCTTCGTTTCCGGAACGGCGAGATGCGCCCCGTCGAGCTGGGATCCCTGTTTTCTCCGTTCTCCCTCGGCTTCTATACCACCCTGGTTTGCGAATGCGCCCATGCCTCCCTCCAGCGGGGTACCTCGCTCCAGGAGGGGGTCGTGCTGGGCACGCCGGTCGACGCGAAGAGCTATCTGCGGGAACGCATCGGTCGTGCCGCGGAGTCGTACTATCCTTCGTAGGGGCGAGGGCTAGAAATCGATCGTATCCGGGTTTGGCCCGATGCGGGCCCCCTCGTCCAGGGCGGTCAGCCTTTCCACGTCCGCCGCTTCCAGGGTGTAGTCGAAGATGCGGCTGTTCTCCTCAATGCGCTCGCGGTGCACCGACTTGGGGATCGTGACCACGCCGAGCTGGAGGTCCCAACGCAGGATGATCTGCGCCGGGGTTTTGCCGTACTTGGCGGCGAGGGAGGCGATCAGCGGATTCCCGAAGCCGCGCGTCCGGGTCAGGGGCGCCCAGGCCTCGGGACGGATCCCCTTGCCCGTCTCGTAGGCCAGGAGCTCCTTCTGCACCAGGAAAGGATGGAACTCCACCTGGTTCACCGCGGGCGCCACGGATGACGCCTGCGACAGCTCCTCCAGGTGGTGGACCAGGAAATTGCTCACGCCGATAGCGCGAGCCTTGCCCTGGGCGTACAGCTTCTCCAAGGCCCGCCAGGTCTCCGGAATTTTTCCCTTGACCGGCCAATGGATCAGGTACAGGTCCACCACGTCCAGGCCGAGCTTCCTGCGGCTGCGGTCGAAGGCCTGCAGTGTGCTCGCGAAGCCCTGGTCGGCGTTCCATACCTTCGTGGTGATGAAGACCGATTCCCGCGGGAGGCCGCTGTCCTTGAAGGCCCGGCCGACGTCCGCCTCATTGTCATAGAAGGCGGCGGTATCGATGTGCCGATAACCGATCTCCAGGGCCCAGCGCACGGCCTGCTCCGTCTCTTTGCCAGGAACCGACTGGAACACGCCGAGACCCAGCCAGGGCATTTCCACCCCGTTGTTCAGCTTCATGCTCGAGGAAAGATCCATTCCGCCTCCTCCTGCTTCATTCCTAATAAAGTACCGCTTCGGGGTCCACATTGTGCCGGCTGCAAACCGAAGCGCAGAACGCATCGACGGCGCGCCGCCGCTCCACAGGCAGACCTTCCGCCGGCTTCGCTTCGTCGAGAATTTGGCGAGCCCGTTCGCGGGCACGCCTCGGCGCGTCCTTGGCGCCTTCCGAATACCACTGATCCCAGGAGCGGCGGTCGGCCAGACGGGGGAAATAGAGGGCCTCCCGGAAATGAGCCAGGGTATGCGGAGTTTCCAGGTAGTGCCCGCCGAAGGGAAGAGCCATGATCTGCTCCTCCGCGAGGGTCTCCAAATCGATCGCTTCCCGCTTCACGATCCGCTGCACGTAGCCGATGATCTCCTCCTCGATGAGCAGCTGCTCGTAGGAAGCGGCGAGGGCGAAATCCAGCAGGGCTCCCGCCATGGTGACGCAGTCCGCGCCGGCCAGCGCGCACAGCAGGTAGGTCAGCGCCTTCTCGAAAGCCGCCTGGGCGTCCGGGCACTTGCTGTCCGTCGTGCCCTGCATCATGTTGACCGGGAGGCCGAAGGCCTGGCCCACCTTGGCCGAGGCGGCGGCGAACAAGGCCGACTCCGGGGCGCCGAAGGAGTGGAACCCGGCGGCCATGTCCATGATGCCGCCGTACGAGGCGGAGTGGAGCACCGGACACCCCGGCCGCACGAGCTGGCTCAGGACGACGATGCCGAGGACTTCCGCGGTGGCCTGCACCAGGGCTCCCGGGATCGTTACCGGATACATGGACCCGAGGAAGGGCATCGGCAGGATATCGATGGGCACTCCCGCGTCGGCCATGACCAGGGCGCCGATCGCGCTTTTTCCCCACTGCAGGGCGCTGTCGGGACAAATGGTGATCGCCCAGCGCTTCAACCGGCGAAGCTCCTCCAGGCTTCCCGCCGCCAGCTTCAGGACTTCCAGCCCCTCCTCGGCGACCGGGAAGCTGGTCGCGTACCAGCAGCAGGCGGGCTTGGTCATGCGCACGGAATTGTTCCGGTTCCAGAGGACGGGCATGACCTCCACGGGCAGCTCCTGAGGCTGGACCACGGGGTTGCCGATCGCGTAGGCCTCCAGAGCCTCCGAAAGCCGGGTGAAGTCCCTGAAATCCTGGTACGTGGCGGGCCGCCGGCTCACGCCGGGCGAGGTCTCGATGATCCAGATGGGCAGAGAGCCGATGGCGTATTTGGTTTCTCCGTCGCCGATGGGGACATCCCGCGAGGCATCCGCGCCCCGCCGCACGAAGGACCGGGGAACGGTCAGCAGGGCCGCGTCCAGCTCCTGCGGGCCGATATGGACGACGTTGCCCTCGGAAAGCTGAAAACCATGACGCCGGAACACCGCCAGCACTTCGGGGACCGTGAAGCGCAGGCCCTTGCGGTGGAGCACGCGCCGTGCGGCGGCGCAGATCTGCTCCACCTCGCCGGACGTGAAAAGCGTCAGCTCAGCTCGCATGGTCAAAGGCTCTTCATGAGGCCGAACACCTCATCGACTTTCCTGAGGGTCGTTTCGATGTCCCTGTCGCTGTGAGCCGTGGAGAGGTACCAAAGCCCCTTCTCCGTGGGGAAGATGTGCACTCCCCGGTCGAGCAGAAGCTGGCGGAAGGTGAGGTAACGATCATTGGCGATGTCGAAGGCGTCGCGCATGTCGAAGATCTCATGGTTGTGGAAGGAAACGCAGAACAGACTCCCCGTTCCCTGGATGCGCACCGTCTCGCCATGCCTGGCCGCCGACCGCCCGATCTCCTGCATCAGGTATCGGCCCACCTCGTTGATCCTCCTGATCGCCGCCCCCCCGTTCTTTTTCAGCTCCGTAAGGACGGCTTTGGCCGCCCGGCAGCCGAGCGCGTTGGCATTGAAGGTCCCCGCGTGGACGGCTTGGCGGCTGACTACCGGCTCCATGAGCTGCGCGCTCGCGCCGTAGGCGAAAATGGGAACTCCGCCCCCCAGGGCTTTGAAGCCGCAGGTGATGTCGGGGATCACCCCGAACAGCTCCTGGGCCCCGCCGAGTGAGACCCGCAGGCCGGTGATCGTCTCGTCGAAAATCAGCATGGCCCCATTGGCGGTCGCGATGCGGCGCAGGCCTTCCAGATAGCCGGGCCTGGGCATGATCACCCCACAGTTGCTCATGATCGGCTCGGTCAGGATCGCGGCGATCTCGCCCGGGTGCTCCCGGAAGGCCTTCTCCACGTACTCGAGGTTGTTCCAGGGCAGGACCACCACGTTGTCCAGAACGTTCAGCGGCTGGCCCTGGCAATAATTGTGAATCACCGGCCGGGGGTTTTCCCGGGTGCCGAAGTCCTCGCCCTGGTCCGGATGGAAGCTGAAGAATACGTTGTCGAGCCAGCCGTGGTAGTGGCCCTCGAACTTGAGGAACTTCGTCCTGCCGGTCGCCGCCCTGGCGAGGCGGAGCACGGCCTGCACCGCCTCCGAACCGGTGTTGTTGAAGTTCACGACTTCGAAGCTAGGCACCGTGTCGATCAGCAGCCGCGACACCTCGACTTGCAGGGGGTGGGGCTCGCCGAACCCGTACCCCTTCCCGAGCTGGTCGCGGAGGGCGTCATTGATGAGCTTCGGCGAGTGCCCGAGAATATTCGGTCCATAGTTCAACAGGTAATCGATGAACTCGTTCCCATCCAGGTCATAGAGCCTGCAGCCTCGGCCGCTCTCCATGTAAAGCGGGTGGGGACGGCCGAAGCTTTGCACCTGCGAGCCGACGCCCATGGCAAAGACTTTCTTTGCCTCTTCATACATTTTTCGAGATTTGGGATATTCCTTCCACATGGGCCGAGATTGTATACGTTTTGTAAGACAATGGCAAGAACGCCGTAGATGAAAGCCTTGTTTGTTATAAAGTCAACTTGAAATGATTAAACTTAGTTCCGATTCGTGCGGTCTTTCCCAATAGCGGAATTTATGGTAAACCATAGCAAGGGTTGAATGATGAAAAACATGATCCTGCCTGGCCGCGAGGCCAAGAGGAATGCCGCCAAGCGCTTTATCCTCAGTCTCCTGCGCAGCGAAGGCTTTATGTCCCAGACGCGTATCGTCGAGAAGAGCAGCATCCGGCCGGGGACGGTGCAAAACCTGATCGAAGAGCTGACGCGAGAAGGGCTGGTTCGAGTGGGCGGTGAGGGCAAGTCCAAGGGCGGCCGGAAACCCACCCTTCAGGAAATCAACCCCGACGCCTACTGGACCATCGGGATCGACCTGGACGAGGAGCGGATCTTCGCCGGTCTGGTGGACCTGAAGGGAAGCATCGTGCGGGAGGTGGGCAGGAGCAGGTGCCGGTTCAAGAGTCAGGACGATTTCCTGGGCGTCGTGAAGCAGGTCATCCAGGAGCTGACCTCCCAGGTCCCTTCTACGACCTCCCTTCTGGGTGCGGGCATCGGGATACCTGGTTTCGTCGACCGGGAAAAGGGAATCGCCCTGTACTGCTCCTACTACGACTGGATGCGGGACGTTCCCGTCAAGGATTTATTGGAAAAAGAATTCGGCGTCCCCTTCCATATCGACAACGACACGGTTGTGGCCACCCTGGGGGAGAAGTGGTTCGGAGCGGGAAAAGGGGTCGGCAATTTCCTCTACGCCGACCTGGGCGAGACCGTGGGGATGGGCGTCGTGATCGATGGGAGGCTCTGCACGGGGGCGACCGGGAACGCGGGGGAGCTCGGGCACACGGTGATCCAACGCAACGGGCCGCTCTGCATCTGCGGGAACGAGGGATGCGTGGAGGGTTTCGCCTCCGGCATGGCCCTGCGACGGGAGGCGCAGGATCGGGTGCGCAAAGGCGTCGTCTCCCTGATCTCGGACCTGTGCCAGGATGTCGACAACATCCCTCTGGATACCATCCTTTCGGCAGCGGAGCAGGGGGACAAGGTGGCCTACAAACTGATTACGGACACGGCCGACAACCTGGGCCTGGCCATCAGCAATGCGGTGAACCTGCTGAACCCGGAGCTGGTCGTCCTGGGGGGCTCGCTTATGGGAGCCAGGACAATCGTGACCGAGGCCATCGCGAAATCGATCAGGTTGCACTGTCTTTCCCCGATCGCCGCCGCGGTGAAGGTCGTCGCGAGCGATCTCGTGGAAAAATCCGGCATCCTCGGGGCTTCGACCCTGGTAAGCCAGAAATTTTTCGACTTCGATTGATGATTGTAACATAAGTATGGGAAATACTTGCTTATTGATTACGAATCGTCTTTAATACCAGGAGTTGGGAGTTTATTTTCATTCTATTTGTCTTATCCAAGGAGGAAAACATGAAAAAACGGCTGATTCTGACGGCTCTTCTGCTCATTGTCCTGTTCATGCCGTGGTTTCTCTCGGCGCAGGGCAAGCCGGTCACGGTTCAATACTTCAGCGGCTGGAACGAGGGGGAACCGTATGTCCCCTTGTTCCAGAAGATCATCGCCGACTTCGAGGCAGCCAACCCGAACATTAAAATAAACGCTTCCTGGAACGGTCGGGAAAACCTGACCAAGGTCCGCCCGATGCTCCTCTCGGGCAACGTGCCGGAAATCATGGATCAGGGAGGGGATGAGCTCACGGGGGCCCTGGTGAACCAGAACCTCACCTTCGCCTTGGACAAGGATCTGGCCGGCCTGGCCTTCGGGTCGAAAACCACCTGGAAGGACACGTTCAAACCCGGGCAGCTGGAAACGTACATGAAGGGTTCCCAGACCCATATCATCCCCTGGTGGATCGATACGACGGACTTTTTCTATAACGGCAAGCTTTTCAGCCGAAAGGGATTCTCCGCCCCCAAGACCTGGGATGATTTCCTGGCGCTGTGCGCGAAGATCAAGACGGGCGGCCTGCCTCCGCTCGCGCAGGACGGCGGCATCAATTTCTACAACGTCTATTACTTCCGCCATTTCGTTCAGAGGATCCTCGGCAACGGGGCGCTGCTGAACGCCGCCGGCGACAAGACCGGCAGCTCCTGGGACAACCCGGGCTTTCTGAAAGCGGCCAAGATGGTGGAGCAGCTGGCAAAGAACGGCTATTTCATCAAGGGCTTCGAAGGATACACCTTCCCGGCCGGGCAGATCGATTTCGTGAAGGGTATGGCGGCGATGATCCTGATCAGCACCTGGCTGCCGGCAGAGACGAAAGACTCGATCCCGGCGGACTTCGAGTACCGCAGCTTCCCGGTGCCGCTCGTGGCGGGCGGCAAGGGAAAGACGACCGACCTGGAGCTGTTCCAGTGGAGCTTCGTGGTCCTCAAGGACGCGCCCCGCAAGGCGGAGGCCGTCCAGTTCCTCAAGTTCTGGACACAGAAGAAGTACAACGACGAGATGGCCCTGAACCACGACGCCATGATCGCCATCAAGGGGACGGTCAATCCTCCTTCCAACGCCGACGCGGCGCGGGTCATGGACGTGGCCACCAGCACCTCCAGGTTCAACGATGGGGTGAACTCGGCCTATCCGGAGTACTGGCAGGCTGTTCTCCTGCCCGCGGACGACAACCTGATTTTCGGCAAGCTCACCGCGGAGCAGTTTATCGCCCAGCTCAAGAAGGACAGCAAGGCCTTCTGGAACAAATAGGCGCCTCGCGCCCGCGGCATTCAGGCGGCGGGATTCCCTGCCCGCCGCCATATTTCGTGCTTGGAGACGGAGCGTGAACAAGTGGCTGAAGAGGATCATCATCCCTTTTCTCGCTCCCGCACTCGCCCTCTACCTCGTTTTTTTCCTCTATCCGGCGGCGCAGTCCCTCTGGGTGAGCCTCAACGACTGGTCGGGGTTCACCCGGGACATGAGATTCATCGGTCTGAAGAACTTCCAGGAGGCCTTCAAGGACAGAATCTTTCACCGGGTGCTCCTGCAGTCCGTGGGTCTGGTGGCCGTCGGGGGTGTCCTCACGTTCGTACTCAGCCTCTTTTTCACGGGGCTATTGGGCGGCAAGCGTAAGGGGAAGGCTTTTTTCCGGGCGGTGATCTTTACGCCCAACGTCATCACCATGGTCGCCCTGGCCACCCTCTGGGGCTTCATCTACAACCCGCGGTTCGGCCTGCTCAACAACCTGCTGCGCCTCCTTGGTCTGAAGAGCCTTTCCGACGTGCCCTGGATGGGGCCGGACCTCGTCTACTGGTCGATCCTCGCCGCGGTAGTCTGGATTTACGTGGGTTTCTACACCATCCTTTTCATGGCCGGCGCCGACAAGATCCCCCTCGCCTTCTACGACGCGGCGAAGCTGGAGGGGGCCGGCTCGCTGCGGATGTTTTTCACGATCACCTTCCCGCTGTTGTGGGACGTTATCTCGATGGGACTCATCTATTGGATCATCGACGCGTTCATGCAGTTCGAGTTCTACTACGCGGTCTCGGGCTCCTTCCCCCCCATCCAGATCTGGACGATCCCGATCTACGTGGTGATTCTGGCCTTCGGCAAGCGGACGCCCATCTTTCGCATGGGCTACGCCACGGCGGTGGCCTTTTTTCTCCTGGTGATGGTCGCCCTTGTGGTCACCCTGGGCCGCAGGTTCCTGCGCCGCGGAAGCGTGGAGTACTGAGGGCAGAGCCGTGGAGAGGGATCGGCTCAAACAGGCCAGCGCGGGACAGTTTCTCACGAGGCGCTTGGTCAGCGCCGTGCCCTCCGGGCTGGCCAACTTTTTTCTGTACCTCTGGATCGCCTTCACCCTGTTCACCATTCTGTGGGTCATCCTGGCCTCCTTCAAAACCAACCAGCAGTTGTTCGAGAACGTATGGAGCCTACCCAGAGGCTTGAACCTCCAGAGCTACGTGAAGGCCTGGAAGATTTCCAAGATGGGGAACTACTTCCTCAACAGCGTACTGCTGATCACCATTTCCACCGCGGGCATCGTCTTCGTCGCCGCCCCGGCGGCCTATGTGCTTGCCCGAGTAGCCTTCCGCGGGCGCCAGCTGATCACGAACGTGTTCGTCAGCGGCATGTCCATCCCGCAGGTGTTGCTGCTCGTCCCGATGTTCATGCTTCTGCGGCGCCTCCTTCTGCTGGACAAGCTGATCGGGGTGGGATTGGTCTATATCGTGGTGAATCTGCCCTTCACGATTTTCATGCTGATGTCCTTCTTCGTCACCCTGCCCGGGGAGCTGGAGGAGGCGGCCGCCATCGACGGCGCCTCTGCCTTCAGGACGTTCCGCACGGTGATGCTGCCTTTAGCCGGCCCGGGCATCAGCACCGCCTTCATCATCAATTTCATCTGGAACTGGAAGGAGTATTTCTGGCCGATGGTGCTGATTTCCTCGGACACGAAAAAAACCGTTTCTCTCGGTCTCTACGGGCTTCAGGGTTCCATGCAATACAGCGCCGATTGGGTCGGGCTTTTCGCGGGCTGCGTGATCGTCATGCTCCCCACTCTGGCGCTTTACCTCCTCATGTCGCGCAGGATCATGAGCGGCATGACCCTGGGGGCGCTTAAAGGATAACCTATGAAGGACGTGCTGAAGATAGGGCTCATCGGCTGCGGCGACTACGGGCAGGTCCACGCCCGGGTGTACACCGCGGACCCCAGGACACAGCTTACGGCGCTCTGGTCGCCCCATGAAAATCGCCGCCAGGAGAACGCGCGCAGGTTCGGCTGTCGAGCCGTCTCCGACTGGCGCCGGATCGTCGAGGACCCCTCCCTGGACTGCGTCTCGGTGGCCACCCCGGACTACGCGCACGCCGAGTACGCCGCGGCCGCGCTGCGGGCGGGCAAGCACGTGCTGCTCGAGAAGCCGATGGCCACGACCGTCGAGGACTGCGAAACCATCCTCGCGGCCCGCGACGCCGGCGAGGCCAAGCTCATGGTGAACTACCACAACCGCTGGTACCCCGCGTTCATCGAGGCCCGTCGGGCGATCCGGGCCGGCGAGATCGGGAAACCGGTAAGCGCCAACTTTGTCCTCTCGAACACGATCTCCTGGGTGTTGAGCTCTATGAAATGGGGAGAGCGCTCGGGGCCCGAGTGGTTCCTGATGAGCCATATCGCGGATCTCGCCTTCTGGTTGACGGGGGATACCCCGGCAGCGGTCTCCGCCATGGCGGCCGAAGGGGTGCTCAGGTCGAAAGGCATAAGGACGCGGGACGTGGTCAAGGCGACGCTGATGATGAGGGGGGGAGCCGTCGTACACCTGGAATCCTCCTGGATACTCCCCCCGGCGTGGCGGAACCCCATCAACGAGATGTGGCTTTCCATCCAGGGCGAAAGCGGACGGGTCGACGTCAACGCTGACCAGGAGAACCTCACCCTCGTCGCCCGGGAGTACAGGACGCCCTTCGTCCTGAACCATCTTACCGAGGAGCCGCCGATCCGGGATTTCATCACCTGCGTCTTGGAGGACACGCCCAGCCCGGTGACGGGCGAGGAGGGGCTGCTCGTCACTCAGGCCCTCGAGGCGATCGTCCGCTCTTATACCGAGGGCAGGACGATCACCCTGGCTTCGGCGGCGAGCTAGATCAGCCCTCCCAGACCGGGACCACCCCCTCACGTTCCAGGATCTCCGCGACTACCCCGTCCACTTCCGCTGCCCTCTCGCTGGGGATGACTACCGGCAGGGGAATCCCGAGCAGCTTAGGAAGCTCATCCCTGGCCCGCTGGGTCAAATCCTGGCTGCCGCCGGCGCTCCAGGATTCGTAGCTCTGGCGGTCAGCGAGGCGGGGGAAAAAGAGCTCCGTTCGGTAATGCCGCAGGGTGTGCTCGGAGTCCAGAAAATGCCCTCCGTGGGGGGTAGCACGGATGAGATCCTCGGCCAGAGTATCCGGATTGACCTCGAAGCCTTTGCGGATCCGCAGGAGCTGTCCCGCCATTTCATTGTCGATGAGCATTTGCTCGTAGCTGGCCGTAAGCCCGAAGTCCAGAACGCCGCCGAAAAGGCTGAGACAATCGACGCCCATCAGGGTTGGCACGAGGGCGGTCATCATTTTCTCGTAAGCGCATTGCGCGTCCGGGACCTTGGAAGACACGGCTGGGACCGTCATGTTGCTGGGTATGCGGTACAGCCTGCAAAGTCCGGCCGCCGCACCCGTATACAGAGCGCTTTCCGGCGTCCCAAAGACGTGCCGCGCCTCCCGCATGTCCATGATGCCGCCGTACATGCTGTAGATGACCGGCGTGCCCCTGTTGATCAACTGCGCGAGACATAGACCGGCGAGGAGGTTGGCGTTGGCCAGGGCGAGGGTCCCGGCCAAAGTCACCGGGCTGAGGGAGCCTGGGAAAGGAGTGTCCATCAGCTCTACCGGAACCCCCTCTTTTGCCATTTCGATCAGGCCCGTCGCGCTATGGCCCCATTTGAGATTGCTGAGGGGACAGGCGGTGAGGGCCCAGGTTTTTTTCTTCCGAAGGGAAATATCGCCTCCCGCGGCTGCCTTCAGGATTCGCAGCGTATCCCCGGCGGTCTGGACCGTATCCGCATACCAGCAGCAGGCGGGCTTGGCGATATACTTCACCGTCGCCTGGTTCCAAACCGCGTGAACCACCGAGTCGGGTACGTCGTCCGGTTTGAGCACGGCGTTGCCTATCGCCAGATACTCACATTGGTTTACCAGCCTGATGAAATCGAGCAGGTCGCGGTACATCCCCCGTCGGCGAACGCGTGAAGCGGCATCGATGAGGTTGAGCGGGAGGGATCCGGCGCCCAGGAAAAGCTGTCCATTTCCAATATCGCAGTCATATTCCGGGGATGCGCCCTGGCGGAGGAAACGCTGCGGAGTCGCGCCGAGGGCGCTTTCCACGACGGCACGGGGGAAGTATATGAGGTGGGCGTCGGGATCCGTTCGCAAACCGGCGTCTCTAGCGATCGCCAACGCCTCGTCGGATACAAAGAGCACGCCCTTGTCCTCCAGGAGCCGGCAGCTAGTTTCGTGAATCATAAGCAGGTGATGTTCTTCGAGTAATTTTGGTTCCCAGAGGTTGAGGTTCCCCAGCATAGCAGGGTTAACAGTACAAAACGTAGGATAATCCTGTCAACCGATCATACTTTTAAGGATATTGAGGGCCAACTTGACAGGAAAACAGCGATATATTACTATTTGTTCCTAAGTCGCGCTGAATTGTTTAGAATTGGATACATTCCAAAGGAGGAAGTGCATGAAGAAAGCGTTTTTCTTAGTGGTCCCCCTCTTATGCCTGGGGCTGGTTCCCCTCCTCGCGGGAGGTGCCCAGGAGAAGGAGAAAAAGGTCACCCTGAACGCGATCGCCGTCAATGACCCTTTCTGGGTGGAGCTGACGAAGCTCGTCGGTGATTTTGAAGCCAAGACGGGAATCGCCATAAAGATGGAAGGCGTGGGCTACGACGAGGCCTACAATAAAATCACCCTCGATCTTTCTTCCCACAGCGGAAACTACGACATCGTCGGGGTGGACACTCCCTGGTGCCCCGAGTTCTCGGAGGCGGGGTTCCTGGCGGACCTGGGGCCCTATTTCCAGAAAAGCAAGGCTGAGCTCAAACCCCAGGACCTGATCGGACTGGGCGCGGGGGAGTGGAAAGGCGTGCAGACCGCTCTGCCCATCTCTCCGTACATCGCCATCACTTATTACCGGCGGGATCTGTTCGCGGAATCCGGGCTGTCGGTGCCGAAAACCTGGGAGGAGCTCTACCAAACCGGCAAGAAGCTCACCCGGGATACCAACGGGGACGGCACAGTGGATCAGTGGGGCTTCGCCTTCGGAAACGCCAAGGGCACCTGTATTACCCAATTCTGGGAGCTGCAGTATCTGAGTTCAGGCGGGAAATTCTGGAAGAACGCGAAGACGGGGGATTTCACTCCCGTGCTGGATGCGGACCTGGCCAGGAAAGTCACCGAACGGTTTAAAAGACTGCTGGAGATCGCCCCTAAGGACAACGTCACCTTCGACTGGTTCGACCAGGTGAATGCTTTTTCTCAAGGCCGAGTGGCGATGGTCAACTGGTGGGATGTGTTCAGCGGGGACTTTGAGAACCAGGAAAAATCCGTCATCGGCGGAAAATGGGCGGCGTCCGATTCGTTGTCCGCGGACGGGTCTCTGGGCCCCTGGATCGGTCCCTGGATGTTTGCTATCAGCAAGGATTCGAAACACCAGGAAGAGGCCTGGAAGTTTATGAAGTGGGCTCTCAGCGAGGAGACGCAGCGGAAGCTGGCCGCGACGGGCGCGACGCCGCCGAGCATTTTCTCGGTGCTGAAGGATCCCACCTTCCAGAAGGTTTCCCCCACCGCCGAGATCCTGGTCAGGCAGCTGGCGAAGGGCGCTCTGACCTGGCCCTACGTGAAGCAGTCGGCGAAGATAGAAGAGGAGATCATGGGGCTGCGCCTGAACCAGTATATGATCGGGGAACTGTCCCTGGATGAGGCCATGTCTGTTATGCAGCAGGAAGTTCTCGCGGTCATGAAGAAGTAGCGTAGGGTACATGCCGCTTCGGCGCTCCAACTCGGCCGGCATCGGGAACTATGTTTTCCTGCTGCCGGCCGTAATCGTTCTGCTGGCTATCGTCGTCTTCCCCCTTTTGTTCTCCATCGTCGCCAGTTTTTTCGATATCAAGCTGGTCAATCTCCGGTTTACGGACTTTGTCGGTTTCGGCAACTATTTCGCGGCTTTCGCAGACCGCAACTTCCTGGTTTCGCTGTGGAACACCGTGGTGTTCGTGCTGGTGGTGGTAAGCTTGGAATTCGTGGTCGGCATGCTTCTGGCTCTTCTGGCCTCGGCGCCGATTCCTGCAGTCGCGGTGCTGCGGGTCAGTTTTCTGCTCCCGACGGTTCTCGCTCCGGTCGTGGTCGGCCTCATGTGGCGGTACATGCTGTTCAAGGGTCATGGCGTGCTCTCCTTTCTGCTTGCCGTCCTCGGTTTGGAGCCGGAGACCGGCATTCTCGGCAACATCGTTCTTTCCAAGATCGCCATCTACCTTACGGACATCTGGGAATGGAGCGGCTTCATGGCGCTGATTTTTGTGGCAGGCATGATGGGCATCTCCACGGAGCTCTATGAGGCTGCCCGGGTCGACGGCGCTTCCCGCGTTCAGATCTTCTGGCGCATTACCCTGCCCGTGTTGCGGCCGACCATTCTGATCGCCGTCATCATCCGCTCCATGGATTCGTTCTGCGTCTATGACATTATCTACGCCATCACGCGAGGGGGGCCGGGGATGTCGACCACCAGCGTGAGCTATCAAATCTATCGCACCGCTATCCGCAACAGCGAACTGGGCTACGGATCCGCCCTATCCTGGATCGTCACGGTCATCGTTATCATCATGAGCCTGGTCTATATTCGCGTGGCCTACCGGCGGCAGGAGCTATGAAGCGGCTGACCCGAGTTTTCTTGACCGCGGCCCTGGCGCTTGCCTTTATCGGGCTGATATTCCCGGTGCTCTGGTTTGTTGCGCTTTCGCTCAAGAGCCAACGGGTGGCCTTCCAGGCTCCTCCAGTTTTCGTTTTCCGCCCCAATCTGTCTGCTTACCGCGAGGTTTTCCAGCCGGGCTCCAAGTACCCGCTATATCTGTTCAACTCGATCAAAGTGGCCTCTTTCAACACGCTGCTTTGCCTGGTGCTCGGGCTCCCCGCAGCTTACGCTTTCTCGCGCTTCAGGTTCGCGATGCGCCGGGCCTCCCTGATGGCGATCCTGGTCGCCCGGATGCTGCCTCCGATCATCCTGATGGTCCCTTTCTATCTATTGGCCAACAAGCTTCGTTTGATCGACACTGGACTCGCCCTGATCCTGGCCTACATGGTGTACAATCTGCCCTTCATCATCTGGATGATGAAGGGGTTCTTCGACGATATTCCCCGGGTTCTCGATGAATCGGCGCAGATCGATGGCTGCAGCCACTGGGGAGCCTTCTTGCGCATTGTCCTGCCGCTCTGCGGTCCGGGCTTGGCGGTGACCTGCACTCTGAATTTTATCTTTTCCTGGAACGAGTTTCTCTGGGCTAGCGTCCTTACGGGGATGCGGTCCAAGACCATGACGGTGGGGATTTCCGCCTTCTGGACGAACGTGTCCCTGGAATGGACGAAGATCGGCGCGGCTTCCACGATTTTTCTCTTGCCGCCGATTCTCTTGGCAATTCTCTTCCGCAAGTACATGGTCGGCGGGCTCACCCTTGGAGCCGTGAAGGGCTGAGGAGCGAGCCCGGCTGGACGCCGGCCTGCTTCACCTCCCACTTTCCCCGCCATGTTATTCTCGGCGGCCATCACCACGTAGGCCTTCAACGTGCTGTGGACTCGGCTGCTGGTGTACCCGTTGTTCGGCGGGGAGATCCTGCCGCTGCCGGTGCGGAAGCAGAGGCGTCCAGCTCGGTGAGCTTCACCCCCGCGGCGCGCAGGTACTCCAGGCTGACGAAGGTGCCCTCCTTGCACAGAAGGCGTCCGCCGCACTCGCAGCCGCCGCACAGCCCCACCCCGCACATGGTCAGGGTCTCCAGGCAGGCGAAGATGTCGCCGGGGCGGGCGCCCAGGCCTTCCTCCACCGTCATGGCCCTCTGGATGAACGGGTGGGGGCCGACGTTGTAAAAGCAAGCCGAGCGGCAGGCCGCCGTCCCCGCGCCCGCCAGCTCCTCGGCCATCACCTCCAGCACGCGGGCCGGCCGGCCGCTATCGGGCACGCACAGGCTCGGAAGCTCCCTCCCGATGCCCAGCGCTTCCAGGGCCGAGGCCTCCTCGGGTTCGGACACCCCGTAGTACAGCTCGACGCGTTTGCCGCGCTCCCGCAGCATGGCGGCCAGGCCCGGCACCACGGCCAGCCCCGTGCCGCCGGCCACCAGGTAGGCCTGGGGGCGGGGGCTCACCGGCGCGGGGGCCCCGTAGGTGCCGCGCACCCACAGGCGCTCGCCTGCTTCCAGCCTGAACAGCGCCTGGGTGAACTCGCCGCGCCGCCGCACCAGGAAGCTTAAGGGGGAGTGGCGGGCGATGGAGAAGGGCTTCTCCCCGACGCCGGGCAGGAACAGGAAGGCGAACTCCCCGGCGCGGGCGCCCAGCGCTCCATCCAGGCGCAGCAGCCGCAGGTCGGGCCGCAGATCCCGCGCTTCTGTAACGCGCAAGGCGCGGTACTCCATCTTCGACCCGCGAGCCAGGAAGGTGTCGGCTACCCGGCCGCCGCCCAACGCGTCGGCGCGCAGGGCGTGAACGTAGCCCGGGATCTGGGCCTGGCGCGCCACGCGCGCGAAGGCGCTGCCGATGCCGACCACGTCGGCGCCTGCGGCGCGCAGGGCGCGGGCGTCCTCGCCGGTCGCGACCCCGCCCATGCCCAGGATTGGGACCCCCGGCCCGACGGCCCGGCGGATTTCGGCCACCGCCTCGCGGGCGGCTTCCCGGACCCACTCCCCGGACTTCCCGCCCTTGTGCCCGTTGGGGTTGGACAGCACCGGCAGCCCGCTGAGCGGCTCCAGGAACACCTCCGGGCCCACCGTATTGATGGCCGAGATTCCGTCGGCGCCCACCTCTACCGCCGCCCGCGCGATGGCCCCGATGTCCGGCACGTTGGGCGTGAGCTTGGCGAACAGCGGCGCCGGCGTCGAACGGCGGATGGCCCGCACGAACTCGCGGACCGCCCCGGCGTCGGCGCCGATGGCCGACCCGTAGCCCGCGCGGGCGTGGGGGCAGGAGAAGTTCAGCTCCAGCAGGTCGGCCACGCCGGCGAAGCGGCGGGCCAGGAGGGCGAAGTCCTCGACGCGGTCCGCGGACAGGGACACTGCCAGCAGGCAGCGTAAGTGCCGCCGCCGGCGCAGGGCCTGCAGCTCGCGCAGGCCCTCTTCCAGCCCGGGGTTGCGCAAACCCACGGCGTTGCCGAAGCAGCCCGCCTCCGGCTCCACCAGGATCGGCTCCCGGTTTCCCGGGTTGGGCCGCACCTGGTAGCTTTTGGTGGTGATGAGCTCGATGTCGGGGACGTTCGCGTCCACCCACTCGATGAGTCGCGGCCGGGTGGTGAGGACACCCGAAACAGTGCCCAGCTTCAGGCGCGGGGCCAGTAGGAAGCTCAGGACCTCCCGGCGGGTCACCGGCTCACCGTCTGGGCGTTGCGGGTTCCGGCCAGCTCCAGCAGCTCGGAGATGCGGGCGTAGGCGTGGCAGCGCACGCCGTGCCGTTCCATCTCTTCCCGCCCGCCGCTTTCGCGGTCCACGAGCACCACCAGGTCGGTGATCCGCAGGCCTTCACTTGCCAGCACCTGGATCGCTTCCAGCTTGCTGCGGGCGGTGCTGATCACGTCATCCAGCAGGACCACCCGGTCCTCGGGATGGAAGTCCCCCTCGATGTTGTTTCCGGTCCCGTGCTGCTTGACCGTCAGGCGCGGGTAAACGAAGGGTACGCCCAGCCGCAGCGAGACCGCCGCGGCGATCGGCAGGGCGGCCAGGGGGATGGCCGCGATGCGCTGGAAGTCGAGGCGGGAGAGCAGAGCGGCATAGGCATCGGCCACCCGGGCCAGCAGGGGCGGGCTGGAAATGACCCGGCGCAGGTCCAGGTAGTAGGGGGAGATCTGCCCCGATTTCAGGCGGAACTCTCCGAACTGCAGGCAGCCGTGATCCAGGAGCCTTTCCAACAGCCGGATTTTCTTCAGCTCCCCATCAAGCTCCCGCAGGGCCGTGGGGCGCGGGGGTTTTTCCAGCTCCCGGGCGATCCGGTCGCGGTACTCCCGCGCCATTTCCCCCGGGGCACGGGCGTCAGCGATGGCCCGGCTGGAAGCCACCAGCAGGCCCAGGCCGTCGGCCCGCCGGCCCGCTCGCACCGCCTGTTCCAGCGAGCCCCCCTGCGCGCCGATGCCTGGGCAGAGGATCCAGACGTTGGGCAGGGCCTGCCGCACCGTCTCCAGGGCATCCAGGTCGGTGGCCCCCACCACCAGCCCGACCTGCGGGCCCCAGCCGGAGGCCATCCTGGCGACCTCCAGGTACAGCGGCGTGTCCTCCGTGCGCTCCCGGCCCGGGCCGCTCACCCGCAGGCGCTGCAGGTCGCCGGCCTGCGGGTTGGAGGTGCGGCAGAGCACGAACACCCCCTTGCCCTCGCGCTCCAGCAGCGGGCGCACCGCCTCCTCCCCCAGGTAGGGGCTGACCGTGGCCGCGTCCGCCCGATAGCGGTCGAATAGCGCCTCGGCGTACGCTGTGGCGGTGGCCCCGATGTCCCCGCGCTTGGCGTCCAGGATGACCGGCGTGTCCGCCGGCACCAGCTCCAGGGTGCGCTCCAGCGCTACCAGCCCCTGCGGGCCGAAGGCTTCGTAGAAGGCGATGTTCGGCTTGTAGCAGCAGGCGTAGGGCAGCGTCTCCCCGATCAGCCGGCGGTTCTGCTCGAGGATGGCGGCGGCGGGGTCCCGCCGCGCCTGTTCGTCCAGCCGCGGATCCAGGCCCACGCACAGCAGGCTGTTTTTCTCGCGGCAGGAGCGTTCCAGTCTGGCGAAGAAGCTTTCTTTCATGGTGTCCCCCCTCTTTCGGGCAAAAAAAATGGGAGCCTTGCGGCTCCCCCTCGGTGCTCTCCCGGACCTCGCGGCCTATGTAAGATCAAAAAAAAACTCCGGCGTCGCCGGAGTGGGTGCGTTCGATCAGTCCCTCGGATCATAAATTACACGGAGCATGTCACAGCCGGCCGCGCCTGTCAAGAGGTATTTTCCCGGTTGGCCGCGCGGGCGCGGGGGGAGCGCAGCTCCGCGCCGCCGGGGTCCGTGCCGGCGGTCCCCGAGCAGCCAGGCCCCGTTGAAACGCGCCTCCCGATCTGGTAGCGTGGGCGGCATGCAGATACGTGACGCCCGGGCCTGGAATCGGCAGGGACGGGGGCTGCGCTGATGTCGGCAAGCCTGCGTCTCGGGGTGCTGGGTTGCGCGGACATTGCGGTGAACCGGGTGATTCCGGCGCTGCGGGCTTCGGACAAGGTCGTAGTGCAGGCGCTGGCCTCCCGCGACCTGAGCCGGGCCCGCCAGTGGGCTGAGAAGCTCGGGGTGCCGACCGCCTGCGGCTCGTACGCGGAGCTTTTGCAGCGTGAGGACGTGGAGGCCGTATACGTGCCCCTGCCGAACAGCTTGCACGCTCCCTGGACGCTCGCCGCCCTGCAGGCGGACAAGCACGTCCTGTGCGAGAAGCCCCTGGCCCTCACCGTCCGGGAAGCCCGCCGCATGAGCGAGACCGCCCGGGCGCAAGGCAAGGTCCTCATGGAAGGATTCATGTACCGGCACCACCCCCGTCACCGCCGGGCGTTGGAACTGCTGCGCAGCGGCGCGATCGGGGACCTGGCCTCGATTCAGTGCGAGTTCAGCTACTACCTGCCGGACTCCGACGGCTACCTGTTCGACCCGGAGCGCGGCGGCGGGGCGTTGCTGGACGTGGGCTGCTACTGCGTGCACATCGCGCGCGCGGCCGCCGGCAGCGAGCCCCTGGAGGTGTACGCGGCGCACACCCTGAGCCGCGGCGGAGTCGACCTGAGCTGTGCCGGGCTGCTGCGCTTCGCCGGCGGCGTGCTGGCCACGTTCCACGCCTCCATGAAAGAGGAGCCGCGCTACGGCTACCGCCTGGTGGGCAGCCGGGGTCTGCTCGAAGCCCCCTGGGCATTCCTATCGCATGGCAGGGAGACCCACCTGGTGCTGCAGAAGGGCGAGCAGCCGGAGAACTTGAGCTTTCCCGGCGTGGACGAATACGTCCTGGAGTTCGACCACTTCGCCGAGGTGGTGCGGGGCGCGGCGGAACCGCTGTTTCCGATCGAGGATTCCCTGAACAACGTCCAGGTCCTGCAGGCCCTGCGCCTTTCGGCCCGGCGCGGGCGGCCGGTGCGGCTGTGATGGTCCCCACGACCTTCGACTGCGTGCTGCTGGCCGCCGGGAAGTCCACCCGGACACATCAATGGAAGATGATGCTGCCCTGCGGGCAAGGCACGGTAATCGAGGCGAGCGTGCGTGCGGCGCTGGCAGCCTGCGTCCGCGTGATCGTGGTGGCCGGCCATCGCGCCGGGGAGCTCGTCGCCCTGTTCCGCGGCCGCGAGAGCGTGGAGGTCGTGGTGAACGCGCGCTTCGAGGAGGGGATGCTCTCCTCCATTCGCTGCGGGTGTGAGCGCGTGCGCACGGCGCGCTTCTTCCTGGCCCTGGGGGACATGCCCCTGGTGGACCCGGGCACCTACCTGCGGCTGACCGCCGCGCCGGCGGTGGACGCGGTCATCCCCAAGTACCGGGGGAAAAAGGGGCACCCCCTGCTGCTTTCGGCGGAGGTGGCGCGAGCGGTGGCCGACGGGGGCCTGCCCGCCGGCCTGATCGGCGTCACGCTGCGCGACGTGCTGGCCCCCTTCGCCAACCTGCTCCTCCCCGTGGAGGACCCCCACGTGCTGCACGACATCGACACCGACGAGGACTACCGCAGCCTGCTGGCCGGCGCGCCGGGCGGCGGGGAGCATTCGTGAGCCCGCGCTACGGGCGGCTGGCCCGGCGGGTGCGCGTCCTGTACTGTCGACTGGACCGACGCATCGCTGGCTTCCGGCGCGCCGCGGGCCTGAGCTGCCCTAGAGGCTGCGGGGAGTGCTGCCTTTCGCCGGAGGTAGAGGCCACCGTGCTGGAGATGCTGCCGCTGGCGCTGCGCCTGCAGCGGGAGCGGCGGCTGGAGCAGACGCTGGCCGGTCTGGGTCCCGGGGAGCCTCCGCGGCCCTGCGTTTTCTACAGCCCCGAGCCGCTGGGCTCCTTCGGCGGCCGCTGCTCCGTGTACCCCTTCCGCCCGCTGCTCTGCCGGCTGTTCGGCTTCGCCGCCATGACGGACCCGGAAGGCCGGCCGCAGCTCGTGCTCTGCCGCCGGCTACGTGAGGCCGATCCGGCCGGCGCACGGGAAGCAGCCGCCGGGGCGGCGTCTGGCCGGCTGCCCGTGCCGTTGATGAGCGAGTGGTCGCTGGCCATGTACCGCCTGGACCCGGGGTTGGGGACCCAGGCCCTGCCCATCAACGCGGCCCTGAGGCAGGCGCTGGAGCGGGTCGCTCTGGAGCGGCGGTGGCGGGACCGGTGAACGCGGGTCCGGGCAGGCCGGCCGGAGGGAGCCGGCCCGGCCTGGACCTGGCTGCGCGTCGCACTGTTCGCGGCCACGCCGCTGGCCGCCTGGCTGCTGCTGAAGGACTACCTGGGAGGATTGAGGTACGTCGGATATGGCGTGCACCCGGTGGCCGAGGTTGATCGACAAGCGATTCGACCACTTTGACGATGCGTTTCGCGGCCTGTCGGTCGAGCTGTTGGAGCGCTTTCCGTGCTCGACGCGCGAAGGCGACGCTAAATGCCAAGGTGCTGTTTCACCTCGGCAAGCGTTTCCCACTGTTGTTCCTGACGGGCTATTTGCGCGTCCCGAATGTCCTCACGGTCCTCAAGCACTTCGATGAGCTGCTCGTAAAGCTTGATAGGGAGCACGACCTCTACTCGTTCCCCCTGCTCGTTGACGATAAAGCGGGGCCTGAGCGAAGTGGACTTTTTCGGGGAAGGTGAAGATACGGACCCCTTCTTCCTGGTCTTGGTTGCCAACGTTGTTTCCTTCTTGAAAGAATGTACTGTCCGCGCAGGGAACATTCAATACGGAGTTGCGTGAATGTGAACCTCATGCCTGTGAACGTCACATTCCTGTGCTCGCGCACTGCTGCTTCCTGTGGAGGACCCCCATGTGCTGCACGACATCGATACCGACGAGGACTACCGCAGCCTGCTGGCCGGCAGCTTCCAGGCGCCGATCATGCGCGAGTGGTCGCTGGCCATGTACCGCCTGGACCCGGGGCTGGGGACCCAGGCCCTGCCCATCAACGCGGCGCTGAGGCAGGCGCTGGAGCGGGTGGGACTGGAGGGGAGGTTGCGCGCCCGGGGCGCTGTGAGTGCCGGCCGGGCCGCCCCGCTACAGTAGGCGCAGCAGGGAGCCGGAAGGCTGCCGCTGGCGCAAGCGCCCGTACCAGCGGCAGGGCAGGTACAACAGCGCCAGGCCCAGGATCCAGAGCGCGAACATCCAGCCGATGGAGACCCCGCCTCGTCCGGCGAGGCGCCCCATCCCGACGTAGAGGAACAGGTGCGCCACGTAGAAGAACAGGGCCGAGCGGCCGAACACCGGCAGGATCGCGGGAAGGCGCACGCGGTCCAGCGCGTGGAACAGGGCCAGCAGCAGCAGGTTGATCCCCAGGGTCAATAGCACAAAGGTGATGCTGGGGGGGTACTTGACCACGTTGAGGAAGTCGATCCAGTTCCGGTAATTCGCGGGGCGGATGTTGAAGAAGCCGTCCAGCAGGCGCAGCCCGGCGAAGGCGGCCAGGAACACGATGCCCAGAACCAGGGCCCGCCGCATGGCTCGTTTCGCATCGGCCTCTATCCAGCCGGCGAAGGCCAGGCCCAACAGCAGCGGGGCCAGCCAGGAAAGCGCCGGGAAGCTCACCCAGAGGTTCTGGTCGCCGCCGGGCGCCAGGGCGAAGCGCTTCCACAGCGGCAGGTAGTGCTGCCACTGCCCCGGCCGGGGTCCGGCCCAGGCGCAGGCCAGGAGCGCGGCCAGCGCCAGGCCCGGGTACACCCAGGACTTCAGCCCCGACAGCGGGGCGGTGAGCAGCAGCCCGCCGCCCAGGGCGAACAGGACGCCGAAATACCATTTGACCACCCATCCGGAGGGGGAAAGCTCCCAGGCGCGGTTGACCACGGCCAGCTGCACGACGATGAGCAGCACCCCCCGCAGCAGGAACTGTCCAGTGGTCCGGCCCCACCCCCAGCCCTGCCTCCTGCGTGTGCGAGCGGCCATGCCCTGGCCCGCGCCCAGCAGGAAGAAGAAGCCCGTTGCCGCCAGGTGCGTGACCCAACGCACCAGGAAGGGCAGCGCCGAGTTGTAGGAGGGGTAGGGGCCGCCCCAGAACTCGCCGACCGTGTGCAGCCGGGTCAGGAAGAAGACCGCGTGGTCCAGGGCCATCAGCACCATGAGCAGGCCGCGCAGCCTGTCCAGCGACAGCAGGCGCTGAGTAGCCGACGACGCCGGTCTTTCAGCTTCGGGGAAGTAATTCATGTTTCGGTAGCCTGCATGCTACCGCAAAAAGCGCTGCTCTGCCAAGTCCTGTCCACCGCTGCGGCGGTCGAACGTTCCTTGTTCCGCCTTCTCCCCCTTGCGCTTCGATGGTATACTTGGAACATGAGAGGCCGGTACTCGGAGGCCGAGGCGGAGACGATTCGTGCTTTCGTCCGCTCCAGGAACAGTCGGAAGAAAGCGGAGCTCGCGGCCCGACTGCGCGCGGCGCGGCAGGATTGCGATGCCATCGTGTCGCAGATCGCACGGGAGTACAGACCGCTTCGAATCTATCAATGGGGATCCCTGGTAATCGATCGCCATTTCTCACAGATGTCGGATATCGACATCGCGGTGGAAGGAATCACGGACCCGGCGGCACTCTCGGCGCTTCGGAGCGCCGCGGAAAAGTTGACCCGGTTTCCACTCGACATCGTAGCGATCGAGCACGTGCATCCCGCGTACGCCGAACATATCCGCCGCCGTGGGAAGGTAGTATATGAGCGACAGAGGACCTGATCCGGAGCTGGTGGCTGAACAGATCGACCTCTCCTTCCGTGTGCTCGACGACATGGAACGTTTCCTCGCTGAACGCCGGGTGTTCACCGAGACGGATCTCGCCCCGGATCGGGCGGAAAGGATTGTCGTCGCTCAGATTCTGGAAAATACCTATACGGCGATTGAGACTGCCCTCCTGCGTATCTCTCAGGGCTTCGACAACAGCCTGAGTCATGAAAGATGGCACGCGGATCTTCTTGACAAGATGCTCCTCGAAAAGAAGGGGGTTCGTCCGCGCGTTCTTTCCGACGAGTCCCACCGCCTGCTGACGGAGCTCATGCGCTTTCGTCATTTCAAGCGTTATTATCTCGAGCTCGACTATGACTGGGAAAAGCTGCGCTTCTTGCTCTCCGTGCTGCGCCGCTGTCTTCCGCTGGTGCGGGTGGAGCTTTCCGCCTTCCGCGCCGAGGTGATGCGCGGGCTGGAGGAGGGCTAAGGTTTCGCGGGCTCCAGGCGCAGCCTCTCCCGCGCTGCCTTCTGGACCCGGACGCGCTCCCACAGGGTGGGGTGATAGCGCACGTCGCGCCAAGCGGTGATGAAATCGTCGTAGTGCCGGTGGGTGGCGTGGCCGCTCTGCCCGGTGGTGTGCATCATCAGGGAGTTGTCCAGGTTTTCCAGGTCGATGATCGAGCGCTGCGACGCGATGTATTTGATCTCGAAGGGCTTCTCCATGTCCCAGGCAGCCACGTCCACGGTGGTGTTGCCTCCGGGGCAGGCGACCGGCCCGCGGTTGAAGATGCGCTCGATGGGGGCGATCCCCGACTTGCCGAGGCTCTGGTTGCGGAACTCGGCCGTGTGCACCTTGCCCCATTGCCACCGCTCGAACTTCTCCCCCAGCTTCTTGGCGGCGGTGCGGTACCCTTTGTAGAAGGCCCGAACCAGGATTTGGTCGCGGGTTTCCTTCACCTCCGGCGTGCCCAGGTCGTCCCACCAGGGGTTGTGCGGCTCCTGGAGCAGGTAATAAAAGGCATTCTGCAGGCGGCCATGGCCGTCGGGGGGCCACCTCTTCTCGGGGTACTGGTCCCGGAAGGTCTCCTCCACCAGCGCCATCCAGAAGAACCCGTACAGGGCGGCCTCCGGGCTTTCCCGGCGCAGCTGGAAGTCCCAGGCGAGGAGGCGTTCGCGGGCGGCGGTCATCGCCTCGAGCTCCTTGTTTTCTTTCTTTTCGCGCTTCAGGCGCTCTCGTTTGTTTTCTTCCTGCTCCGGCTCGGCGGGTTTCTTCCCGGAGGCCAGGTCCAGCCCCCGCAGGAAGGGAACCAGTTCCGCGGCGTTGCGGTCGTACACGTCGCCGTGGATCCGCTGCATGTCCGCGATCGAGATCCCGTCCGGGTCGGCCTCGATCAGCTCCCGGATGCGCCGCGCCCGCTCCCCGAAAGCGAAATCGTTGCCGAAGAAATATGGGTAGGCCGGTCCGACGATCGGGTTATTGGCAGTAACAATGTAGCCCTGGTCGGGGTTGTAGAGGTAGGGCATCCGCTCAAAGGGGATGAAGCCGCGCCATTCGAACTCGTCGGTCCATCCCGGCACGGGCGCCTGCCCGAACCCCCGTACCCGTACCGGCTGCAGCCCGGTAGCCTGGTAGCCGATGTTGCCCTCAACATCGGCGAAAATGACGTTCTGGGCCGCGATGTCCCAGTAGCGCATTGCCTCGCGGAATTCCATGAAGTCGACGGCCCGATCCAGCCGGAACAGCGCATCCACCAGCCGAGTGGGCTGCAGGGCGGTCCAGCGTAGGGACACGGCGGTAAAGCCCACCCCGTCCGGGAAGTCCTTTCCGGTCGACACGCTGAAGCCCCCGAGGTCGGAGAGCAGGGACAGGTCGCTCAGCACCGGCCCGTGGCGGGTGGCGCGGATCCGCAGCACGAACGGCTCGTCGGCCTTGTGGACCTTGATGGTCTCGTGGCGGATCTCCATCCCCACCCAGCGCCCGTTCACCTCGTACTGATCCGGATTCTCCGGGTTGAGCTTTTCCACGTAGAAGTCCTGCGTGTCATTGCTGAGGTTGGTGTGCGCCCAGGCGATTCGGTCGTTGTGCCCTGCCACCACCCCGGGCACGCCGGGGAAGGAGAAGCCGCGCAGTTCGTACGGGCAGGCTTCCGTGCGGCCTACCGACCCGTCTGCCGCTACCCCGTGCAGGGCGATCTCGTACCAGATCGAGGGCATCTGGATGCCCAGGTGCATGTCGTTGGCCAGCAGCGGCTTGCCGCTGGCAGTGCGCCGGCCAGACACTACCCAGTTGTTGGAGCCGATGCCCTGATAGCCGGCCGCCCAGGCGGGGGACCGCAGGTCAGACGCCTGCCGCAGGCCGATCAGGCCACCGAGCAGCTTTTTCAATTCCGACTCGTCGACCGTGAACGGTACGTCCCGGCGGTACGGGGTGAAGAACGAGGCCCAGCCCTTCCGGCCGACCGCGCGCAGGACGTCCAGGTGCAGGCGCTCGACCTCGTGGTTGCCGCCCAGGTCGTAGGCCATCATCTTGCCCCAGGCGATGGAGTCGGCCGGGGTCCAGGGCTCGATCCGCACCTTGACCCCCTGCAGCGCGAGGAGGGCGAACTCCAGTCCCAGCCGGGCGGGGCGGCGCTTCAGAACGTAGGCGTTGACCCCGGCGGCGTAGGCCTCCAGGTAGCGGCGCGTGTCGGGGGAGAGCTCGCCGAACTCCCGCTGGGCCACCCGGTAGAGGCCCAGGGTGCGCAGGAACTTGTCGGTTTCCAGGGTGGACTTGCCGAACAGCTCGGAAAGCCGCCCGGAGCTGATGCGCCGCCAGAACTCCATCTGCCAAAAGCGGTCCTGGGCGTGGACGAAGCCCTGAGCAAAGAACAGGTCCTCGGCGCTGCGGGCGTAGATGTGCGGCACGCCGTAGCGGTCGCGCAGGACCTCCACCGGGGCGGACAGGCCCTCGGCCTGGATGCGGCCCCGGGTCTGGGGGTAGGGCCGGCGGGTGAGCCACAGCCAGGCCCCGAATACGAGCACGACTAGGAGCAGGACCGCCCCCGCGGCGATGATCAGCCCGCGAACCGTTCTGGACATGGTGAGCCTCCCTTCGTCCTGTTCTGCCAATAGTTATACGCCGGGCGGCGCGTTGTCAAATACGGCCGCGTTGACAGCCACCCCGGGCGCCTCTATGATCTTGAGGCTATGACCTACGATCTAATCGTGAGCGGGGGCCTGGTCGTCTACCCCGAGAGGACCGTGCGGGCCGACGTGGCCGTCGAGGGGGAGCGCATCGCCGCGGTGGGCGAGCCGGGAGAATTGCGCGGCAAGCGCACGCTTTCCGCCGAGGGCTGCTACGTGCTGCCCGGGGTGATCGACCCCCATACCCACCCGGTCTACCTGGACGACATCGCTTCCCTGTCGCGCTCCGCCGCCTTCGGCGGGGTGACCTCCATCGCCCATTATGCCTACGCCAAGCCGGGCCAGAGCCTGCTCGCGGTGCTCAAGCAGTTTCGCGCGGAGGGGGAGGCCGGATCCTGCACGGACTTCGCCCTGCACGGCGGGCTGTTCGACACCCTGAAGCAGGCCGAGGAAATCCCGCAGGCCTTCGAACTGGGCGTGACTTCCTTCAAGATGTTCATGGCCTATGCAAAGCTGAAGTGGATGACCGACGACTACGCCATGGCCAAAGCTATGGACCTGATAGGCAGGCACGGCGGCCTGGCCTGCATCCACGCCGAGACCGGGCTGGCCATCGACTACCTCCAGGACAGGATGTTGGCCGAGAAGGCGGACTTCGCCGAGCGCTTCCTGGAAACCAGTCCGGACGTGGCCGAGGCGGAGGGGATCTTCCGCGCCGTCTCGATCGGCCGGCTGATGAACTGCCCGGTCTACATCCCGCACGTGTCCTCCGCCGAGGGGCTGGAGGTGATCCGCTTCCTGAAAGGCCGCGGCGTGCGCGTGTTCGCCGAGACCTGCCCGCAGTACCTGGGGCTCACCTGGGAGGAGCTGAAGGGCCGCGGCGCCCTGGGCAAGGTCGGGCCGGCCATCAAGACCGAGGCGGACCGCACGGCCCTGTGGGAAGGGGCGCGCCAGGGGGTGCTGGATGCGGTCGGTAGCGACCACGCGCCCAAGCCCAAGACCGTGGAGGAGGACTTCTTCAAGGCTGCCTACGGGTCGCCGGAGGTGGAGACCATGCTCCCCGTGGTGTGGCACTACGGGGTGAACTCAGGCATCCTCACCCCCAATGCCGTGGCCGGACTGTTGGCCGGGAACGCCGCTCGTATCCTGGGCCTCGACCCCCGCAAGGGGCGCCTGGAGCCCGGCGCGGACGCGGACCTGGTGGTGTTCGACCCCGCCGAGCGCTGGACCGTGACCGCGGCCGCTCAGCACACCAAGGCTTCCTACAGCCTGTTCGAGGGAAGACAGCTCACCGGCCGGGTGAAAAAGGTCGTGGCGCGAGGCAAGCTGATCGTGGACGGCGAGGACTACCTGGGAAAGCCGGGCGCCGGCCGGTTCCTGCCTACCCATGCCGGAGGAGGGAAGCCATGACGGAGGTGCGCGAGCTTTCGGGGTTCCACAGCATCGATCTGCGGAGCTTCGGCAGGGTGGTCGTGGCCAGCGGCACGGAGCCGAAGGTCGAAGTCGAGGCGGAAGAGGACCTGCTGAGCCGGGTCCGCACCGAGGTGGAGAGCGGGGTGCTGGTCGTCGGCCTGCGCTGGTGGCTGGGCGCCCTGTTGCGGGTGCCCGAGCTGGGCGAGGTGGAGGTGCGCGTCACCGTACCGGAGCTGCGCGCCGTGAGGCTTTCCGGGGCGGGCCAGGTGCGCAGCGCGGGGGCTTTGTCGGTGAAGGATCTGGAGCTGCGCCTGAGCGGGGCGGGGCGGGTGAGGCTGGAACTACAGGCTAGGCGCGTGGACACGCGCCTGAGCGGGGCCGGGGCCGTGGAGCTGGCCGGCACCGCGGAGGAACTGGATATCCGCCTGAGCGGGGCAGGCGTGGTGCAGGCCGAGCGCCTGACTGCCCGGCGCGTCCAGATCCGCGCGAGCGGAGCGGGGGAGTGCCGGGTACAGGCCACGGAAACCCTGGAGGTAGAGGTGAGCGGCGCGGGCAGCGTGCGCTACCGGGGCAAACCGCGGATCGAAAGCCGCATCACCGGCGTGGGCCGTCTCTCCCCGCTGGACTGACGCGGGTCACGGCGCCCGGGTCTCCGGGCCCGCCCGCCGCTCAGGCCCCGTCGGCCTTGACCCGGGAGAGGCCCGGGATCAGCGTCTGGGTGGAGAGTATGCCGGGGATGCGCCGCACCCGCTCCTGCACGAAGCGGCTGATCCCCTCGGCGTCCGAGGAAAGCAGGTCGCGGGTGAGCACGGCCTTGGCGATGACGTCGATGCTGCCGTGCACCGAATGCACCTCGCGGATTTCCTCGATTTGGAACAACCGCTCCAGGATGCGGGCTTCATGCCGCGCGCTGATGTTGATCAGCACGAACACGGTGATCTGGCGCAGCATCTCCGGGTAGTCGCCGTCCTTGCGTGAGAGCATGTTCATGCGGAACTCCTCCATGTTCGCGGTCAGGATCCCGTCGATCCCGAAGCCGTAGCTGCGCGGGTGGCGCCGGGCCCACTGGTGGGCGGAGATGTAGGCGTACAGGTCCGCGGCGGTGCGCCCCGGGAAGCGCCGCGGTAGGTCGCTTGACTCCAGGATCGCCGTCAGGGGCCGGTAGATGGTCCGGTGCCAGTCCTCCGCCGCCTGGGCCAGGTCCAGCGCGCGGCCCTCTTCGGCCAGAAAACCCTGGTGGCCCCGGATCTGGTCGAGCAGCACGGCGTACTGCCCCTCCTCGGTCAGCTCGATCACCTCGGAAAGCTTGGCCTGGGCCTGGAAGGCGAGCTTCTCGTGGTACAGCAGGTTTTCCGGGGAGTGGCGCGAGGGCAGGAACTCGACTACGCGGGCGTCCAGCTCCCGGAAACCGTGCTCCTTGGCCACGGCGATCCGGTGGTGGCCGTCCATCACGAAGTACTCGTCCTTGATCTGGTACAGCTCTACGGGCGGCAGGGGGCGGCCCTCGCGTATGGCGCCGCGGATGAACTGGAGGCGCTCCCGGGGCAGGTGTCTCTTCAGCCGGAAGCGGGCGTCGAAGTCGTGGTAGCGAGACACGCTGCCGACGATGCGCTGGAGGGGCACCGGCTGGAGGCCGCGATCGCGGGCCTCGAAAGCCCCTTCCCGGGTCTGGGCCTCGCGGAAGCTGCGGACCCGCCGGGCGCTAGCCTTCTTTTCCCTCATGGTCGAGCTCGAACAGAAAACAGCCGCTGCAGTTGACCACCCGAGTGCCGCCCACGGCGGTGACCCGCTCGCCCGGGTGCTCGAAGCTGGCGTGCACGTGGCCGTGCAGGAAGTAGCCCGGGGCGTAGCGGTCGATGAGGCGGCGGAAGGCTTCGAAGCCCTGGTGGCAGGGGTCCTCGCGGTCGTGGATGCGGCGGGGCGGGGCGTGGGTCACCACGATGTCCAGCCCGCCGCGCAGGAACCTGCCCATCCTCCGGGCCAGGCCGCGCATCTGGGCCTCGGTGTACTGGAACGGGCCGCCGTTGTACCAGCGGGAGCCCTCGAAGCCCGCCAGACGCAGGCCGCGGTAGGCCACCAGCCGGCCGTGCAGGTTGATGCAGCCTTCCGGCTCCCCCGACAGCAGGCGCCGGTCGTGGTTGCCGCACACGTAGTAGACCGGCGCGTTCAGGGTCCGGGCTAGCTGGCTGAGGTGCTCCGGGGGCAGGTCGCCGCAGGACAGGACCAGGTCGACCCCCGCGGCGGGCGCCGGGGTCGCGAAATCGGCGACCGCCAAAATGCGCATGCTAGCCCAGAATGTACCGCGCGGAAGCCGCAACGTACAGCGCCGTGCCGGCGGCTGGGCGGGGCGGGCGAGCGGTGGCGATACGCCTTTGCTCATGGTACGGTTTGAGTATGGCGAAGATTACTTTCATCGGCGCCGGCAGCTTCGAGTTCAGCCGCACGCTGGTGCGCGACATCCTCACCTTCCCGCGCCTGGCCGATGCGACGATCTGTCTGATGGACATCGATGCCGAGCGCCTGCGATTCATTGAAAAGGCCGTGGGCAGGATCGTGAAGGAGGGGAAATACCCGGCGCGGGTCCAGACCACCACGGACCGCCGGGCCGCGCTGGAAGGGGCGGATGCCGTACTGTGTACGATCCTGGCCGGAGGCGTTGCGGTGTGGCGGCATGACATCGAAATCCCGAAGCGCTACGGCGTGGACGTCAACGTCGGCGACACGCGCGGCGTCTCGGGGGTGTTTCGCGCGCTGCGAACGATTCCCGTGATGATCGGCATCTGCCGCGACATGGAAAAGCTATGCCCCGATGCCATCCTGCTCAACTACACCAATCCCATGGCCATGCTCTGCCGCGCGATGCAGCGTGAAAGCAGGGTGAAGGTCACGGGACTCTGCCACAGCGTGCAGGGCACGGCCGAGATGCTGGCTCGCTGGATCGGCGCGCCGGAAGACGAGATCGAATACCTGTGCGCCGGGATCAACCACCAGGCCTGGTATCTGGAATACAAGTGGCAGGGCAGGGACGCCTACCCGCTCCTGCGCGTCGCGGTGGAGAAGCCGGAGATCTACAACGAGGAGATCGTGCGCAACGAGATGTTCCGGCACCTGGGCTACTACGTCACCGAATCCAGCGGCCACAACTCGGAGTACAATTGGTGGTTCCGCAAACGGCCCGATCTGATCCAGCGGTACTGCACCCACGGAACAGGCTGGAATCCAGGGGTGTACGGCTACATCTTGAACGAGTATCTCGACCGCGAGAGGACCTGGAAGAGGGAAATCCAGGCGTGGCTGGAGGATCCTAAGCCGCTGGACCTGAAACGCGAGAAGGAGTACGCGGCCTTCATCATCAACGCCTGCCTGGGGGGAGAGCCGTTCCGGTTCAACGGGAACGTGCCCAACCGGCAGCTCATCACCAATCTTCCCGAGGGGGCGTGCGTCGAGGTCCCCGTGGACGCCGACCGGCGGGGTTTCAACCCCGTGCACGTGGGCTCACTGCCGCCCCAGTGCGCGGCCCTCACCAACATGAGCGTCGCCGTCGAAGAGATGGCGGTCGAGGCCTGTCTAGGCGGTGATCCGGTCGGGGTCTTCCGCGCGGTGGCCTTCGACCCGCTCTCAGCAGCGGTGCTTTCGCTGGCTGAAATCCGGCAGATGGTGAACGAAATGCTGGAGAAGAATCGCGATTACCTGCCCACCTTTAAGCGCTTCACGGCCTGACGGCGGAGAGGCGAGCTTCCTACTTGAGCCCGGACAGGGCCTGCACAGGTGCTTCAGGCCTTCCCCATGACCATGGCCAGCAGGGCCATGCGCAGGTACACCCCATTGTGGGCCTGGCGGAAGTAGGCCGCGCCGGGGAGGGAATCCACATCCAGCGCGATCTCGTCCACGCGGGGCAGCGGGTGCATGACCACCAGGCCGGGCTTGCCCTGCTCCACCAGGGCGCGGTTTAGAATATAGCCGCCCTTCATCCGCTCGTATTGCGCAAGGTCCTCGAAGCGCTCTCGCTGCACCCGGGTCATGTACACGATGTCCGCCTGGGCCAGGGCCGCGCGGATGTCGGTGGTCTCCTCCACCTGGATCCCGCGCGCCCGCACGTCCCGGGTGATCGCCTCGGGCATCTTCAGCTCCGCCGGGGTGCAGTACACGTATTTCGGCGAGAAGGGGGCCAGGGCATAAGAGAGGGAGTGCACGGTGCGGCCGTACTTGAGGTCGCCGACCATGGCCACGGTGAGGCCTTCCAGCGTCCCCTTTTCCTTCTGGATCGTGTACAGGTCCAGCAGCGCCTGGGTGGGGTGCTGCCCGGAGCCGTCCCCGCCGTTGATGACCGGGATGGCCACCGCGTCGGCCACCCGCTTCGCCCCGCCGGTCTCCGGCTGGCGCATCACGATGCAGTCCACGTAGCCCTCGATGGTGCGGGCCGTGTCGGTGAGGGATTCGCCCTTGGCCGCGGAAGAGCTCTTCGGGTCGGCCACGGTGATGGGGTGAGCCCCCAGGCGCTGGATGGCCGTCTCGAAGGACAGGCGGGTGCGGGTGGAGGGCTCCAGGAAGATCACCGCCACGAGGCGATCGGCCAGCAGCGTTGCCACGCGCTTCGTGCGTACCAGCTTTTCCATGCGGGCGGTGACCTTCAGGATCTGGAGGATGTCCTCGCGGGACAGGTCCTCGGTGGAGAGAATGTCGCGTCCGGTGAAATCCATGGGATAGCAATAAAGGGAACGGGGCGAGGTGTCAAGTAATGGAAGTCCCGGGGCAGCGCTGCTACAATAGCGGGACATGGACAAGCGAAGCGACTACCTGAGCTGGGACGAGTACTTCATGGGCGTGGCGCTGCTGTCCGCCCAGCGCAGCAAGGACCCCAACACCCGTGTGGGGGCCTGCGTTGTAAATCCACGGAACAAGATCGTCGGCGTCGGCTATAACGGCTTCCCCACCGGCTGCCCCGACGATGAGTACCCCTGGGACCGGGAAGGGGACTTCCTCCAGACCAAGTACCCCTACACCTGTCACGCCGAGCTCAACGCGGTGATCAACAAGATCAGCGCCGAGCTGTACGGCTGCCGCCTGTACGTGGCCCTCTTTCCCTGCAACGAATGCGCCAAGGTGATCATCCAGTCGGGCATCACGGAGGTGGTCTACCTGTCGGACAAGTACCGGGACACGGACCCGGTGGTCGCCTCCAAGCGGATGTTCGCCAGCGCCGGGGTGAGCTTCCGGCAGCTGGAGCCCTCCCGAGGGACCGTTACGGTGTCGTATCGGGTGGAGTAGCCGGACGCCTGAGACTCTCCACCTGCACCTGAATGGCCTTCATCAGCGGGAAACCGCTGATCGGGTCGAACACGTCGTCGTGCGTGAGCAGGTTCACGTTGGCCTGGCGGTAGCCGTGGGTGATCTGCAAGGTGCCGGGCAGGATCTCGTTGGGGGCCGTGACCGTGACCGGAAGCTCAATGGCCCCCACCCGCGAGCGGACCCTGACCCGCTCCCCGTCGGCCAGGGCGAGGCGCGCCGCGTCGGCGGGGTGCATCTCCATCTCGGGGTTGCGCCCGGTTCTTGCGAAGCGCTCGATGTTCTGGAAACGGCTGTGGTAGAACAGCAGCTTGCGCGCCCCGGTGACCAGCACGAAGGGGTAGGCGGGGTCCGGCGAGCTCTGATAGGAAGGCGGCTTGTACTCCGCCAGCTCCGGGTAGCCCAGGCCCTTCAAATACTGCGAGGTGAACTCCACCTTGCCGGAGGGGGTGTGCAGGGGAGCCTCGCGCCACTTTTCGTAGCGGATACTCCGGTACGGGTAGCCCTCCGGGTGCCCGGCGAGCTGCTCGAGGGTGACGCCGGTAGGCTCCAGAAGCCAGCGGGTCAGCTCTTCCTCGTCCTTCCAGGGAAAAAACTCGCCCGCTCCCAGCCGGCGGGCCAGGTCGTGCCAGAACTGGTACTCGTCCTGAACGCCTGGGAAGGACAGGGGCTTTTTCGTCAGGGTGACCACTTGGAACATGGCGTGCACGTGCAGCTCCGAGCGCTCCAGGAAGGAGGCGGCGGGCAGCACGTAGTGCGCCAGCTGGGCGGTCTCGGTCAGGAACAGGTCGCGCACCACCAGCAGCTCCAGGGCGGCCAGGGCTCGCCGCACCTTTTCCGTGTTCGGGTTGGTCATGGCCGGGTTGGCCCCCGTGAGCAGCAGGGCTTTCAGGGGGTAGGGCCGGTCGCTCAGGATCGTGTCCATGGCCGTCATGGTGTGGCACTCCTGGCGCAGGCCGTACAGCACGGGGAAGCGCTCCGCGCCGATGGGACCCAGCTCGGTCAGAGGCCTCTCCTGGTACAGGGTCAGGCGGCGGGTGGGGAAGCCCTCGGCCAGCCGGTTGCCGCCCTCGCGGTCCAGGGCGCCCAGCAGGGTGTCCAGGTAAGCGATGGCGCGGATGTTGTTGATACCGTTCTCGTGATGCTCCAGGCCGTTGCCCACGTAGTTCACCACGGCGGGGGCGGCCTTGGCCAACGCGGCGGCGATCTCCCCCAACAGCGCGGCCGGTACGCCCGTTTCCCGCTCTACCACCTCCGGGGTGAAGGCTCGCGCGTAGGCCTCAAGGGCCGGGAAGCCCACCGAATGATTCTCCACAAGCTCGCGGTCGTAGGCGCCGCGCTCCAGCAGGGCGCGGATCAGCCCCCACACCAGGGCCCCGTCCGTGCCGGGGCGCACCGGCGCGTGCAGGTCAGCCTGCCGGGCCACCGCCGACAGGCGCGGGTCCAGCACGACCAGCTTGGCCCCGCGGCGGCGCGCGCGCATGATCATCTGGGTCATGTTGGGGTGGGCGTGCGGCGGGTTGGCGCCCCACAGGAGCACCAGGCGGGTGTGCTCGTAGTCCGGCACGCTCCAGGCGCCGTGCACCACGGTGTAGCCGATCCAGCGGCCGTTGAAGCACATGGAGTCGTTGGAGAAGTAGTTCGGGGAGCCGATGGCGTGTACGAAGCGCCGCGCCATCTCCTCCTGCTGGGCGAAGCCCACGGCCTCGCCTTTCCAGACGCCGATGGAGCGCTCCCCGTAGCGTTTCTGAATGCCGCGGAGGCGCTCCGCGATCTCGTCCAACGCCTGTTCCAGGGGGATTTCCTGCCAGCCCGAGGCAGTGCGCTTGAGCGGCTTCCACAGCCGGTCGGGGTGGTAGACCAGGTCGACGGCCGCCCGCCCCTTGCTGCACAGCCGCCCGCGGTTCCAGGGGTGCTCCTTGTAGCCGTCGATGTCCACGACCCGGCCTTCTTCCATATAAACGTTCAGAGCGCAGTGGTCGTCGCACATGCGGCAGAGGGTCTGGAAGACCTGTCGAGTTTCGCTCACCTCCGGCCGCCTTTGGCCAGGCCCAGCAGATCCGTTAGCTTGGCATCCAGGCTCGTGCGGCGGAAGGCGAACGCCTCCTCGGCCTCCACGAACTGCAGGGCCCCGGAAATGCAGAACTTCACGCACTGCGGGTCCCCGCCGCACAGGTCGCACTTGCGGGCCACCCGGGCCTTGGCGTCGAAGCGGATGGCGCCGTAGGGGCAGGCCAGCATGCACATCTTGCAGCCGGCGCAGCGGTCGGGGTCGATCTCCACGGCCCCGGTTTCCGGGTTGCGGCCGATGGCCGCGGCCGGGCAGACCTCCAGGCACCAGGGCTCCTCGCAGTGCACGCAGGTCCCGGGAATGCACACGCGCTCCTGCGGGTAGAAGCTCACCCGGATGTTGGAGTCCCGGCGCTCGAAGGTCCCGGCCTGCTTGAAGGCGCAGGCGTACTCGCAGTTGCGGCAGGCCACGCAGATCTCCGGGTCCATGGTCACGATGCGCATTGCGTCATCTCCTTGAGGCTTTCAGGGCGAGGGTTCGGTGCAGCCCGCCGAACGGCTCGGCGGGAACCAGGCGTGCTTTCCGCCCGGCGCGGATCCGCGGGCGCAGGGCGGCCAGCACGGCCAGGTCCTCCGGAGTGCCCAGCACCACGCCCCCCAGCGGGACGCCGCCGCGGAACAGAAGCTTGACGTAGCGGCCCGTGCGCGGATCGTGCTCGACCACCGCCTCTTCCGCGGGGTCGCCGTTTTCCAGGAAGCGGCCCATGGAGGCCACGGTCAGCCCGTACATCTCGGCCACGTTCATGTTGAGGCTGCCGGCGTACACCCGCTCGTGGCCGGCCATGTTGGCCCCGGCCACCCGGCCCTGCTCCACCGCGGTGGGCCACAGGGCGTGGGCCGCGTGAGCCTCGCCGAAAACGCTCGGGCCCAGGGCGGCGTCCCCCGCCGCGTAGATCCCGAGTACACCGGTCCGCATCCGCTCGTCCACGGGGATGCCGCCCGCCTCGACCCGCACCGCAGTGCCCTCCAGGAAGGACAGGTTAGGCCGGACCCCGGCGCCCACCACCACCAGGTCGGCGTCGACGTTCGGGTCCTCGCAGGACAGGACTACCCGCAGGGGGGTGCGGCCCGCCGGCCGCTCGACCCGCTCAATGCCCACCGCGCAGCGCACGTCGGCCCCGTGCCCGCGCATCCTGGCCTCCAGCAGGGCCGAGGCGGTCTGGTCCAGGACCTTGGGCAGCACGCGCGGCAGGGCCTCCAGCACGGTGACCCGCAGGCCGCGCACGCAGGCGGCCCAGGCGGCCTGCAGCGACACGAAGCCCGAGCCGATGAACACGGCCCGGCGACCGGGCAGAAGCTCCGGCAGCAGGCGGTCGGCGTCCTGCAGGGTCCAGAGGGTGTGAATCCCCGGCCCCTCGAGATCCCGGACCCGCGGCAGGACCGGCCGGGTCCCGGAAGCCACCAGCAGCCGGTCCCAGGCAAGCTCCTCGCCGTCCGCCAGGGTCAGGGTCCGCCGCCGGTCGTCCACCCGGGTCACGGCGCGGCCGAAGGCGGTGCGCGCATCCAGGCAGCGGTAGTCGGCGTCGCCGCGGATGAACAGCCGCTCGCGGGGGAGCGAGCCGCGCAGGTAGTAGGGCAGGAGCACGCGGGAGTAGGCGGGCCCCGCTTCCGCGGCCAGCAGCGTCAGCTCGGAGGCGCGGTCGTACCGGCGGAAGGCTTCCGCGGCGGCGAGGGAGGCGGCGCTGTTCCCGATGATCACTGCCTTCATCGGCTTTACTTTACCGGATTTGTCGCCTCTACGCCAGAGCGGAGGATCACGGGGTGCGCGCCGAGCGCATCTTCCGGGCGGCGGCCTTCACGGCGCTGATGATGCCCACGTAGCCCGTGCAGCGGCAGAAGTTGCCTCGCAGCGCGTGGCGTATGTCATTGCTCGAAGGGTCCGGGTTGCGGTCCAGCAGGGCCTTGGCTGAGAGGATCATGCCCGGGGTGCAGTAGCCGCACTGCACGGCCCCCTCCTCCAGGAAGGCTTCCTGGAGCGGGTGCTGTCCGGATCCTTCGCCCGACACTCCCTCGATCGTGGTGATCGACCTGCCGGCTACGGACACCGCCAGGGTCTGGCAGGACAGGATCGGCCGGCCCTCCAGCAGGACGGTGCACGCCCCGCATTCCCCCAGGCCGCAGCCGTACTTGGTGCCGGTGAGCTGGAGGCGGTCGCGCAGGAGGTTGAGCAGCAGCTCATTGGGCTGGACCTCCAGCCGGTGCTCCTTGCCGTTGGCGGTAAGCGTGATCGTCATTCCTCTGCCTCCCCGCCGGCTCTGCGCCAGGCGGTCAGGATCGCATCCCGAAGTATCACGGGAGCCATGAGCCTGCGGTATTCAGCCGTGGAGCGCACGTCGTCGATCGGGGAAATGCTCTCCTGGACCCGCGTGACGGCTTTTTCCACGGCTGCGCGGCTAAAGACCGTGCCGGTCAGGATCTGCTCCACGCCCAGCGCCCGCACGGGCGTGGGGGCGGCGCCCCCAATGGCCAGGCGCACGGTCCGCATGCTGTTCCCCGCGCGCTCCAGGTAGGCCGATGCGGACACCTTGGCCATGTCCAGGGTGACCCGCCCCAGCTTTAGGAAAGCCGAGCCGGATGAAGCAGGAGGCTCGGGTACGTGCAGCGCCGCGAGCAGCTCGCCGGGTTTCAGCACGGTGGTGCCGGGGCCGGTGAAGAACTTCACCATCTCTACCCGGCGATGTGCCACCTTGCCTCGCGCCAGGCCGGCGATCTCGGCCTCGGCGCCCAGCACGATCAGGGGGCCGGGGGTGTCGGCGCTCGGGGAGGCGTTGCACAGGTTTCCCCCCAGGGTGGCCATGGTGCGGATCTGCACGCTGGCCAGGGCGCGCACCGCCTCGTGCAATGCCGTATACTTGGCCGCCAGGAGCGGCTCTTCCTCCAGTTTATAGAGCGGTACCGCGCCCCCCACCGTGAGGCCGCCGGCGGTCTTGAAGACGCTGAGCTCCGGGAGGTCCAACACCTGCACCACGGCCTCGGGGTCGGTCTCCCCGGTCTTGATCTGGATCAGCAGGTCCGTTCCTCCGGCCAGCACGCGCGCGCCGGGAAGGCCGGCGAGCAGCTCCAGGGCCTCGGCGAGGCGAGCCGGGCGGTGGTAGGTGAACCGGGCGGTGATGAGCCGGGAGTTAGGCATGGGCTGCCTCCCGCATGACGCGTACGATGTCCTCCGGCAAGATGGGGAGCTTGGTGAACCAGACCCCCGTGGCGTTCTGGATGGCCGCCGCCACCGCCCCCGGCACCGGGTTCAGGGCCGCCTCGCCGATGCCCTTGGCGCCCATGGGGCCGGTGGGCTCGTAGGTGTGGGCGAAAAAGGTCTCGAAGCTCTCCGGCTCGGGTATTTCGGCCGCCCCGAGCATCTTGTAGTCGGTGAACATCCCGCGGTTGGTGAGCTCGCCCGTGCGGGGGTCGTAGGCGGTGTCCTCCAGCAGGGCCATGCTCGCCCCGCGGTAGAATCCTCCGGTAAGCTGTCCGCGGGCCAGCGAGGGGTTGATCACCGTGCCGGCGTCGCTGCCGGCCGCCACGCGCAGGATGCGCACCCGCCCGGTCTCGGTGTCCACCTCCACCTCTACGAAGAAGGCGGTGTAGGCCGGCGGGCAGTTGGTCATGCGCACGCTTTTGACCGCGATGGCGGTGCCCCAGTCGTTGTTCATGGCGGCGGTGGCCACCTCCGCCAGGGTGAGCCTCTTTTCGGGCATGCCCACCACCGTGACTACGCCCTGCCCGCGGGCCACGTCCCGTTCGATCTTCAGCGCGTTCACGGGCGCACCCAGCAGGCGCGAGGCGTACTCCAGCAGGACCTTCTTGGCTTCCCGCGCGACCTCCAGCACCGCCCCGCCGCCGCAGTACACCCCGCGCGTGGCGTGGGTGCACACGTCGTAGCCGGTGGAGCGCGTGTCCGCGGGGGAAATGCCCACCCGGTCGAAGGGCACGCCGAACTCCTCGGCCACCAGCTTGGCCGCGGCGTCCAGGGAGCCGCCGCCGTGGTCCATGAGGGCGGTCAACACGTCGATCGAGCCGTCCTCGTTCACCTTGACCAGGGCGGTGGAGTAGTCCTTGACCTCGCCGGGGACCGGGGCGCCCGTGCCCGAGGTGTGGAAGCCGCGGGCCATGCCGATGCCGCGGCGGAAGCGCCCCGTCTTGCCGCCGGGGGGGAGGCGGTCCAGCCAGCCGATCTTTTCTGCCCCGCGGGCCAGCAGCTCCTTGACCCCGTCGGACTGGATCAGGGAGCGGATGGTCGGCCCCTGCCCCCAGAAGATCTCCCCCAGGCCCACGTAGTTCTTGAGGCGCAGCTCCAGGGGGTCCATGCCCAGCTTCTCGGCGAGCATGCCCATGGTGCTTTCCATGATGAAGTGCACCTGGGGCGCGCCGTAGCCCTGCATGGCGCAGGAGGGGGCCTTGTTCGTGTACACGGCCATGCCGGTGTAACGCATGCTGTTCAACCGATAGAGGGAGTGCAGCCAGCCGGCCAGCACGCCCAGGAAGGCCAGGGCCTGGATGTGGTGGCAGCCGATGTCCACGACCGCCTTCATCTCCGCCGCGGTCAGCGTGCCGTCCTTCTTCGCCCCTACTTTTAGAATGATGCGGGTCTCGTAGCGGCAGTGGTCGTAGAGGTCCTCCTCGCGGGTCTGCACGATGCGCACCGGGCGGCAGGCCTTCAGGGCCAGCGCTACGCAGATCATGGTCACCGGATTGGTGTGGATGCCGCTGCCGAAATGCCCGCCGCCGGGCACCTCCACCACGTTGACCTTGTTGAGGGGCAGGTCGAACACCTCGCCGATCAGGATACGGGTGTTGTGCAGGGCCTGGGTGGAAGGCCACACAGTGATCCCGCCGTCGGCCTCCGGGCGGGCCAGGCAGCTGCGGGGCTCCAACTGCGCGTGATAGACGCGCGGGGTGGTGAACTCGTTCTCCACGACCACGTCGGCGTCCGCGAAGCCGCGCGCCACGTCCCCCTCGTTCACCTCGCGGGTGCAGGCCACGTTGTCGGCGATGTCGATCGTCCTGTCCTCGATCCAGACCTGGTCGTGGATCAACGGGCCGCGGGGGGACAAGGCCTGTTCGACGCTCAGGTAGGCTGGGAGGATTTCCCATTCGGCCTTGACCGCGTCCGCGGCGGCCTGGGCCAACTCTTCGCTTTCAGCGGCCACGGCCGCGAAGGGGTCTCCCACCTGGCGCACGTGATCGCTCAGGACCTGCCAGTCCTTGTACGTGGCGCGGGGCACCGAGACCTGCCGCAGGTTGAAGTGCACGGACGGGACGTCCCACGGGCCCAGCACGCTCGCCCCCATGGCCAGCGCGCCCGTGAAGTCGATTGCCTTCACCCGGGCGTGCGGGTGCGGGCTGCGCAGGATGCGGCCGTGCAGCATTCCGGGGACCGTCAGGTCCGAAGGATACAGCTCGCGACCGGACACCCGCGCGGCGCCGGCCTTGCGGGGGAAATCCTTGCCGAGCAAGTGGAAGGAAGGGGTGTTCATAGGCTATGTCATTATTCTCTCGAGGTTGCTACGGGATGTCAACAGAAATACGAGAACACCATTCCAATTAATGAGATTACCGGATTTGACGAAGCCCCTCTCTCCGGATAGGATACCCCGGGAGGCAAGCGGATGGGCGGTTTTCGTTTTTTCCGACCGGAGTCGCTGACGCAGTTGCTGGAGCACAAGAAAAAAGAGGGGCGCCGAGCTCACATCCTGGACGGGGGTTCGAACGTCCTGGTCTACGTGAAGGAGGGCTCCATCGAGGGGGGGACCCTCGTGGACGTGAAGCGCCTGAAGGCTCTGAAGGGGATCGCCGTCAAAAACGGACAGGTGGAAATCGGGGCCGGAGAGGTCATCGCCGACATCATCGCTTCCCCGGTGATCCGGCGCGAGGCGCGCTTCTTCGCCGAGGCGCTGGAGCAGTTCGCCAACCCGCTGGTGCGCAACATGGCCACCCTGGCGGGGAACATCGCCGATTCCTCGCCCATCGGGGACACCATCCCGCCGCTGCTCGTGCTGGACGCCAAGGTGGTGGCCGCCAGCCAGCAGGGGCAGCGGGTCATCCCCCTGGCGGAGTTCTTCACCGGCCCGGGCGGCAACGTGCTGAAGCCGGCGGAGGTGATCACCAAGATCCGCTTCCCCGTTCCCGGCAAGGGGCGAGGCCGCTTCCTCAAGCTCAGTCTGCGCCGTGGGACCTCCTGCTCGGTCGCCTCAGTCGCCGTCTGGGTCTCGTCCAAGGGTGGCAAGGTCGAGGAGGCCCGGATCGCCTTCGGCGGCGTGGCCCCTACGCCCATTCGGGCACGGCTGACCGAAAAAATGCTGGCAGGTAAAAAGATCGATGGCGAGCTCGTGGAGCTCGTCGCCGGCCGGGTCGAGCACGAGATCAGCCCGATCAGCGACGTGCGGGCTTCGGCTGAATATCGCCGGCAGGTCTCGGCTAGGCTGCTGGCCAAGGCCCTGCGCCACGCCCTGGGGCTGGAGGAATAACATGGCTCAAACTGAGAGCTACGAAATCAGCCTCACCGTCAACGATCGGCCCTTGAGCACGCGGATCGCGGCCGAAACGACCCTCCTGGATTTTCTGCGGGAGCAGGGCTTCATCGAGGTGAAACGGGGCTGTGACAAGGGGGACTGCGGCGCCTGCACCGTGATCATGGACGGCAAGGCCATCCTGTCCTGCATCACCCTGGCGCTGCAGGCCGACGGCGCCAAAATCTACACGGTGAAGTCCCTCGGCACCTGGGAGCGCATGCATCCGCTGCAGCAGGCCTTCGTGGATTATGAAGCGCTGCAGTGCGGCTTCTGCACTCCCGGAATGCTGCTCGCCGCCAAGGCGCTGCTGGACTCCAACCCGCGGCCGACGCGCGAGCAGATTCGCGAGGCGATCTCGGGTAACCTGTGCCGCTGCACGGGGTACCAGAAAATCGTGGACGCCGTCGAAGCCGTGGCGAAAGGAGCCTATCGATGAGCACGGATTATGCAATCATAGGAAAGCGCCTGGCAGGCCTGGACGAGAAGGACAAGGTGCTGGGCAATATCGTCTTCGCGGATGACTTCATCCTCCCGGGCATGCTGCACGCCAAGGTGTTCCGGGCGACCAAGGCCTCGGCGCGCCTGAAGAGGCTGGATGTCAGCAAGGCGCGGGCCCTGGCCGGAGTGGCCTGCGTGCTCACCGCCGAGGATGTGCCCCATAACGAATCGGTAAAAAACGTCGTGGGCCAGACCACCGAGGTGGGTCTCCTGGAGGCCAAGCACCAGGTCCTGGTCCGGGAGCGGGTGCGCTACTGGGGCGAGCCCGTGGCGCTGGTGGCGGCGGAGACGCCGAAAATCGCCATGGCGGCCCTGAAGCTGATCGAGGTGGAGTACGAGGACCTGCCGGCGGTGTTCGACCCCCTGGAGGCCCTGAAACCCTCCGCCCCCAAGATCCACGGCAACAACAACGTGATCGCCTCCTGGAAGCTGCGCAAGGGCGACGTGGCCAAGGGCTTCGCCGAGGCGGACGTGATCGTGGAGAACACCTACCGCACCCCGCGCCAGGAGCACGCCCATATCGAGCCGGAGTCCGGGGTGGCCTGGGTCGACGACACGGGCGTGGTCACGGTGCGCTACGCGGCGCAGGTCATCGAGCACTACCGGGACATCGCCACCGTGCTGGGCCTTCCGGAAAGCCGCGTGCGGGTGATCGGGACCCTGATCGGCGGGGGCTTCGGCGGCAAGGAGGACGTGACGGTGGAGGTGTTCCTGGCCCTGCTGGCCTGGAAGACCGGCCGCCCGGTGAAGCTCACCTACACGCGCGAGGAGATGGGCTACGGCCGGCACAAGCGCCACCCTTATATATTGAAGTACAAGACCGGGGCCAAAAAGGACGGCACGCTGGTCGCGCTGGAGGCGGAGGTGGTGTCCGACGCCGGGGCGTACGTGTACTTAAGCCCCTGGGTGCTGATCTACTCCACCGTCCACTCCACCGGCCCCTACCTGATCCCCAACGTGAAGGTCGATGCCCGTTCCGTGCTGACCAACAACATCATGTCCAGCGCCTTCCGCGGCTTCGGCGGTATGCAGATGGTGGTGGCCTACGAGGCCCAGATGGACGAGCTGGCCGCACGCCTGGGCATGGACCCGCTGGAGCTGCGCAAAAAGAACTTCCTGAAGACCGGGGACGTGACCGCCAGCTATCAGGAGATCACCTCCCAGGTGCGACTGGAAGAGTGCGCGCGCCGGGCGCTGGAGGCGCTCGGCGAGAAGAGCCCGGGTTCGGCGAGAAAGAAGGTGGGGCGGGGGTTTGCCTGCTGCTGGCAGTCCTACGGGCGGATGACCTATCTGCACGACACCTCCAGCTGCTGGGTCAACCTGGAGATGGACGGCAGCGCCGTGGTGCGCACTGGCATCCCCGACCTGGGCGGAGGTCAGCGGGAATCGATCCGGGCCGTAGTGGCCGAGGTTCTGGGGTTGAAGCTGGATGAGGTCCACGTGATCTCCACCGACTCCCAGGTGACCCCACTTTCCGGAACGGTGACCGCTACGCGGGCGCTGTACATGTCCGGGAACGCGGCCAAGCTGGCCGCCGAAAGCGTCCGTCAGATCATCGTAGAGAAAGCGGCGGAACTGCTCGGGGTGAGGCAGGAGGTCTTAAGCCTGCGGGACAAGACCGTGTACTCCCGCGAGGACCCGGGCAAGAAATTGCCGCTGGCCGAGGTGATCAAGCAATGCCTGTCCCAGGGCAAGGTGCCCCAGTCGCTCAACACCTTCAAGGCGCCATTCACCGAGCCCATCACCTCGGACGTCATCAAGGACCCGGTGTTTCCCGACTTCACCTTCGGCGCCCAGGCGGCGGAGGTGGAGGTGGACACCGAGACCGGAGAGGTCAAGGTGCTCAAGTGGGCCACGGCTTACGACGTAGGCAAGGCCATCAATCTGAACCGGGTCGAGGGGCAGATGGAAGGCGGCGCTGCCCAGGGCCTGGGCTTCGGGCTCATGGAGGACTATCTGGAGAGCGATGGGCTGCCGCTCACCTGGAACCTGCATGACTACCTGATCCCCACCTCCAAGGACGTGCCGGACATCAAGTGCATCGTGATCCAGTCGGAGTCCGGCAAGGGCCCCTACGGGGCCAAGGGGATCGGCGAGCCTTCGATTTCAGCCGCCGGACCGGCCGTGGCCAGCGCCATCAGCGACGCCATTGGGGTGCGGATCACGCATTTGCCGATAACCCCGGAGCGGGTGTTTTTCGCGCTCAGCCGTTCTCCCGCTGCTTCCAGTAATCCAGGACTTCCGGGGGGTAAACCGCGCCGATCCGCTCCGTGATCCCTGCGGCGGCCTCGATGAACAAGGGCGCGTACTCGTCGAGTTGCGCCGCGTCCAGGTCGATCGAAGTCCCCACCAGCGCGATCGAGCCCGCGGGACGGCCCTCGTTGTTGAAGATCGGGGCGGCCAGGGCGGTGATGCCGTTGTGGAACTCCTGCTGATTGGTCGCCACTCCGGTTTTGCGGATCGCTTCCAGCTCCTTACGCAGGACGCCGAGCGAGCGGATGGTGTGGGGGGTATAGGAGTCAAGCTCAAGGCCCTGGAGGATCCGGTCCTGGTCCTTCCTGGGCAGGAAGGCAAGAACTACTTTGCCCGCGGCCGAGGCGTGCATAGGCATGATCTCGCCGCGGCCCACGGCGACGCGCGTGTCGATCTGCCCGCAAGTCTCCATGGTGATGCAGTGCTGCCCGTTGAAAAGGGCGAAGAACGTGGTCTCCTCGGTCTGGTTGTGCAGCTCTTCTAAGTAGGGCAGGCAGATGGCCGACAGGTCCATGCCTTCGACCACGGCCTCCGCCAGGCGCAGGTGCGTGAAACCCAGGTAGTAGCGGGCGTCCTTCTTGTTCTGGCGCACGTAGTCGTACTTCCGCAGTGCCGCCAGGATGCGGTAAGAGGTGGAGGGGGGGATTTCGATTTCCTTGCTGATTTCCTTGTTCGTCAGGCCGGTCTTGTAGTGCCGGCGCAGCGCTTCCAGGATGCGGTGGATCTTCTCGACGGAGGGCATACCGTGAATCCGGTTCCCAGTCTACAGGGTCAGCGGAACGGGTGTCAAACCGCCGCGGCGCTGAGCGGGTGTTGCGGAGGATGCCCCGGCGGGCTACAATCGAAGAAGGAACCCAGGAGGGCCATCCTGAAGCAGCCACCCGGCGAGGACCCGAACCAGACGATCATCCACGGCAGCAACGTAGGCCAGCGCCTGTCCAGGATGCGCAGCACCGGCACCACCTACATCGTGTTCCAGGGCAAGCGCGTCCCTCTGGTCGGCAGGATCAGCCTGGGCAGGGACAAGGGCAATGACATCATGCTGGAGGACAAGCTGGCGTCGCGCCGCCACGCGGTGATCCAGAAAATCAAGGACGAGTACTTCCTGGAAGACCTGGGCAGCACCAACGGCACGCTGGTTAACGGGCAACGCATCCCGCCGCGCCGCTACGTGCGCCTGAGCTTAAGCGATGTGATGCTGATCGGCCGCACCGAGCTGT
>Ga0315273_10000086_pt1 | contig 77837 bp, 67 predicted proteins | sample YL17G02_0_MG_FD_205753 | JGI IMG/M metagenome (GOLD analysis project Ga0315273, IMG submission 205753) | Sediment microbial communities from Yellowstone Lake, YNP, Wyoming, USA - YL17G02_0 | ecosystem: Environmental > Aquatic > Freshwater > Lake > Sediment | place: USA: Wyoming | collected... | reverse complement strand
CTCGGAGACTCGGTGGTCACGGCGGCGCGCCTGCAGTCCCAGGCCGCGCCGGGCACGGTGCTGGTCGGGGAAGACACGCACCGGCTCGCCGAGCCGCTCTTCTCGTGGGGTGAGCCGGTCACGCTCACGCTGAAGGGGAAGGCGGAGCCGGTCGTGGCCCGCCCGGTCGACGCAGCGGCCGAGGGCGCGCCGACGGTGCGGGGGCTCGAGGGCGTGGAAACCCCGATGGTCGGCCGCGAGCGCGAGCTCGAGTTCGGCCGGGCCGCTGTGAACGCGGTGCTCCAAGGCACGGGCGGCATCCTCCAGCTGGTCGGCGAGCCGGGCATCGGGAAGACCCGATTCCTCGCCGAGCTCCACGACCTGGTGGTGGAAGCGCCCGTGCAGCACGCCGCCGCCACGTGGATCGAGGGACGCTGTGTCTCGTACGGGGAGTCGATGCCGTACTGGCCGTTCCGCGACCTGCTCCACTCCTGGCTCGGCACCTCCGCCGACGAGCCCGAGCTCCGGCTCCGCGTGACGCTCCGCCGGCAGGTGGCGCGCCTCTTCGAGGAGCGTGCGGACCAGATCGAACCGTACCTCGCGCCGCTGCTCGGCCTCGAGCCCGAACCGAGGGAGGCCGCCCACCTCGCCGAGCTCTCCCCCGAGGCGCTCCAGTACCGCACGTTCGAGGTGGTCCGGACGCTCCTGTCGCGTCTCGCGGACGACGGCCCCGTCGTCGTGGCGCTCGAAGACCTTCACTGGGCTGACGCCACCTCGGTCCAGCTGCTCGAACGGCTGCTCGGCGACACGGAGCACGCCGCGCTCCTGCTGGTCCTCACGATGCGCCCGGAACGCGACCATCCGGCGTGGCGGGTGAAGGAGGAGGCGGCGCGCGACCTCCCCCACCGGTTCCGCGAGATCGGGCTCGAGGCGCTCACGGGCGACGCCGGCCGAGAGCTACTCGACGCGCTGATCGGCCCCGACACGCTCCCGCCCGAGATGGCGCGTCGCATCCTGGAGCCCGCCGAGGGCAACCCGTTCTTCCTCGAGGAGCTCGTCCGGTCCCTCGCCGACGCGGGGGCGCTGGTGCGCGACCGCGACGCCTGGCGGTTCGACCACGCCGTGCCGATCGAGATACCGCCTACGGTCGAGAAGGTGATCCTGTCCAGGATCGACCGGCTCTCACCCGATGCCCACACGACGCTGAACGCCGCCTCCGTGCTCGGCCGCCAGTTCGGGCTGCCGATGCTCGAGGCGCTCGTCGCCGACGACGGCGTGACCGCGACCCTCACGGAGCTCCAACGGCTCGACCTGGTCCGCGAGGCACGCCGCTGGCCCGAGCCCGAGTACCGCTTCAAGCACGCGTTGATCCAGGAGGCCGCGTACCGGACGCTCGTCCGCCAGGACCGCGAGCGCCTCCATCGCACGGCCGCGACCTGGCTGGAGGAGCGCGCCGGGGACCGGCGCGACGAGGTCGCGGGCCTGCTCGCCTATCACTGGCTCGGCGCGGCCGACGAGGACAAGGCGGTCGCGTACCTCACGCGGGCCGGCGACCTCGCGCGGCAGGAGTACGCCCTCGACGAGGCCGTCGGGCACTACCGAGATCTGGTCCCGCTCCTCGAGCGCCGAGGCGAACGCCAGGAGGTCGCGCTCGTCCTGTTCAAGCTGGCGCTGGCGCTCCACATGTCGCTCCGATTCGCCGAGGCGAACGAGGCCTACCAGCAGGGGTTCGCGTTCTGGACGCCGCCGGCGCCCCCGGCCGAGGTGCCCGCCGAGGTGCTGCGCGTCTCGTCCAGCTTCCTGCCGAACGACCCCGATCCGCGCTCGGCGATCGCCTGGCCGAACATCCAGCTCTGCATGAACCTGTTCGACCGGCTGGTCGAGCAGTGGCCCGAGCGAACGATCGTGCCGAACCTCGCGGAGTCGTGGGAGATCGCCGACGACGGGCTGCGGTACGTGTTCAGGCTGCGCGAGGGCCTGACGTGGTCCGACGGCGTCCCGCTCACCGCCCACGACGTCGAGTTCGGGATCAAGCGCGTCCTGAACCCCGACGCGCCGGGGTCCAGCGTGGCGATCTACTTCGTGCTGGAGGCCGGCGAGGACTACTACCTGCGGCGCCACGACGACCCCGACCGGATCGGGGTTCGGGCGCTCGACGATCGGACCGTCGAGTTCCGGCTGGCCGCGCCCGCGCCGTACTTCATGAGCGTGATGAACCGGCCCGACGGTGGACCGCAGCCGCGGCACGCGATCGAGTCCGACGGCGACGCGTGGGCCGATCCCGAGCGGCAGGTAGTGAGCGGACCGTTCCGGATCGCGGCACGAGACGCCGACGCGCTCGTGCTCGAGCGGAGGCCGGAGTACGGCGGCATCCGGGACGGGAACGTCGTGCGCGTCGAGTACGCCCGGCTCGATATCCCCCAGGCCGCCCAGCGGTACGAGCGTGACGAGCTCGACCTGGTCACGGTCCGCTACACCCCGAGGATCGCCGACCTGGTGGAAGGGCGGCACCCGGACGCGATCGTCGGCCCGGCGGCGTGGTCGGGCTACCTCGCGTTCGACCATCACGATCCGGTGACGTCGAACCTGGACCTGCGCCTCGCGCTCGCGCGCGCGCTCGACCGCGACGCGCTCGACGACGCCCTGCCCGCGAACATGGTGCTGGCAACCGGCGGCGTGGTCCCGCCGGCGCTCCAGGGCCACACGCCCGACATCGCGCTCCGGTTCGACGCCGATCTCGCCCGGGAGCACCTCGCGGCGAGCGGCGTCACGGGGCCGCTGGCCGTGGCCTCGCTCGACGAGGACGCGTCGCTGCTCGAGCCCGTGGTCGCGAGCTGGCGCGAGGTCCTCGGCCTCGAGATCGAGCAGCGCGCCTGGACGCCCGCGACGATGCCCACGCTCCGGGACCTGCGCGAGGTGGCGCCGATCGTGTTCACCGGCTGGCTGCCGGGCTATGCCGATCCCGAATACATCCTGCGCCTGCTGTTCCAGTCGACGAGCAAAACGAACGAAGGAGGCTTCTCCTGGCCGCCCTTCGACGAGCTGATCGAGCGAGCGCGGCAGGAACGGAGCGACCGCGGGCGCCTGGAGCTCTTCCACGAGGCCGATCGGATGGTCGTGACCGAGCGGGTCGCCAGCATCCCGCTCGTGTACGGCCGGTCGATGGCGATCGTGAAGCCATGGGTGACCGGCTGGCGCGAGTTCGGGAAGACCTCGGCGAACTTCGCGGACCTCGTGGTGCGGCGGAGCGTTACGAGCTGAGCGCAGTGGTCTGCTGCAGGAGCGCGTCGGTCTCGGCGAGCGCGGGGGCGGCACCGAGTCGTTCGAAGATCTCGCGGGCGTGCTGCAAGACGGGCGTGGCCTCGGTCGGTCGGGCGAGGCCGAAGAGGCACCGGCCCTGACCGAGGAGCGCGAACGCCTCCTCGGGGACGACCCCGAACCGCTCCCAGCGCTCGGCGGCATCGGCGTAGGCATCGGCGGCTGCCTGCAGGTCCCCGCGAGCCTCGGTGAGGGCGGCCTTCGCCGTTACGAGCGAGTGCTCCGCGTACGGGTTGAGCGGCTCGAAACCCTCGACGAAACGACGGGCGAGGTCCCGTTCGCCGATCATCAGCGCGGTTCGCACCAGCGAAGGGAGATGGGCCGTGAAGTTCGGGTTCCCGGGGCCGGTGCCCGGACCTGCTACGAGTTCGGCCAGGAGCGTCGAGGCGCCTCCGGCCTGACCAAGCGCGGCGCGCGCCGACGCCACTGGACCAAGAGTGTCGAACGCACCCCATGAATCCTCGGTCCCGCGCAAGGCCGACTCGAGTCGATCGCACGCGTCACCCACCTGGGAACCCGGTCCCCTCACGGCCCAGACGCGGACCCGCGCACCGCGGACCCCCTCGACATGCCTGGCGTCCCCACGTGCCTCGAACCGCGAGACGAGAGCGTCGGCCACCCGGAGCACCTCGTCGAGTTCACCGGTCTCGAAGAGCCCGTCGAGCGTGTTGTTCTCGAGCGTGTCGAGCGTTCGGGTGAGACCTCGCGCCCGCGCATAGGTGATCGCTTCGCGCGCGCATCCCAACGCGGCGGCCGGACCGGCGAAAAGCGACGTCGCGATCCCGAGGTGGATCTGGAGGGTCGTGACGGCTTCGCTACCCTGCCCGGCGTCGATCGCGAGCATGAGGGCCTCGCGCAGGTCCTCGACACCCCGGGCATCACCGAGGTCGGTACGAACGATGCCACGGAGGCCCAGCGCGCGCGGGGGGCGGGGCAGACCGAGTTCCTCGGCGACAGCGAGTGCGCGCTCCGCGTAGTGGGCCCCGTCCTCTGGTCCCACTCGGCTGTTCTCCTCGTAGCCGACGGTAGTCAGGGCCTCCACCAACTCGGGGCCCGGCTCCAGAGGTTCGAGGAGCGCGAGGGCTTCGTCGAAGAGCCGCGGTCCCCGAGGATCCCGCAGGCTCACGAGTGTGTCGCCGAGTGCGCGCATCGCTCGTGCGGCAGACGGAAGATCACCCTGAGCTCGGAGGGAAGGGATGGCCTCCTCGAGTGCCTCTGCGGCTTCGGCGTAGCGTCCCGCATCCAAGGCGGCCCGACCGAAACGGGCGAGCGCCTCCGGGCGCTCTGGATGACCCGCCGGCGCCAGCACGAGCGCCCGCTCAAGGTTGGTCACCGCCGCTGGGGAGTCCAACCCCAACGCGCGCTCGCCGGCCAGCGTGAGGAACCGTAGCGCCGGCGCTCGGAGGGCGTCCACCTGGTCGGTCTGCCCAGCGGCCCGCGCGAGATCGAAGGCCATCCCGTAGTGATGTGCGAGCAGGTCGGCCATGTCCTCGATGCGCTCAGGGGCCTTCGACTCGATCCACCGGGCTGCGGCCACGTGGCGGGACGCCTTGGACGCCCTCGGGAGCTGCCCGTAGGCGACGTCGCGCGCCAGCACGTGCCAGAACGCGTATTCCGCCTCGCCCTCGATCGAGGGCCGCCGTGCCGGACGTACGAACGCCTTCCGGGAGAGATCTCGAAGGGTTTCGGTCACCCTCGCGAGATCGCGGTCGCCCATCTCGGCGATCGCGCCGGCCCAGAAGACCTTGCCCACCACCGCGGCATCGGCGAGCATCGATTTCGCGTCGACCGAGAGCAAGTCCAGACGGGCGGCGATCAGGGCCTGAACCGAGTCGGGGAACGGCACCTGCGCACCATCGCGCAGCTCCCAGCTCACGCCCCTCTCGATGAGCAGGTCCTTGTCCCGGAGTAGACGCACGAACTCCTCGGCGTAGAGCGGGTTCCCACCGGCACGGTCCAGGATCGGCTGCTGCAGCTCGACCGGCAGTACAGAGGTCTCGAGGAGCGCGGAAACCAGACGGGTGGTCTCATCTTCGGTGAGCGGTGACAGGTTGATCCGGTTGACGTTGTGCAGGGTGTTCGAGAAGTCGGGATGCCGATCGAAGAACTCGGGGCGAGCGGTACCGACGATCAGCAGAGCCACCGCTTCGGCACGGCCGACCAGGTGCTCAAGGAAGCCGAGCATCGCTTCGTCTGCCCAATGCAGGTCTTCGAACACCAGCACGGTGGGGTTCTGCCCGGCGACGTGCTCGAGGAACCTCAGCCAGGCCGTGAAGAGTTCCTCCCGATCAGCGCTTGCAGTGCCCTCGATCCCGAGGAGAGGGAGCAGCCGCTGGAGGAGCCACGGCCGGTCATCCCCTCGAGGCAGTACTGAATCCAACTTGGTGGTGGCCACGTCGGGCGGATCGGATTCCAGGATGCCGGCGTGGGCCTTTAAGATCTCGGCGAGCGCCCAGAACGTGATGCCGTCTCCGTAGGGCAGGCACCGTCCCTGGCGCCAGGTGATCGGCTCGGGCCGAGCGTCTGCTTGGGCGAACAGCTCGGCCACGATCCGGCTCTTGCCGAGCCCCGGCTCTCCCACGACGAGGACCAGCTGGGGTGAGGCCGCGGCCACGGTCTTATCGAAGATCCCTTTGAGGATCGCGAGGTCGATCTCTCGGCCGATGAACGGGGTGTCGTGCGTGCGGATCAGGTCCGAGCCCAACCGGGCGATTGGGGCCTTGGCGTGGAAGACTCGCACCGGCTCGGACTTGCCCTTGAGGGTGGCGGGTTCCTGCTCCTCGTAGTCGAAGATCGTCGAGGTGGCCTCCCAGGTCCGTTCCCCGACCACGACCCCGTCGATCGGGGCGACAGCCTGCAGCCTCGCGGCCGTGTTGGCCGCGTCCCCGGTGATCGCGTCACCTCGTTCCATCGCCTCGATCGCGACCAACACCTCCCCGGTGTTGACCCCGATCCGGGCGTGCAGGTCCAGATCGAGCTCGGGAAGACGTTCCAGGACCCGAAGGGCCATGCGGACCGCGCGTTCGGGGTCGTCCTCGTGGGAGGCGGGGGCGCCGAAGACCGCCATCACGCCGTCGCCCAGGAACTTGTCGATCGTGCCGCCGTGGCGTTCGATCTCTTGGGTGAGCACCTCGTAGTAGGGAAGGAGGAAGGCACGGACGTCCTCGGGGTCGAGGACCTCCGAGCGTGCGGTGAAGTTCACGAGATCACAGAACACGATCGTGACGACCCTGCGTTCCTCGGCGACCGGGCGGGCGGGGACGGCATCGAGCGGGGAGCCGCACGCGTTGCAGAACCGCGACCCGTCCGGGTTCTCGGTGCTGCAGGAGGGGCAGGTGGCCATCGGCGGAGCCTATGCGGGGCAGCCCACGGGCGCAACGGCCCGGACCCTCGGTCTTCCCTCGACCGTGCGATCGATGCGATATTGGTCTCTCGACGAACGCGGGGAGGGTACGCATGTCGGAACGTGGGGACGCATTGGCTGAGCGACTGTTCGGTGCCTTGCTGGGCGCCATCGACATCCAGAACGTGTACCTGGGGGACCGACTCGGGCTCTACGCGGCCCTCGCGGAGGGCGGTCCCACGACCTCGACCGAGCTCGCCTCCCGCGCGGGGATCGCCGAGCGGTACGCACGCGAGTGGCTCGAGCAGCAGGCCGTCGGTTCGATCATCGACTGCGACGACACCTCCGCAGCTGCGGACACCCGCCGCTACACGCTGGCGCCCGAGTTCGCTGAGGTGCTGCTCGATGCCGACTCGCGGTCCCACCTGGTGCCGGCCATCCGCATGATCGTCGCCACGTCGCAACAGCTCCCCGCACTGATGGAGGCGTACCGCACCGGAGGCGGGGTCGGCTGGTCCCGCTATGGCCCCGACATGAGCGAAGGCCAAGAGGGCGGCAACCGACCCTTCTACGTCCACGAGATGGGCGACTGGATCGCCTCGGGCCTGCCCGAGGTCCACGCGCGCCTCGGGGAGGCCGGCGCGAAGGTGGCCGACGTCGGGTGCGGCGGCGGCTGGTCCTCGATCTCGATCGCGCGCGCGTACCCGAACGCCGAGGTGCACGGGTTCGACCTGGACGAGCCGGCCGTCGAGCGCGCACGGGCGAACGCCGATGCCGCCGGGGTGGGCGACCGGGTCACCTTCCACGCGGTCGATCCGCGGGAGGCCGGGCCCGATCACCGCTACGACCTCGTCACCGCGTTCGAATGCATCCACGACATGCCGCACCCGGTGCCGGTGCTCGCGACGATGCGGGCGGTCGTCGACGACGGCGGCGCCGTCATGGTGATGGACGAAGGGGTCGCGGAGTCGTTCACGGCGCCGGGCGACGACCTCGAGCGACTGATGTACGGGTTCAGCACCCTCGTCTGCCTGCCCGACGGGATGGCGCATCCCGACTCGGTCGGCACGGGCACGGTGATGCGCCCCTCCACGATGGAGGCGTACGCGCGCGAGGCCGGATTCTCCAAGACCGAGATCCTCCCGATCGAAGCCGGGTTCTGGCGCTTCTACCGACTGCACGTCTGAGCGACGCGTCGCGTCAGCGGGGCGGCCCGCGGCGGATCTCGGCGAGGACCTGTTCCTGCCACCCCTCCTCGCCGTCGTCGGCGAGGAGCCACCACGTGGCGCCGGCGGCCTCGTACTCCCCGGGCTCGGTGTCGGGGGCGCCCTGGACCACCGCGTCGAACGGGGCGTCCGAGGTCCGGAGCGACCGTGTGAACGCCACCGCCTCGGCGAACGCGTCGGGCCCGATCGGGATCGGTCCTCCATCGAGCACCGCGATCGGGAACACGCCGTCCCAGCGCGCGGCGCGGCGGAACGGCGCGCGGTTCGGCCACATGCCCGCGATCCAGACCGGGATCCGTGGCCGTTGCACAGGGCGCGGGAGGAACCGCACGCCGTCGAGCCGGTGGTGACGCCCCTGCACCGTCACCGGCTCCCCCGACCAGAACCCGTCGAGGATCGCGAGCCCCTCGTCGAGGAGCTCGCCGCGTTCGCGGTCGCCGATGGGCTCTCCGAACGAGCCGAACTCGAGATCGGGCGGGAACCCCAGCCCCGCGCCGAAGACCACCCGGCCGCGGCTCAGGTGATCGAGCGTCACGGTCTCGCGCGCGACGGTCCACGGGCGGCGCCGCGCGAGCGGGGTGACCATCGGGCCCAGCCTGATCCGCTCGGTCGTGGCGGCGAGCGCCGCCAGGGCGACCCACGGATCGTGGACCGACACGTCGAACGCATCGGAGAACCGGATGTGGTCCCACAGGAAGAACCCATCCCAGCCGGCCGCCTCCGCCTCGCGGCCCATCGTCAGCAAGAGGTCCAATTCCCCGATGTTCGGCACCGTGATCCCGTAGCGCATGACCCCAGCCTAGAACGAGCCGCCGACGGCCGTGTCAGACCTCACCGTCACGATCGACCCCGTGATCACGCCGCTCCCCGCCACCCTTGACACTCGAACACCTGTTCGATACCGTCCGGGCTCTCGTTCGGTCCCCTCACCCGACGGAAGGCGGCAGATGCTCGCGGAGCCGATCCAGACCACGCTCGACCAGGGCATCCCGCTCGACGAGGTGACGTTCTGCGTGGTGGACCTCGAGACCACGGGGGGCTCGCCCCGCGACTGCAAGATCACCGAGGTCGGCGCCGTGAAGTACCGGGGCGGCGAGCGGCTCGGGTCGTTCCAGGCGCTCGTCGACCCGGAGGTCCCGATCCCGCCGTTCATCGCCCACCTCACCGGCATCAGCGACCACCTCGTGGCCGGCCACCCGCCGATCGAGGAGGTCATGCCGGCGTTCCTCGAGTTCGCGCGCGGCGCGGTCTTCGTGGCCCACAACGCGGGGTTCGATTTCTCGTTCGTGAACGTGAACCTCGGCCGGCTCGACTACGCGCCGATCCCCGGGCCGCCGGTCTGCACCGCGAAGCTCGCGCGCCGCGTGGTCTGGCCCGACGTGCCCAACGTGAAGCTCCAGACCCTCGCGAAGTACTTCCGCACGCGCGTCACGCCGATCCACCGGGCGCTCGACGACGCCGAGGCGTGCGCCGAGGTGCTGCACGGGCTGCTCGACCTCGGCGGCCGGCTCGGGATCCTCACGCTCGGGGACCTGCGCGAGGCCATCACCGCGCGCGGCCGGCCGCACTTCGGCAAGATCGCCCTCGCCGACGCGCTCCCCCACGCGCCCGGCGTCTACCTGTTCAAGGGGCGCGACGGCCGGATCCTCTACGTCGGCAAGTCCAAGGACCTCCGCGCGCGGGTGAAGTCGTACTTCTACGGCGACTCGCGCAAGAAGATCGCGGACATGCTCGGCGAGGTGGCGACGGTCGAGGGCCTCACCTGCGACGGGGAGCTCGAGGCCCTCGTGCTCGAGGCCCGCCTGATCGGGCGGCACGAGCCCCCGTACAACCGCCGGGGCAAGACCTGGCGGCGCGGCGCCTACCTGAAGATCGATCCGTCCGAGCCCTATCCGCGCCTGAAACTCGTCCACCGGGCGAAGCCCGGCGACGGCTGCGCGTACCTAGGCCCGTTCGGGAACTCCGCGGGAGCGCGCCTCGCGAAGGAAGCCCTCGAAGAGGTGGTGCCGATCCGGCGCTGCACCACCGCGATGCGCGCCGGCACCCGATTCGCTCCGTGCGCGCTCGCCGACATGGGGAAGTGTCCGGCGCCTTGCGACGGACGCGTGGACCCCTCGGGGTACCGCGAGCTCTCCGAGCAGCTGACCGCCGGTCTGCGCGCGCCCGCCCAGATGCTCGCAGCCCTTCAAGCGCGGATGGACGAGCTCGCGGCACAGGAGCGCTACGAGGAGGCCGCCCTCGTCCGGGACCGGCTCCGCGCGCTGGCGGGGGCGCTCGAGCGAGCTCGCCGCGACCGGTGGCTCGTGCGCGCCGGCGCCCTCGAGCTCGAGACGCACGACGGCGTCAGGCTGCGGTTCGACCGCGGCGCGCTGACGCGGGCAGGGGAAGGCTGCGCACGCCAGGAAGACCCCCTTTCGCTCCCCTGCCCGCGTGAACGCGCCGACGAGCTGACCGCGGTGCGCGGCTGGCTCGCGCGCCACCGGGTCCGCGTGATCGCCGTCGACGGGCACGCACCGTCGGAGCCCGTCGACGGCGGCGCGGCCATCGCCCGCGTGCTCGCGCAGGCGCGCACGGCCGAGCTCGCGCCGCCCGCCGGGCGCGGCCGTGGCACCGGGGAGATCGAGCTCGGCGGCTAAACTGGCGCGCATGGACAACGCCGTCATCCTCGAGGGAGCCCGCACGCCGATCGGGAAGTTCCTCGGTTCGTTCGCCGGAACCACCGCCGTCGAGCTCGGGACGATGGCCGCCACCGAGGCGCTCCGGCGCGCCGACGTCGAGCCCACCGCGGTCGACCAGACGATCTTCGGCCACGCGCGCCAAGCCGGGAACGGTCCGAACACCGGGCGCCAGGTGAGCATCCACGCGGGCGTGCCCCAGGAGGTCAGCGCCTACAACGTCAACATCGCCTGCGGCTCCGGGATGAAGGCAACGCAGCTCGGCGCCCAGCAGATCATGCTCGGCCAGTCCGAGGTCGTCCTCGTCGGCGGCATGGAGAACATGACGCGGGTCCCCTACCTGCTGCCCGACATGCGCCTGGGCTCGCGCCTGGGCAACACCGAGGCCGTCGACGCGATGTACCGCGACGGCCTCCTCGACCCGCTCTGCGGCCTGATCATGGGCGAGACCGCCGAGAACCTCGTGGACATGTACGGCATCTCGCGCGAGGAGCAGGACGCGTTCGCCCTCGAGTCCCAGCACAAGGCCGAGTCCGGCAAGGCCCAGCGCGCCGCCGAGATGTTCCCCGTCGAGGTCAAGACCGGCAAGCAGATGGTCAGCGTCGAGGAGGACGAGCACGTACGCCCGCAGACCACGATGGAGTCGCTCGGCAAGCTCGCCCCCGTCTTCCGGGACGGCGGGTCGGTCACGGCCGGGAACTCGAGCGGCCTCACCGACGGCGCGGCCTCCATGGTCCTGATGTCCGAACCGCGGGCCAAGGCCGAGGGCCGAGAGCCGCTCGCGAAGATCATCGGGATGAGCTGGGCGGGCGTCGACCCCAAGATCATGGGGATCGGTCCTGTTCCGGCCACGAAGAAGGTGCTCGAGTCGACAGGACTCTCGCTCGCAGACATCGACGTGATCGAGGTCAACGAGGCCTTCGCGGCCCAGGTGATCGCGTGCGAGCGCGAGCTGAAGTTCGACCGCGACCGGCTGAACCTGCGGGGCGGCGGGATCTCGGTTGGCCACCCGATCGGCATGAGCGGCGCCCGGATCCTCTTGAGCCTCGCGTATCAGATGCGCGAGCACGGCCACGCATTGGGGCTGGCCACCCTATGCATCAGCGGCGGCCAGGGGCTGGCCGTCGTCCTCGAACGCGTCTAGACCGGGAGACCAGCGGAATGAGCGTCCATGCCGTCGTCCTGATCCAATGCGAGATCGACACGATCCCCGAGGCCGCCCAGGTGATCGCCGGCATCGAGGGCGTGAGCGAGGTCTACTCGGTGGCCGGTGAGTTCGACCTGGTCGCGATCGTGCGCGTGCCGAACCACGAGGATCTCGCCGAGACGATCCCTGGCGGCATCGCGAAGGTCGAGGGCCTGAAGCGCACCGAGACCCTGATCAGCTTCCAGGTCTATTCGAAGCACGACCTCGAGCGGCTGTTCTCGATCGGCTTCGACGAGAGCTGAGGGTGGGTCGCCGCCGCCGGCGGCGTTCAGAGCAGCGAGGTGTAGGTCGTCGAGGTCGGCCAAGCGATCGCGACCGGGAGCGCCGTCGCGGCCCACTCCGCCAGGTCCGCGTGATCGCGCGCCGTGTACTTGTCGAAAAGGAGCCGCCGCGCCAACGCGTCTTCCTCGGCGCTCGGGTCCACCACGTGCGCCCGCGTCGTCCGGCGCCGGTCCCCCATCTCGACGACCACGTCTGGCGAGACCATCACGTTGCGAACCCAGTCGCTCCGGTCCCCGCTGCCCGCGAGCAGGTACACGGTCTCGTCGTGCAACGCGAACCAGATCTCGATGCGGTGCGGGGCGCCGCTCACCCGACCGGTGGTCGTGACGTAGCAGAAGTCGAGCTCTGCGGGGTCGGACACCGTTCGTCTACCAGATCGCCCAGACCACGAGCGCGACGATCACGAGCAGCGCCACCCCGAAGACGATCAGATCGACCTTCTTCACCTTGCCCGGCTGCTGGTAGTTGAAGCCCATCTCGCCTCCTCAGACGCGGTAGTAGGCCCGGAAGGCCCTTTCGGAGAGCCAGTACAGGTGCTGGCGCACGGTCGAGGAGAAGGCCCTCGCCTCGGCGCCGTCGTGGCACGGGCGCCTGAACACCGTCACCCCGTGGCGGTCGAGGACCGCGACGCTCCATCCCTCGGGCGCGTCGAGGATCTCGAGCTCGTACGCCTGGTCGGCGGCGGTCGATGCGGTGGTGGCGTTCACCCCTGCGCGATCAGGTTCTGCTCGAGGCGCTCGATCGAGGTCCTCAGCGACCCCAGCACCGTGCCGGCCTGCAGCGTGAACTCGGGGCGGAGGTCGGCCACCTGCTCGAGCGCCCGCTCGAGCTTGTTGCCGGCTTCCTCGGCGTCGCGGAGGGCGTTCACCAACGTGACCGCGTAGTCCGCCTGGAACGGCTCCCCGTCCCAGGGGCAGGCGCCGCCGCCGTCGATGACCTGCTCGACCATGAAGTCGCGGCCGTCCCGCTTGCAGGTTCCCTTGATCTTCACGCGCTCTCCTTCTCGGTGACGAGCTCCAACAGCCGATCGGCGAGCTCGAACGGGTCGACCGGCCTCACGAACCATGCGTCGGCCCCCGACCATTTCGCGAGCCACGTGTCCTGCGACCGCTCCAGCAGGATGATCACGGCGCCCGTGTAGGGCACGACGTCGTCGCGGAGCGCCTTCGTGAGGGCGAACGCACCCGCGCGCGACGCGATCTCGTCGGCCACGACGACCTCGGGACGGTCGCGGAGCGCCGCCCTGATACCCAGCTCGCCGTTCGCGGCCGCACGGAACCGCAGCTCGGTGCCGAGCCTGCGTTCGATGCTGCGCACGGCGAGCGCCATCAGCTCACGCGAACGGGGGTCGGGCGAGACCAGGAGGACGTCCACGGCACGGATGCTACTACGCACCAGGGGAGGCTTTGCTTGGCCGTAGAGCCTCGGCTACGCTCCGGCCCGGCGGCCGACCTCGGCCGCCCCACGAGGAGGGGAAGTGGACACCGACAACGCTAAGGTGGCCGTCGCTGAGTTCGTCGCGACGTTCACGCTGATCTTCATCGGGGCCGGCGCCGTCGTGCTCAACGCGGCCGGCAACCTCGACCTGACGGGTGTCGCCCTCGCGCACGGTCTCGCATTCGCGATCATGGTGTCGATCACCGCGCACATCTCGGGCGGGCTCGTGAACCCGGCCGTCACGGTGTCGCTCTGGGTGACGGGCAAGATCCCGTCGACGCGGGCCGTCGTCTGCATCGTCGCCGAGCTGCTGGGCGCGATAGCCGGCGCGTTCCTGCTGAAGGCCCTGATCCCGCGGGAGCTCTTCGACGTCGGCAGCGGGGGGATCCCCGCGCTCGGCGACGGGATCGCTGTGGGCAAGGGCATCCTGATCGAGGCCACGCTGACCTTCTTCCTGGTGTTCGCGGTCTTCGGGACCGCAGTGGACGACCGCGGCCCGTTCTCGAAGACGGCAGGTCTCACGATCGGCCTCGTGATCGCCTTCGACATGATGGCGTTCGGGCCGTACACCGGGGCCGCGATGAACCCGGCTCGCTGGTTCGGTCCCGCCGTCGCCACCGGCGAGTACGCGAACTCCCTGGTGTGGATCATCGGCCCGATCGCAGGTGGCATCATCGCCGGTGTCCTCTACTGGGTGATGTTCCTGCGGGACCGAGAGCCCGCGACCCCGTAGCGTCCGTACGCTCGCACCGCGGGTAGCCTGGAGCTCGATGACGCCCAACATCTACCTGGACCATGCGTCCGCGACGCCCCTGCGCCCCGCGGCGCGCGAGGCCTACCTCACCGCGCTCGACCTCTTCGGCGATCCGCTGAACATCCACGCGCCCGGTCGCGCGGCGCGACAGCTGATCGAGGACGCGCGCGCGACCGTGGCCGGCGCGATCGGCGCCCAGGCCGACGAGCTCGTCTTCACCTCGGGCGGCACCGAGGCGGTCGCGCTGGCGATCTGGGGCGGGGTCCGAGCGATGCGCGAGCTCGGGACCCGGGTCGTGGTGGGCGCCGTCGAGCACCCCGCGGTCGGCGGCGTGTGCCACGTGCTCGAGAGCGACGGGTTCGAAGTCGTCCTCGTGCCGGTCGACGAGCACGGACGGATCGACCTCGACGTGTACGCGCGCGAGGTGCGCGTGCCCGGCACCCTCCTGGCGAGCGTGCAGCACGCGAACCACGAGCTCGGCACGATGCAGCAGGTTGCCGAGGCCGCCCGCCTCGCGCGCGAGGCCAAGGTGCGGTTCCACACCGACGCCTGCCAGACGGTAGGACGTCTCCCCGTGGATGTGGCCGCGCTCGGCGTGGACCTGCTGTCCCTGTCCGCGCACAAGTTCGGCGGACCGCCGGGCGTGGGCGCGCTGTACGTGCGCCGAGGCGTCGGGATCACGGCCTACCCGTGCGGCGACGACCGCGAGCGCAAGCGCCGGTCCGGGATGGAGAACACACCTGGGATCGTGGCGATGGCGGCCGCGCTCGAGGTGTCGCTCGCCGGCATGGCCGACGCGGCCGCCGAGCAGTGGGGCCTCACCGCGCGCCTCCGGGAACGGATCGGCGCCACCGTCCCGGGCGCCACGATCCACGGGCACCCCACCCACCGGACGCCGCACCTCGTGTGCTTCAGCGTCGAGGGACTGGACCCCGCGACCCTGATGATGGCCCTCGACGACCGGGGCTTCCGGGTGGGCGCGGGCTCGATGTGCACCGGGCGGCCGGAGGACCCCTCCCCCGTGCTCGAGCAGATCGGGGCGACGGGGAGCGGGTTCCGGGTGAGCCTGGGCGCCGGCTCCACCGCCGAGCAGGTGGACGCCCTGCTGGAGGTGCTCCCCGAGGTCGTGTCGGAACTCCAGGAGGTCGAGCGCGTCAGCGAGGCGGCCCTGGCCCGGTTCCGCCCGCCGTCGCCGTAGGCGCTACTCCATCGTCCAGGTGTCGCCGCCGTGCAGGAGCTTCCCGAGGTCACCTTTGCCCAGGCGCTCGGTGGCGCGATCGAGCTGCTCGTACATCGCCTCGCCGTAGACCGTGCGCTGGAAGTCCCGGAAGACCCCGATGCACGTGGCCTCGTGCGGCCCGAGCGAGAGGTGGGCAAGCCCGAATGGGAGCGACGGACGCCCGCCGGCTTCGTGCACCACGATCCAGTCGGGATCGACCTGGTCGATCGGGCGCACCTGGAGCCGGCCGTTGTCGCCCACGATCACGCACTTGCGGCCCTCGTCGAAGATGATCGGCTGCCCGTCCTGGAGGCGGATCTGATGGTGCACCCCCTCGGCCTTCTCGCGCAGCAGGTCGAACGCGCCGTCGTTGAACACGTTGCAGTTCTGATAGATCTCGACGAATGCCGTGCCACGGTGCGCGGCCGCCTTGCGGAGCACCTCGGTGAGGTGCTGGCGGTCGTTGTCGATCGTGCGGGCGACGAAGGTCCCCTCTGCGCCGAGCGCCACGGCGATCGGGTTGAAGGGGTGGTCGACCGAGCCGAACGGGGTCGACTTCGTGACCTTGCCCTCCTCGCTCGTGGGCGAGTACTGGCCCTTCGTGAGCCCGTAGATCTGGTTGTTGAACATCAGGATCTTGATGTTCACGTTCCGGCGGAGGGCGTGGATCAGGTGGTTGCCGCCGATCGACAGCCCGTCGCCGTCTCCCGTCACGACGAACACGTTCAGGTCGGGGTTCGCGGTGGCGATGCCGGTCGCGATCGCCGGGGCTCGGCCGTGGATCCCATGCACCCCGTAGGTGTCCATGTAGTACGTGAACCGTCCGCTGCACCCGATGCCGCTCACGAACACGGTCTTGTGCGGGTCGATCCCGAGCTCGGGCATGAACCCCTGTACGGCCGACAGGATCGCGTAGTCGCCACAGCCCGGGCACCACCGCACCTCCTGATCGGAGGTGAAGTCCTTCTTGTTCAGCGTGGCGATCGGGCCGCCCGCCTGGTCCACGGTGTCACTCATCCAGCACCCTCAAGATCTCCTCTTCCAGGTCCTCCGCGAAGATCGGGAGTCCCTGGACCTTGGCGAAGCTCTTGGCGTCGACCAGGAACTTCGCGCGGATCAGCATGGCCAGCTGGCCGAGGTTCATCTCGGGGATCAGCACCGTCGGATAGGCCTTCACCACGTCGCCCGTGTTCGAGGGGAACGGGTTCAGGTGTCGAAGGTGCGCCGTCGCGACCTTGCGCCCCTGCTCACGGACCCGCCGCGACGCCGCGCGGATCGTGCCGAGCGACGAGCCCCAGCCCAGGACCAACAGCTCGGCGTCGCCGTCGGGATCGTCGACCTCCAGCAGCGGGATATCGGCCGCGATGCCCTCGACCTTGTCGCGGCGGATGTAGGTCATCGTCTCGTGGTTCACGGGGTCGTAGCTGATGTTGCCGGTGACGTCTTCGCGCTCGAGGCCGCCGATGCGGTGCACGAGGCCGGGCGTGCCGGGTACCGCCCATGGCCGCGCGAGCTTCTCGTCACGCTCGTACGGCATGAACGGCTCGCCGTTGGCCACCGCGAACTTCGGCTCGATCACGGGAAGCGAGTCGATCTCGGGGACCTTCCAGGGCTCGGATGAGTTCGTGAGGAACGTGTCGGACAAGAGGATCACCGGGGTCCGGTAGGTCACCGCGATCCGCGCGGCCTCCATCGCCATCGCGAAGCAGTCGCTGGGAGAGGACGCGGCCACGATCGGCATCGGGGACTCGCCGTGACGGCCGAACATCGCGAGCAGGAGATCCCCCTGCTCGGTCTTCGTGGGCAGACCCGTCGACGGGCCGCCACGCTGGACGTCGACGATCACCATCGGGAGCTCCATGATCACCGCGAGCCCCAGGGTCTCGGCCTTCAGGTCCATCCCCGGACCGCTCGTACCGGTGACGGCGAGCTGACCGGCGAACGCGGCGCCGAGAGCGACGTTCGCGGCCGCGATCTCATCCTCCGCCTGCAGCGTGATCACGCCGAAGTTCTTGTGCCGGCTCAGCTCGTGCAGCAGTTCGGAGGCCGGGGTGATCGGATAGCTGGCGTAGAAGAGCCGCAGTCCCGCCCGCTCGGCGGCGGCGATCAGGCCCCACGACAGGGCCGTGGCGCCGGCGATGTTGCGGTATGTGCCGGGCTCGACCGGCGCGGCCGCCACCTTGTACGACTGGGCGAAGAGCTCGGTCGTCTCGCCGAAGTTGTAGCCGGCCTTGAACGCCGTCACGTTGGCCTCGAGGATCTCCTGCTTGCCGCCGAACTTCTTCTCGAGCCACGCGAGGGTGGGCTCGGTCGGCCGGTCGAACATCCACGAGACCAGGCCGAGCGCGAACATGTTCTTGGCCCGCTCGGCCTCCTTCTTGCTGATCCCGATGTCCTCGGTGGCACGCACCGTGATGCTCGTCATCGGGACCTCGAACACCTGGAAGCCCTCGAGCGTCCCGTCGTGCCGCGGGTCGGCGGCGTAGCCCGCCTTCTCGACGTTGCGTTGCGTGAACGCGTCTTCGTTCAGGATCACGACGCCGCCAGGCACCACCTTCGCCAGATCGGCGCGGAGCGCGGCGGGGTTCATCGCGATCAGCACGTCGGCGTGGTCGCCGGGCGTCGTGATGTCGGTCGAGGCGAACTGGATCTGGAACGCCGACACACCGTGCACGGTGCCGGCGGGCGCGCGGATCTCGGCGGGGAAGTCCGGGAGGGTCGCCAGGTCGTTGCCGAGGACTGCGGTGGCGCTGGTGAATCGGTCTCCGGTGAGCTGCATCCCGTCGCCCGAGTCCCCGGCGAACCGAACGACGATGCGCTCCCGCTCCTGGACGGTCTTGGTCATCGGATGCCTGGACGGCCGCTCCTTCGTCGGGCGTGCGGGTACGTACGTGTCCTAGCGTAGCGCGCACTCGGGTCGAGTCCGGGTCGCCGGAGGTAGATTTCCACCATGAAGACACGACGGCTCGGATCGAACGGCCCGGAGCTCTCCGTGGTCGGGTATGGCGCATGGGAGGCGGGCGGCACGAACTGGGGGCCGAACGGCTCGGACGAGTCGGTCATCGCGGCGATGCGGGCGGCGCTCGAGGCCGGCATCGACTGGATCGACACCGCCGAGGTCTACGGGGACGGCGAGAGCGAGCGGCTCGTGGGGCTGGCGATCGCGGGTCGCCGCGACGAGGTCACGCTCGCCTCGAAGGTCGCGCCCTCCGACGAGGGGTCCGGGTTCCTTCCCGACCAGGTCCGCGCGGCCTGCCAGACGTCGCTCTCGCGGCTCGGCACCGATCACCTCGACCTCTACCAGCTGCACTGGCCCGACGAGACCGGGGTGCCCCTCGAAGACACGTGGGGCGCGATGAACGAGCTCCAAGACGCCGGGAAGGTCCGCTGGATCGGCGTCTCGAACTTCTCGCGGGAGCTGATCGAGCGCTGCGAGGCGATCCGGCACGTCGACTCGCTCCAGCCCGAGTTCTCGATGCTGAACCGCGAGCACGCGGAACTGATCGCCTGGTGCGCCACGAACGGCACCGGGGTGGTCGGCTACGGGCCACTCGCCTTCGGACTGCTAACGGGCGCGATCGGGCTCGACACGAGGTTCCCCCCCGGGGACTGGCGGGCGCCGGGCGACGAGCCGAGCGAACCCGAGGATCCCGACGACGTGAACCTGTTCGCCCCCGACCGGCTCCCCGCGGCGCTCGAGGTCGTCGGCGCGATCGCGAAGGTTGCCGAGCGCGTCGGTGTGTCGACGGCCCAGCTCGCACTGGCGTGGAACGTCGCGCAGCCCGGCGTCACCTCTGCGATCGCGGGCAGCCGGAACCCCGACCATGTGCGCAGCAACGCCGCCGCCGGGGACGTGGACCTGGACGAGGAGACGCGTCGGGAGCTGGACGCCCTGCTGGCCGGCGCCGGCGTCTAGCCGCCGCTTCGGCGCTGGACCTGGCGGACGCGCCGCACGATCCCGTCGAGGAGCTTCATCGACACCTGCGGCTCGTCGTCGATCAGGCTCATCAAAGTGCGCCGGAAGAGCCGCAGGACCCGTAGCTGGGTGACCGCGATCACGCTCGCCGACCGCGGCCCTCCGTCGATCGCCGAGAGCTCGCCGAAGAAGTCCCCCGGCAAGACGGCGCCCACCTTGCGCCTGCCGCGCACGACCTTGCCTTCGCCCTCGAGCACCACGAAGAGCGTCTCGCCGAGGTCGCCCTCGACGACCACCGACTCCCCCGGCCCGAACGCGAGCTCGTCGGCGTCGGCGGCGAGCCGGTTGAGGTGCTTCTTCGAGAAGTCGGCGAACAGCGGGATCCCGCTAAGCGCGAGCGCGGTCTGACGGCGCGTACGCTTCGCGGGTTGCTCGGGACGGCGGGGCGTAACCCCGCGGCCGGACTCTCGGCGCAGCATGTCGGGCAGGCTCTGACTCATGCCGCAAGCCTACCGCGGGGACGCTGCGCCGAGTCAACCATCGACGCATCGTCGCTGGTCGTACGCACGGACCCACGGCTAGGGTGAGTGGCTATGAACGTCCGTGATCGCCTCGCCTCGCTCGCCGCCGAGAGGATCGTGATCCTCGACGGCGCGTGGGGCGTGCTGCTGCAGGGGCGGGGGCTGACGGAGTCCGAGTTCCGTGGGGAGCGCTTCCGCGACCACGGGCGCGACGTCAAGGGCGACCCCGACCTGCTGAACCTCACCCGGCCCGACATCGTGGCCGAGATCCACCGCCAGTACCTGGAGGCGGGGGCCGACATCACCACCACGAACACCTTCACCGCGACGTCGATCGGGCAGGGCGACTACGGGCTGCAGGACGCCGTGTACGACATGAACGTCGAGGGCGCGCGGCTCGCCCGCGAGGCCGCCGATCCGTTCGGGGATCGCTTCGTCGCCGGATCGGTGGGGCCGCTGAACGTCACGCTCAGCCTCTCCCCCAAGGTCGAGGACCCCGCCTTCCGCTCGACCTCGTTCGATCAGGTGTACGAGGCGTACGTCGAGCAGATGCGGGGGCTCCGCGACGGCGGCGTCGACCTGCTCCTGATCGAGACGATCTTCGACACGCTGAACGCGAAGGCCGCGATCGCCGCGGCCAAGGACACTGCGCCCGAGCTGCCGGTGTGGATCTCGGTGACGATCGTCGACCGGAGCGGGCGCACGCTCTCGGGCCAGACGATCGAGGCCTTCTGGACGTCGATCGAGCACGCCGACCCGTTGATCGTCGGCGTGAACTGCTCGCTCGGCGCGCGTGAGATCCGGCCCTACGTCGAGAACCTCGCGCGCGTCGCGCCGGTCCCGGTGGCGTGCTACCCCAACGCCGGTCTCCCGAACGCCTTCGGTGGGTACGACGAGTCGCCCCACACCACGAGCTCGCTTCTGGCGTCGTTCGCGCAGGAAGGCCTCGTCAACATCGTGGGCGGATGCTGCGGCACGACCCCCGACCACATCCGGATGATCGCCGACACGGTCCGAGGGCTCGCGCCGAGATCGATCCCCGTGCGCGGTGAGTCCGTGACCTCGTTCAGCGGCCTGGAGCCGTTCCGGATCACGCCCGAGACCGGGTTCGTGATGGTCGGCGAGCGCACGAACATCACGGGCTCGGCCCGGTTTCGGCGTCTGATCGAGTCCGGCGACTATCAGGCGGGCGTCGACGTCGCCCTGGAACAGGTGCGGAGCGGCGCGAACCTGATCGACGTGAACATGGACGCCGACCTGATCGACGGCGAGCAGGCGATGACCACGTTCCTGAACCTGATCGCCACCGAACCCGAGATCGCCCGCGTGCCGATCATGATCGACAGCTCGAGGTGGTCGGTGATCGAGGCGGGGCTGAAGTGCGTGCAGGGCCGCGGCGTCGTGAACTCGATCAGCCTGAAGGAGGGCGAGGTCGACTTCCTCGAGAAGGCTGCGAAGGTCCGGCGCTACGGGGCGGCCGTCGTCGTGATGCTCTTCGACGAGCGGGGCCAGGCCGGCACGGTGGCACGCAAGATCGAGATCGCCGAGCGCGCGTACGGGCTGCTCACGGGCGAGGCCGGGTACGACCCCGCCGACATCATCATCGACCCGAACATCCTCGCGATCGCCACCGGACTCGAGGAGCACGACGAGTACGCGAAGGCGTTCATCGAGGCCACCCGCGAGATCAAGCGCCACTGCCCCGGGGTGAAGATCTCCGGCGGCGTCTCGAACCTCAGCTTCTCGTTCCGCGGCAATGAGCCGGTGCGCCAGGCGATCCACTCGGCGTTCCTGTACCACGCGCGGCAGGCGGGCCTCGACATGGCGATCGTGAACGCGGGGCAGCTGCCCGTGTACGACGACATCCCGGCCGACCTGCTCGAGCACGTCGAGGACATCATCTTCAACCGCCGTCACGACGCGACCGAGCGGATGGTCACGTTCGCGGAGACCGTGAAGGGTGGCGGGGTGGAGCGGGTGGAGGACCTCGCCTGGCGCGAGGGCAGCGTCGAAGCGCGCCTCTCGCATGCCCTGGTGCACGGGATCGTCGACTTCATCATCGAGGACACCGAGGAGGCGCGGCTCGCCCACGAGCGACCGCTCGACGTGATCGAGGGGCCGCTGATGGACGGCATGAAGATCGTCGGCGACCTGTTCGGCGCCGGGAAGATGTTCCTGCCGCAGGTCGTGAAGAGCGCCCGCGCCATGAAGAAGGCCGTCGCCCACCTCGAGCCGTTCATGGAGGAGGAGAAGCGCCTGGTGATCCGTGCCGGCGGCACCGCGAAGCCGCAGGGACGACTCGTGACCGCTACGGTCAAGGGCGACGTCCATGACATCGGCAAGAACATCGTGGGCGTGGTGCTGGGCTGCAACAACTACGAGGTGATAGACCTCGGCGTGATGGCGCCCGCCGACCTGATCCTCGACACGGCGATCGAGGAGGGCTGCGACATCGTGGGGCTCTCGGGTCTGATCACGCCCTCGCTCGACGAGATGGTGAACGTCGCGAAGGAGATGCAGCGCCGAGGGATGGAGCTGCCGCTCCTGATCGGCGGGGCGACCACCTCGCGACAGCACACGGCCGTGCGCATCGCGCCCGCCTACGGGCAGCCGGTCATCCACGTGCTCGACGCGTCACGCGTGGCGGGCGTGGTCTCGGCGCTGCTCGACCCCGAACGCAAGGCGACCCTGACCGCGGAGAACCTCGAGCTCCAGGACCGCCTCCGTGCGCAGCACGCCGAACGCGAGCGCACCCCGCTGCTCCCCTACCGGCTCGCCATCGTGAACCGCACGCCGGTCGAGTGGCACACCGACGACGTCCCGACCCCCTCGTTCACCGGCCTGCGGGTGGTGGAACCGGCGCTCGAGACGCTACGCCCCTTCATCGACTGGACGTTCTTCTTCACGGCGTGGGAGCTGAAGGGCCGGTTCCCCCAGATCCTCGATCACCCTTCGCACGGCGAGGCCGCACGCGCGCTCTACGCCGACGCGACCGAGATGCTCGAGGAGATCGTGGCCGAGGGGTCGATCCAGGCGCGCGGCGTGTACGGGTTCTGGCCTGCCGCGTGCGAGGGCGACGACGTGGTGCTGGACAGCGGCGTGACCTTCCCGATGCTCCGTCAGCAGGTCGACAAGGGCGGCGAGCGGCCGAACCGCTCACTCGCGGACTTCGTGGCCCCGGCCGAGCTCGGGCTCTCGGACCACGTGGGCGCCTTCGCGGTGACGGCCGGTCTCGGCGCGGACGAGCTCGCGAAGCGGTACGAGGCCGAACACGACGACTACCGCGCGATCATCGTGAAGGCACTCGCCGACCGCCTCGCGGAGGCGTTCGCCGAATATCTCCACCAGGAGGCGCGGATCGCGTGGGGCTATCAGGCCACCCCGCAGGCCAACGACGAGCTGGTCGGTGAGCGCTATCGAGGGATCCGCCCCGCCTTCGGTTACCCGGCGTGCCCCGACCACAGCTTGAAGCGGCGGTTGTTCGATCTGCTGCGTGCGCCCGAGGTCGGGATCGACCTCACCGAGCACTTCGCCATGACCCCGGCCGCGAGCGTGTCGGGCCTGTACTTCGCCCATCCTGAGGCCCGCTATTTCAACGTGGGCCGCATCGGCAAGGACCAGGTCGAGGAGTACGCGAGACGCCTGGGCGAGAGCGTCGACGAGGCCGAGCGCTGGCTGCGGCCCAACCTCGCGTACGACCCCGACTAGCCTCGCTCGGGCGCCTCCACCCCCGCCGGGGGCGTGTTGCCCCGAGATGCATGTCGCGCTAGGGTCGTCGAGGGGGTCGGGGAATGGTGGAGCGGTCTGGCAAGCGCTCGCGTGCGGTCGTGGCGATCGTGGCGTTCTGCATCGCGGTATGGATCGCCGGCCTCGCCCGGGTCCCGGTCGCCTCGCGGGCGGCGGAGCCCTCCCGCCCCAACATCCTCATAATCGTCACCGACGATCAGCGCACCGACGGCACCATGACCGCGATGCCGAAGACCGAGGCGTGGTTCAAGGACGGTGGGACCTGGTTCCCCAACGGGTCCGTGACAACGCCGCTGTGCTGCCCGGCACGCGCGTCGATCTTCAGCGGAAGGTTCGCCCACAACCACGGCGTGCACACGAACTCTGATCTTGCAGGGGTGCAGGCGTTCGACCAGGCACACACGATGCAGGCCTACCTGCACGCGGCGGGCTACCGGACCGGGATCGCGGGCAAGTTCCTCAACACCTGGCCGAGCTCGCAGGCGCCGTCCAGCTTCGACCGATGGGCCATCACCGAGGCCTACTCGACGGGCGCTACCTACAACACCGTGCGCCTCGGCGACCTCGCCACGAGCTACCTCGACGGATGGAGCGCGACCGACGACGAGGCGCCGTGGTTCCTCTACCTGGCGCCCAAGGCCCCGCACTCGCCCTTCACGCCGCAGGCGCAGTACGCGCAGTCGTCGGTGCCGCCTTGGCCTGGGAACCCCGCGCAGTTCGAGGCGGACCGTTCCGACAAGCCCCCGTGGGTCCAGAGCTCGTCCACGACGGCGACCGCGATCGAGGACCTCCGCGTCAAACAGCTCCGCACGCTGTACTCCGTGGACGACCTCGTGGACCGCGTGATGTCGCATCTGGCGGAGATCGGCGAGGAGAACACGATCGCGTTCTTCTTGTCGGACAACGGCTACTTCTGGGGGGAGCACGGGATCGCAGGTACCAAGCGTCTCCCGTACCTCGACTCACCCCGCGTGCCGTTCGGGATGCGCTGGCCCGGCCACGTGGCCGCCGGCGCGATCGACCCGAGGATGGCGGCGAACATCGACGTGGCCCCGACGGCACTGGAGGCGGCGGGGCTCGCGTCGCCCCCCGAGGCCCCGATGGACGGCGTCTCGCTCCTGACCGGGGCACCACGCCAACGGCTGCTCCTGGAGTACTACAGGAGCCCGGACGCGCTCAAGTGGCCGAACTGGTCGAGCACGCTCACCCCCACCTACCAGTACATCGAGTGGTACGAGGACGATCTGCGGACCGTGTCGTTCCGCGAGTACTACGACCTCACGAACGATCCGTGGCAGCTCAGCAACCTCCTCGGCGACGCCGATCCCGGCAACGACCCGGACGTCGGGGCTCTGTCGACCGTGCTTGCTCAGGACCGGACCTGCGCAGGTGTCTCCTGTCAGGCGGAGCCCATCACGGACACCGAGCCACCGACCGCGCCGGGCTCGCTCGTGGCCGAGGACCTGGGTACGCCGGGGGTCCGCCTCACATGGGAGGCCGCCACCGACAACGTCGCGGTGAGCGGCTACGAGGTGCTCCGCGACGGGTCGGTCGTCGCCACGCTCGGCGTCGTAACCACCTTCGTCGACGCCTCCGTCCCCGTCGGCGATCACACCTACGCGCTCCGGGCGTTCGACCGCGTCGGGCTTCGGTCGCCCCCGACCCCCGACGCCAACGTGACGCACGTCCTCCCGCCGGGCACCCAGCTTTTCGCCGACGGGTTCGAAACGGGCACCCTCGCGAAGTGGGCGGCCAAGTCGAGGGCCACGGTCCAGGGCACGACCGTGCGATCCGGCGCCTTCGCGGTCCGCATGACCGCGACCGGAGGCCCTGCATACGCGAGGGCCAACCTGCCGACGACCCAGCCCACGGTCCGGATCCGGCTCTGGGTCGACATGCTGGCGCGCGGCTCCACGAGCTCGGTGATCCTGACGCGGGCACAGAACGCGTCCGCGGGAGGCATCGTGCGGATCCTGCTCGCCGCGAACGGGACGCTGGGCTACCTCAACGAGGTCGGCAAAGCCACGCGGACGTCATCGACGCAGCTGCCGAGCGGCTGGCACCTCCTCGAGGTCGAGCTCACGGTCGGGACGATGGGTCGCGTCCGAGTGCTGCTCGACGGCACGCCGGTGCCCGGGCTCGACCGGACCGAGAACCTGGGGAGCGCGGGCGTCCAGAAGCTCCAGATCGGCGACCAGGTGACCGGTCGAACGTACGACCTGGTCGTCGACGACGTCGAGGTGCTCCGCCCCTAACCCGCGGCGCGCGACCCGCCACGCGCTCCACCGGTCCGCCGCCCGGCCCGGCGACCCCGGGCCCCTCGACCGTAGGCGCCCGCCGCCGTGGCTGCGCATCGTTGTGTCGTGAGGTCGGGGCTGCCGTGCCCGGCCGCGACGCCGAGGAGCGCGCCATGGTGATTGAGTCGGTCGACATAGGGTTCCGCGGCATCGAGCTGCTCGAACAGCCCCTGCTGAACAAGGACACCGCGTTCACCGACGAGGAGCGCGACCGGCTGGAACTGCGGGGGCTGCTCCCATCACGCGTCACCACCCTCGAGGAGCAGGTGGCGCTCGAGATGGAGCACCTGCGGCGCAAGGGCGACGACCTCGAACGCTTCATCGGCCTGGCGGCCCTCCAGGACCGGAACGAGACCCTCTATTACCGCGTGCTCGTCGACCACCTCGAGGAGCTGATGCCCATCGTCTACACGCCGGTGGTCGGACAGGCATGCCAGGACTTCAGCCACATCCTCCGCCGGCCTCGCGGCCTCTGGATCACGCCCGAGGACGCCGACCGGATCCCCGACCTGCTCCGCAATGCCCGGCACGAGGACGTGCGCCTGATCGTCGCCACCGACAACGAGCGCATCCTCGGGCTCGGTGACCTCGGCGCCGGCGGGATGGGCATCCCCGTCGGCAAGCTCGCCCTCTACACCGCCGGGGCGGGCATCCATCCCGCGCGGACGCTGCCGGTCTCGCTCGACGTCGGCACCGACACCGAGCGGCTCCTGGGCGACCCGCTCTACCTCGGCTGGCGACACCCCCGCCTGCGTGGCGAGGAGTACGACCGGTTCATCGAGGCGTTCGTGGAGGCCGTGCTCGAGGTGTTTCCCCATGCCGTCCTGCAGTGGGAGGATCTGAAGCAGCACAACGCGATCCGGGTGCTCGACCGCTACCGGCACCGCATCACGAGCTTCAACGACGACATCCAGGGAACGGCCGCCGTCGTGATGGGAGGGATCCTGGGCGCCCTCCCTCGGTTCGACGAGCCTCTCTCGTCGCAGCGTCTCGTCTTCCTGGGCGCGGGGGCGGCCGGCATCGGGATCGCACGACTCGTCCGGTCCGCGATGCGCGCGGAAGGCGCCGACGAGACGACCCTCCGCCGGGCGATCGCCATGCTCGACTCGCATGGCCTCGTCTTCGACGATCGCGATCCGCTCGACGACGACAAGCGGGAACTTGCCCTCGGACCAGATGAGCTCGCCCACCATGGCTTCGGCGGCTGCGATCGAGAAGCCCGGTACGACCTCGAGACTGTGATCCGCCACGTCCGCCCGTCGATCCTGATCGGGACGAGCGGAACACCGGGTGTCTTCTCCGAGGCCGCGATCCGCGCGATGGCCGAGTCGGCGCCGACCCCGGTCGTCCTGCCCCTGTCGAACCCCACGTCGAAGACCGAGGCGCTACCGGCCGACATCATCGAGTGGTCGGGCGGCCGCGCGCTCGTGGCCACGGGCAGCCCGTTCGATCCGGTCGGATACCACGGCTCGACCCACCTGATCGGCCAGGCCAACAACGCGTTCGTCTTCCCGGGGATCGGGCTGGGTGCGATCGTGAGCGAGGCTCGGGAGGTGCCCGATGCGTTCTTCCTCGCGGCCGCCGAGACCCTCGCGGCGTGCGTCGAGAGCGACCGACTCGCGAACGGCTCCCTGTATCCGTCGCAATCCGACCTTCGCAGCGTCTCGCGCGCGATCGCGATCCGGGTGGTCCGTGAGGCGCGGGACCTGGGGGTCGGGCGACACCTCGACAACGATGAGATCGCAGCCGCGGTGGACGCCGAGATCTGGGAACCGGCGTACGCGGGCACCGTCTGAGCTCGGGGGCCGGCCCCGTCAGACGAGCACGGGCGACGGGAGCTTCGAGACCTCGTGGACGAGGTCGCCGGCGACCTGCCGCGCGTCGCCGAACAGCATCATCGTCTGCGGCAGGTAGAACAGCTCGTTCTCGATGCCCGAGAAGCCCGAGCGCATCGACCGCTTGATCACGACGACGCTGCGCGCGGCGTCGACGTCGAGGATCGGCATGCCGTAGATCGGGCCGTCCGCGTCGTGCCGCGCGGCCGGGTTCACGACGTCGTTCGCGCCGATCACGATCGCGACGTCGCACCTTGGGAAGTCGGGGTTCACGTCGTCGAGGTCGAACAGCTGCTCGTAGGGCACGTTGGCCTCGGCGAGCAGGACGTTCATGTGGCCGGGCATCCGCCCCGCCACCGGGTGGATCGCGAACTTGACCTCGGTGCCTCGGCGCGCGAGCAGCTCGCTCAGCTCGCGGACCTTGTGCTGCGCCTGGGCGGCCGCCATGCCGTACCCGGGCACCACGATCACGAGGCCGGCGGTGTCCAGCAACATCGCGACCTCCTCGGCCGACGTGATGCGGACGGGCCGCTCCTCGACGGCGCCCGGCGCATGCGCGGAGGCGCCGAAGCCGCCGAACACGACGTTCACCATCGAGCGGTTCATCGCGCGGCACATGAACATCGAGAGCAGGAAGCCGGAGGACCCGTCGAGGGCGCCCGCGAGGATCAGGATCGGGTTGCCGATCGCGAACCCCAGCGCGGCGCCGGACAGGCCCGCGAAGGAGTTCAGCAGCGAGATCACCGTGGGCATGTCCGCCCCTCCGATCCGGATCACGAACAGCACCCCGAACAGCAACGCGACGACGATCAACGGCGCGAGGAGCTCCGTCGACGACGGAGACAGGGTGAGCGCCACGACGAGCGCCAACCCGACCGCGAGCACGCCCAGGTTCATCAGGTTCTGCCCACGGAACACCCAGGCGCGGTCGCGCACGACCCCTTGGAGCTTGCCGAATGCGACCAGCGACCCCGTGACCGTCAGGTAGCCGAGCAGCATCTCCAGGCCCAGGACGCCGGCGGTGAATGAGTCGAGGTCACCTCGCACGAGGAGGAACTCCGCCGTCCCGACCAGGGCCGCCGCCAGGGCGCCGAACGCGTGGGAGAGGGCGATCCGCTGCGGCATCGCGGTCATCGGCATGAAGATCGCGAGCGCGGCGCCGATCGCGGATCCGACGAACACCGCGATCAGGATCCACCGGAAGTCGACGATGTCTCCCTGCAGGAGCGTGCCCACGATCGCGGCCGCCATCCCGAGCTCGCCCGCACGTACTCCGCGCCGGGCCGTGGTCGGGTGCGAGAGCCACTTCAGCGAGAGGATGAACCCAGCGCTCGCCCCGAGGTAGAGCGCGATCAGGAGCACGTCGCTCCACGCGCTCACGGGGCGTCACCCCGGGCCTTCCGGCTTCCCCGCTTGAACGACTTCAGCATGCGGTCGGTGATCATGAAGCCGCCGACCACGTTGATCGTGGACGCGCAGACGGCGGTGGTGCCGAGCACGGTCGCCATCGTCCCTCGGCCCGCGCCGGCCAGGATGATCGAGCCGACCAGCGAGATGCCCGAGATCGCGTTCGTGAGCGACATCAGGGGCGTGTGCAGGAGCGGCGGGACGCGGCGGATCACCTCGAACCCGATGAACGTCGCGAGCATGAAGATCCACATCCCGAACTCGATCCGCTCGGTCACGACACAGCCACCTCCTCGAGCTGCGCCCGCACCTGTGGGTGCACGACCTCGCCGTCGTGCGCCACCAGGGTGGCCCGCACGACGTCGTCGTCCCACGCGGGCTCGAGCCGCCCGTCTCGCATCAGCACCAGCCTCACGAAGTTCGTCAGGTTCCGGGAGAACAGCTGACTCGCGTGGAACGGCACCGTGGCGGGCAGGTTCGTCGGCCCGCAGATCGTCACCCCGTGCGCCACGATCATCTCGTCGGGCCGCGTGAGCGCGCAGTTGCCGCCGCGGGCCGCCGCGAGATCGACCACGACCGATCCTACGGCCATCGCGTCGACACCCTCCTCGGTGAGCAGGATCGGCGCTCGGGCGCCGGGGATCGCCGCGTTCGCCACCACCACGTCGACGCCGGCGACCATGCGGGTGAGGTGTTCTTGCTGGCGACGGTAGAACGCCTCGCCGAGCTCCTTCGCGTAGCCGCTCGCATCCTCCGCGTCGCCGGGCTGAAGCGGCAGGGGGACGAGCTTGGCTCCGAGGCTCTCCACCTCCTCCTGGGCGGCGGGCCGCACGTCGTAGGCCTCGACCATCGCGCCGAGCCTGCGCGCGGTGGCGATAGCTTGCAGCCCCGCCACGCCGGCACCGATCACGAAGACCCGTGCCGGCGCCACGGTCCCTGCCGCGGTCGTGAGCATCGGGAAGATCTTGGTGAGCCGCGTCGCCGCCAGCAGCACGGCCTTGTATCCCGCGATCGTTGACTGGGACGAGAGCACGTCCATGCTTTGAGCGCGCGCGATGCGTGGGATCAGCTCCATCGCGAAGACGGTCGAGCCGCGCGCGGCCAGATCCGCGAGCGCCGGCGCGGCCGAGAGCGGCTCGCCCATCCCGACCACGATCTGACCCGGCCGGTAACGATCGAGGTCCTCGCGGCCCGCGTCGGGGTTGGCCCCGAGTGTCCGCACCTGGAGGAGCAGGTCCGCGCCGAAGGCCTCGTCCCGGCTCACGAGCTCGGCTCCGTGCTCGACGAACGCCTCGCCGGGATACCCGGCCGCGTCGCCGGCGCCGTCCTCGACGATGACCTCGAGCCCCGCGGTCCGCAGCAGGGGCACGCCCTGCGGGACGAGGGCGATCCGGGTCTCGCCGGGGAAGCTCTCCCTCGGCACCCCGACGGTGAGCGGCCTTGTCTCCATGTCTCCATCGTGCGGGCCCTGGCGCACGCCGCCTGAGGGCGGAGGGCCCACCGGGGCGCGGCCGTTCGGCGGGCTCCCGAGCGGCGCGGCCGGGACCCGGTTCCCTGACGGCGCGGCCGGCCCGCTTGCCCCGGACCCGCTGGTAGCGCAGCGGCGCTGCCCGCGCACTCCACCTTCGGGGATCTCACGAAACGCCCCGTGGAGGCGCTCGGCGACCGCGCGGCGGTTCAGACCTAGGGGTGCTCGCTGCGGAGAACCTGCGTCAGGGCCTCGAGGCCTGAGCCATCGCGGTCTCGCCGCCGCTGGTCGTGGACGACGCCGACCTCACGGAGCTCGGCGGAGGGCTCCGGAGGGCTCCGGGCAGGGCTCGACGCGGACAGATAACGAGCGACCGCAGGCGAGACCGCGGCGCGCGGCCAGGCCTCAGTGGAACGAGTTGCCGCAGGCGCAGCCGCCCTGGGCGGCCGGGTTGTCGATCGTGAAGCCCGACTGCTCCAGGGAGTCCACGAAGTCGACGGTTGCCTGCGACAGGTACGGCACGCTCATCTTGTCGACCACGATCTTCACGCCGAACTGGTCGAGGGTCTCGTCCTTCTCGGTGAGCTGGTCGTCGAGGTACATCGCGTAGCGGAGGCCGGAGCAGCCACCGGGCGAGACGGCGACGCGCAGCGCGATGTCGTCGCGGCCCTCTTCGACGAGCAGTTCCTTCACCTTGCCTGCGGCAGCTTCGGTCAGCGTGATCATCGTTCCTCCGGGGAGTTCGCGGGTGATTGCCCCCCATGATAGCCCGCCGCGGCGTGAGCGAGGGTCAACGGTCCTGCGTGAACGCGGCCGTCGTGGCGCCGCTCACTCGCACCAGGTCGGCCGGCGACAGCGGGAAGACCGAGTCCGGGGTGCCCGCCGCTGCCCAGACCTCCTCGTAGCCGAGAAGGTCGCCGTCGATGAAGGTCCTCACGGCCTGCGTATGGGCGAAGGGCGGGGTGCCTCCCACCGCGAACCCGGTGGCCTCGCGAGCCTCCTCGGGCGTGGCCCGGCGCGCCACGCCGGCGCCCGTGAGCTCCGCGAGCTTCGTCTCGTCGACCCGGTTGCGGCCCGAGGTGAGCGCGATCACCGCGCGATCGTCGGCCATGAAGATCAGAGACTTCACGATCTGTCCCACGTCGCAGCCGATCGCCCGTGCGGCGGCGTCCGCGGTCTTCGTCCCCTCCGGGAACCGCCGTACGTCTGGATGGAGTCCCAGCGCGCGGGCACCCTTGGCGAACCGCTCGATCGCCGAGCTCACAACGTCACCCCGGCCGGAAGATCGGCGGCGAGCTCGCTCGCCAGCAACGCGAGCGATCCCCGGGCGTCCTCGAGCGCGACGGCCTCGCCGACCCGCTCTACCAGGGACCGCACGGTGACGCCCTCGGGCGCGACCTCGGCCCGCCCGCAGAGCACCGCCACGGGGACAGAGAGGAGGGCCGCCAGTCCGATCACGCCTGCGGGGACCTTGCCGTGGAGCGACTGGGCGTCGAACGACCCCTCCCCCGTGATCACGAGATCGGCGCCGTCCGCACGGGTGGCGAGGTCCACGGCCTCCATCACGACGTCGACCCCCCGTCGCAGGCGCGCCCCGCAGAACGCCAGCAGCCCGAAGCCGAGGCCGCCCGCCGCGCCGGCGCCGGGCTCGTCCTTCAGCGCGATCCCGAGGTCGTGGTGCACGATCGCTGCGAGGTGCGCGAGCGCCCGATCGAGCAGGAACACGTCGTCGGGAGAGGCCCCCTTCTGCGGGCCGTACACGTGGCTCGCGCCGCTCGGACCGCAGAGGGGGTTCTCGACGTCGGTCGCACCCAAGAAGGTCGCTGCGGCCACGGCGGGATGAAGGTCGCGTTCGTCGATCCGGGCGAGGTCGAGGATGGCCTCGCCTCCGTCCAGGAGATCCCGTCCCCGGGCATCGAGGAACCGGATCCCGAGCGCGGCCGCCATCCCCACTCCCCCATCGTTCGTGGCGCTCCCGCCGAGACACACGACCACGCGCCGCGCGCCCGCCTCGAGCGCCGCGAGGATCAGCTCGCCCGTGCCCCTGGTCGTCGTGCGCAGCGGGTCGCGGCGTCCCGCACCGAGCACCGCCAGCCCGGACGCCCGCGCGGACTCGACCACTCCGGTGAGGCCCTCGGCGGTCTCGACCACGCCGAACGCCGCGTCGACGGGGTCGCCGAGGGGGCCCGTGACGGTGGCCGCCACGATCCGCCCCCCCTGTGCATCGACGAGGGCCTCGAGCGTGCCCTCCCCTCCGTCGGCCATCGGGACCAGGTCCACAGCGTCGCCGGGGCGCGCGCGGCGCCACCCGGTCTCGATCGCCTCCGCGGCCTGCCGCGCGGTGAGCGTGCCGCGGAACTTGTCGGGGGCCACGAGGACGCGCATGCCGCCGAATGTACAATCCGCCGCGACACCTGCGTGAACGAGAGGGAGGATCCGCCGCCGTGAGCCTGCACCGCGAACAGCTGCTCGGGGTCGCGCACGCCGAACGCCAACGTCTCGGCCGCATGATCCAGTACGCCGAGCCCGGCACGTGGGACCTCCCCAGCGCCGCCCGGGGCTGGTGGAACCGCGACGTGCTCGCCCACCTCGCCGCCTCCGACACGGCCTGCGCACAACTGATGGCCGGCGAACCCGCCGTCGAGCTCGACGAGTTCCGTGCGTCGGCCGACGGCGTCTTCGACGTCGACGCCTTCAACGCGGGGACCGTAGATCGGCGCTCGGGCGCCGAGATCCGCGAGCTGATCGAGACGTGGGGCAAGGCGGCCGAGGCATTCATCGCCTACGCGGCGCTCCTTCCGGATGAGGACTGGGCGGCAGCCAGGTTCCCGTGGCTCGCGGGAGACATCGCGGCCCGCTACCTCGTGCAGTCGCGCATCGTCGAGTGGTTCCTCCACGGCGAGGACATGCGCGCCTCGAACGGCCTCGGCCCCCAATACCAGCACTGGCCCGTGCACCTCACGATCGACCTCGGCGTGCGGATGCTGCCGTGGGCGCTCTCCCAGGCCGGCTACGAGCTCGAGGGCCGCACCGTCCTCGTCGAGGTCGAGGGCGCCGGCCAGGGCGCCTGGCACTGGGGTCTGGGCTCGGGTGAGGTGCCCGCGGGCTCGAAGAAGCCCGATGCCACGCTGAGGGGACGGGCGCCCCAGCTCGCGCTGGTGGCGGGACGCCGGCTCACCGCCGACGACGTTCGGGGCTCCGGCGCGGTCGTCCTGGGCGGCGACCGTGAGCTCGCGCGCGTCGTGCTCCAGCAGATCCGCGCCTACCCGTAGGCGAACCCTTCGGCCTCGCCGCGCGTACTCCCTGGGAGTACCGTGCTGCGCATGCGACCCCGTTACCCCGAGGACGACGCGGCCCTGATGCGTGCGTTCGCCGCGCGCGACGAGGCCGCCGCCGGCGCGCTGTACGACCGGTTCGCCTCCCGGATCTACGGCCTCGGCATCGTGATGCTCGGCTCGGAGGCCGCAGCGCAGGACCTCGTGCAGGACACCTTCGTGAAGCTCGTGCGGAGCGCCGACCGCTACGACGGCACCCGCGGCAAGCTCGAGACCTGGGTGTTGCTCGTTGCGCGCTCGCTCGCGATCGACTCGCTGCGTCGCCGGGTGCTCGAGGCGCGCTCCCTCACCCGGACCGGTCCGCCGCGAGAGGCCGACCCCGCCGCCGGGCCCGAGGAGCTCGCTGAGACCGGCGATCTCGTCGGCCGGGCCCGACATGCGATGACGCGACTCACACCCGAGCAGCGTGCGGCGCTGGAGCTCGCGTACTTCGGCGGGAAGACCAGCCGCGAGGTCGCCGAGCTCGAGGGCATCCCGATCGGAACTGCCAAGACCCGGATCCGCTCGGCGCTGCTCAGGCTGCGCGACGCGATGGCCGAGGAGCAGAGCCGTGACGTGTGATTCGGTGCAGGATCGCCTCGGCGAGCACCTCCTCGGGTCGATGCCCAAGGACGAAGACGCCGCCGTCCGGCGACACCTCCGAGGGTGCGCGTCGTGCCGACGCGAGGCCGCCGCGCTGGGCGAAGGGCTCGTCGCCTTCGCCCGGGCAGCCCACGATGTCACGCCGCCCGACGACCTCCGCGACCGCGTCCTTGGCGCGATCCGCGACGACCAACGCGACGCGCCGGCGCCCGAGGTCGGGACGTGGCACCGGTGGGCCCTGCCCGCCCTCGCCGCGGGCCTGACCCTCGCGCTCGTCGCCTCCCTCTCGTGGGGGGTGGGCCAGGCGCGCCGCGCCGACCGTGCGGGCGGCGACGCCGCGAGCTACACGGGCCTGCTCGCGATCCTCGGCGGCACCGACTTCCGTGCGGCCCGGCTCGATCCGTCGGGTGCCCAGACGCTCGAGGGCAGCGTGGTCGTCTACGACTCACACGAGGACCAGTCGTGGGCGGTCGTGTTCGTGCGGGCGCCCGGGCAGTCGGGATACGCGACGCCCACGCTGCTCGCCGACGACGGGCGGGCGGTCGAGGTCTGGCCGCTCGAGTTCGATCGGTCGGGCGACGGCGCCGCGTGGCTCGTAACCTCGGTGGACCTGCGTCCGTTCGACCGGCTCACCGTGACGGCCGAGGACGGCACGCTCCTCGCCACGGCCGACATCCGCGAGGTGTAGGCCGGCTACCGGGTCACGACGAGCCGACGTACCTGGCGCGGCGTTGCGCCGAACCGGTACTTGTAGGCGTAGTCGCCCTTCAAGAGGTCGAAGACCTGGGCGCCGCCCTCGATCGCGAGCCGGATGTCCTCGGCCACGAGGACCATGCCGGGCGCGAGGTTCCCCCATTTCCGGTCGAACGCCGAGTTGTAGAGCGAGAACGTCCCGTGGAAGGCGTAGCCGATCGTCCCGGCGGCGAGCTCCCCGCCCACCTCGATGAACTGCAGCTTGAAGATCCCTCGGGGCAGGAACGCCTCACCGAGCCGCCGGAAGAAGATCTCCATCCCCGGCTGCATGAACACGCCCTTGGGCCCCTCGCTCATCCGGTGGAGCTCGACGAAGCGATCGAGGAACGGGATCAGGGTCTCCTCGGTGGCCGTCTGGATAGTGAACGGGCCGGCCTCGGTCTCCAGCTTCTTGGTCTTCCGCTTGATCTCGTGGCGCATCTTGGAGGGAAGCCCTTCGAGGTAGCCGTCCCAGCTCGGCGCGAGCGGGAGGATCGGCGCGACGCCGTTCTGGTCCTCGGTCTCCTCGACCGAAAGTCCCGCGGTCGCGGCCGCGTCGCGCAGGAGCGAGAGCCACGGGTTGTCCTCGGGCAGGCCGCGCAGGTCAGCGGCCGACCAGTCGTCGCGCGTGAGGAGCGCCGGCCACAGCTCCTTCGCGATCGCGTCCTGTCGGTCCGGGACGCCGACGGGACCCATGTAGTCGGTGACCTCGGTGCCGCCCAGGAACCGGAGGGTCTCGTCGATCCGCTCGAACGCGACCGCGCCGATCTGCGTGCCGTCGTCCTCCTCGGCGAAGGCGAACAGGAGGTGCTCGGGCTGCTCCCCGAACTCCTCCCAGTAGAGCTTCAGGTAGTCGGGCGTGTGGAAGAACGTGCCGGCCGGGTCGGCCTCGACGAGCTCGGCCCAGCCGCGGCGGCGGAAGTCACGCCCGTCCTCGGAGAAGATGATCCGCATACGGCCAACCATGCTACGGGGCGTGGCACGCCTCCGACGGGCGGCTCACGCGGTCGCGCTCACCACGAGCCGCCGCCTCCCCCGCCGCCGCCGCCGCCCGAGAACCCGCCGCCCCCGAACCCACTGGACCCTGAGGCAGCCGGCACCGATGCGAGCATCCCGCCGCTCGAGACGGCGAACCCGTCCATCGAGTCCGCGAACTCGGTGTATATGAACGGTCGCGGCGACAGGTACCACGAGGTGTCCTGCTCGCGCGCGAGCCCCTCGAACGCCTTCGCCCACTTCTCGGTACAGCCGAACACGATCGCGTACGGCAGGAACCGGGTGAACACGTTCTCCTCCTCGGCCCATCGCGACATGTGCGTCTCTGCGGTCTCGATCACGGTGCGGAACCCCCGGACCCGCCGCAGGGCCGCCGTCCCCTTCGGCGTGCGCGCGGGCATCAGACGGTCGAACCAGACCAGGAGGAGCCCCGCCACGATCACGGGGAGTCCGACGAGCCCCCAGTGGGTCCAGCGAGCCAGCACGAACGTGAGACCGAGCCCGGCGAGGAGCAGCAGCCACCCACGCCGGTTCCAGGTGGTGCGCACCTTGTCGGGCCGCGCGATGAACCACCCGCGTGTCACCGCGTCGACGTAGAGCGACTCCTCCACGCCCTCGAGTCGCTTCGCGAAGGTGCTCTTGAGCGACGACAACGTCACCTCGGTCCCGTCCTGGAACAGCCCGTTCAGGAGGCGCCGCTCGTACGTGAGCAGGTCCTCGTCGCCCTTCTCGAGCCGGATCAGGGTCCAGTCGGCCTTGCCGAAAAGGCCCTCCTTGGGGATCTCCTGGATCAGCAGGTACCCGCGCACCGCGAGGTCCACGATCGTCGCCGTGACGTCGAGCGTGTTCGCGCGTTCGTCCATCAGGGTGCCGATCTGCCCGGGACGCAGCTCCTCGGGCGGCGCGAACTCCACCGGGGCAGACGCGCCCCCCTCCAACAGGGGCACGCTCTGCGACTCGTCGGTGGGGTTCCCCAGCACCTGGTCGACCTGGCCGCCGCGCCACCGCCGGTCCCGGCCCGTCCGCCAGATCAGGTAGCCGATGCCGCCGACGGCCAGCACGAGGAGCCCCCCCGAGGCCGCCCCCGTCGAGCGGTTCACGGCGAACGCCCGCGTCGGCGACCACCGCTCCTCCAGCTGGGCGACGGGCTTCGGCACGGCGCCCTTCGGCAGGCTGACCACGACGGTCATCCCCTCGTACGGCTGCAGGTCCTTCTCCGCGAACCGCGCCGTGGCGCCGTCGCTAGCCGCCTTCTCGCACGGGAGCACCGAGCCCTGGTACCCCGTGTAGCAGGCGATCCTCTGGATCGGCGCCGGCGCCCGCACGGTCGCGCTGGCCCCGCCGATCGGCACGTCCCACTCGTCGCCGATCGCGTTCCAGTAGAGCTCGACGTGGTCGGGGAACCCGTTCAGCGCGGCATCCACGCGGTAGCGGATCACGTACGTGTGCGTCCCCGTCGTGGTCCGGTCCGGGTCGCCGATCTTGATCGAGGTGATGCCGCCGCCCGGGTGTTCGACCGCGTAGTCGGCCGAGGCGCCCCCCGACGCCGTCACCGACAACACCGTCAGCGGATAGACCCTGTCGTAGGTGTCGTCGTACCGGAACTCGGTGGGGATCTCGCGGATGATCCCGTGCCGGTCGGGGGCCGAGCCGAAGTCGTACCGGATGGTCTCGGTGATCGTGAGCGCGCCGTCGTCCTCGATCACGATCTCCACGTCGTAGCGGTCGACCTTCTCGAAGACCTGCGCGCGGACCGGCGCCGCCAACGCGAACACCGCCACGAGGCCCAAGGCGACCACGGCCGCGCGCCTCACAGCGTCTCCACGAAGAAGAAGGAGATGGCCATGATCAGGTACGCGCCCATCAGCTGGGCTCCCTCGAGCCAGTTCGAGCGGCCGTCGCTCGAGATCATGAACACCAGGACCGTCGAGAGCGCCACGGCGGCCACCTCGAACGTGCTGAACACGAAGTCCATCGGGTGGCCGACCGCCAGCGAGATGAACACGAGCGCCGGCGCGACGAACAGCGCGATCTGCGTGGACGACCCGATCGCGATCTCGAGCGTGATGTCGACCTTGTTCCGCACGGCGAACAGCACCGCCGAGGAATGCTCCGCGGCGTTGCCGATGATCGGGATCACGATCAGCCCAACGAAGAGCTCGGAGAGCCCGAGGGTCTTCAACGCCGGCTCCAGCGAGCCCACGAGGAACTCGGACTCGAGGGCCACGAACGCGGTGGCCACCAGGAGCATCACGATCGCGCGCCGTCTCGACCACGAGGGCTCCTCGTCCTCCGAGGGTGTGCGGAATAGGTGCTCGTGCGTGACCATCGTAAAGACGAGCGCGGCGACGTAGAGCGCGATCAGCACGATGGCGACCGTGCCGCTCACGATCTCCCGCTCGATGAAGGACTCGCGGCCACCGAGCGCGAACAGGGCCGGCATCAGGAGGCCCGTGACCGCGAGGACCAGCGAGGTCGCGTGCACCGACGCCGACCGGGCGCTGTACTCCTGCTCCTCGTGGATCAGCCCGCCCACGAAGAACGAGAGCCCGAGCACGAGCAGCAGGTTCCCGAGGATCGAGCCGGTCAGCGAGGCCTTCACCACCTCCGGCTTCCCGTCGAGCAGCAGGAAGACGGCGATGATCAGCTCGGTGACGTTGCCGAAGGTCGCGTTGATCAGCCCGCCGATCCGGGGACCGGTGTGCATCGCGAGCTGTTCGGTCGCGCGCCCGATCAGCCCGGCGAGCGGCAGGATCGCGAGCGCCGACACCGCGAATACGGGAAGCCCCTCGACCCCGGACAGCTCGAGCACGATCGAGACCGGGACGAGTATCAGGAGCCAGTCGAACGAGGGTTTCAGGGAACGGGCCACCGCCGAAGCCTAGAGGGTCGCGGGGCGGGAGCGCGGAGGCGGTCCGGGGATCAGCCGACGGCGTGCGGCTGGGACCCCGAGGCGCCGCCGGCGCCCTCGAGCGCCTCCTGCAGGACATCCCACGAGAGCACCGCGCACTTGATCCGGATCGGGTACTTCACGACGCCCTTCAACGCGACCAGGTCGCCGAAGCGATCCTCGTCGGGCTCGACCTCGCCGGCCATCATCCCGCGGAACCCGGCCGCGAGGGCCTTCGCATCCTCAACCGATCGGCCGGTGACCGCCTCGGTCATCATCGAGGCGCTCGACTGGCTGATCGAGCACCCCGCGCCCGTGAAGGTGACCTCCCGGACGGTGTCGTCTTCGACGTGCGCGAACACCGTGATCTCATCGCCGCACAGCGGGTTGTTCGCGTGGCACTGAAACTCGGCACCGGGCAGGTCCCGCTTGTTCCGCGGGCTCTTGTAGTGATCGAGGATGACTTCCTTGTACATGTCGTCGAGCGCCACGTGGTCCTCCCGATGCCGGCGTGAGCTTAGATGAAGATCGCGTTCGCCTTGTCGAGGGACTCGACCAGGACGTCGACCTCTTCCTTCGTGTTGTAGACGTAGAACGACGCCCGGGCCGTTGCCGGCACGCCATAGCGCCGCATCACGAGCTGCGCGCAGTGGTGGCCGGCCCGGATCGCGATGCCGTCCTCGTTCAGGATCGTCGCCAGGTCGTGCGGGTGGACCTCCTTGAACCAGAAGCTCACCGCGCCCCCGCGCCCGTCGGCGTCATGCGGTCCGTACACCGTGGCGCCGGCGTCGAGCAGCCGCTCGAGCGCGTACGCCGTGATCTCGCGCTCGTGGGCGCGCACGGCCTCCATCCCGAGCGCCTCGAGGTAGTCGACGGCGGCACCCAGGCCGACCTGTTGGGCGATCTGCATCGTCCCGGCCTCGAACTTGTACGGCACGGGCTTGTACGTGGAGTGGTCGTGGAAGACCTCGTGGATCATCTCGCCTCCGCCGAGCATCGGCGCCATCGTCTCGAGCACCGCGGGCTTCCCGTACAGGCCGCCGGAGGCGGTGGGCCCGAGCATCTTGTGCCCGCTGAACGCGAGGAAGTCCACGTCGAGCGCCTGAACGTCGATCGCGTGGTGTGGCGCGAGCTGTGCGGCATCGACGGCGATCAGTGCGCCAACCGCATGGGCAGCTTCGACGAGGTCGGCGAGCGGGGTGATCGTGCCGAGCGCGTTCGACATGCCGGTCACCGAGAACAGCTTCGTGCGTTCGGTGAGGAGGGACTCCAGGTCGGTGAGGTCGAGTCGCCCGTCGTCGGTCAGGGGCACGTAGCGGAGCGTCGCGCCGGTGGCCGCCGTCACCATCTGCCACGGGACGATGTTCGAGTGGTGCTCCATCTCGGTGATCAGCACCTCGTCGCCGGGGCGTAGGAACGTGCGCCCCCACCCCTGCGCGATCAGGTTGATCGACTCGGTGGTTCCCCGCGTGAACACGATCGACTCAGGGCCTGGGGCGCCGAAGAACCCAGCCAGGGTCGCGCGGGCGCCCTCGAAGCGTTCGGTGGCCTCCTCCCCCAGCTGATAGATCCCGCGGTGGGCGTTCGCGTTGTGGTTCGCGTAGAAGTCCGAGACCACGTCGATCACGACCTGCGGCTTCTGCGAGGTGGCAGCGCTGTCCAGGTAGACGAGCGGATGGTCGCCGACCGTGCGCGCGAGGATCGGGAAGTCCTCCCGGATCCTCGCGACGTCGAGCCCGCCCACGTGTTCGGTCATCGTCACACCACCTCGACGGCGGCATCCTCCTCGAGCCCAAGCTCCTGGCGGATGCCTTCGTAGCCCTTGTCCTCCAACTCCTGGGCCAGCTCGGGGCCGCCGGACTTCACGATCCGGCCCGCCATCATCACGTGGACCCTGTCGGGCGTGATGTAGTTCAGCATCCGCTGGTAGTGCGTGATCACGAGCACGCCCAGGTCGGGACCGACCAGCTCGTTCACGCCCTCGGCCACGAGCTTGAGCGAGTCGATGTCCAGGCCTGAGTCGGTCTCGTCGAGGATCGCGATCTCGGGCTCGAGCACGGCGAGCTGCAGGACCTCGTTCCGCTTCTTCTCCCCGCCCGAGAAGCCCTGATTCACGTAGCGGTTCACCATGGCGTCGTCGATCGAGAGGCGGTCCATCTGCGTCTTCATGTGCTTGCGGAAGGCGAGTGCGCTTACCTGCTCGCCCTTCACGGCCTGGTAGGCGGTCCGGAGGAAGTTCACTACGGAGACACCCGGCACCTCGGTCGGGTACTGCATCGCGAGGAAGAGACCCCGCTTCGCGCGCTCGTCGACCTTGAGGGTCGAGATGTCCTCGCCCTTGTAGATCACCTGGCCGCTCGTCAGCATGTAGCCGGGCCGGCCCATGATCACGTTGCTGAGCGTCGACTTGCCCGATCCGTTCGGACCCATCAGCGCATGGGTCTCGCCCTGGCGCACGACCAGGTCGATGCCGCGCAGGATCTCCTTGCCTTCCACGGTCGCGTGGAGGTCGCGGATCTCCAAGGTCGCGGGCGGGTTACCGTTCTCACTCATCGCAGTCACACCTCGATCAGGACGTCGCCGTCTGCGACGGTCACGGGATAGGTCGCCACCGGCTGGGTCGCCGGTAGGGTCTTGGGGGCGCCCGTCTGCAGGTCGAAGGTCGACCCGTGCAGCGGACATTCGATCGTCGCGAGGTCGAGATCGACCTCGCCTTCGTCGAGGTATGCGTGCGCGTGCGAGCACTCGGCCGCCACGGCCCGGAAGCCGTCGTCGCCGAGGTTCACCACGCACACCTCGGCGCCGCCTACATCGAAGCGTCTGGCCTCGCCGACAGGCAGGTCGACCGCGCCGCACACGCGGACGGCGCCCATCAACGCACGCCCCGGTCGAGCTCGGCGTCGATCGCGGCCTCGGCGCCCTCGCGCACCTCCTGGATCTGGACGCGGTCGAGCACCTCCTGGAAGAACCCGCTCACGATCAGCCGCTCGGCCTCGTCGGCGGGGATCCCTCGACTCTGCAGGTAGAACACGGTCTCATCGTCGACCGGGCCGACGCTGGCGGCATGGCCGCACTTCACGTCGTTCGCCTCGATCTCGAGGTTCGGGATCGCGTCGGCCTTCGCGTGCTCGCTGAGCACGATGTTGCGGCTCGTCTGCATCGCGTCGGTCTTCTGGGCGCCGGGGCGCACGTAGACCCAGCCGCTGTACACCGCGCGACTCTCGTCGCGGAGCGCGCCCTTGTACAGCAGGTCGCTCTTGCAGTTCGGCGCGACGTGCTCCTGGATCGAGCGGTGGTCGAAGTGCTGCGTGCCGTCGGCGAAGAAGACGCCCAGCTGTTCGCTGAATCCGCCCGGCTCCGCAAGGAGCACCTCGGTCTCGGTGCGCGCGAGGTCGGCGCCGAAGCCCACCGAGAGCGTTCGGAACTCTGCGTCGCGCCCCACGCGCACCCGCTGAACCCCGAGGTGGGTGACCCCGGCGCCCCAGTCCTGGATCGCGGCGTAGCGAACGTGCGCACCGTCCCCCAGATAGATCTCGGTGACGGCATCGCTCAGGACCCGGGTCAGGTCGGGAGAGGCGTATCGCTCGATGAACGTCACCTCGGCGCCCGCCTCCACCACGATCAGCGTGTGCGGGAAGACCGCGACGCCGTCGGTGTCGACGTAGGTCAGGGTCTGCAGCGGCAGGTCGACCTTCGTGTCGCGCGGCACGTACAGGAAGGTCCCCCCGGTGCGGAAGGCCGCGTGCAGCGCCGTGAACCGGGTGCGGTCGATCGGCACGAGGTCGTGCAAGTAGCGCTCGACCAGGTCGGGGTGCTCTGCGGCGGCCTCGTCGAGATCGCCGAACCAGACGCCCATATCGGCCAGTCCGGTGGCCCGCTGGGTCGAGATCACGTTCGAGTTCAGCTGGATCTGCATGCCGGCGCGCTCACCGGCGCCCGCTGCCGCGAGCACCCCGTGCCGGTTCACGTCCTCGGGCCCGGCGCCGTCGGTGTATGGCGCGTGGTCGAGTTCGAACCTCGACAGGTCCGTGTAGCGCCACTCCTCGGTGGATTGCGAAGGCATCGGCAGGGTCGTGAAGGCGTCGAACGCCTCTTTGCGGAGCTGGCCGGTGAACCCGGCCACCTCGGGCAACGAGGCGAGCCCCCGCTCGTCGAAGGTGGTGGTCGTCGCGACGTCGCTCATCTCCAGGTTCGTCTCCGTGCGAGAGGGCAGACCCTCGGCCTGCCCTCTCGGCTCAGGTGTCGGCTCGGGCCCGAGCGGTGCGTTCGGATCGGCCGGCCTCAGCCGACCGAGCCCTCCATCTGCAGCTCGATCAGGCGGTTCAGCTCGACCGCGTACTCCATCGGCAGCTCGCGGGTGATCGGCTCGATAAAGCCGTTCACGATCATCGCGGTGGCCTCGACCTCCGAGAGCCCCCGGCTCATCAGGTAGAAGAGCTGGTCGTCGCCGACCTTCGAGACGGTGGCCTCGTGGCCCAGCGCGGCCGTCTCGTCCTCGACCTCGATATAGGGGTAGGTGTCGGAGCGGCTCTCTTCGTCGAGGATCAGCGCGTCGCAGCGCACCGTGGACTTCGCGTGGTGCGCATCGGGCTCGACCCGCACGAGGCCGCGGTAGCCGGTGCGGCCGCCGTCCTTCGAGACCGACTTCGAGGTGATCACCGACGTCGTGTGCGGCGCGGCGTGGATCGCCTTGCCGCCCGCGTCGGTGTGCATCCCCTTGCCCGCGAAGGCGACCGACAGGATCTCTCCGCGGGCGCCCTTGCCCATGAGGTAGATCGACGGGTACTTCATCGTGACCTTGGAGCCGATGTTGCCGTCGACCCACTCCATCACGGCGTCTTCGTGGGCCACCGCGCGCTTCGTCACGAGGTTGTACACGTTCGTCGACCAGTTCTGGATCGTCGTGTACCGGACCCTCGCGCCCTTCATAGCCTTGATCTCCACGACCGCGGAGTGCAGCGAGTCGCTCGAGTAGATCGGGGCCGAGCAGCCCTCGACGTAGTGCACGTACGAACCCTCGTCGGCGATGATCATCGTCCGCTCGAACTGCCCCATGTTCTCGGCGTTGATGCGGAAGTACGCCTGCAGCGGGATGTCGACCTGCACGCCCTTCGGCACGTAGATGAACGACCCTCCCGACCACACCGCGGTGTTCAGCGCCGCGAACTTGTTGTCGTTCGGCGGGATCACCGACCCGAAGTGCTCCTTCACCAGGTCCGGGTAGTCACGCACCGCGGAGTCCATGTCGGTGAAGATCACGCCGATGTCGTCGAGTTCCTTCTTGATCTTGTGGTACACGACCTCGGACTCGTACTGCGCGGACACCCCTCCGAGGTACTTCTTCTCGGCCTCGGGGATCCCGAGCTTGTCCCACGTGTCCTTGATGTCGTCGGGGAGCTCGTCCCAGTTGCTCGCCTGCTTCTCGGTCGAGCGGATGAAGTAGAAGATGTTCTCGAAGTCGATGCCGGACAGATCGGCGCCCCACCACGGCATCGGGCGCATGTCGAAGTAGCGCAGGCTCTTCAGGCGGATCTTGCGCATCCACTCGGGCTCGTTCTTGAGCGCGGAGATCTCCTCGACCACCTGCGCTGAAAGCCCCCGCTTGGGTTCGAACACCGAGTGGTCCGCGTCTTTCCAGTCGAAGCGGTAGCCCTTGCTCAGCTCCTTGAGGTGTTCCTCCTGGCTGACGACCACGGCGCTCCCCTTCACGTGTCGATGTGCCTTGGCCCGAGCGTAGTCGGGCCGACGTCCCAAAGTCTACCGGACAGGTAGGATTCGCGCCCACGCCGTTGCGGCAGGCCGCCGGCGGTGCATAGGTTCGCCCGGTGGATGGGCTTCGGGCGACCGTTAGGCGGGCACCACTTCCCGGAGGGCGCCGGTGCGCACGTCGTACATGTAGCCCGACACGCGCACGCCCGCCGGCAGCCGGTCGCCCAGCCCGAGGATCCGATCCACGTCGCCCCGGAGGCACGCCTCAGGATCGGCGAACGTGAGGAACGCGACGTCGGACACGTCCACGCCAGACGCCTCCCGCACGGTCCGCGAGATCTCGTCGTCGGTGGTCGTCGCGAGGCCGCAGTCCGTGTGGTGGATCACGAGGAACTCGCGGGTCCCCAGGAGCCAGCTCGAGATCAGCAACGAGCGGATCGCATCGTCGGAGGCGCGCGCGCCCGCGTTGCGGAGCACGTGCGCGTCCCCGATCTCCAGGCCCAAGAACCGTTCGGGATGGAGCCGCGCGTCGATGCACGTCAGCACGGCGACCGGGCGGCGCGGCGGCCTCGCGAGCTCGCGCCCGTCGAAGTCCGCCGCGAACGCCTCGTTCGCCCGCAACAGTGCGGGTAGTTCGGACACCCCGTCCCTCAGCCGAGCTCCACCGGTGCGCCCACGAGCGAGCCGTACTCGGTCCACGAGCCGTCGTAGTTCTTGACGTCCTCGAACCCGAGGAGCTCCTGCAGCGCGAACCACGTGTGAGAGCTGCGCTCGCCGATCCGGCAGTACGCGATGACCTCCGAGTCGCCGGTGATCCCCTGCGCCGCGTACAGCGCGCGCAGCTCGTCCGCCGACCTGAAGGTGCCGTCGTCATTGGACGCCTGCACCCACGGGATGTTAGCCGCGCCGGCGATGTGGCCGGGCACCTGCGACTGTTCCTGCGGCAGGTGGTCGGGGGCGAGCTTCTCCCCGCGGTACTCCTCGGGCGAGCGCACGTCGACGAATCCGGTCGCGCCGCCCAGCTTGCCGATGACCTCGTCGCGTAGCGCGCGGATCTCGGGACGCTCGCCGCCCGTGATCGAGTAGGCGGTCGGCTCGACGGACGGAACGTCCTGGGTCAGCTCGCGGCTCTCGAGCTCCCACTTCTTGCGACCGCCGTTCACGAGCTTCACTGCGTCGAAGCCGCGAAGCTTCAACAACCAGTACGCGTAGGCGGCGAACCAATTGTTGTTGCCGCCATAGAGGACGACCGTGGTGTCGGCCCCGACCCCGGCCTCCGACAGCAGCCGCGAGAACCCGGCCTGATCCTGGAAGTCGCGGCCGACCTCGGCGTGCAGGTCGGTGCTCCAGTTCCAGCGCAGGGCGTTGCGCACATGGCCCTTGTCGTAGGCCGTGGTGTCCTCGTCGACCTCGATGATGCGGACGCTCGGGTCGTCGACGTTCGCCTCGAGCCAGTCGGTGCTCACCAACACGTCGGGTTTCGCGTAGTCGGTCATCGCCTTCTCCTCCTTGCTGCTCCGGGCGGACTCCCCCGGAAACGCGGAACGGCCGCGATCTCGCGGCCGTCGGTGCGGAAGCGTTGGGTCCGGGTCGGTGCGAGGCCGCTTACGTCGTGGGCGCTCCCCGGTGAGCGCGCTCGGGCCAACAGCACAGGCGAGAAGGGATCATCGCCCCCACCACCCCGATGCACCTCGTGCGGATCAATTCACGGCTCCTAAGTAGGAAATTGCAGGTGCAATACTTATCGCAGCCCGCGACGTGCGTCAAGCCGGGCGACCCCCACCCCGTGGATCAGAAGATCCCGAGCGCCGCCTTCGCCTCGTCGGACATCATCTCGGGGCTCCACGGCGGGCGGATCACGAAGTCGGGCCTGACCTCCCCGACGTTCTGCACGCCCTTGAGGAAGCCGCGCATCTGATCCTCGATCAGCGGACCGATCGGGCAGCCCATCGTGGTGAGCGAGTACTGGATGTCGACGCCGCCCCGCTCATCGGTCTGCACGTCGTAGACGAGCCCGAGGTCGACGATGTTGATCCCAAGCTCGGGGTCGTAGACGTTCTTGAGCGCCTCGATGACGGCGTCCTTGTCGGGCGTCCCGCCGTCCTCGGCGGCCCGCTCGGCATCACCGTGGACGACCTCGTCCCCTCCCGTCGCCCCTGCGTCACGCGTCGCGATTTCCTCGTGCATACGAACTTCCCGCTCTCGGTCGACTTATCCTTACAGCGTACTTCGTACTTCCCCGAACGGAAGGAGCGTCACTCCGCCATGGCGAGTCCGATCCGCGCACTGATCGTGGACGATCACCCGGTGACCCGGGAAGGACTCCGCACCGCACTCGAGCTCTCCGACGACGTCGTCGTCGTGGTGGGCGAGGCGTCGAGCGGCGAAGAAGCCGTCGAGCGCGCCCGCGAGCTCGAGCCCGACGTGGTGTTCATGGATGTCCGCATGCCGGGCATGGACGGCATCGAGGCCACCCGCCGGATCCGGCAGGCAGCGCCTACCACGAAGGTCATCCTGATCACGATCGACGAGTCGCGCGCCGCGATCTCCGAGGCGATCCAGGCCGGGGTGAGCGGCTACCTCTTGAAGGACGCCTCGCCCGACTCGCTCGTCGACGCCGCGAAGAACGCGGTCGAGGGCAACGCCGTGATCCACCCACAGCTCACGAAGACCTTCATCGAGGAGGTCCGCCTGAGTGACAGCGGTACCCCGAAGGCGGCTCCGCTCTCCAAGCGCGAGCGCGAGATCCTCCAGAAGGTGGCCGACGGCTCGACCACCCGGCAGGTCGCGACCGAGCTCGGGATCTCGCCGCACACGGTGAAGACGCACCTCGAGCGGATCTTCGAGAAGCTCGGCGCCAACGACCGGGCGCAGGCGGTCGCGATCGCGATCCGCGCCGGCATCGTTCACTGACGCCACCTCCCCCGATCGGGGAGACTCGATGGCTCAATCCGTCCCTCGGATGGCCGATATGGGGAACGATATGTCCCTGTCCGTCCTACTCTGTGATACCGCCGACGAGGTGACTCGGCTGCGGCATGACCTGGTGGCAGCCGCGCCCGACATCGAGGTCGACGCCACGGTCGACGCCTTCCGTGCGGTGGAGATGGCCGCCCGCGCGCGGCCCGACGTGATCGTGTGCTCGCTCACACTCGAAGGTCTCGGCGGCCGCGCCTTCATCCGTAAGCTCCTCGAATCGTCGCCCGCCTCTGCGGTGGTGGTGCGGGGCGACGCGCCCGATCCAGCACGGGTGGCCGCGGCGATCGCCGCCGGAGCGGTCGGATTCGTCGGGCCCGGTGAGCCCGCGCTGGTGGTTGCCAAGGCCGTGCGTTCGGCCGCGGCCGGCGGGGTCGCGATGTCCCCCGCGACGGCGACCAAGCTCGCGATCGGACTGGACGAAGCCGTCGCACGCGTCGAGACGGCCGAGGCGCAGCTCGCGGAGGTCCGTGACTCGATCGAACGTGGCACCTCAGCGAAGGCCGACTTCCTCGCGAACATCTCCCACGAGCTGCGCACGCCCGTCACCGTCGCCAAGGGGATCGCATACGTGCTCAAGAACCCCTCGGTCCCCGATCACGAGCGTGCGGAATTCCTGCATCAGCTCCACGCCTCGCTCGACAAGCTGATGAGCATCGTCGACGAGATCATCACGATCGCCGAGCTCGAGCGCGGCACCTTCGAGCTGCGGCTGGAACCGATCGACCTCGCCCCACTCGTTCGGCACGCGGTGGATGAGGTCCGCCGCCGATATGCCACCGTCGAGGTGGTCGCCGAGATCGCGCCCGCGCTCGCCTCGGTGGCCGACGGTCCGAGGATCGCCGGCGTCGTGCTCGAGCTTCTCGACAACGCCTGTCGATACTCACCGCCTGGGATCCCCGTCGAGCTCTCCGCCCGATCGCGCTCGGAGGGGATCGTGATCGCGGTGACCGACAGGGGGGAGGGCCTGCACCGCGCGATCGCCGCGAAGTCGTTCGAGGAGCCCTTCACGACCGGCGAGGGCACCCTCCGCAAGGAGAAGGCGGGCGTCGGGGTGGGTCTGCATCTCGCACATCAGATGATCGTCGAGCACGGCGGCACCCTGTGGACCGATCCGCTCCCGGGCGGCGGCACCCGGGCGGCCTTCTGCATCCCGTTCCGCGAGGATGCGGCCGCGACTCCCCCGGCGGCCGGCGTCGCCTGAGCGCCCGTCCGGGCTATGGCGCTCGGCGCCGTCGGCCCGTATCCTGCCTCCGGAGGACCGAGCGGGTTGCGCAGAGCCATCCTTGGAATCGTGGTCGCCCTGATGGGCACCGGGTGCGCGGGCGTACCCTCGGTCGGCGACCCCCCCGACCTCGCCGATGCCCTTCTGATCCGTCCCTCCTCCTCGCCTTTCTCCCAGGTCACGGTCGGGTCCGTGCGGGCACTCGTCCCCGACGGGTGGCACGCCGCACCCGTGAAGGGCGCGCGGGGCGGCTTCGTGGCCTCGCCTCACCCGGAGGCCTGGCGCCACATGGACGGCTCGATCACCGGGATGGCGGCCACCTGGGTCGACGCCACCGAGGTCGGGATGCCGTCCGACTTCTACTACCTCGCTGCCACCGGGCCCCTCCTCTCAAGTCTGACGCGCTCCGACACCTGCCGGGCGGAATCCCAGCAGGTCATCCTGGACAACGCGCCCGCCTTCGCGGCGGGCGACACCGACTCCCCAGGCGACTACATGGCTCGGGGCGAAGGCACCTGCCACGTGGGCGGCACGCCGACCAGGTGGGCGTTCTTCGTGGCGGCGCCGGGCTTCGGGCCGGTGCGCACGGTCGGCATCCCGCAGTCCGGGCTCTACGTGGTCGTGGCGGTCATGCACGACTCCCAACGCGCCCCCGCGCTGCTCGACCGGCTGATCACGCACACCAGCTTCGGCGGCGCCATGGTGAGTGAGTTCGTCGTCGCAGCGGGTGGGAAGCTCCGGGCGGACTGACCTACCGTGGGCTCCGATCGACGAACGGCGGCCTGACGATCTCGGCGCGGCCGCGCCGACCTCGGATGTCCACCTCCACGATGTCACCCACGTTCGCCACGTCCGCCGGCCAAAGGTATGCCAGGCCGATCCCTGTCTGCAGCGCCGGCGAGAACGTCCCGCTCGTGATCTCGCCGACCACCTGGTCCCCGATGAACACCGGGTAGTGGGCGCGCGGGATGTGGCGGCGCTCCTCCATCCGGAGGCCCCTGAGGCGGCTGGGAAGCCCCTCAGCATCCTGGCGGACGAGCGCGGCGCGCCCGCGGAAGTCGCCCTTGTCGAAGGAGACCGCCCAGGACAGACCGGCCTCGAGGGCGGTCCCCGATTCGAACAGGTCTTGTCCGTACAAGGGGTAGCCCATCTCGAGCCGCAGGACGTCGCGCGCCGCAAGCCCGCAAGGCTGCCCCCCGAACGGCGCCATCGCCTCGGTGAGCTCGGCCCAGAGCTCGTGCGCCACATCCTGGTACGTGAACAGCTCGAAGCCCACCTCGCCCGTGTAGCCCGAGCGCGTGAGGATCACGGGGCGGCGGCGATACTCGGCCTCGACGCACTGCATGAACGCGAGATCCCCGGCCTCGGGGAACAGCCGCTGCATCACGTGGATGGACTCCGGCCCCTGCACGGCGAGGAAGCACCAGTCCTGGTGATACATCAGGTGCAGGCGGTCCTTCGACGGCGTCTCCTCCAAGATCTGGAGCACCCGGTGCGCGTTGGCGGCGTTCGGCACGACGAAGAACCGTTCCTCGGCCAGCCGGTAGACGATCAAGTCCTCGATCACGCCGCCGCCCTCGTTCAGCACGAGGTTGTAGAGCGCCTCGCCTACCGCCGCCTTCGCGAGGTCGTTCGTGATCACGGCCTGGAGCATGCCGAAGGCCCCCGGACCGGTCACGTCCACCTTGCCGAGATGGGTGAGGTCGAACAGGCCCACCTTCTCGCGGACGGCCTTGTGCTCGGCGAGCGCGCCCTCGTACTCGATCGGCATCACCCAACCGGCGAACGGGGCCATCTTCGCGCCGAGCGACTCGTGGACGTCGGCGAGCGGGGTGTGCTTCAGCTCCTTGGGATCCTGAGGTCCGTCCATCGCGGGCATCGTACGGCGGGGCACTTCGGGGCGTCCTCCGACCCGACGGACGAACGCGGGTAGACTGCCTCATCGGATGGGCGATGCGTACGACGTAGCCGTGATCGGCGCCGGGACGGGTGGGTACTCCACCGCCCTGCGCGCCGCGCAACTCGACCTCAGCGTCGTCCTCGTGGAGCGCGATGACCGGCTCGGCGGGACCTGCCTCCTGAGAGGCTGCATCCCCGCCAAGGCCCTGCTGCAGTCCGCGGCCGTGATGGACACCGTCAACCGCGCCTCCGAATGGGGCATCAAGGCTGCCGGTGAGCCCGATTGGCCGGCGATCAAGGCCTTCGAGGATTCGATCGTCGACAAGCTCGTCAAGGGCGTCACAGGGCTCGTCGCCCAACGCAAGATCGACGTCGTCACCGGCTCGGCGCGGCTCGTGAACGGCCCCGCGGTCCAGGTCGACGGCCGGCGGATCGAGGCGAACCACGTCGTGATCGCCACCGGCTCCAGCCCGCGGTTGCTGCCCGGACTCTCGCTCACCGAGCGGATCATCACGAGTGATCAGGCGCTCTGGTATGACCGGATCCCCGCCTCGGCCATCGTGATCGGCGCCGGGGCGGTGGGACTCGAGTTCGCCTCCCTGTACCGCTCGTTCGGCGCGGACGTGACACTGCTCGAGGCGCTCCCTCGGCTCGCGCCGCTCGAGGACGAGGAGGTCTCCAAGGAGATCGCTCGCGCCTACCGCAAGCGCGGCATCACGACCGCTTCCGGAGCCTCCGTCACGTCGGTGACCGATACCGGCGACGCGGTGGAGGTGGCCTATGAGACGTCCGGCAAGGCGCAGAGCGTCACCGCCGACATCTGTCTCGTAGCGATCGGGCGCGGTCCCGTCACCGAGGGCCTCGGCCTCGACGACGCCGGCGTCTCGATGCACGAGAAGGGCTTCCTCAACGTCGACGCGGAGTTGCGCACGAACGTCGCGAGCGTCTGGGCGGTAGGCGACGTCGCCGCCACACCGCTGCAGCTCGCCCACGTGGCCTTCACCGAGGGCTACGCGGCCGCCGAGCGTATCGCCGGCCAGGGCGTCCCCGAGATCGACTACGTGAACATCCCTCGGGTCACCTACTGCACGCCCGAGATCGCGAGCGTCGGGCTCACGGAGGCCCAGGCCCGCGAGCGCGGCATGGACGTGGTCGTCGAGAAGCTCGACTTCCGCGGGATCGGCAAGGCCAACATCGTGGGTGAGGGCGGGTTCGTGAAGGTCGTGGCCGAGGCGGGAGACGGCCCGGTGCGCGGCATCCACATGATCGGGCCTCATGTCACCGATCTGATCGCCGAAGGGATGTTGATCACGAATTGGGAGGCCGTGCCGTCCGAGGCGGCCGCCCTGATGCACCCGCACCCGTCGCTGTCCGAGGCCGTCGGCGAGGCGATGCTCGCGCTCGCCGGCAAGCCCCTGCATTCCGCGTAAGGAGACCGTGTGGCAACCGAGGTCGACCCGGCGACCGATCAGGGAGGACGACCCCTCCCCGACGACCGCCTGAAGGAGATCCTCTACAAGCTGATGCTCGCCCGTCACTTCGATGAGCGGATGGAGGCGCTGTACCGCCAGGGACGCCTCCCGGGCGCCTTCTACTCCGGACGTGGGCAGGAGGGCACGCACGTCGGCGTGGCGTTCGCCCTCGAGGAACGCGACTCGCTCTTCCCGACGCATCGCGACCTCACGGCACAGCTGACGAAGGGACTCGACCTGAACCGCGTGATGGCGCAGTACTGGGGCCGGATCGACGGCTACCTCCGAGGCCGCGACGGCAACAGCCACATCGGCGACTGGGAAGGCACCCGAACCTTCGCGGTGATCTCCCACCTGCCGATCGCCTACCCGGTGGCATGCGGCGCGGCGCTCGCGTACCAGCGCGCCGGCGATCGTCGTGTCGCCATGGCGATCTGCGGGGACGGCTCCACCTCGAACGGCCGCTGGCACGAGGCCCTCAACTGGTCGGCGATCCATACGCTGCCGGTCGTCTGGGTCGTGAACAACAACCAGTACGCCTACTCGACGCCCAACACCCTGGAATTCAACGTGCCGACGATCGCGGAGCGGGCGGCGGCCTACGGGATGCCGGGTATCCGCGTCGACGGTGGCGACGTGCTCGAGGTCTTCGACGCCGCGCGCCGAGCCGTGGAGCGGGCCCGCGACGGCGGTGGCCCCACCCTGATCGAGTCGGTCTCGCTCCGCTGGCGCGGCCACGCGGGGCACGACCCAGCGAAATACATGCCCCAAGAACTGCTCGAGCACTACATGGCCGAGAAGGACCCCGTGAAGAACTTCCAGGAGTACCTCCTGACCCAAGGCGTCGTGACGAAGGACGGCGTCGACGCGGTCGCCGAGCGGGTGGCGTCGGAGTTCCAGGCGGGCTACGGGTTCGCGCAGGCCTCGCCCTTCCCGGAGGCGGGTGACGTCGAACTCGGGCTGTGGGCCGAGGACGGCTACTGGGATCGCGAGCCCGGACGCGGCGGCGGAACGGAGAGCGCGTGATGGCGCAGAAGGTCGAAGCTGCCGCTTCCGGTCACGGCGCCGAGCCGCGAGGCAAGCGCACCGAGGACGGCCAGGCCACCTACCTGATCGCGATCGCCGAGGCGCTCTGGGAAGAGATGGAACGTGACGAACGCGTCTTCATGCTCGGCGAGGACATCGGGGTGTACGGCGGGGCGTTCAAGGTCACCGAGGGGTTCGTGGACCATTTCGGGACCCAGCGCGTGATGGACACGCCGATCGCCGAGGAGACGATCGTGGGCACCGCGGTCGGCGCCGCGATGGAGGGTCTGCGCCCGGTCGCGGAGTTCCAGTACGCCGACTTCATGTCGAGCGGGTTCGACGAGATCACGACGGTGCTGGCCCGATACCACTACCGGACCGGCGTCCGCCTCCCGGTCGTGCTCCGCGCCCCAAGCGGCGGCGGCGTCCGCGCCTCGAACTTCCACTCCACGAACCCGGAGCCGTGGTTCGCGCATGCCCCCGGCCTGAAGGTCGTGTGCCCGGCGTTCCCGTCGGACGCGAAAGGGCTCTTGAAGTCGGCGATCCGCGACGACAACCCGGTGATCTACCTCGAGCACAAGTGGATCTACCGCCGGATCAAGGAGCACGTCTCCGAGGACCTCGAGTTCCTGATCCCACTGGGCAGCGCCCAGGTCAAGCGTGAAGGCACCGACATCAGCGTGATCACGTATGGCGCGATGGTGCACAAGGCCCTCGAGGCGGCGGAGAACCTCGCCGGCCGCGGGGTGTCCGCCGAGGTCGTGGACCTCCGATCGATCGTGCCGCTGGACGAGGAGACCGTGATCGCCTCGATCGCGAAGACCTCGCGGGCACTCGTCCTGTACGAGTCGCACCGCTCGCTCGGGATCGGGGCCGAGGTGGCCGCGATGATCGCCGAGCGGGCCTTCGAGCATCTCGACGCGCCGGTCGCGCGTCTGGCGCCGCCGAACACGCCCGTGCCGTTCTCGCCCCCGCTCGAGGACGCGTACCTGCCGCAGGTGTCCGACATCGAGGCCGCCGTCGAGCGGCTCTCGGCATGGTGACCGAGAGGGAGGCAAAACCAGCGTGACGTCGATCCAGATGCCCCAGCTCGGCGAGACGATCGTCGAGGGCACGATCCTCAAGTGGCTGAAGCAGGAGGGCGAGACGATCGAGGTCGACGAGCCGCTCTTCGAGATCTCGACCGACAAGGTCGACACCGAAGTGCCCTCGTCCGTCGCGGGCACCCTGACGAAGATCCTGGTGGCCGAGGGGGAGACCGTTGCCGTCGGGACGCCGTTGGCGGAGATCTCCGGGGTGGACGAAGCCGCAGGCTCGGGGGACGCCGACGCCGCGCCCACTCAGGCGGCGCCAGCCCCGACCGGCGCTAGCGGACAGCAGTCGGGGACGATCTTCTCTTCGGGGGCGTTGCCGGATCAGGGGCCTCGGTCGCAGATCTTGTCCCCGTTGGTGCGGCGGTTGGCCGGGGAGCACGGGATCGACCTGGCGACGGTGCGAGGCACCGGGACCGGGGGGCGGATCACGAAGCAGGACGTGCTGAACGCGGCAGGATCCGGTGGCGGCGCGGCGGCGCGCGTCGTCGCTCCTGCGGTCGCTCCCCCTACCCTTCCCGCGGCTGCGCTGCCGGTCACGGCGGGGGCGGGTGAAGAGGCCGTGCCGATCACGCACATCCGCAAGGCGATCGGGGCTCACATGGTGGCCTCGCTCCAGACGACGGCGCGCGCGTGGACGATGGTCGAGGTCAACGTCGACCACCTCGTGAAGCTGCGCGACCGCGCGAAGGAGGCGTTCTTCGAACGGCACGGCGTGAAACTCACCTACCTCCCGATGGTCACGAGAGCCACGACCGAGGCGCTCCTCGAGTTCCCGATCGTGAACGCCGAGCTGCGCGGGGACCAGCTGATCATGCGCCGCTACGTGAACATGGGGATCGCGGTCAGCTACGACGAAGGCCTGATCGTGCCGGTGATCAAGGGCGTGGAAGCCATGAACGTGCCCGGGATCGCACGCTCGATCGCCGACCTCGCGACCCGGGCGCGCTCGCACCAGCTGAAGCCGGACGAGGTCGCCGGCGCGACCTTCACGATCACGAACCCGGGGCCCTACGGATCGCTGATCTCGGTCCCGATCATCAACCAGCCGAACGCCGGGATCCTGTCGCTGGACTCGATCCAGCGGCGTCCCGTCGTGATCGAGGACGCGATCGCGATCCGGAGCATGGTCTACATCTCGATGTCGTGGGACCACCGCGTGATCGACGGCGAGGTCGCCACGCGGTTCCTCGCGCGGATCAAGCAGAACCTCGAATCGTGGGACTTCGCGGAAGACCTCGAGCTGTAGGAGCGCCTGACGATGGCCACCCGCCGCACCTGGCTGATCCGCCCCGAGGGGCTCGTGCCCTTCGGCGAAGCCAACGACGCGATGCACGAACTCGCCGAGCGGCGCCTCGCAGATGAGGTGCCCGACTCGCTGATACTGCTCGAGCACCCCCCGGTCTTCACGGCGGGGCGCCGGTCCAAGCCCGAGCATCTCGTGTGGTCCGAGGACGAGGCGCGTGCGCAGGGAGCGGAGGTGCACCACATCGACCGCGGTGGGTCGTTCACGTTCCACGGGCCGGGCCAGCTCGTGGGCTATCCGATCCTGCACCTGGGCGCCACGCCGGACGCCGCCCGGTATCTGCGGAGCCTCGAGGGAGCCGTGATCGACGCCGCGGCCGAGATCGGGGTCCCGTTGCTCCGGCGCGACGACGTGCAGACGGGCGTGTTCAGCGGCGACGACAAGGTCTGCGCGATCGGGGTCCGGTTGATGCGCACGCGCGTGACGCTTCACGGCTTCGCGATCAACTGCGATACCGACCTCTCGTGGTTCCGAGGCATCGTGGCGTGCGGGCTCGCCGACAACGGTGTGACCTCGCTGAGCCAGCTCGCCGGCCGCCGCGTCACGGTCGCCGAGATGCGGCCGACCGTGGAACGACATCTTGCCTCGGCGTTCGACCTGGCCTACGAGCCGGCACCTGCCGACGTCGCGAGCACCTTCTCGGCCGCCGCCCCGGTGGCGTCGTGAGCGACACGATCCATCGCGCGGCATCGGAGGGCTACGCTGCGGCCGCCGACGCGTATGAGCGCGGCCGACCGAGCTACCCGCTCGAGGCGGTGGCCTGGCTCGCGCGGACGATGCGGCTCCACTCGGGGACGACGCTGCTCGAGCTGGGCGCCGGCACGGGAAAGCTCACCGCACAGCTCGTTCCCCTGCGGACGCGGCTCGTCGCCATCGAGCCGGTCGACGCGATGCGCACGCGGCTCGCGACGGCGGTACCCACGGCGGTCCCGCTCGGCGGTACCGCCGAGGCGCTCCCGCTCGGCGACGCCACCGTGGACGCGGCCGTCGCGGCCCAAGCGTTCCACTGGTTCGACCACGACGCGGCGCTCGTGGAGCTGGCGCGCGTCCTTCGGCCCGGGGGCCGCCTCGCGCTCGCATGGAACGTGCGCGACCGCTCCGTGGATTGGTCGCGGCGGCTGACCGAGATCGTCGACCGAGTCGCGGGCGATGCGCCGCGGCACGGAACCGCTCCGTGGCGGGCCGCGTTCGAGCGCACCGACCGCTTCGACTCGGTGGACGATGCCTCGTTCCCGAACCCCGTGACGGTCACGCCCGAGCAGCTCCTGGACCGGGTCGCGTCGATCAGCTTCGTCGCGGCCGCCGGCCCCCGGGAGCGCGATGCGGTGCTCGATGACGTGCGCGGCCTGCTCGCGACGCACCCGGACCTCGCCGGGCGCGAACGGATCTTGTTCCCGTACAGGACCGACGTCTATGCCTGGGAACGATCCGGCTGACGCGAGGCCGAGCCCGCGGTACCGCGACCAACCTCAGTGGGCGCCGCGCTGCGAGACTATCGTCGGGATCGTCTTCGCGATGATGAACAGGTCGAACGCGAGCGACCAGTTCTCGATGTAGAAGAGGTCGAGCCTGACGTAGTCCTCGAACGGCAGCTCACTTCGGCCGCTCACCTGCCACAACCCGGTGATGCCTGGACGCACCTCGAGGCGCGCCATCTGCCACTCCTCGTACTGGGCCACCTCGCGCGGCAGGGGCGGCCTCGGACCCACGACGGTCATATCGCCGCGGAGCACGTTCACGAGCTGGGGCAGCTCGTCGAGGCTCGTCTTGCGCAGGAACCTCCCGAACCTGGTCACCCGGGGGTCGAGTGCCATCTTGAACAACGGCCCCGTGGCCTCGTTCAGGTCGAGGAGCTCGTGGAGACGGTCTTCGGCGTCGGCGACCATCGTGCGGAACTTCAGCACCGTGAACGGTCGCCCGCGGTACCCGACGCGCTCCTGCCGGAACAGGATCGGTCCGGCGGATGTGAGCTTCACGCCGAAGGCGATCACCGTCATGACGGGCGAGAGCAGCACGAGGGCGAACCCGCTGCTGACGATGTCGAAGGTCCGCTTCGCGACCGCCTGGAGTCCTGACAGGCGGACCGGCCGGAGCGAGAACGCCATCAGCTCACCGAGCGGCTGCGCCGAGACCCGGGTGGAGAGCACCTGTTGGACGTTCGCAGTTACGCGCACCTCCATGCCCCGGCGTCGTGCCGCCTTATTGACCTGCGCCATGTGCTCGGGCCTGATCGCGCTCGAGGCCACGAAGATGCAGTCGGCGTCGTGCTCGGCGATCAGCGCCCCGAGGTCGTCGAGGTGCCCCAGCATCGGGACGTCCGTGGTGGGCCGACCCCAGGCGTCGGCGCACACGTAGCCGAGCGGGATGAAGCCGAGGTCAGCTCGGAGCATCTCCGTCACGATGCGGCCGGCCTCGGCGTTGGCGCCGACGACGAGGGTGCGCTGCACGAGGCGACCACGCCGACGGGAGGTGCGGACGACGCTGCGCCAGGCGTACCGCGTGACCATCACGAACACCATCGCGATGACCCACGACAGGCCGATCCATGATCGCGTGAAGACCGCGTCGACCCAGAACGACGCCGTCGCGATCGATGTGATCACCATCGTCACCCCGAGGAGGATCCATCGGAACTCCTCGGCCGCGCTCAGCCGCTGGATCGAGTACAGGTGGAACGCGGAGAAGACCACCACGACGAGCAGCGGGGACAGCGCGATGAGCCACCAGACCTGGAGCGGCTGAGCGGAGAACCCCCGGTGGGCGAGGACGGCAAGCGTCAGCGCCGCGGCAACCGACAGGCAGTCGGTGAGCACCATGCCCGCCTTCAGCCAGACGTAGTCACGGCGGACGCGAGATGCCGAGCGCCCGTTCCCGACCGGCGAACCGTCCGCGTCACCCCGGTTGCGCTCGTCCGCGACGCCTGCGACGACGTCGAGGGCGGTGGGGAGGATCGGTTCGTTCACGGGGGGTGAGACCACCTTTCTCGCCGATGTGACTTGGAGTCTACGGCTAACGGGCGTTCCGTGTGACGTTCTCGGGCACTCAGTTCGTGGCTGCGTCGCGGTCCTTGCGGCGGAAGCTGTGCTCGCGTCCGTCGCCGTGTGCGAGCCGGTAGCGGCTCGCCTTCAGCAGGCTCATCTCGACCGCCCACCACACGGCCGCGATCGCGGCGACGACGCCGGCGACGATCAAGAAGGGTTTCATGCGTTCATCTTCCAGCCGAAGTCCTCGTCGAGCAAGGCGAAGAGCCGGTCGTTGTGTGATGCGTAGCGTTCGTACAACGCGTCCCTGAGACCCTCGTCGATGGGCGCGTACGCGCGCGCGTTGTGTGCCTCGAACTCTGCCCGGCGCTGTACGGGAAGCCCCAAGAACGTCAGCACCCGATCGAGCTCACCGGTCGGGTCCTTGAAGAACCGCCGCGACTCGACGACGAGGAACCGCTCGCGCGGGAACACCGAGAGCCACCGCTCGAGCTGGTCGGCATACAGGCCCCTCGCGAAGTAGCTGTGATGTTGATGGGCGTAGGAGTGGTACGTCGGCTCGCGGAGGATACGCTCCTCCTCACCGGCAAGGCGATCGGACTCGAGCTCGATCGCACGCTGGAACGGCTGGTCCTCGTGCCCCAGCGAGACCTCGTGGTGATAGTGCGAGACGAGGCGCGAGACCGGGTCGCGGAGCATCACGATCAGCTTCGCGTCGGGCAGCATGTCGGCGAGCCGGTACGGCGCGCGCGGGTGATACAGGTAGTAGGGGCTCGCCTCGCCTGTCGTGGGGCGCATCCCGGTCCGTCTGCCGATGGCGCGGACGTACGCAGCCGTCGGGAAGTGACCCCGGTACCAGTCCACGCCTCGCTCGTAGTTCACGTCGAAGAAATGGACCTCCTTCGTGGTGGCCGCCCCGATCGCGGGATGCTCGATCAGATACTGGTAGAGCGACGTCGTGCCGCATCGCTGACCGCCCGCGATCACGTACTCGGGCATCACCCGGGACCGGCTGGTGGCCGACCCGTATCGCTCGATCCCGGACTTGACGAATCCCTTGACCGGGCGCGGGACGCGAGCGCGGAGGGCGAAGTCGGCGAGGTTGGTCACGCCGTCACCTGTTGCCCGGGTCGACGTCGTCGAGGTACCGGTACCGGCGGAGCAGCGGCCAGGCCGCCGCACTCACGACCCGTCGGTCGCGAGACGCCATGTCGTCGCGCCATGCCTCGTCGACCCTCAGCGGCAGCGTGCCCGTCTTGAACCGCATCGGGTTCCCGGCCGCCGTGTGGTCGACGGCCAGTTCGATCTTCTCCGAAGTGACGAACGAGAGGTCGTCGGGGCCCAGCGGCACCCCCATGTGGTCGGCGATCGCCGAGAGCACGCCCCTGGGATCACGCACGAACGTCTCGTAGCGGACCCGGAGATCGGGCACCGACCGGCCGAGCAGCTCGAAGGTCAGGTTGGCGGCCGACCACCGGACCGTCGCCTGGAGCGGCGAGTATGTGGGCATGTAGTCGACGCCGTCGGTGATCTCGGGTCGCGCCACGACCTTCATGGACGAGTGCGCCACCCCCCGAGCGTCGCGGACCAGGTGAACGAGCCGGAGGTCGATGCCCTCCACCCGTCGCAGGACGAGCCCGTGCGGGGGCGACATCGAGGAATCGACCACGACCCGGGCGCCGGACTCGTCGCGGATCGCCGCGAACAGGCGCGTCAGGTACTCCCCGTAGCGGGCGAGCTTGGGGGCGAACCGCCGGGCCACCGTCGGAGCGATCAGGCGGGGCATCGCGCCGACGCGATCGACGTCTCGCTGCAACACGAGGACTTCGTCGAGATCGATGCGATCCCAGCCCCCGAATGCGCGACGCCCGACCGCGTCCCAGAAAGGGCACTCCCGCAAGGGCACGCCGCAGCCGCATCGCTGGTTCTCGGCGAGCCCGCGATCCCACAGGTAGCGGACCTCCCCCGACGAACAGAAGCCGGGGACCTGCCCCAACGCCCGATCGAGCAGCGTGCTGCCGCTACGAGCCTGTCCACCGAGGTAGAGGACCGTCGGCCGTACGGATCGGTTGTCGTTCCCCTCCATCGGACCCAAGGGTAACGCAAAGCCCTCTGCCGCCGGATGCAGGCCTTTCGGCCGCCTGCGGTACACCGAACGGGGGATGATAGCCTTGCGACGAAACGGGTCAGGAGGCCAAAGGAGGCATGGGATCTCGAGAGTTCGATGGCGCCGCGCGTGACCACGCCCCTGCTGGCGGGCTCGCGTGGGTCGGTCGACTCCTGCTCGCCGGAAGCGTGACCCTCGACGACGTCGTGGTCGCCGAGACGCCGCCGCCGGGCTATCGTTCCGTGCTGGCGTTCCGCGCCCTTCCGAACGCCCGCCATCCCTACCTGCTCCTGCCACTCGATTCCCGGGCCGCGGCCGCCGGTTCCGTGCATCACATAGGCAATCCGCTCAAGCGCCGCATGCGGGTCGCCGAATCCGCGCTGTCGCTGAGCTTCCGTATGGGGGTCGGGCAGCGGGTCCTCAGACAGCAGCTTCACGTCTGCGTTCCACACGGGATCGCGGCGGGCGCCCCCACCTTGATCGACCGCGCACGCGGCCTGATCGGGCGTAAGGACCTCAGCGCGGCCGTGATCCTCGGGCGGGACCGTCCGAACCGAAAGCCGGTCCTGAAGCTGCTCGGTCCCGATGGCGATCCCGTTGCGTTCGCGAAGGTGGGCTGGAACGAGATCTCACGTTCGTTGGTGCGCCACGAAGCCGAGGTGTTGACCCTGCTCGGGACCGACGAGCGGCGTCCCGCATCGTTCCAAGTGCCCTCGGTCATCGGGTTCGACGAGGGGAACGAGGTCGACCTGCTGCTCGTTACGCCGGTCCCCCAGGCATCAGGCCTGCGCGGAGGACCCCCATCCGATGTCCCCATGCGCGCCACTCACGAGGTGGCCGTAGGAGGCGGAGTGTCCTGGGACACGCTCGCCGGCGGCGTCTACTGGTCGTCCCTGCGCGACCGCGTCGCCGACGCGACGGACGACCCTGTGAACCCGGTGGGCGGCGACCAGGCACGCGCGATCGAGGAGCTCGAGCGGGCCTACGGCTCCCGCGAGATCCCGTTCGGTTCCTGGCACGGTGACTGGACCCCTTGGAACATGACCCGCGTCGACGGGTCGCTCTTCGTGTGGGACTGGGAGCGCGCCGAAGGGCCCGTCCCCATCGGGCTGGACCTGGTGCACTTCGACTTCGACGTTCGCGTCAAGATCGACGGCCTCAGCTCCGCCCGGGCGATCCACGACTCGGCGCTCGAGTTGGGGTGGCGGCTGGAGACCCTGGGGCTCCCATCCGGGCTCACCCACCTACTCGCCACTCTGCACGTCCTCGAGATGACATTGCGATTCCAGGAGGCGCGCGCGCAAGGAGTCAACGTGGCCGATACCATCTACGGGCCGGCGCTCCATGCGATCCTTCGCTCTCGGAGCGCCGCCTGACGCATGCGCCATCTCGTGAAGCAGGCCACCGAGGGATATCTCGCCGCCACCGGCGGCCTGAGGATGCTGCCCGACTTCATCGTGATCGGGACCCAGCGCGGCGGGACCACCTCGCTCTACCGCTATCTCGCGGCTCACCCCGGCGTTGCCCCGACGCTCGTGTCGAAGGGCGTGCACTACTTCGACGTTCAGCACGAGCGTTCGCCCGCCTGGTACCGGGGGCACTTCCCGCCGAGTGCCTATCGGGCTTGGCGCCAGGGCATCGTCCGGCAGCCGCTGATCACCGGCGAGGCGAGCCCGTACTACCTGTTCCACCCGGCCGTGCCCGAGCGCGTGGCGGCGATGCTCCCCGACGTGAAGCTGATCGCGATGCTTCGCGATCCGGTCAAGCGCGCTTTCAGCCACTACCACCACGAGTTCGAGGGCGGGTTCGAGACGCTCCCCACCTTCGAGGAGGCGATCGACGCCGAGTCGGGCCGGCTCGAGGGTGAGACGCGACGGCTCCTCGAGGACCCGTCGTACGTGAGCTTCGCCCACCAACACCACTCATACATGGCCAGGGGACATTACGCGGAGCAGCTCGAAGCCTGGTTCGCGCACATCCCCCGGGAGCGCTTCCTGGTCTTCACGAGCGAGGACTTCTACCAGGACACCGCCTCGGTGTACGGAGCGGTGCAGGAGTTCTTGGGACTCCCCCACCACCCCCTAGCAGAGTTCAAGACCTACAACGCGCACTCGTACGCCCCCATGGCAGCCGAGACGAACGAACGCCTGAGGGCACACTTCAGGGAGCCCGATCAGGCCGTCGCCGAGCTCCTCGGGCGGGACCCCGGCTGGGGTCCGACCGCTTAGACCCCCTGCCCCGCAGCCAACCTCGGTACAGCCTTTGGTTTACACCGTTCGGCGTACCTGGGCTGCTACGCTACGGACTTCCCTCCAACCTCTCAGCCTGGTCGTGCCGTCTGACGCATGATCTCCACGGGCTGGGGAAAGGAGTTGATAGGCGATGGGACAGCTACCCATCCACACGACCCGGGCCCCGAAGGCACGTCGGCACGTCGGGGCGAGCCTCGTCACCGCCCTCCTCGCCGGAGCCCTCCTGTGGGCCGGCGCGGGCATGGCTTCCGCGGTCACGGTCCCCGCGCGCGGGGCCTATTTCGGTGCCTACGTGCAATCCAAGGGCGGCCAGACGCCGATGGAGGCCGTGCACTCGTTCGAGCGCCTGATCGGGCGCAAGGCCAAGATCGTCAACAAGTACCATCCGTTCTCCGATCGCAGCTACGGGTTCGAGGCCGACCTGATCGCGACCGGCCACATCCCGATGATCAGCTGGCGCGCGACCGATGACGCGTTCGACGGCCACCGCGCCCAGAAGATCGCCGGCGGCCAGTACGACAGCCTGATCAGGAACAACGCCGACGCGTTGAAGCGGCTCGGGGGCAGGGTGCTGCTGCGGTTCGCGTGGGAGATGGACCAGCCAGCGGGCCAGCGTCAGCACATCGGGTCATCGTCGGAGTTCATCGCGGCGTGGCGGCGCGTGTACAACATCTTCCAGGACCGCGGCGCGAAGAACGTTGAGTTCCTATGGGCGCCACGCGGGGCCAGCTTCAACAAGGGCGTGGGGCAGACCTTCTACCCAGGGGACAATTACGTCGACTGGATCGGCGGCTCGGCGGTCCCGCTCGACAACTGGAACTCGTTCGGCAGCATCTTCGACGGGTTCTACCGGTGGGGGTCGAAGCAGACCAAACCGATGTTCATCTGGGTGGGGATCCGTGAGAATCCCAGCTCCGCGTCGTGGAAGGCCAGCTGGATCTCGAACATGAGCGCCGCGATCCGGCAGCACATGCCCGCGGTGAAGGCGCTCGTGTACTACCACGCGACGTCGCCACTCGGGTATCGCTTCTGGGTGGACACGTCGTCCTCGGCGTTGAACGCCTACAGGCACATGGGGTCGATGAGCTTCTTCAACCCCTAGGCCGGTTTTCTGGCACCGCGCCGGCGACGACGCCCGGCCTTGGGGGGCGGGGTGTCGTCGTGTTCGGGTCTCGGCCCGGCTGTGGAGACTCGATGATGCCTGCTCAGAGGGGCCTTCGGGAGAAATCCATCTGGTATACAGGGTGCCTGCCAGCTTTCCGACACTAGGAGTCATGCGTCCCGTGGAGTTCGAACAGCAGCAGCAAACCGCCACCCTCCGGGATTACGTGGGCGTGGTGCGCAGTCGTCTCCGCATCGTCGCGACCGTCACGTTGATCGGCCTCGGGCTGGGGACGCTGATGATGGTGCGCCAGCCCGCCGCCTACCGGTCGACGGCTCAGGTCCTCGTCAACGACATCGTGACCGAGTCCGGCCAGCAGCAGTCGCCCGACCTCAACACCGAGGCCGAGATCGTCACCTCCGCGGCCGTCGCGGACCGTGCGGCCGAACTGCTGGCGATCCCCGACGTCGACGGTGCCGAGCTCCTCGATCACTACGCCGTCTCGATCCCGCCCGACGCGAACGTGATGGGGATCGAGTTCATCGACGGCGACCAGGCCGTGGCCCAGCGCGGCGCGCAGGTCGTGGCCACCACCTACCTCGCCGTCCGCCAGGCGCAGGCAGACAAGGCGCGCACCGACCAGGTGGGGGCACTGACCGACACGCGGATCTTGCTGAGGGAAACCCTGAGGGACCAGTTCGTGATCCTCGCCAGATGCGAGCCGGGCACGAGCACGGCCGTGTGCCTCGATGCACAGGCGAGCGTCGATACCCTGACACCCCAGATCGAACAAGTGAGTGCCAGGATCGTGGCGCTCAGCACCGCGCCTGCCGTGGGCGAGATCATCAGCCCGGCGACCGAGGCCAAGGACGCGACGACGCCCGGATGGACCTTCGTCGTGGCCGGCGGGCTCCTGGGATCCCTGCTCGGACTCGTGCTCGCCTTCGTGCTCGAAGGGCTCTCGGGCCGCGTGCGCGACTCGAGGGAGGTCGAGCGTGACCTCGGCACGCCCGTGCTCGGCAGCGTCCCGATGATGCACGAAGGCAAGGGCAAGCTCGTGTCTCGCGACGATCCTGCGAACGCGGGCGCCGAGGCCTTCCGGATGCTCCGATCCGCGCTCCTCTACCGAGCGCAGGAGGACACCCGCGTGATCATGGTGACGAGCGGCGGCATCGGCGACGGGAAGAGCACGACGGCCGCGAACCTCGCGGTGACCCTCGCACAGGCCGACAAGAAGGTCATCCTGGTCAGCGCCGACCTGCGACGGCCGAGCCTCCACGAGTATTTCGATGTGGCGACCGACAAGGGGCTCGCGCAGGCACTCTCGAACGGAGGGCACCCTCCGGTGATCGCCACGGGCGTGGAGAACCTCGCCTTGATCCCGAGTGGCCCCCCGGTCGAGGCATCGGCGCACCTGTTCGAGACAGGCGCGTTCCCCGCGCTGATCCGCACCTGCCGGGAACAGGCCGACTTCGTGATCGTCGACGCGCCTCCGCTCGCGATCTCTGACCCGCTGCTGATGGCCCCCTACATGGACGGCGTGATGCTGGTGGTCGACGCGAGCCAGGCGACGCGGGGTGGCCTCGAGAAGATCCGCGACCTTTTGAACCGGATCGGGTTCACGCCCTTCGGCGCCGTGCTGAACCGACAGCGGAGCAGTGAGAGCGACTACCGCGCCGGCGACCACTACCGGTACCAGCCATCGGGTTCGGCCAAGCCTTGAACCCGGCTGGTCAGTACAGGGCCGCGGCGAGCTTCGCGCGGTAGGTGACGACCAGCGGGTCCTCGGGTCCCAGCACTCCGAAGACATCCACCATCGCCGCTCGGCCGCGATCGCGATCGTCGGCGAGCGACATCAGCATCCCCTCGAGAGCCTCCGACCATCGCCCGGCGGCGGCCGCTCTCTTCGCGATACCGAGCGCGCCCTCGGCCGGCTCGCTCCCCCACTCCTTGACCCGGATCGCCGAGAGGATGCGCTCGGCGTCGCTGTCGGGCACGAGCGGCGTGACGAGCGCCCGCGCCTCGTCGCCGTCGCCGCGCTCCACCAGGATGCGGGCGAGCCCGACGGCCGCGTCGCGACTGCCGGGCTCCTTCTCGAGCGCCTCGCGGTAGCCGGCCTCGGCGCCGGCGAGGTCGCCGGCCGCCTCCTCGGCCTGGGCCTCCTCGGCCACGAGCTCTGCCTCGCTCGGCATCAGGGTGTCGACGAACCGGTTGACCTCGTCCTCGGGATACGCCCCGATGAACATGTTGACCGGCTGGCCGTCCTTGAAGGCGACCACCGTCGGGATCCCCTGCGCCTTCACCGCCTCGAGGAGGGCGTTGCCGACCGCGTTCGCGTCGACGTCGAGCTTGGCGAGCAGGAACGCGCCGTCGCGCTCGGCTGCCACCTTCTCCAGGATCGGGCCGAGGGTGCGGCAGGGGGCGCACCATGACGCCCACAGGTCCACGACCACGGGCCGCTCCATCGAGCCCTCGATCACGACCTGTTCGAAATCGGCGTCGGTCACCTCGACGACGTGTTGCATGGTGTCGCTCATCGCTCGGATCCGTCCCTCGCTCGCTCGGCAGTCCTCACCCGAAAGACTCTCACGCGGCGGCGTGGACGGGGTCGCCCTGCGGCACCGGAGCCGCAGGCGGTGTCCCCGCCCGGCCCCGACCGAACCGGCGGAGCCGGAGGGCGTTGGCCACGACCGTCACGCTCGAGAGCGCCATCGCGCCCGCCGCCCACATCGGGTTCAGCACGCCGAAGACCGCCAGCGGGATCATCACGACGTTGTAGGCGAACGCCCAGAACAGGTTCTGCGCGATGATCCGGAACGTTCGGCGCGCGAGCTCGAGCGCGTCGGCCACCGAGGACAACGAGCCGCCCAGCAGGTTCACGTCGGCCGCGGCGAGCGCGACGTCGGTGCCCGTGCCCATCGCGATCCCCACGTCGGCGGCGGCCAGGGCGGGCGCATCGTTCAGCCCGTCGCCCGCGAAGACCACGACTCGGCCTTCGCCCTGGAGCCGGCGGACCTCGTCGACCTTGCCCTCGGGGTAGACCTCGGCGGCGACCCTGTCGATCCCGACCTGCGCAGCGATCGCCTCGGCCGTGGCTCGGCGGTCCCCCGTCACGATCGCCGCCTCGAGGCCGAGCGCGCGCAGACGCGCGACCGCAGCCGCGGCCTCGGGCTTGATCCGGTCGGCCACGGCCACGAGCCCGAACGGGACGCCGTCGCGCCAGACCGCGAAGGGGGTCAGCCCCCGGCGTGCCAACGCCGCGGACTCCAGCTCGAGCGGCGCGGGCAGCTCCTCGGGGCGGCCGACCCGCACCTCGTCGCCTTCGAGCCTCGCGACCGCACCGGCTCCGGGCTCCACCCGGTGGTTCGACGCCTCGGGAACCTCGATCCCCCGTGCCCGGGCCCCGTCGACCACCGCGCGGGCGATCGGGTGCTCGGAGCCGGCCTCGGCGGCCGCCGCGAGCGCCAAGGCGCCGTGCTCCGTGAGCCCGTTCGCGGGCACCACCGCGGCGAGCGTCATCTCCCCCTCGGTCACCGTGCCCGTCTTGTCCAGGAGCACGACGTCGGCTGCCCGCGCCACCTCGAACACCGCGCCGCCCTTGAACAGCACACCGATCTCGGCCGCGCGTCCGGTCCCGGCCATGATCGCCGCGGGCGTGGCGAGGCCGAGCGCGCACGGGCAGGCGATCAGCAGTACGGCCACCGCGTGGAGGAGTGCCGTGCCCGGCCCCTGGTCGGTGAACACCAGCCAGCCGACGAACGTCGCGGCCGCGATCGCCATCACGATCGGCACGAACACGGCGGAGATCCGGTCGGCGAGCCGCTGGACGGGCGCCTTGGATCCCTGTGCCGACTGCAGGAGCCGGACGATCTCTGAGAGCTTCGTGTTCGCGCCCACCTTCGTCACGAACACCACGAGCCGCCCGTGGCCGTTGATGGCCGCGCCCACGACCTCGTCGCCGGGTCCCACGTCGACCGGGACCGACTCTCCCGTCAGGAGCGAGAGGTCGACCCACGACACGCCGTCCTTCACCACGCCGTCGGCCGGGATCTTCTCGCCCGGCCGCACGACGACCTTCATCCCCGGGTGGAGATCCTCGATCGGGATCGTGCGCTCGCGTCCGTCGGCGTCGAGGACGGTCGCCTCCTTCGCGGCGCGCGCCAGGAGCGAACGCGAGGCGTCGCCGGCCGTCATGCGAGCCCGCGCCTCGAGGAACTTGCCGACGAGGATCAGTGTGATGATCACCGCGCCGGTGTCGAAGTAGTGCGCCACCGGATCGGTGCCCATCGACATCGAGTCGCTGCCTGCCGAGACCAGCACGGCCCACACGCTGTAGCCGTAGGCCGCGAGCGAGCCCATCGCGACGAGGGTGTCCATCGTGGTCGTGCCGTGCCGCGCGGCCCTCGCCGCGTGCACGAGGAACGGCCATCCCGCGTAGAACTGGACCGGCGTGGCGAGCGCCCACGCCCACCACATCGCACCAGGGGCATCCGGCACGAGGAACGTGAGGGCCAGCACCGCCAGGGTCAGGGGCACCGCCACGACGAGCCTCCGCCGGTAGGCGCGGACCTCCTCGGCCGGAGACCGCTCCTTCGAGTGCGGGCGGGCGACGTACCCGACGCTCCGCACCGCGTCCATCAGCGGCTCGAGCTCCTGGGCCGTCGTCTTCACCATGGCGGTGCGGGTCGCGAGGTTCACCGAGGCCTCGCCCACACCCTCGACCCCGCCGAGCGCCTTCTCGACCTTCGCCACGCACGAGGCACAGGTCATCCCATCGATGTCGAGGACCAGCTCGCGTTCATCGGTCGCCATCAAGCTCACTTCCCCGCGAAGCGGCCCACGGCCGCCATCAGTTCCTCGATCTTCTGGTCGCCACTTCCCTGCTCGATGCTCTCGCGCACGCAGTGGCGCACATGATCGTCGAGCAGGCCCATGCCGACCGCCTTGAGCGCCGCCTGCACCGAGCTCACCTGCGTGAGGATGTCGATGCAGTACTTGTCCTCGTCGACCATCCGTTGCAGGCCACGAACCTGCCCCTCGATCCGCTTGAGACGATCCTTCAGGTCCTTCTTGTTCATCGCGTAGCCGTACATCGCGCCCCCTTCACATGCCCCGGTCGGCGGGGTCCATCGACAGGTAGCGCGCCGTGTCGCCCCGGAACCGTTCCATGCATGCCACGCTGCAGAAGAAGTAGGTCTCGCCCCCGTGCTCCCATGCGGCCTCGGCCGTCTCCGGATCCACCGTCATCCCGCACACCGGGTCGATCATCCTCGCGCCTCCCATCCCGTCGCTTCAGGCCGTGGCTACTATACCCCCCCAGGGTATCAGCGTCCACTCCGGCGATGACGTCGCTGCTAGACTCGCCTCACGGTGCCAGGAGACGATGTGTCCACGCGGGTCGCCGAACCCCTTCACGTGACGCTCGGTCTCACGGCCGACGACCTCCTCGCGATGTATCGCACCATGGTGACCGCACGTCTGCTGGACGAGGCCGCGCTGCGCCAGAACCGGATGGGACGGGCGCCGTTCGTGGTCCCCGCCGAGGGCCACGAGGCCTGCCAGGTGGGGACGGCCTGGGCGATGCGCAAGGGCATCGACGTCTGGCTCCCCTACTACCGCGACACCGCGATCGTGCTCGCCGCGGGTATGACTCCCTACGAACTGTTCCTCGGGATCTTCGCCAAGGCCGATGACCCGTCGTCGGGCGGCCGCCAGATGCCGTCGCACTGGGGGTGCAGGCGGCTCGGCATCATCACGAGCTCCTCCCCGATCGCGACGCAGCTCCCCCACGCATCGGGCATCGCCTACGCGATCAGATATCGCGGGGAGGACGCCGTCGTCGCCTCGTGGTTCGGCGAGGGGGCGACGAGCGAGGGCGACTGGCACGAGGGCCTGAACTTCGCCGGGATCCACAAACTCCCGGTCGTGTTCGTGTGCGAGAACAACCGCTACGCGATCAGTGTGCCCCAGGCCAAGCAGATGGCGGTGGAGGACGTGGCGACGCGGGCCGATGGCTACGGGTTCCCCGGGGTGGTCGTCGACGGGAACGACGTGCTCGCCTGCTACGGGGCGATGAAGGCCGCGCACGAACGGGCGCGCGCCGGCCAGGGACCCACGCTGATCGAGTGCAAGACCTACCGGTTCCTGGGGCACACCTCCGACGACGACGACAAGACCTACCGCACACGCGACGAGGTGGCGGAGGCGCGACATCACGACCCCGTCGAGATCTTCGGGGCCTACCTCGCGGCGCACGACGTGCTCGACACCCACGGCGCCGACGAGCTCCGGGCAGAGGTCAAAGGAGAGATCGACGTCGCGATCGCGACCGCATGGGAGGCGCCCGACCCGACCCCGGAGTCGGCGATGCGCCACGTGTTCGCCGAGGAGGGAGAGTGACCGAGAAGAACCTCGTCACGGCCGTCCGCGACGCGCTGCACGACGAGCTCGTCGCCGACGACCGCATCGTGCTCCTGGGTGAGGACGTCGGGAACCGCGGTGGCGTGTTCCGGGTCTCGGCCGACTGGATGGAGGAGTTCGGCGAGGACCGGATCATCGATACCCCCTTGGCCGAGTCCGGGATCGTGGGCGTGGCGATCGGGATGGCGATGCACGGCATGCTGCCGGTCGCCGAGATCCAGTTCGCCGATTTCATCTTCCCTGCGTTCGACCAGATCGTGTCGGAGGCCGCCCGCATCCGCTACCGCTCCAATGGCGACTTCTCGTGCCCGCTGGTGATCCGCACGCCGTGCGGCGGTGGGATCCATGGAGCGCTCTACCACTCACAGTCGATCGAGGCGTTCTTCGCCCATGTGCCCGGCCTGAAGGTGGTGATGCCCTCGACGCCCGCCGACGCGGCCGGCCTGCTCCGCAGCGCCCTGCGCGACCCCGACCCTGTCCTGTTCCTCGAGCACAAGAAGGCCTACCGCGCCGTCACCGGGGAGGTCCCCGACGGGCCCTACGTGGTGCCGATCGGGCTCGCCGACGTGAAGCGTGAGGGCGACGCGCTCACCTGCATCAGCTACGGATTCACGCTGCATGCCTGCCTGGAGGCCGCGGGTCGCCTCCGACAAGACGAAGGCAAAGAAGTGGAGGTCGTGGACGTGCGGACGCTCGCGCCGCTCGACATGGAGACGATCCTCGCGTCGGTGCGGCGCACCTCGAAGGCGATGGTGGTCTACGAGGACAACCGCACCTATGGGGCGGGGGCCGAGATCGTGGCCACGATCGCAGAGGAGGCGATGGACGACCTCGACGCGCCGATCGTGCGGATCGGTGGCCCCGACATCCCCGCGATGCCGTTCGCGGCCCCGCTCGAGCACTTCTACATGGATCCCGAACCCGACCACATCTACCGGCGGATGCGTGAACTAGCCCTGGCCTGATCCCGCTCGAGCGTGAGATCGGCGTCCCTCACCGCTCGGTTCAGAGGGTCCGCGAACGGTCCGATACTCGGGTGGAGGAACCGTGAGCGAATCCCGTCGAGCATCCGGCCCCGCGCGGAGGCGATCGACCGGCCGCCGCGATCTGCTCGTGATCGCGGCGGTGTCCGTCGTCGTCTTCTTCCTCGGCGTGTCGTTCGACCTGTTCGGCCGGCTCTATCGGTGGCTCGAGGCATCGTCGATCGACGCGGACATGGTCGTCGGCGCGCTGTTGATACTCCTGATCGCCGCGGGGACCTATGCCGTGGTTCGCGGGCGGGCGGCGCGTGCCGAGGAAGCCCTTCGGACCGACACGGAGCGCCGGTATCAGGCGATCGTCGAGCAGCAGCCGGCCATCACCTATACGTGGGACCCCGCGGCCGATCCTGCCGGCGTGCCCTCCCTCTACATCAGCCCCCAGTTGGAGCGGCTGCTGGGCTACACGCCGGAAGAGTGGCTGGGAGACCCCGACCTCTGGGTGCGATCTCTGCATCCCGACGACCGTGACCGGGTGGTCGACGCCTCGTTCGGGTCCGACCGCGAGGGCGCCCCGTTCCGCGAGGAGTACCGCACGTACGCCAAGGACGGCCGCCTCGTCTGGGTACGTGACGAGTCGGTGCCGGTGGCACACGACCGCGAGGGCCGGCCCACGCTGATGCAGGGTGTGATCTACGACATCACGCCGCAGAAGGAGGCCGAGGCCAGGCTCCAGGAGGCCGAGAACCGATACCGCATGATCGTCGAGCGCGTGCCGGCGGTGGCCTACGTGTGGGACGCGGCCGATGCCCCTGGCGAGGCCCCGGCCGCCTACATCAGCCCCCAGATCGAGCGGCTACTCGGCTTCACCGCCGCGGAGTGGCTGGACGACCCCGCCCTCTGGTCGCGACAGCTGCACCCCGACGACCTTCCCGGAGTCCTGGAGGGCTGGTCCCGGGCCATCGCCGGCGATCTCGCCTTCATGACGGAGTACCGGATACGGCGTGCCGACGGGAAGGAGCTCTGGCTGCGCGACGACGCGGTCCCGGTCGCCACCGGGGGACGGGGTCACGCCGTCTACCAGGGCGTGATGATCGACGTCACCGAGCAACACGTGGCTCAGCAGGGCGTGCGCGAGGCCGAGGAGCGCTTCCGCCGGCTCGTCGAGCAGATCCCCGCGATCACGTTCAGCGAGGACCCGGCAACCGGCGAGCTCCTCTACGTGAGCCCGCAGATCGAAGAGATGTTCGGCTTCACCGCCGAGGAGTGGATCGCCGAGCCGGAGCTTTGGGAGGCCAATCTCCATCCGGAGGACCGCGCGTGGGTCGTGGCAGCCAACGACGCCGAAACGGGCGACACGTGGTCGGTCGACTACCGGACGATCGCCCGCGACGGGCGGGAGCTGTGGGTCCACCACGAGACGGTCCTGATCCGCGACGACCGAGGGGAGCCGCTCTTCTGGCAGGGCATGATCTTCGACATCACCCGACGCAAGACCGCAGAGGAAGGCCTGCGCGAGGCCGAGGAGCGGTACCGCACCCTGGTCGAGGAGCTCCCGGCCGTCGTCTACATGGACGCCGTAGACGAGATGGCGACCGCCCTCTACGTGAGCCCCCAATACGAGCGTCTCACCGGCTACACCCCCGCCGAGCGCCTCGCCGAGCCTGGCCTCTGGCTCCGCATGCTCCACCCCGACGACCGTGCGCGCGTGACGGCGGAGTCCGACCGCGTCAACGAGACCGGCGAGCCGTTCGACATCGAGTACCGGCTCGTACGCGGCGACGGCGACGTGGTCTGGGTGCACGACCACGCCTTCCTGGTCGACCTGCCGGGTGACCGCAGGGCCTGGCAGGGCGTCCTCACCGACGTGACCGAACGCCAGGCGGCCCTGGAGGCGCTCGGACGGCGCGACCGGGTGCTGCGGGCCACGGCGTTCGCAGCGGAGCGCTTCCTGCTCGCTCCCACCTGGGAGGAGGCCCTCGACGACGTCCTCGCGCGACTGGGCCAGGCGGTGGACGCCAGCCGAGCGTACGTCTACCGCAACCACCATGACGGCGAGCAGCTCCTGATGTCGCAGAGCGCGGAGTGGGTCGCGCCCGGCGCGCTCCCGACGCTGGACGACCCCGAGAACCAGTCGTTCCCGTACACCCCGAGCTTCTCGCGGTGGCAGGAGCAGCTCTCGGCTGGTCAGGTCGTGCACGGTCCCGTGAACGCCCACCCCGATCCGGAACGGCTCGACGCCGAATCCGAAGGGGTGAAGTCCCTGTGCGTGGTACCGATCCGCGCGGAGGGCGGATGGTGGGGCTTCATGGGCTTCGACGATTGCGACGAGCCACGTGGATGGACCAGCGCCGAGGTCGAGGCGCTCCGGGTGGCCGCCGACACCCTCGGCGCCGCGATCGGCCGCCAGCAGGGTGACCGAAGCCTCGCAGAGGCGCAGGCGCGGTACCGCACCCTGATCGAGCAGATCCCCGCCGTGACGTACATGGAGTCGGCGAACCCGCCCGGCGCGAAGCTCTACATGAGCCCGCAGGTCGAAGGCGTCTTCGGGTACACGCCCGACGAATGGAACATCGACGTCTGGCGCGCCTCGTTGCACCCGGACGATCGCGAGCGGGTCCTGGGCGAGGACGCACGCACGAACGCGACCGGTGACCCGTTCGACATCGAGTACCGCCTGCTCACGCGCGACGGCCGGACCGTGTGGGTGCTCGACCAGGCCGTTCTGCTCCGCGACGATCATCGCGCCCCTCTGTACTGGCAGGGGGTCCGGTTCGACATCACGGACCGCAAGGAGGCCGAGCAGCAACTTCGGGAGGCCGAGGAGCGGTTCCGCGCGATCGTCGAGCACGTGCCCTCTGCGATCTACCTCGATGCCGCCGACGATTCGATGCAGACGGTCTACATCAGCCCGCAGGTCGAAGAGATCACGGGCATCTCCCCGGCCGAGTGGGTCGCCGATCCCGACGCATGGCGTCAGGCCCTCGATCCCGAGGATCGCGAGGGCGTGATCCGAAGCTACCTCTCGGCCGTTCGTGCCCGGCAGCCGTGGAGCCACGAGTACCGGATGCGTACGCGCGACGGCCGTCAGATCTGGGTGCAGGACGAGACGACGTTCCTGCGGGCAGACGACGGGAGCCCGACCTTCATGCAGGGCGTGATCTCGGACATCACCCAGCGCAAGTTCGCCGAGCAGGCTCTGCGCGAGAGCGAGCAGCGCGAGCGGGAGGCCGCGGAGCGGCTCCGCGCCCTCGACGAGATGAAGAACACCTTCCTCGCCGCGGTCTCGCACGAGCTGCGGAGCCCGCTCACGTCGATCCTCGGGCTCTCGCTGACCCTCGAGCGCACCCATGACCTCGGTGCCGAAGATCGCGACGACCTCACGATGCGGCTCTCGGCCAACGCCCGGAAGCTGGACCGCCTCCTGAAGGATCTCCTCGACATCGACCGCCTCAACCGAGGCATCGTGGAGCCGGTGTACCGCACCACGGATCTCGGGGTGCTCGCCAGGCGGACGATGGAGAGCCTGGACTCCCTCGCCAGCCGGCAGGTCGAGGCCGAGACCGGGTCCGTCGTGCTGCGCGCCGACCCGGCCAAGGTCGAGCGGATCGTCGAGAACCTCCTGATGAACGCGGCTCGGCACACGACCACCGACCGTCGCATCTGGCTGAGGGTGGAGGCGGTCGACGGCGGCGCGTTGATCGCGGTCGAGGACGATGGCCCAGGCGTGCAACCCGAGCTATGGGCCGAGATCTTCGAGCCGTTCCGGCAGGGCCCGACCGCCTCACCCCACTCCCCCGGCACCGGGATCGGGCTCTCCCTCGTCGCGAGGTTCGCCGAGCTCCACGGCGGACGGGCATGGGTCCAGGAGCGAGAAGGCGGTGGCGCGTCGTTCCGAGTCTTCCTCCCCGACGCACCCGAGGTGGATGCGAAACCCGAGCCCGGGACCCGCGGCCTCCGAGCCGTCGAGGCCGGCTGAGCCTACGACCCGGCGTCGCGGTCGTCGGCGTCGTCGCCCCCATGCGAGCGCCAGGGGCGCGGGCCTCGAACGCGCTTTCGTCGTTCACGGATCTGCCGCGATTCCTCGGGGGTGCGCACGCGGGTGAGATCGCTCTCGGTCACGTCGTGGCGATGCACGAACGTGGACCCGACCGCCTGCACGATCGCGGCGAACGGCAGTGCGAGGAACGCCCCGACGATGCCGGCGATGCTCGCGCCCGCGATCGCGAACGCGAACGCGAGGGCCGGATGGAGCTCCATCGTCTTGGCGGTGATGCGCGGGCTCAGGATGTAGTTCTCGAGCTGCTGATAGGCCGTGAAGAAGATCAGCAGGACCAGGGCATCGCTGGGGCCCTGCACGACGGCCACGAGCAGCGGCAGCGACATCGCGATGTAGGTGCCGATCGTCGGGATGAACTGGGAGACGAGCCCCATCCACACGGCGAGCGGCACCGCGAACGGCACACCGAGGGCCGTCAGCACGAAGAACGTCGCCACGCCCGAGATGATCGCGAGCAACAGCCGGGAGTAGAGGTACGCGCCGGTCTTCTCGATCGCGACCTCCCACGTCCACAGGACCGTGTCCTGGTGGCGGCGTGGGACATAGGAGCAGATCGTTCGACGGAATCTCGGCCCGTCGGCCGTGAGGTAGAAGGTGAACAGCCCGATCGTCAGGAGCTTGAAGATCCCGCCGAGTACCGAGCTCGCGACGCCGAACACGTTGCCGGCGATGTCCCTCCCGAACGTCGAGACGGCGGAGTTGGCGTCCGTGAGCTGGGTGGTGAGCGTCTCCACCGAGACCTCGATGCCGAACCACCGCTTCGTGAAGGTGCTGACAGACTCCAAGATGCCGGGCGCCGCCTTGATCAACGCCGTGATCTGCTCCAGCAGCAGCGGGATCATCAGCGCCACCATCACGACGCTGAGGATCGCGAGCCCGAACAAGAGCAGCGCCGTGGCGAGCCCCCGCCGCCACCCACGCTTGGCGAGCCAGTCCACCGCGGGCTCGAGCGCGAACGACGCGAACAGCGCGATGAAGGCCCAGATCAGGAGGTCTCGGACCTTCCGGAAGAACGCGAGGAACACCAGGGCCGCGAACGCCGTGGCGACGATCGCACCCAGGAGCTTCCAGATCCAGGGCCACGGGGGAAGGCGCAACCCTGCCTCGTCGGGCGAGGCGGGGGCGTCCGTCGTCGTGGTGGGCTCGTCGCTCATCGTCTGGGGTTCCCTCGGGACGGCGCCCAGCCTACCCCGGGTGGGGGTCGGCCCAGGTGAGGCGGCGGCCGTTCGCTCAGGCGCCCCCTAGACTCGGAGCGCGATGACCGAGCGAGACCACAACCCGGCCGAGCGGCGCCTGCATCTCCCGATCGTAGGGGTCACGAACGGGCCGGCCGAGGACACCGGCGTGAACGCCCGGGGCGAACGGAAGCCTCCGTGGCTCAAGGTCACGCTGCGGAGCGGGCCGAACTACTCCGCGCTCAAGCGCATCATGCGCGACCGCGATCTCCACACCGTGTGCGAAGAGGCGATGTGCCCCAACATCCACGAATGCTGGGAGGAACGCGAGGCGACCTTCCTGATCTTGGGGTCGAGGTGCACCCGACGCTGTGGTTTCTGCGACGTGATGACGGCCAAGCCCGATCCGGTCGACGCGTCCGAGCCCGCGCGGATCGCCGACGCGGTGCGCGCGATGGGCCTGCGATACGTCGTGCTCACCGGAGTGGCGCGCGACGACCTGCCCGACGGGGGCGCCGAGATCTGGGCCGAGGCGATCCGGGCCGTCCGGGCGGCCGTGCCCGGCTGCCGCGTCGAGGTCCTGCCGAGCGACTTCAAGGGGGGCGAGGCCGACATCGCCACGGTGATCGCGGCCGAGCCCGACGTGTTCGCCCACAACCTCGAGACGGTGCCGCGCCTGCACGACCGGATTCGGCCGGCGTTCGGGTACGAACGCTCGCTCGAGGTGCTGCGGATCGCGAAGCGCCTGCGCCCGGGTCAGGTCACGAAGTCGAACCTGATCCTCGGGATGGGTGAGCGGCCCGACGAGATCGAGGGCGCGATGCGCGACCTCGTCGCCGCCGGCTGCGACATCCTCACGATGGGCCAGTACCTGCAGCCGACCTCGTTCCACC
>Ga0315273_10000084_pt1 | contig 78488 bp, 72 predicted proteins | sample YL17G02_0_MG_FD_205753 | JGI IMG/M metagenome (GOLD analysis project Ga0315273, IMG submission 205753) | Sediment microbial communities from Yellowstone Lake, YNP, Wyoming, USA - YL17G02_0 | ecosystem: Environmental > Aquatic > Freshwater > Lake > Sediment | place: USA: Wyoming | collected... | reverse complement strand
TATGCGCAGCACGTCGCCGACCGCAACATCGGCTATCGGAATATCTGCCTCCGCGCCATTCCGAACGACGCGCGCGAATTTGACACCGAGCTGCATGAGCTTCTGCACGGCTTCGCCCGCGGCGCCGCGGCTCTTGGCTTCGAAATAGCGCCCCAGAAGGATGAGCGCGGCGATGACCGCTCCCGTCTCAAAGTAGGAATCCATCCGGCCCGCAATGAGCCCATAGACGCTCCACGCGAACGCGGCGATCGTTCCCACAGAAACGAGCGTGTCCATATCCGCCCGGAAGTTCCGCGCCTTCTTGAGCATCCCGACGTGAAACTCGCGGCCGAAACCGAAGATGACGACGGCGGCGAGCGCGGCCTGCACGATGAGCGCCGCATCGACGCCGGCGACGGCTGCGCCGAACCGCACGCCTGCCATGGCGAGGACAGCGGTGACCGCCGCGAGCGCCACTGCCCAGAACGCGCCGCGTTTGAGCGCCGCAACCTCTGCGTGCTCATGCTGCATCCTGACCCCGGCGTCGGCCGAACGCTCCACGCGGTAGCCGTTCTTCTCGACTGCCGCGAACAGGTCCTCCTCCTTCGCCATATTCTCGTCGTACTCGACGGCGGCCTCGCGCGCCGCGAAGTTCACCGATGCTTCCGTAACGCCGCGGACCTGCCGCAGCGACTGTTCGTTCAGGGTGACGCAGGAGGCACAGTGCATCCCCGAAATGCCGAATCTAAGTTTTTTCATTGGTTTCGTGTTGATTGTTCAGTCGACGACGTCGAAGACGCCCGAGTACATCCCCATTGCACAGGTGAATCGCAGGGAACCCGTTTGGGTCGGCGTGAACGTGATGACGTTCTGCCCTTCGGTCAAACGCCGGAAGATGTTGAACGCGGGAACGCGGATGCTCGACGCGCAGCTCCACGGTTCGCGCGAATCAATGACCCACTGCACGGGAATTCCCTTCTTGACCGTAAAGCGGTTCGGCTGGTAGCCGTTCGCGAGCTGGTCCATTTGAACGACCTGCTCGCCGCCCACCACGACCGCCGCGGGAGCGCCGCTTGGAGCGGCATTACCCGACGCCGCCCGCGTAAAGGATGGCAGCACGGCGCCGGTCAGCCGGTAGCCGTTCGCAACGCTCGCGAGTCCGAGGAGAACGACAACGATGCCGACAAAGCGGAAGAACAGCCGCGCCGTCCGGCCCGAGAGCGCCGATGAGAGAGCCCCGACGCCCAGAAGCCCCGGCAGCGTACCGAGCGCAAAGAGGAACATGACGATGGCTCCGGACGCGAAGCTGCCGGTGGTCATCGCATAGAGCTGCATTGCCTGAGTGAACCCGCAGGGCAGAAAGAACGTCAGAGCGCCGCCGATGAGTGAACCGGCGTGCGAATACGCCCCGTCGGTGTTCCCGGAACCGGCGGCACGGGCAAACCGTTTGGGAAGCGCAATGCTCCATCGCGAGAGCCGAGGCGAAATGCCGGTGAGCTTCAGCCCCAGGTAGAGCATGACGACCCCTGCCGCGGCGGCGAGGAATCCCGTGGCATTCGATGAAAGCTGAAACACCGAACCGAAAGCGCCGAGCGCTCCGCCCAAGACGGCGAAAGAGGCGAGCCGCCCGGCGTTGAAGTACAGGTTCGGACGGAATCGTTCCCACCGCGTGGCGCTCTGGTGGACGGCCGCGTAGGATGCCGAGAAGCCCGCCACGAGCCCGCCGACGAGCGCCATGCAGGTCGATACGCCGGCGACGAGGCCGATGACGAACACCGCCGGATAGGTCGGTGCCGCGGAGAACGCCGCGCCGAAACCGCCGGCGATGCCGGTGAGCTTCGCGAGAATGTAGAGGAAGAGGAGCGCCGCAAGTCCGAGCGAAAGTTCGAAGTAGTCCATCGCGTTCCTCGTGAAGAACGGCGGATTGCCGCCTGCGCCGAGCGCGTAACCGGCGTCGCGTACGGCTTTTTCTATAAGCTCATCCTGTACCGGCGCGTCCGAAAACTCGATCTCCGCCGTCCCCTTCAGGTGGTGCACGGTGACGCGGCGCACGCCGGGAACCTTCGAGATGCGCTCTTCGAGCAGCACCTCGCAGGAACGGCAGTGCATGCCGCTGATGTGGTACGTTACTTTTTTCATGCTAATGACAATGGTGAGTGATGAACACGGGCAGCCCGCGACCGCAGACCGCCAAAAAACCTACGGTTCACGCCGTAGCGGAAAGGGTCTAGACAGCGAATACGCGAGCGTGCAGAACACCGTCAGAAATTAACGCGATAAGTGGATTTGTAAGCGGCAGGGCGGCCGGTTCACGCCGGAGACGGCGCACATACGCAATGAGCCGGTCGAGCCGACGACCGCCGATATGGACGCCGAGTGCGCCCGTAATGAGGATAACGACCGCGATGAGGTAGCTGATGGTTTTAACGGCAGACACGGGACCCGTCACGGCGTCTTCCGATTGGGACGCGAGCGGACAGACGGCCGAACCCGTGTCGGCGAGCGGGCAGGGGTGCATGGCATCCATTGGCATGGATGCGTGGCACAGCGAAGCCGCCGCAAGCAGCGAAACTGCGATGAGGGCGATACTACCGATGGTCCGATGGATAGTCATAGTATCCGGTACGAACAGGGTACCACGGTGAGAGCGCACGCGCAAAGACGCGTTGTGTTCCCGCCGCACGAACGTTATATTCAATGGGTCAAACCCAACCAACCACCACTATAACCTACCATGACAGCAGTACACGCCGGGGCGGACGCCCCTGATTTCACGCTCACGGACCAGAACGGTACACCGCAGACGCTTTCGAAGTACCACGGGAAATGGGTACTCCTGTACTTCTATCCGAAGGACGACACACCGGGCTGCACAAAAGAGGCCTGTGCCATACGGGACAGTTACCCCGATTTTAAGAAACTCGGTATAACCGTACTCGGTGTGAGCACCGATGACGAGGAGAGCCACAAAAAGTTCGCGGCGAAGTACGAACTCCCCTTCACGCTCCTCGCGGACCCCGACAAACACGTCGTCACCGCGTACGGCGTTTACGGAAAGAAGAAATTCGCCGGGCACGAGTACGTTGGGACGTCGCGCACATCGTTCCTCATTGATCCAACAGGGAAAATCGCAAAAGTGTACGAGAGTGTACAGCCGGAAATCCACGCCGACGAGGTGCTCCGGGACCTCCCGATATTCGCAAACTAAAGAATGCCCCATGAGGGACATTCTTGATTCGGCGTGTAACGAACTGCTACTACTGCGGTGCGCTCGGTTCGATGCCGGAGTTGTCGTAGGCAGCCGCCGGGCACTGCGTGCCGTAGCCGGCGCCGGGTTGCATCATCCGGTACCCTTTGCCGTACACACCCCATCCCCGCATCATCGAGGAGCCGTACGAGCCGCCAGAGAGGTAACTCTTGAGCTCGCCGAGCTTGACACCGAGCGAGAAGACCACGACGAGAATGATGATGCCGATGATGATGCGGAGCACGATGAATCTGTGCCCGCCGCACCATGCGCCGCACCAAGAACCCCCGCACGCCTTCCCGCACTTGCCGCACGCCTCCGGCGTGCACATCTGCTCGCTCTTGTTCTTTGTTTCTTCCATAGTGAACGTGTTGGTTTTGAAGTTCGACCTTTCGCAACCTTTGCGTGTTAGCCTGTTTCGGTGGTCCGCCCGTCGAAGTGTTCCTCGTCTTTCTCGGCGACTTCTTTTACAGTGTGGAGAACGCCGTCCCGATGGTTCGGCGGCGAATAGAGGGTATAGAGCTTCATCGGCTGTGCACCGGTATTGATGACGTTGTGCCGTGTGCCAGCGGGTACCACGATCGCCGAGCCGTCAGCAATGGCGTGCTCAACGCCATCCAGGACCGCCTTGCCCTCCCCCGCCTCGACGCGCAGGAACTGGTCGAGGCCGTGGACTTCCGCGCCGATGTCCTCGCCAGGCTTCAAAGACATGAGAACCAGCTGACTGTACCGCGCGGTGTAGAGTACCTTTCTAAAGTTACTATTGGACTTCGAAAGCTCCTCGATGTTCGCGACGTATCCTTTCATGTACGTGATTGTTTTATGACCTTTGGGGATAATAGAGAGTGTAGCATAGAACGCCGTTCTGTGCTACACTAGGGCCTATGAACGACCGAAATCCTCGACTCATCGGTTTTGTACAAGCGCTCGGACTTACCGCCTACGTTCTCCTTGTCGCCTCATTCATGCAGGCGATGGGAACGTGGTTTAAAGATCAGCAGCCAACCCCCGTCCTCGTGGGCGCCCTCATGCTGCTTCTCTTCGTCTTCTCCGCGCTCGTTTCGGCCACCATCGTCCTCGGCTACCCTATCCTTCGCTTCCTCGACGGAAAGCGTGATGTCGCGCTGCGAATATTCGCCTGGTGCGCTTTCTGGATAATCATTTTTATTATCGGCTTCCTTTGCTTCCTCGTCGCCGCACCGTAACCACCACACCGGTATGAGAAGGGTCTTCACCAAGAAAAGGCTCGTGGTGCTCGTCATTGTCCTGCTCGTCGCGGTCGGTGCTATGTTTCTCTTCCGCCCCAAGCCGGCGACGTATGAAACCTTCACCATCACCCGCGGCAACCTCACCCAAGAAGTGGCGGTTACTGGTGCTACGAAGCCGATGGAGAACGTCGACCTCTCCTTCGAACGCAACGGCACCGTGAGCGCGGTGCGCACCGACGTGGGCGACGCCGTGACGGCGGGAGAGTCTCTCGTCGAACTCGACACCGCCCAGCTTCGCTCGCAACGCGCCGAAGCACAGGCAAACGTGCAGGCAGCCCAGGCACGGCTCGACGAGCTCACGCGCGGCACGCGGCCCGAGGATATCCGCATCGCCCAATCGGCGCTCGACAAGGCCAACCAGGACCTCACCGCCGACTTCGCCGACGTTACAAACGTGCTGAATTCCGCGTACGTTTTGACCGATGACGCCGTCCGCAAACAGGTGACCGATCTCTACACCGGCAACGAAGACCCAAACCCGCAACTCTCCTTCTCCACTTCCGATAGCCAGGCAAAGACGGATACAGAACCGCTCCGCGCCAGTGCATCCCGCGAACTCAACATATGGAACGCGGAATTGAAGCTCATTTCCACATCGACCAGCCGACCCGCGCTCGAACAGGCACTCGTGTCCGGGAGCGCGCACCTCGCCGTCATCCGCACCTTTCTGAACCGAACCGCTGATGCGCTGGTCGGCGCCTTCGGTCTCTCGGCGACGACCCTCGCCACGTACAAGACCGAGCTCAACACGGCACGGACCAACGTCGCGACTGCGCTCATAAACGTCACTACCCAGGCCCAGACGATCGATGCCCAGCAGGCAACCGTCCAGCAAGCCGAGGATCAGCTCACCCTGGAGCAGGCCGGTTCGACCCCCGAGACCATCGCCGCGCAGGCAGCAACCGTTGAACAGGCGAAGGCCCAGGTACAAACGCTCGACGTCCAGTTAGCAAAATCCTTTCTCCGTTCCCCCATCGCCGGTACCGTGACGAAGCAGGACGCCAAGGTCGGCGAGCTCGCCACGGTGGGCCAAGCCATCGTGTCCGTCATCTCGATCGGCAACCTCGAAATGGAGGCGAACGTACCCGAGGCCGACATCGCCAAAGTCACGGTCGGCGACCACACCATCGTTACTCTCGATGCCTACGGTGACAAGGTTATCTTCGACGCCACGGTGGTCAAGATAGATCCCGCCGAGACGATGGTCGAAGGCGTGGCGACGTACAAAACCACGTTTCACTTCGACAAAGAGGACACCCGCGTCAAGCCCGGCATGACCGCGAACATAACCATTCAGACCGACAAGCGCGAGAATGTTCTCATCGCTCCGCAGCGTTGGCTTGTTGCAAAGGACGACCACGTGATGGCGCTCGTCTACCGCAACGGCCGAACGCCCGAAGAACGCACCGTCACGATGGGACTGCGCGGCTCGGATGGCAACGTTGAGCTCCTCTCCGGACTCTCCGAGGGCGAGACCATCGTCCGCCCAACGCTCTGAACCGCAATGGCGCTCATCGAGATTGACTCCCTTCGGAAAGTGTACGGCAACGAGGGAACCGAAACGCTCGCCCTCAAGGATATCTCCTTTCACATCGAGAAGGGCGAGTTCGTGGCCATTATGGGTCCCTCTGGTTCCGGCAAATCGACGCTGCTCCACATCCTCGGTTTCCTCGACAACCCCACGGGCGGCAGCTACATCTTCGACGGCAAGGAAATGGCGACCTATGGCCCCGAAGAGATAGCGCACGTCCGGAACCGAAAGATGGGATTCGTGTTCCAGGCATTCAACCTTTTGGCGCGGACCTCGGTCTTGGAGAACGTGAAGCTGCCGCTCCTCTACTCCACCGTCCCGCAGAGCGAGTGGCAATCGCTCGCGGAACGGGCGATCGAAGCCGTAGGAATGTCCCACCGGATGCACCACAATCCCGCCCAGCTCTCGGGCGGCGAAAAGCAGCGGGCGGCGATCGCACGGGCGCTCGTTCTGGACCCCGAGGTCATCTTCGCCGACGAGCCGACCGGCAACCTTGATTCCCGCTCCGGTCAGATGGTTATGGAGACCATCCAGAATCTGAACGAGGCCCATGGCCACACGGTCATCCTCGTCACCCACGAGACGTACACCGCCGAGCACGCCCGTCGCATCATCTGCTTGAAGGACGGAGGAATCGAAAGTGACGAGAAGGTCGGCGCACGGCACCAGGCCAAGGACCAGTTCCAAAAGTAGCATGACCCTTCGACACCTCTTCCACACCTCGGTCGCCGGTCTCACCGCTCACAAGTCGCGGTCGCTCCTCACCATCCTCGGCATCGTCATCGGTATCACTTCCATCATCCTCGTGATGTCCCTCGGCACCGGCGCCCAGAACCTCATCTTGGGGCAGGTCAAAACCATTGGCTCGAAGGTCATTGGCGTCGCGCCCGGGCGCCAGCCGAAGGGACCGACGGACTTTCTCTCCACATTCACCGATTCCCTGAAGCCGCGCGACCTCGAACTCCTCCGCAACAAGAGCAACGTGCCGCACGCGGCGCAGATCATGCCGGTCGTCTTCGGCAGCCAGGCCGCCGTGTACGGGAGCGAGACATACCGGCCGACGATCTTTGGCGCCACCGAGCTCTATGCCGAGATATACAATACATCCCCGGCCCAGGGACGCTCCTTCACGGCCGACGAGGTCAAAAGTTTCGCCGATGTCGTCGTCATCGGCTCGGAGATCAAAACGCAACTGTTCGGATTCGACGACGCGGTCAATAAAAAGATAAAGATTAATGGCCGAAACTTCACCGTCATCGGCATTCTGGGCAACGTTGGCCAGACATCGTTCCTTAACTTCGACAAGGTCGCGTTCGTCCCCTACACCACTGCACAACAGTACATCTTCGGCAAGAAATATTTTGACCGCCTCACCATTGAAGCGGACGCTGACGCCCACGTTGCAGAAACCGTGGATGACATTAAAGCGACGCTCCGGGCGAGCCACAACATCACGAACCCCGACAAGGACGATTTTTTCGTGGAAACGCAGGCGGAAGCCATGCAGACCGTGAGCACCATCCTGAATGTGCTCACCCTCTTCCTTGCCGCCGTTGCCGCCATCTCGCTCGTCGTGGGCGGCATTGGCATCATGAATATCATGCTGGTCTCGGTCACCGAACGGACCCGCGAGATCGGCCTCCGAAAAGCGCTCGGAGCGACCGACGGCAACATACTCTCTCAATTCCTCCTCGAGGCGATAATGCTCACCGTAATCGGCGGTGTCATTGGTATCCTTTTAGGTGCCCTCTTTTCATTCGCCATCACGCAGGTCATAAACCGCGGCTACGGTCTTGCCTGGGAATTTGCACTGCCCCTGAACGCGGTACTCTTGGGCATCGGCGTCTCGTCCGGCATCGGGCTCATCTTTGGGCTCTACCCCGCGAGTCAAGCCTCTCGCAAATCCCCCATCGAGTCGCTACGTTATGAATAACGGGAAGGGGCCGTTATACTAGTACACTCCTATGACCGACGCCATTATTGAAGTTACGAACCTCCGAAAGGAATTCGACGGCCTCGCGGCCGTCGACGGCGTTTCATTCACCGTTGCGCCCGGTGAGATATTTGCGTTCCTCGGACCGAACGGCGCCGGCAAAACGACGACCATCAAGATGCTCACCACGCTCCTTAAGCCCACGAGCGGTAACATCCGCATCAACGGATTCGATCCGACCCGCGATCCGGACGACGCGCGCCGCTCGTTCGGCATCGTGTTCCAAGACCCGAGTCTAGACGACGAACTCACCGCGTGGGAGAACATGGAGTTTCACGGCGTGCTCTACCGTGTCCCAAAGCCACTCCGCCGTTCCCGCATTGAGGAACTCCTGAAACTCGTCGAGCTCTGGGATCGCCGGGACGACTTCGTGAAGAACTACTCGGGCGGCATGAAACGCCGGCTCGAGATAGCCCGCGGCCTCCTCCACCACCCGAAAATACTGTTCCTCGACGAACCGTCCCTGGGCCTCGACCCACAGACGCGCAATCACCTCTGGCAGCACATCGTCGAACTCAATAAGCGCGAGGGTGTCACGGTCTTCCTCACCACACACTACATGGACGAAGCCGACCGCATTGCGGGGCGCGTCGCCATCATCGACCATGGTCGCATCGTCGCGATGGGTCCACCAGCCGAGCTCAAACGGCAGACGAACTCGGCGACGCTCGAGGACGCATTCCTCGCGCTGACCGGCAAATCGCTCCGCACCGAAGAAGCGTCGCCGGCTGACCGAATGCGTTCCCACCGTCGCGCATGGGGACGGAGATAGGGATTAGGGAATAGGGATTAGGGTATAGAGATTGGAACTCAGAATTAACGATAACAGCCAACCAAAATCCCGAACTTGGATCCTGACGACTAAACCACATTCCCTATTCCCTAATCCCCACACCCTAAACCCTACACCCTACTATGAGTACCATCTACATCCTCTGGCTCCGTCAATTGAAGCGTTACATCCGCTCGCGGGCGCGGCTCGTTGGGTCGCTCGGCCAACCGCTCCTCTTTTTCGTCGCACTCGGCTTCGGTTTCGGACCTATCTACCAAAAAGCGGGCGGCGGCAACTATATCCAGTTTCTCGTCCCCGGCATCGTTGCCATGGGCATTCTGTTTCTTTCGTTCTTTTTTGGTATCGAACTCATCTGGGACCGTCAGTTCGGTTTCCTTAAGGAAACGCTCGTGGCGCCGGTCTCCCGTACCGCCATCCTTGTCGGACGGACCCTGGGAGGCGCGACGGTCGGTACCGTTCAGGGCATTCTCATTTTTCTTATTGCGCTCGCCGTCGGCTACCGCCCGCCCAGCTTGCTACTCATACCACTCGCGCTTGTCTTTATGTTCCTCATCGCGTTCGTTTTTACCATCCTCGGGACAGCGATCGCCTCGCTCATGAACGACATGCAGGCATTCCCGGTCATCACCAACTTCCTCATCATGCCGCTCTTCTTCCTCTCCGGCGCACTCTTTCCCTTGGACGGCCTACCGACCTCCATTCGGCTCGTCTCCTACGCCGATCCCCTCTCCTACGGTGTGGACGGCCTGCGGGCGGCCTTGGTCGGCACAACGCACTTCGGCATCGGGCTCGACCTGCTCGTTCTGTGCGGCACAACCGTCCTTTTCCTCGCCATCGGGAGCTACGTGTTCTCGAAGATACAGGCGTAACGCCTGCTTGACGGCGCCTCTCCAGTGTGATAGAACGGTATCAGACGAAGGGAGGTGCGACCATGGAAATCGCACGGAAAGTGTTTGAGAATATCGCCACTTCACTCATTCAAGTGGCGAAGCGCGGTTGTTGCACGGTGAGCGCCGATGCGATTCGGACGCTCGTTAAAGCAGGTGCCACGGTTGACTTCTCAAATAACGAGGAACTCTGCCGCGGCAGATATGTGACGAGTGTCGTGTTTAAGGGAATGGCGTTCCTCTATTATGGAACCGAACCCTTGGAACTCGACTCGGAACCGGTATCCGTCGACGCGATGAGATCGTCTACCGGCAACCAAACCGCGGGATTGGAGGCAAGGTGAGCCTCTTCCCTAATTCTGAAAAAATCGGGCATTCCAGCGATGGAGTGCCCGATTTTCAAATATATATAGAAAAAGTCGTCTACAGATCAGAGCAGACGGTATACGTCCCGTATCGAAACGAGCACCATGAGGAGAATGAGAAACGCGAAGCCGATCCCGTTCGCCCATGCTTCGGTCTTTTTCGAGAGCGGCGAGCCCTTCGCCTTCTCGATGGCGATGAGGAGTAACCGCCCGCCGTCCAAGGCCGGAAATGGGACGAGGTTCATGATGGTGAGATTCACGGAAATGAGCGCCATGAGGTTCACGAGGTAGATGAATCCGATGCGGCCCGTTTCCTGGGCCACGGCGAAGATACCGATGGGTCCGGCGACGCCCTCAAGGAGCGACCGGTTAAAGATGAGCTGGTAGACGAGTTCGGCGAGCGCGAGGACGACCGTCTTGGCGATGAGGAGCGATTCAACGAACCCGTCCCGAAGGGCCGGGAAGAAACCTTCACGCGCGACGCCCGCTTCGGCAATGGCGATGCCGATGGCCCCCTCGTTCGCGGCGGTTTTGACGCGCGGCGTGACAGTGAACGAGCGCTCTCCGCCGCCGCGACGGACGGTAACCGTGACCGGCTCTCCGCGGTGCGCATCGGTGAACGAGATGAAACTTTGTGCCGTCACGAAGCCAACGATGACATCGCCGGCCTGGATACCCGCTTGTGCGGCCGGCGAATTTGGCTGGATGCCGGTGATGGCCAGTGACGGCGCCGAACCGATCATGAGGACGATGGACAGTAAGAGCCAGCCGAGAACGAAATTGGTGACGACACCCGCGGCGATGACGAGCGCCCGCTTCCACGCCGGCTGGAAGGAAAAAAGGTGCCTCTGCTCCTCTTCCCCAACTACCTGAACGGCGTCTTTCATACCGCTATGATGCATCATAGCGGTATCCTCCGCATCGCCGTGCGTCGGCACGGTATCATTCTCGCCGGCTATCTTTACGAAGCCGCCGAACGGCAGCCAGTTAAAGGAATAGGTGGTATCGCTCGGTTGGAGTCTCTCGACACCTCCCAAGGGCTCTTTTCGCCAAAAGAATCGCCATTTTGTAACCGGCCGCACGACGTCTATCTCCCGCTCGACCATCACCATTTCCTCGGTATCCTGTCGGACGACGTCAACCGTCTCCCGTTCAATGGCGACCGGCGTTCGCTCTTGACCGCGGTAGCGCCGCGCACCGAACATCCGCGGCGGGAAGCCGACGCCGAACTCGTCCACCTTCAGCTTAAAAAGTTTTGCGACGACGAAGTGCCCCGCCTCGTGCCCGAGAATGAGGATGGAGAGACCGATGATGACGGCGAACGCGATGAGCATCGTTCCATTCTATCAAGCCGCGGTTCTAAAATGCAACTTGACTATCATAAAAAAGATGTTAGTATACTGACAGATTCTGCACCGAACACCTTTAGAGGAGGATAATGCCTTGAAACTGAAAATATTCACCCTGCTGTCCTTTCTAACCTTCATCCCCTACGCGACCGCCCAGAATGGGAACGTGGACGGAAAGATCTGGTTGGACCTCTTCGAAGGCCCCGCCGGTTCTGTCCTTTATCCCCAGTATGCATGGGAGCTCAAATCCCGCGCGGGAACCCTCTGGGGCTACGGTTTCCTCGAGGCGGCTCCGCACGAGCCTGGATTCACGAATAACCTCGTGGTCTACGTTCCGGCGCGTTTGCCGCAGTTCTCTCTCTGGACGGAAACGGGAGGGGCACCGCACGTACAAGACGGATTCCTTTTTCAGGTAGGACCCGCCCTCAACGTTCAGGAGGTCATTCCGCCACTCAAACGCGTGGTGGGAGGATTGTTCGTCGCGCAGTTGCCCTCACTAGGCAACGCCCGTCCGCCGAACACGCTCATTGCGGGCGAGACGAAGCGGTTCCCGTTCCTGGCCGGTTCGACGATATCCCTCAAGGGATTTCGCCGTTTTTTTCCAGGAAAGCGTGCGGATTACAGCGAGTACTGGATATTGGTCCATCCGAAACGGACCAAGCATATCAGCGTAGGCGTATTTCTGCTCCATCACGGGAGCAGAATGACCGCCTACATCGGCGTGAGGGTAACCTCATGACCAAATACAACAGGACCACAACGGCCCCATCTGACCCACGAGCAGAAACATTGCTCGTGGGTCGGTTCAATTTTTATTCAGCGAGTTCCTTGAGCTTTCCCTCGAGCATCGTTTCCACTTTTTTGTTTGTCTCATCAACAATCTTCTGCACCTTTTCCTTTCCCCTGAACGCCGCGTCCTCGTCTAGTTTCTTATCTGCCTCGGCGGCTTTTATTTTTTTTATCACGTCGTCGCGATGGGCGCGGATCTTGATGCGCGCCTCTTCGGCCATACGCTTTACGAGTTTTGAGAACTCCGCCCGGCGCTCGTCGGTCATGGACGGCAACGTCGCGTGCACGATGTTCCCATCGTTCGAGACCGAGAGCCCCACCTTCGCGTCCTGGATAGCCTTCGCTACCGTCGCAACGATACTCTGGTCCCAAACGGTTATTTCGATGTCCCGCGGTGGCCGAACGCCAAGCGAACCGACTTGCTTCACGGGCATGGCCTGTCCGTAACACTCGACCATGATGTTCTCGACGAGACCGACGGACGGCCGATTGCTGCGGACACCGCCCAGCTCTTCGTGCAATTTCTGCACCGCCGCGTTCAATGCCCCCTCCAATTCCTTAATGAATGTCTCCATGCTTACAGTGTTTGTGCGAGTACGGTGAGTTGCAGTCTCGGATTTACGTTGAAAAAATCAGCTTGCCGCCGAAGTTCCAGTATGCGGTGCCAGGGCGATGGCTCCTCTCGCCGCGGCGACGCGGCGAGAACAACAAGCATGGCATCCAAAAACTGTCCGAGGTCGAATTCGTCGTCCGCAACGAGTTCCTTTACGAACGCCGCCCGGCTGCCCGGCGGCGCTTCAAAGAATCGCCGCGCGGTCTCGTGGAGCGCCTGAAATCGTTCGTCGCGGAGGAGAGCCCACGCGAGGCCGGGCGCGCCGAGGGAACGCACAGCGACCTCCTGCGCTTTCGCTTTCGGCACCTTATGCTCCTCCGTGAGCCATGCAACGACATCCGCCGTTCCGAGCGGCGCGAAGTAGATGGTCTGGAAACGGGACCGGAGGGTCGGCAGCAGCCGCTCGGGGTCCTGCACAATAAGGATGATGAGCGCCGACGCCGGCGGCTCCTCGGCAACCTTGAGGAGCGCGTTCTGTGCTTCGCGAGTCATCATCTCCGCGTCGTCAATGATAACGGTGCGGCAGGGACTCTGGTTCGGGAATTGGGAAACGAAATTCCGCAGGTCTCGGATCTGGTCGATACCAATGGTCCGCTCGGCGTCCGGCCGGACCAGGAGCGCGTCCGAGAGCGGCGCCCCGCGGAGCGGAGCGGCGTCGAAGCCGAACCCCTCGAGGTGCTCGGCGAGGCCGAGCGCGACCGTCCGCTTGCCCGTCCGCGGCGGCCCGAAAAAAAGGTACCCGTGCGCGAGCCGCCTCCCGTCGGCGAGACGTTTCAGGTCGGCAATTATGCGCTCGTGACCGATAATCATTGAGTATAGGTCTGGGGTGTAGGGACTAGGGATTAGTCAAGTTCGAAAAAATTTTAAAACCTCAATCCGCCAATCATATATTTTCATTCTATTACTACTAGACCCTATTCCCTATTCCCTATTCCCTATTCCCTATTCCCTATGCCCTATGCCCTATGCCCTATCTTTTATTTAACAGCGTCTGCTTGTACGTGTCGAGGTGGTTCAGAATGAGGCCGGTGCCCTTCGCCACGCAAAAGAGCGGGTCTTCCGCCACATAGGCCGAGACGCCGAGGAGCCGCTCGAAGAACTTCGGCAGATGCTGGAGCTGCGCGCTACCGCCCGAAAGGATGATGCCCTTGCCCATGATGTCCGCTACGAGCTCCGGCGGCGTGCTGTTGAAGACGCTCTGAATGGAAGCACCAATCTCCATAAGGAACGGGTTCAGCGCCTCGGCTATCTCGTTCGAGGAGATGATGATGTCCTTCGGCAGTCCGGTGATGAGATTCCGGCCGCGCACCTGAAACTCCAGCTTCTCCTTCATCGGCAGCGCGAATCCGATGGCAATCTTCAACGTCTCGGCCGTCTGCTCGCCGATGGCGAGCGCGTACTTTTTCTTGATGTAGTCCGCGAGCGCCTGATCGAACCGGTTGCCGGCCACGCGCACGCTCGCCCACGAAACGATGCTCCCCAAGGCGATGACGGCGACCTCCGAGGTGCCGCCGCCCATGTTCACGATCATGTGGCCGGAACGCGCGTTGATGGGAATGCCGGCGCCCAAGGCCGCGAGGACGGGCTCGCGGACGATGAACACGTTGTGGGCACCCGCCTCGCGCGCCGCGTTCATTACCGCGCGGCGTTCGGTCTGTGTGATGCCGGCCGGCACCGAAATAATGACGTCGGGTTTAAAAAAGTTGAACCGTCGCACCGCCTTCCCGATGAAGTAGGTGAGGAGCGCCTTCGTGATGTAGTAGTCGGCGATGACGCCGTCCTTGAGGGGCCGGTACGGCACGACGTCCTCCGCCGTCCGCCCGATCATCTCTTTTGCCTCGACGCCCACTGCCATAACGGTGTTGTCCGGCTTTCGAAGCGCCACGATGGTCGGCTCGTTGATGATGAAGCCGCGTCCGGGCACGAAAACCACCGTGTTGGCAGTGCCTAGATCAATGCCGATCTTGCGTGTAAACATGACGATGTAGTTGCCGTTTGCGAACTGGACTATACCACAAAATAAGGCACCCCGCCAGCGGCTTGGTTAATCGGAGTACTTCTCATCTCGCACCTCGAACCTACCACCTCGCACCTGCCCTTTACCACCGTAAGGTCATCGCAACGAGGCCGAGAATAACGAGCACGACGATGACCGTTGCGATTGTTCTGGTGCCTTTTTTCATAAAACCGAGTATACCATATCAAACACCGCGCAGGATACTGATGTGCGCACCGAGCTTCTGGAGTCGGCTCACGAGGTCTTCGTAGCCGCGGTTGATGGAGTAGACGTTCCGAAGGATGGATGTACCCTTCGCCGCAAGCATGGCGATGAGGACGATGACGGCGGGCCGGAGCGCCGGCGGACAGATAACCTCGGCTCCTTTGAGCTCGGTCGGCCCCTCGATGTAAACGCGGTGCGGGTCGGCGAGAATGATGTTCGCGCCGAGTTTGTTCAACTCCATGTAGTAGATGGCGCGGTTCTCATACACCCAATCGTGGATGAGCGTTGTCCCCTTCGCCTGCGTCGCAACCGGCACGAAGAACGGTAGGTTATCGATGTTGAGGCCCGGGTACGGCTGCGCGTGGATTTTCTCCTCAAGCGCAACGAGTTTAGACGGGAAGGTCTTAATGTCAACGAGATTCGTGAAGCCGTTCTGTGAGACGTAGCGCTTCAATATCTTGTATCTGAATCCCATCTTTTCGAGTTTCAAAAGTTCGAGTTCGAGGAAGTCGATGGGACACCGTTCGATGGTGAGCGATGAGTTCGTCGTCGCGGCGATGGAAAGGAAAAGCATCGCCTCGATGGGGTCTTCGCCGGGCTGGAACGCGACATTGACGTTACTGTCCGGTTTTCCGTGCACAGTAAGTGTCGTTGTGCCGATGCCTTCGACGCGCACGCCCAGCGTCTCGAGGTAGCGCGCGACATCTTGCCCCATGTAATTCGCCGAGGCGAATTTGATGGTAGAGATACCGTCAAGCCGCGCGGCGGCCATGAGCGCGTTCTCCGTCACCGTGTCACCCTGCTCGTAGAGCACGACTTCCGCCGGCTTGAGGTTTTTTGCTCGCACGTTGTAGATGCCACGGTGCGCCTCGATGTGGACGCCGAACTTTTCGAGCGCGAAGAGGTGCGGGCGGACGGTGCGGCGACCCATCTTGCAGCCGCCCGGGTGCGGGAGCGAAAACATTGGAAGGAGGTGCACCAAGGGCCCCAAAAGCAATAGAACACTCCGGGTTTTCACGGCTGATTCGATGTTCAGTTTCGAGAGCGTGAGTTTCCGGGGCGGCGTGAGCAGAACGTCGTTCCCATTCCAGCGCACCGAAACGCCGATCGACTGGAGTACCTCGATGACGCGGTTCACCTCCTCGATGCGCGGCATGTTCTTCAGGGTCGTCGTGCCGCGATTCAAGAGCGATGCGGCGAGGAGGCCGACGGCGGAGTTCTTCGACGCGTTCACCGCGATCGTGCCCGAAAGCTTGTGCCTGCCTTCTATTTGGAAATTCATCGCGCCTCCCGCGAGCGTCAGTATCTGCCGGTTCAGTGCGCGACTCACCTTCCCGAGCATCTCGGTTGAGAAATTCTGTTCGCCCTTCTCCATCCGCGCCACGGCACTCTGGCTCGTTTTGAGGGCACGCGCGAGCGCGGCCTGCGTCACGCCAGCCCGCTCCCGTAGGTCGGCGATGAACCGGCCTATCTGTACCTGCTCGTTACCGGCACGGTGCTTTGCCATACAAAAAATATATCATATGTGATATACAAAAGCAACTTCTTATCCACAGTGTTGTGCACGTTGCACGGAGCAAATAAGAATCGGGGGCATGCCGACCGGCATGCCCCGCTTCTTCCTAAATCCTTATCCCTGTTCGTCGGCGAATTCCGTAACAACTCGTCGATATCTCCCTCCCCCAACCCACACGCAGAATTGGCGCTTCCGTGGCCCCATCGTGGCGGTCACGGCGCAGTCCCACTGGGGAAGCGTCGGCGAGATGTTCATGAACCGACGCCGTGAAACCATGCAGATTGATAGGCGTCTACCCCTTCGCCGCCGAAGCTCCCCGCCAACCTCTTTGAGCAGCTTCGCCGAGGGATGTTTCATTGTCGGTACGACCAGAAGGACGGTCGCAAAACGTCGCGGGGAAAGCACCTCCAAAATCCCGTCAACGACGGTTTCTGCAAAGCTTTTTTTCAAGACGCACCTCCCGAGTTGTGTTGAGATTGAACGAAGACCACCTAGGACTAAAAATAACAACCAGCCCCGGCTATGTCAAGACGCTCTTCAGAAAATCGGCGAGTTTCTCGATCTTCACCCGTTCCTGCTTCGCCGTATCGCGGTCACGTACGGTCACCGTTCCCTTCAATTGTGCATCCTTGCCGTCTCCCAGCGTATCAAAATCGACCGTGATGCAGTACGGCGTCCCTATCTCGTCCTGCGCGTAGTACCGCTTGCCGATGTTGCCGCGGTCATCCCACGCGACCATGAATTTCTGTCGGAGGTCGTCGTAAATCTCCCGCGCCTTCTTGACGAGGTCGGGTTTGTTCGCGAGGAGCGGAAACACTGCCGCTTTATAGGGAGCGAGCCTTGGAACGAGTTTCAATACAACTCGCTCGCCGTCTTCATGGTAGGCGCTCGCGAGTATGGCGAGCACGGTGCGGTCCACACCCCAAGTCGGCTCGATGACGTGCGGGTAGAACACCTCGCCGTCCGGATCCTTGTAGGGCGGTTCTTTGAAGTGGTTCCTGAGGTCGAAGTCGGTGCGGTACGCGAGGCCGTAGAGTTCCTTCCGGCCGAACGGAAAATCATACTCGAAATCGATGGTGCGCTTCGAATAGTGCGCCCGTTCTCCGTCCGGTATCTCGGCGTCGTGCACCTTCTTCATATCAATACCCACCTCTTCCATCCACGCGCGCATTTCCTTTCGCCAATACTCGAACCACTTCTCCCACTCCCCTCCTTTGATGAAATACTCTATTTCCATCTGCTCGAACTCGCGCGTTCGGAAGATGAAATTGCCCGGCGTTATTTCGTTTCTGAACGCCTTGCCGATCTGCGCGATGCCGAACGGCACCGTTTTGCGCGTTGTATCAAGCACTTGCTTGAAGTCGACGAACATCGCCTGCGCCGTCTCTGGGCGGAAGTACGCGACATTTGCCTGCTCCTCGGCGGGGCCAATGAAGGTCTTAAACATCAAATTAAATTTTTTTGGCTTTGAATAATGACCTTCCTCTATCAATTTAAAGCCGGTTACAGCTGGATCCTTCCTTAAAGAACCTATCGTTTCGGGGTGCTTCTTCTTAATGTGTTCCCACATTTCATTGGTGGTCTCCGAAGATTGTGGATCATCACAGCGAAATCTCTCATGGCACCTTTCGCATTCAATAAGTTGATCCGCAAAGCCAGCGGAAAGGTGCCCGCTCGCCTCCCACACCTCCGGGTTCATAATGAGCGCGGCATCGATGCCAACCATGTCGTCGCGCCCGTGCACGTACTTTTTCCACCACAGCCGCTTGATATTGTTTTTGAGCTCCACACCGAGCGGGCCGTAGTCCCAGGAATTCGCCAGCCCGCCGTAGATCTCCGACCCGGGGAAGATGAATCCCCGTCGTTTGCAGAGCGAAACTATCTTTTCCATCAACCCGTTTCCTGTTGATTCCGGTTTCATGTTTCAGGTTGCACGCTTCAGGATACTATGGCTGTACCCTTGTATCGGTGCCGACAACCGTCGGATCGTCGGGTAGGTCGGTCGTTATTTCCGGCGCGGTGTCGGTCAGGGATTGATTCACGTACGTGTCGGTTGCCTGAACGGTCGCCGGGCCGATGAGCGTCACGCGATTCCCCACCTCGTTCACCGGCGGCGTGAGCTGCACTTGGAAGATGGCCTCGACCGGTCCGCCGACGATTCCCTTCGTCGCCGCGAGGTTACTGATCTGCCACGTGACCTGGCCGGACGCCGTGTTCACCGTCGGAACGCTCTCGATGGTGCTCTTCACTGTTCCCGTGAAGGTCGTGCCGGACTGCAGGGATGCCGACACGGTGACGTTTGAAATGTCGGTCGCGTAGTTCGTGAGCCGCCAGTGAATAGTGTACTGCGTTGGCTGGTTTACCTTGGGCGGGTACGGGCCGCTGTTCAGGATGCCGGAAGCCGCGTCGCGGAAGTAGCCGGCGGCTGCAAGTTTCAGCATACCGCCGACCTGGTTCTGGATGGCCCCGAGCGAAAGCGTTTTCGAAACGGTCGTGCCGGGCGGGACGGTCGGCGACTCGATCTGTCCGTTCACCTTGAGCGCGTAGTTCTTGTCGCTCAAGCGCCGGATGGGGAACGCGGCGAGGAGCTGCATGTCGAGGCCGACGGAACCCTCCTCGCCGGGCGCGATGCTCGCGAGGTCAGGCGTGTTCGCCGCGTTCCAGGAAGCCGTGTTGGTGATGGAATTGAACGAGCCGCTGGTCCTGACGGACGAGAAATCGAATAGTTCCCCAATAAACGTTGCGCTCACCGTCGCATTTTCGAGCGGAACGGAGCTGTTATTCTTGTAGTACAGCGTATAGTGGAGCCGCTCACCGATGTGTGGAACGTAGCCGTCGGTGTTCTGGAGTTGAATGCGGAGCGAGAGCGGCGCCGTTGAGATAAGCACGTTCGCGCTCTGTGTGGCAAGCGTGTAGGTCTGCCCCAAAAACTGGCCCGACGATCCCGAGACGGTCCCGTTGATGCTCACGATCGACTGCTCGGGGCCAACGATGGTGCCTCTCACGGTGAAGCTACCACTCGTCCCACGTGCGAGGGAAGGTATGGTCCAGTCGGTGTTCGCCGCGGCGTCCGGTTTGACGCTCGCACTCGCGAATTGGAACACGGCGGGGTAGTCGAGGTGCAGTTTGATGTTGGTCAGATCCTGGTCGCCGTTGTTCTGATAATTCACCGTCACCGCGAAGGGCTCGCCATTCAACACCTTGTCGGGCGTGGTCAGGGCGAGCGAAACGGCGGGCTGGCCGACGGCGACATCCACCGACGAACCGGACTCGAACTGCCCGCTCGAGCGGGATGGTATCTGATAGATGAGCTTCGCATCGAGGTGCTTCAGCGACTGGGCACCGCCCAGCACGATGAGGTTGAAGGTTTGCTGGTTCACGCTCCCCGGCCCGAGATCGCCGGTCGACTGCTCCATCACGCGCTGGTCCGCCTGCTGACCGACGAAGGAAACGCCGTCGGGCAGCGTGAGCGACAATTTCGTACCTTCGAGAATGGCGTCGGAGTAGTTGGCGAAGTTCACCGTGAGTTGGAACGGCTGGCCGAGGAAAACCTGGTTCGGTTTGGTGAATTCCAGACCGATATCAACGTTCTTCGGTTTGCTTATAACGTAGTAGCCGACGCCGACGATGAGTACGATGAGCGCCAGAATGACGGATATGGCGATGGCGCGCGCTGGCGAGCGGCCGTGCCGGGGCTCTTTAACGGAGAGCTCGTCGTCCCCTTCCCACGGCGAGGGTTCATCGATACGTCGGTTTGCGTTCGGAGATTCGGGCATTTTGAGTAGCTCGTTAGTTAATTAGCTCGTTGGCTCGTTAGCGGCACTCTAAACGGCGAAGCCGCTAACGAGCTGTAGAGCTATCAAGCTCGTATATCCAATAGTACCTCACCGCCCCTCAATTTGGAAGCACATTCCGAGCAGAAAAAATCCTGGCCTTTCGGGTCGAAAAAGGCGGGCGCGGCCTTCCCGCAGGTATGACATCGCGCTTCGGCCGGGTCCCAGCCCAAAACCCGCAAAATCTTTGACCATGACCATTGACCCCCGATCAATAACTCCCACATTTCCTGTTCTGGCTGCTCGTCGGCAAGGAGTCCATTCAGGCGAAAGAGGTCCGGCAGCGGCACATTGAGCACCGACTGCTTGAGCGCGTCCGCAACCTGGAGGCCGTGCTTTTCGATAAGGCGGGCCCGCACCACGTTCCCCGGCTGGAGGTGCCCGGCGAGCTTTGAGGTCACCTTCCGCGCGCTCTTCACCTTCGCCGAGAGCTTCCCATACTCTTTTGTAAAGAGCGAAACGCGGCTGTCGAGATCCCCGTTGGGGTCGTTCGAAAGCACCACCGCCTCGCCGACGAATTCGCGCATAGTAGATTCTCCGGTTTAATGCGGCGCAAGCGCTTTTTCAACAAGAATGGTAATTAGGGCGGTACCTAGTGCGGAGCATAAAGCTTATTAAATAATTTCATGATTTCATTTTTTGACTTTTCCTTTCTGGTGCACGGGGCAGGATTCGAACCTGCGTAGCCCATTGGGCGCGAGATTTACAGTCTCGTGTAATTGGCCGCTCTACCACCCGTGCAATCTATCCGCTGTGATTATTGCTCACGTCTCCTTCTTTTGCAACCGCCTCCCCCTCCTTCACGGACGAGGTCGGCTGCTGAAGTTCACTGAAATCTATCTTCGGCTTTCCGTTCCCGTTGCTGTTCGTGGGGCTCAACTTTTTGATGCGCTCGCTAAGGTAGTTATCGAACCGCAGGAGCAGCACCTTGAGCCGCCGAAAGAACTTTCCGAGGTAGACGCCGAGGAGCGCGTCGACCCGCTCGGGAATTTCCGACGTGAACCAGCGTTCGAGGAGCGACTGGCGCTTCGGTTTGAGCGCCGCTTCGTCGAGCCGCGGAAGCGCCCGTGCCACCAAAAAGAGCATCGCGCCCAAGGCAATCATCGCCACGCTCGTCAGGATGAACTGGAGGGCCATTGGGATCGAGGGTATAGGGTTTAGGGACTAGGGAGCTAGGGATCAGATCTCGACGCGGTGGAACACGTTCACGCGGACGTTCTCGCCGACGCGGGCGCTCACGTCTTTGACGAGGTCATCCACCGTCTTCGACTCATCCTTGATGTACGGCTGCTTCAAAAGCTCCTCGACGGTCAAGGGCGCCATCGCGGATATCTGCAATGCAAGCTCGTGTGCCAGCTTTCGGAACGGCTCCGAGCGAACGACGAAATCGGTCTCCGCGCGGACGTCCACGAGAACGCCGATGCGCTCGTTGTGGACATAGGATTCGACGAGGCCGGCGCCGGTCTCGCGGCTGGAGCGCTTTTCCACCTTTGCAAGCCCGCGTTCATGAATGAGCGCCTTGGCGCGCTCGAAATCGCCGCCGGCGTCAGTGAGCGCTCGTTTGCACTCCATCACGCCCGCTCCCGTCACCTCCCGTAGTTTCTGGATGTCGCCAACGTTCATGTTCCGCTCTACGAATTACGAAAACGTACGAATATACGAAAGTTAGTACCTCGCTCCCTATTGTCGCACATTTTCGTTCGCTCGTAAACAAACTACGCGCTATGCCTTCGCCGGTAACGGTGCCGCGTCGGCGGAACCGCCGGCCTCGGCCTGCTTCTCCGCCGCGGCTTTCTCGGCGGCCGCCTTTGCCGCCGCGAGCGCCGCCTTGCCGGCGACAATGGCCTTTTGCACCTCGGCCAGGAACCAGTTGATGGCGAGCTGTGATTTATTGTTACCCGGCACCGGGTACTCCACGAGGTCGGGGTCGCCGTCCGTATTGAGCAGGCTCACGATGGGAATTTTCAAAAGCCGCGCTTCGCGCACCGCCGCGAGGTGGACGGTGGGGTCGACGACGAGGAGCGCCGCCGGCAATGCAACAAGCGACTCAATGCCGCCGAGGAGCTCGGTCAGGCGCCGGAGTTCCCGCTCGATGCCCACGCGTTCCTTCTTGGTGTACTGTTCGAACGCCTTCCGCTCCCAATCGGCTTTGAGCTTGATGAAGTATTCGATACGCTTCGAGATGATCTTGAAGTTCGTGAGTGTGCCGCCGATCCAGCGCCGGGTCACGACGGGAAAACCGAACTCCGCGGCGAGCGCCTCGATGCCGCGGGCCGCCGGCTGGGTTCCCACGAGGAGGACCACGCCACCCTTCGCTATCCGTTCCGTGAGGAATGTGAGCGCTCGCTCAAGGCACTCTTCGGTTTTCTGGAGGTTGATTATCTCTATCTCGTTCCGGTTACCGGCGATGTATGGCCTCATCCGCGGGTTCGTCTTGCTCCGCTTACGGCCGTAGAACACGCCGGCGTCGACCATCACCTTCGACGCTTCATCCAAGGGAATGGTCTCCTCCATCGGTTTGCTGTTGAGCGTTGTTTCGTCTGTCATGGCTACAATGTAATGCGCCCCGCACGGGGGCACGCGGGAACCAGTATACGCAAGAGCCCCACTTTTTGCAAGGCGTTACATCCCCTCCTGCTCAAAACTCGATCCCCTCCTTCGCTATCTTTCCGTCCGCGTACGGATGCTTAATTTCTTTCATTTCCGTTGCGAGGTCCGCCAGCTCGATGAGCTCCGGCGGGGCACCGCGGCCGGTCAGAATGACAAGCCGTTCCTCCGGTACCTTTCGGACGGCGTCGAGAACGTCGCCGAGCTTCAGAAGGCCGAGCGAGAGCGCCACGTTCACTTCGTCGAGCACGATGAGGTACCAGCGGCCGCTCGCGAGCTCGTCGCGGAAGAACTGCAGGGCTTTTTCGGCGGCTTTCGCGTGCTCTTCGCGCGGCAGCTTGTCGCCCAATATTCCGACGAACCCTTTTCCCATTTTGCGAATCACGAATTTCGAATCAGGAATCGTGAATTTTTCGGCAGAATCGTCCTCACCGGAGCGCCACGGCCCCTTGATGAACTGAATCATCAGAACGTCCTTACCGCGCCCCGCCGCGCGCACCATCTGCCCGAGCGCAGCGGTGGTCTTGCCCTTGCCGTTGCCGGTAAATATCACTATCATAACCAGCTTATTTTATCACGTTCGTTTGCGGGTAATAAATTGACAGCGTAACTCGAGTATCCTAACCTACGCTCAACTTGGCCGTGTTGATCAGGGCCAGGGAGTTCCTTTCAAAATCTCAACATTCTCTCTGTTGATCAGAGAGGAAGGGAGCATATGAGTGAACAGATTGTTACACCACAACCGACGTTGCGTGAATTGCTCGGCGCCGGAACCTGCGACGCGGTGCTTGATGACCCCATGCTCGTAGGAATCATCGAAGCAGCGCCGAGTCCTAAGGCAGCTGATGACCATATCAAAAGTCTTGGCTGGTCGAATGATTTGGCTCGACAGGTCCGAGATATGGTCCGCCTAAGGCAGGAGGTTATCAAAAACCCTGTCGGAGACACCTGGAAATTACTGACCACTACAACCAAGCGACGTGCATACACTTCATATGCATTCGGCGGTAGTACCATCGACTGCTGGCCCGACGTGGAAGCAAGCACCAAATTTATCTTCGGCCCCTGCAGTAATCTTCGGCACCACGAGTTGCCGTTCCTCCTGCGGGAATTGCGTTTCCCGTGCTTGTGTCCCGGTGCAGAATACACCACAATCGACGGGCAAGGAAAAGCCGGCGGTTATCACCGCACCCTTGAGGTACGTGACCTGGACGACACTGTTGACTTCAGTCACTGCAGTCCGCTATTTACAATTACGAAGAGAAACGGCAAGCCTCCCTTTGATTTCGAACTGTACGGAACGTCGGATGTATTCAGCAAATTTACATCCGGTAGGCTCGAAATCTACAGCAGACATGTGGCACTGAAACCAAAACCTCCGGAGCGCCCCTTCCCGCAATTCTACAAATTTGTGGAAATCTCGAAGGGTTTCCACTGGAGCGGGCCGAAGGAGTATGAGCGCATCGCCATCTTCTGGCGCACCGACCTCGGCGAAGAGTGTCCGCGCGTGTATTCCCGCACTGCCAGCAGTATGACGTTCGAACGAGTAATGCGGATAGGAAGCGACCTCGAACTTGTGTTGCGACTTTCGTACTCGTACTCACATGTCGCGAGACCGGTAGAAACGAAATTCTTTTGGTATGAAGGAGGGCAATTGCCGCCCATAACTTGCCAGTTTCAGATGGGGCGCCCCAACCCAGCTGCCGACCCCAACTTCTGTGCCTTCGACAACCCGGAACTAACCCAGCGTTTCGCCGAAATGCTGAAGTTGGCTCATGCGATATTTGGCAATCTCTCCTTTAGGCGTGTCCCCCTCGAACGCGTAGCGGGTATATCGTTGCTCGCTAACCCGCCTGAACATCTGTCCGATCTACTCACGTCCCGCTAAAGATTCTCCAGTAACCACAAGAACCATCAAAAGCGCCGACCGGCCACCATTGCCAGTCGGCGCTTTGCTATTTGAAATACAGTATACTTGACGCATGATCATCGGAACGCTCTGTCTTCTCTTGGACGGCGACCGCGTGCTCCTCGGGATGAAAAAGCGCGGGTTCGGCGTCGGGAAGTGGAACGGCATCGGCGGCAAAGTGAAATCCGGCGAAGCGATCGAGGAAGCGGCGCTGCGGGAACTCGCGGAAGAGGTCGGCGTCCGGACGAAACCGCAACACCTCAAGAAGGTCGGCCACGTACGGTTCCACTCCGACTACACCGACACGCTCGAATGGGAAATGCATATCTTTGCGGTCCGCGCGTGGGAGGGCGAACCGCGGGAATCCGACGAAATGAAACCGCAGTGGTTTCGCCACGACGAAATTCCATTCGGTGAAATGTGGGCCGATGACAAACACTGGCTGCCGCATGTCCTCGCCGGTAAAAAGATAACCGCCCAGTTCCACTTCGATGAAAGCACCAACGGATTCGATTACCTCGACGTGAATGTGCTGCCGGAAGGCAGCGGGCTATAGGATAACCCCGCCACCCAAAAGTTCTCCGCGTTTCGAATATAACACCGCGGACTGGCCGGGAGCGACAAATTTGACCGGATGGTCAAATTTGAGAATCATGAATTTCGAATTACGAATTACGGTTTTCCTACGCGCATTTTTATTCCTACTTCCTGATTCATAATTCATAATTCGTGCCTTAAAAAGCGGCTGGCGGTAGCGTACCCGGGCTAGGACCGGAATTATGAAATTCGAATTATGAATTATGGGGCGGACGAAATTGACGTCAGTCAATTCAACTTCTTTCCGGTACAGCGCCGGGTCGTCCCCGCCTTCGGCGACGACGACGGTATTGCTTTTCACGTCCTTCGAAACGACGTAGTGCGCCTTCGTTTCCGTTTCCCCCTTTATCCCCAATTCTCTATTCTTACTTTTCAAATCAAGCCCGTGCCGCTGGCCGATGGTATAGAAGTGCGCCCCGACGTGCTCACCGATTTTCCGATAGGTTGTCGTCCCCTCGGCTTCGCTCGGGGCAAGCAGCACCGCACCACGCTTCTCGGGTAGGTAGCGCTTTAGGAAATCGGCGATAGTCACCTTGCCGAGGAAACAGATGCCCTGTGAATCCTTCTTGTCGGCCGTCGAAAGGCCCGCCCGCCGCGCCAGCGCCCGCACCTGCGGCTTCGTGTACTCGCCGATGGGAAAGAGACAATGCTGCAACTGTTTCTGCGTCAGCGTCCAGAGGAAGTAACTTTGGTCTTTATTTGTGTCCTTCGCTTGAAATAAGCTACGAAATACGAATTTTTTACGAATATACGAATCGTCCTTTCTCTTTTTCATATATTCATACTTTTTCGTATTCCGGAGCGCCACATAATGGCCGGTGGCAACGTAGTCGGCTCCGAGCTTGAGCGCTTTTTTAAAAAATAGTCCGAATTTTATCTCGCGGTTACACATCACGTCCGGATTCGGCGTGATTCCTTTTCGGTAACCGCTAATCATGTAGTTCACTACCTTCTTCTTGTACTGCTCCTTAAAATCCCAAACATAGAACGGGATGCCGATGTGCTCCGCCACGCGCCGCGCGTCGGTTGCATCCGCTTCAGCGGTGCAATCCGCCCTGAGCGAAGCCGAAGGGCCCCCACTCCAGCATTTCATAAAAACGCCCGTGACATCGTAACCCTGCTTCTTCAGGAGCAACGCCGCAACGGACGAATCCACGCCGCCCGACATTGCGACGAAAACCTTTCTGGTTGTCTTCTTCACGCCAAAAATATAGCACGCCAAATGTTTTATGACTAAACTTCAGCTTAAATTCGCTTCTCTAAGAGAACCGAACTTAAGAAAAGCTGGGGCTCTGCACGCAGAGCCCCTTGAATCGGCTTGGTTTCACTATCGGAGCTTCGGCAAAAGGTCCTCCTCAACTCCGCACTTCTGAAGCCACTTTTTGAACTCCCACAGCGCATCGTGGATAATACTCCCTGCCATCTCTTCCGATCCGCACGTGAGCGCATTAGAGAATAGCTCCCGTAAAAGCGTTGCGAGTTGCCGAACGCTTTCATCAACTGGCGGAATTGCGGTGGTAATTCTCCGTTGAACGGCCTTTTCGAGTGCCAACCTAAAATTTACGAGTGTCGCCTCAAGGCCAGTACCCTCATCTGTGCACGATCTGATAAAATCCACGACAACGCCGATTTCCTGCTTAAACTCTCTTTTATGTAAGGCAATCACCGCGGCCTCCTTTCAAAAGGTCTCCTTACGCGCTTCCCGCTCAATGTCCCGCTGACTTGATATATAACGTGGGAAGAACTCTGCGTCAACTATCTTCCAGTCAGCTGGCCGGGCGGCTCTTTTATTTCTGCACGCGCTCCACGTAGTCACCCGTTTCGGTGTTGATGCGGATGACGTCGCCCTCGTTCACAAAGAGCGGTACGTTGACCACGGCGCCGCCCTCGATGGTTACCTGCTTACTGCCGCCCTGCGCCGTGTTGCCCTTAATGGCCGGCGGCGCTTCTAAAACCCTGAACTCCATCTTGATGGGAATCGAGGCCGTTATGACCTTGCCGTTCCAGACGAGCGCCGCAATTTCCGTGTTCGGCTTGAGAAATTTCCCCTGCGTGCCGATGATGTCGCCCAAGAGCGCGAAGCGGTTCTTTGGGTTCCCCTTCTCGTGGAACCAGTACTCCTCTTTGCTCTGATATATGAAAACCGCGTTCATCCGGTCCACTTCGGCCTCTTCGAACTCGTCCGAGGCCTGCCAGTTGCGGTCGAGTATCTTCCCTGTCGCGAGATTGCGAATCTTGGTCTGGACGACCGCTTTCCGCTGCTGCATGCGCAAAAAACTCGACTCGATAACCTCGTAGGGCTGGCCTTCGTAGATGAACAGTGTTCCTTTTTTGAGGTCGGTGTAGGAAAGCATGGCTCGTTAGCCTATTAGCTCGACAGCTCGTTATTGCTGCGGAGTATAGCCGAAAGACGCCGTGGCGGCAAGAGGAAATGGAAAAGCCGTCCCGCCAAGCGGAACGGCCTTTCAAAAAACATCCTAAGAGCTAGAGCGGGCTTCCGCTCTGGTTCTCCGGCGGGCGGTCGCCCATCGGGCGCCGCGGGCCGCGGGTGCTGCCTTCCGGCTCCTCTATCTTGAGGTTCACGCGGGCGCTGTTCTTAATGCCCACGATACGCAAGAGAGAACGGATGGCTTTCGCGGTCGCGCCCTGACGGCCGACGACCTGACCCATGTCGAGCGGATTCACACGGAGCGACAGGAGTACGCCCATTTCGTCCACTTTTCGATCGACCTTCACATCGTCCGGATGATCGACCAGGGACTTCACGAGGAACTCCAGAAACTCCTGATCAGCTGCGTTGTTCATGTAGTGTCGCTAGACTGATGAGCGTTCGACCTTTCGCAACGAGCGGTTCTTCCGAGTAACCGGTCGGTTCGTTGATTTTCCTAAAGTATCACAGTTTATAAAATTTGTCAATCCCCCTACCCTTTGAGGGGCCGGGGAGGAGGCGCTACCCCTTCTTCTGCTCCGGGACCGTGGTCGCGACCGCCGCCGGCGCTCCACCGCCACCCGCTGCCGGGGCTTCTTTCGCCTTTGCTTTCATCTTGAGAGCGATCTTCGGAGTGGTCACCACTCCCTCGCGCACGAGTAGATTGTGGATGGTCACCGTCGGCTTCGCGCCCTTTGAGAGCCAATGCAGGATGCGCTCCTTCTTCAGGACCACCTGCTTGGTTTGCGTGCTGTACGAACCGAGGTCCTCGACGGGCGGGCCGCCGAGCTTTGAACGCTTTTCCGCGACCACCACGCGGTAGCTGGGCTGGTGGCGCCGTCCGATACGCTGGAGTTTGAGGGCTAACATAGATAAGGGTGTAAGGATTAGGGTATAGGGTTTAGGAGAAAATTGCAACCTTCCGCGGCACGCCGCGAAAGGTTGCAATAACGTAAAATGATGACCGTCACCACGGGCGGCGCCTTCGCCCTTTCTTTGGCGGAGAATACCGACGGTAGATCAAAAACGCTGCGTCACGTTCCCGCGCAAACTTCTGTATCAACTCCCGACATCCGGGGCAGAGATCGAGATGGTCAAAGGTTTCCAGCTGCCACTCAATCCCTTTCTCTTTGCCTCCGGTGTTTAGGAGTATTCTTAACGCATCCACATTGCACATACGAGCCCCTTTCGTGGTAGGACCGGCTAACCATATGTCTAAATTAACTTGGATTGTCTGTCAATTGCGGGGAGTGCGTCCGCGGCATCACGAGCACCGGCAGTCGGGCGCGCTCCACGTTGGTGCGCACGGCCCGTTGGAATTCAAGTGAAATCTCGGTGCGCACGTAATACAGGTAGGAAATGAGTGCCGTAAAAGCGAGCGCCGCCACCAGCGTCGCGAGCCAGGAGTACCACGTCACCTTGTTCCACTCCACCGTGCTCATTCCAGTTTCAACGATACCACCTTTGAGGTGTCGTCGTCGCTCATCGTGATGCCGTAGAGCACGTCCGCCGCCTCCATCGTCGCCCGGTTGTGCGTGACGACGATGAACTGCGTTTGCTTCGAGAATTCCCGGAGCATCTCGGAGAAGCGCCGGGCATTGCGCTCGTCCAGGGGTGCATCGATCTCGTCCAAGACCAGGAAGGGCGGCGGCGAAACGGAGATCATAGCGAAGAGCGCGGCGATGCCAACGAGCGACCGCTCGCCGCCCGAGAGCATCCCCAGGGACGTCGTGCGTTTCCGCGGAAGTTTGAGCTCGATTTCGATACCCTCCTCCCGCTCCTCTTCCTCATCCACTACCTTCACCGCATCCTGTATCTTCGCTTCGGCCGCGGTTGTCTCCCCGGCCGCGCCACCCGTTTCCGTCCCCTCTTCCGGCGCCGCTTTCGGGACGAGCTTCTGAAGCTTCAGCTTCGCGTGGCCGCCGCCGAACATCGCAACAAAAAACGTCTGGAACTCTTCGTTGATATGGACGAGCGCCTTACTAAACTCGGTGCGGATCTTTTCGGAGAGGTCGTCGATGAGTATGCGGAGGTCGCCCTTGGCCTTTTCGAGGTCGGCGGATTCGCGCTTCAAAAATTCATACCTCGTCTCGGTCTCCCTCGCTTCCTTGACCAGCGCCTCGTCGATCTCGCCGATGGAGGCGAGGTCGCCGCGCAGGCGGAACAGCCGCCGTTCGACATCAGTGCGGCTCCCGTGGTCGGCGCCGAGTACCGCCGCATCGAGTTTCTCGAACTCTTCCGGCGCCCGTCCCGCCTGGCGCACCTGCCGCTCCCACTCTGCCCTCCGCAAGAGGAGCCGCTCACGCTCAAACCGCTGCTCTTGGTACCGATTCTCCGCCTGTTCACGCCGATCTTTCGCCGCCTCAACGGCGGCGACAGCGGCTTTGAAAGTCGCGTAGAACGCTTCCTGTTTTTGCTCGAGCGTTTTTTCCTGTTCCGTGAAGGCTCTGAGCTGTTGCTCGAGGCGCGTGAGGTCCGCGGTGATGGTCGTGAGTTCCGCTTCGAGACCCGCTGGTCGCGACGGCCGGTGGACAGCTTTCGCTCCCACCGCCGGCCGGTCGAGGAAATCCTCTATTTCCTCGACGACCTCTTTGATGACCGCCCGCGCCTCCTCATCCTCTTCGCTCAAAATGGCTTCGAGGCGTCCCTTCACATCCTTGATGAACTCGATGAGCGTGCCGGCGGGAATGCCCGGCGCTGCCGCCGGTGCGGGCACTGCCGACGCCATTTCGAGCTGGGCTTCGAGTCTGCCAAGTTCTTTCTGTAAACGGCTCCGCGTCTCGACGAGCGCCTGCGTTTTTTTCTTTATCTCCTGCAGTTCCTTTCGCTCCTCGGGTTGGCTCGCTTCGACCTCCTTGAGGTGGGCCTCTGCCTTCCCTCGCTCTCGGTCGAGGACAGCGACCTCCTCCGCCATCCGCGCAAGCGCGGCATCCACCTTCGCCATGCCGTCCCGAAGCTCGGCGTGTTCGACGCCGAAGAATTGGTTCTCGAGCTCCCGGAGCTCGTGCTCGAGCGCCTCGCGCCGCTCCCACCGGCCCGTCTGGCGCTTCAAGGACCGCAGGTGGGGCAGTATTTCGTCAACCAAGGCATGCACCTTGTCGAGGTTTATCTGCGTATTCCGGAGGCGCCGCTCGGCTTCGGCTTTCTTCAACTGGTATTCGCGCAGACCGAGCATCTCTTCTATCATTTCGCGGCGCTCGCGCGGCGTCACCCGGATGAACATGTCGCTGTTCCCCTGCGTAACAACGACGAGTCCGCGCGCGCCGAGCCGCGCGCGGGCGAAGAAGTCTATGATGTCCTTCAGCCGGACCTCCGCCTTGTTTAAAAAGTACCGGTTCGCCCCGTCGCGGCTCACCTGCCGCGTGACGGCGACCTCCGTAAAGTCCACCGGAAAGAACTTGCTCGCGTTCTCGAAGAGCAGCGTCGCCTGCGCCTGCCCCACGCGGGCGCGCTTAGCGGTGCCGGCGAAGATGAGGTCCTCGCCCTTCCCGCCGCGGAGGTTCTTCGCCTCGCGCTCCCCGAGGAGCCACCGGACGGCGTCAATGATGTTCGACTTGCCGGAACCGTTCGGCCCCACGATGGCCGTGATGCCGTTTGAGAGATCGAACGTCGTCTTCGCCGCGAACGACTTGAAACCGACGAGCTCGAGTTGTTTCAGGAGCCGTGCCATATATCCGGACCGTTACCGTTTCAGTTTTGCAAGCGCCGCCCGCGCCGCTTCCACTTCTCCTTCCTGTTTCGAACTACCGCTCCCCTCGGCGATGAGCTCCTCGCCGAAGTAGACGCCGATGCGGAACGTCCGCCGGTGCGGCGGGCCCTCCTCGCCGAGCACCTTGTACGTTGGGGTCACCTTCATCTTCTCCTGAATGAGCTCCTGGAGCTCGCTCTTCGCGTCGCGGTAGCTCCCGCTCTCGAGTATCTCCGGCAGGTGTGTCAGGATGTGCCGCTTGATGATGCCGTCCGCTGCGGCGAATCCCTGGTCGAGGTAGACGGCGCCGATGACCGCCTCGATCGCGTTCGCGAGAATGACCTCGCGCGCCTTCGACGTGTCCGCACGCTCTCCCTTCGACATCAGAATGAAACGTTCGAGGCCGATGTCGGTTGCCACCTGGGAGAGCCGCTGGTAGTTCACGAGAGCCGCACGAAGCACTGTGAGTCGCCCTTCGGGATAGTCCGGGAACTTTCTGAAAAGCGCGTCGCTCACCGAGAGTTCGAGAACGGCGTCGCCGAGGTACTCGAGCCGCTCGTTGTGGGGCAACGGCCACTCGGGGTGTTCGTTCAGGTAGGAACGGTGTGTCAGCGCCTCCTTGAGGAGCGCCTCATCCCTACACTGAACACCGAGTTTCGAAAGTAAGCGGTCAATCGGCATGCGTCGCTGGTTTCGCTGGTTTTTCCGGTTTCTCGGTTTTCTTTTCCTCACTCTTCTTTTCCTCTCCCTTGCCGAACGTCTCGCGGTAGATGGTGCCCAGAACGCCGTTCACAAACCTGCCGGCGTTCGGTCCGCCGTAGTTCTTCGCGAGCTCGATGGCCTCGTTGATGGCGACCTTCGGGGGCACCTCCTCGTGGTCGGTGTAGAGCAACTCGTAGAGGCCGATGCGCAGGATGTTCCGGTCTATGATGGCGATCTTGTCGAGCGGCCACTCGGGTGCGGCCCGTACGATGATGGCATCGATGTCTGGACGGTGCATTATGATGCCGCGCACGAGTTTCAGGATGAACTCTTTGTGCTCGTCGTCCAGCCCCGGCCCAAACTCGACCATGTTCTGGTCGATGATCTGCACGAGGTCACGTTTGAAATTATAAAAATCCCACTCGTAGAGGGATTGGAGAACAATGGAGCGGGATAGGTGGCGCCGGGACATAGAACGTACTAGGATACGAGTACCCCCAGTTAACCAAAAAATGAGCAAAACTGCAATCGCAAGCCGCCCATGACGAACCCGCACAAGCTTTCGAACTACGCCGTCGCCGTCCTCGTCCTCACCCCCGGAGGCGTTCCGCTCGTTATGGATCCCCTGAAACCGGCTCCCCGATACTGGAAATTCCCGGGTGGCCGAAGCCAAGCGGCCGAAACGCCCTCGGAAACCGCGTCTCGCGAGCTCATGGAGGAAACCGGCATCCGAATCTCCCCGAATGACCTGGAACTCCTCCGTCGCGAGGATCGAGGCAATCACGAGTTTTTCCTCTTCCGAATCCGACTCTCTAAAGCGGTTACCGTGCACGCCCGCGGCGAGGGCGACGAGCTCGTAAAGCTCTTCCACCCCGAAGAGATGCAACAGATGTCCGACCTCTTCCCCAACCACCGGGCTCTCGCAGAAACATTTCTATTCAAAACAAAAGAGAACCAACAGGGGCAAATTCCCCCGTCTCATCAAAGATAGAAAAACCTACCGGGCGCCGCACTGACGGCAGGCCCGATGTGCAAGTTTGGGCCCGCCGCACGCGGCGCACACAAAAAGCCGCCGCTTTTTGAGCGCCAGGTGCGACCGCCGCCGCCCCACTTTCCCTTTTGAATGATGTTTGACCGGTACGCCGCCCATGTGAGTGAAATAATGAATCAGGAATTATGAATCATGCTTAATCCCCTTCATAATTCATAATTCCTACTTCATCGTATGGTATTTCTTGAGAAAGGTCAATCGGTGGGCTGGGCTCGGACCGAGCCGGCGGAGGGCCCGGAAATGCCTCCGGGTGCCATACCCCTTGTGCACCTCGAATCCATACTCGGGATGGCGGCATGCGAGGCGCGTCATGAGCCGGTCGCGACGCACCTTCGCGACGACGGAAGCGGCGGCGACCGCCGCGAACCGTTCATCACCCTTCACAACCGTTTGAACCGCGAACCGTCGGTACTCCTCTGCACAATGACCATCGCCGAGGAATAGTCCCCCATCAAGGTAGATACGAATGTTGCGCCGCGCGATGCGGTTCACCCTAAGGAGACGTCGACACGCTCGGAGAGCGGCGCGATTGGCGGCCCGGGAAATGTTTATCCGGTCAACGGTTGCCGGTCGCACATGAGCGACGGCGAGGACAACGGCGCCGCCGGCCCGCAGGTGACGATACCACGCCTCACGCTGTTTGGGCGTGAGTCGCTTCGAGTCGCGGAGTTCACCGAGCGCGGTGTGGAAGCGACGGAATCCACACGGTAGCATGACCGCCGCAACGGTCACCGGGCCAGCAAGCGAACCCCGCCCGACTTCGTCGATACCGATGGTAAACATTGATGGTTTATCCTTAGTCCTTGACCGTTAACAGCGGAGTGCGTAAAGGATTAATGATTAATAGTCGATAGTTTTTGGAATACGTATAGTGTATACTAGGAGCAGGTATGCCGAAACTGGACCTGCACCTCAACTTGCGTCCGATCCACTGGCAACGCATCTTCACCCGCGAAGAACCGATCGCGGGCCTCGAGGCGTCGGACGACGCACTCCGCCTCGCACTCATCGAACCAAACAAGCGCACCGGCCAGTCGGAACTCCGTTTCCTCGTTGAAGAGACGCTTCCGGAAGGCGTCGTCGTCGCAGGTACCATCGCCGACCGCACCCGCTTCGCTGCCGCACTGCGGAATCTCTTGAAGGAGGCCGGCCAGGCTATCCACTACGTCATCCTCTCGATCCCCGCCGACCCTTCCTACCTGCGCACATTCTCCTTCCCACAATCGGTGCAGGGACCGAAACTCGAGGAGAGCATGCGACTTGCCATCGGCTTCCAGTTGCCCGTCAAGCCCGACGACGTCTACCTCGACTGGGAAAAGCTCCTGACGAGCGACGACGAGCGGACCGAACTGCTCCTCGCAACGGCGCCGAAGACCGTCGTTGACGGCTACCTGGGAGCGCTCGCCGCGGCCGGATTGCACGCTGTGGCCGTCGAACTGCACCCGTTAAGTTTTGTGCGCGCCGCCGAGCTTTCGCCCGACCAAACGCTCATTGTAACCGAGCGCAATCGAACGAGCACGACGCTCGCCGTTACCGCGGGCACGACTGTCCGCTTCATCCGCGTACTCCCACGCGCGGTGATTAGCACGGACGCCGCTATCGATGCCGAAACGAAAAAACTCGGCGACTTCTATGAAGCCGAGCACGGGACCGCCGGCACCGTCGTCAATCTCTATGCCCTCGACGTCCGACAGCCATTCGCAACTCACCCCGCGCTCAGCTCGGAGGCAGGCCGCTGGCTTACGAGTATCGGTGCCGCCGTCCGGGGTGCCACGCCGCGATCCGCGGACGATTGGATAAGCGTTCTCCCTGTCGGCACCTCGCAGGCGTACGAGTACCAGAAAGCTATCCTCTTCACCGAGTTCATTTCAAGCATCGTCATCGGCCTTTCCGTCTTCTTCGCCGCCGTTTTCGTCGGTTCCCTCTTCCTCCTTACGAACGTTCAGCAGCGGACCGAGGAGCAGCTCCGCCGACTCTCGGCGCTCCCTGTCCCGCAGGATGCCGCCGCACTCCAGGCACGCAAGGCGATCTTTGATCAGGCTATCACTACCGCTGCCCCGCTCGTCAAAACCTTCCCGCGCTGGAGCGTGTTCCTCCAAACTCTCAAAGCCGCGACACCGGCCGGCATCACCATCACCAGTCTCTCGCTCCCCTCACCTGCTGCCACATTTACCATGTCAGGTATCGCTGATACGCGGCAGACGCTCAATACGTTCCGGAAAGCGCTCGATAGTACGCCCCTCTTTGCCGCCGTAGAACTGCCCCTCACAAACCTTGACCAGCGATCGAACGTTCCCTTTTCGATTTCATTCCGCCTCGCCGACCCGACCATACTGTTTTCTACATAAACCATGCTCAACCGCCGCCAGCTCACGATCGCCATCCTAAAGCACGCACTCCGCAGCTTCATCGCGGTCGCTGGCGCGGTCGTCATTGTGGTACTCGCGGGTCGCCGCATCGGGACCATAAACACACAGCTCCAGGAACGGAAGAGTGCCGCGTTCACCTTGAGCAGCCAAAGCGAAACGCTCACGGCACTCCGGGACGAGTTCAAACTGATCGGCAACGGCGACGTCGCTGTCCGCAACGCATTTCCCCCCGCCGACAACATCCTTGACTTCACGAGTCGCCTCGACAGCCTGGCAAACGCACACTCGCTCCGACCGACCATCCGTTTCCACGAGCTCCAGGTCACATCCCCCGACCAGCCCTTTGCGGCAGGGAACATTCCCTTCACGGTGTCCTCGAACGGCACGCTCGACGTGCTCATCGGCTACCTCGAAGAGTTCGAGCGGCTCCCCTACCTCACGACCATTACCGCCATCTCTATGACCTCACCGCCCAGCGGTGGCTGGAATGCCGACTCGTCGGTCTCGCTCGAGGGCACCGTCTATATTCGCCAGCCCGGAACGTAACATCGCTCATGGCCACACCACTTGTTAAACAACTTCGAGCCGTTACGCTACGAAAAGCAGTGTACCCAACCATCACCGTCGTCCTGGTGGCGGCAACGACAGTGTGTTTCATCTCTTCCGCGCGCTTCCTCGGAACGAGCGTCAACCGATCGCTCGCGGTGAACACGGAGGAAGGAACCGCCAGCCCGGAATCCACCTTCACGGATTTTCTCACCGTGGCGAACAAACTCGGCATTGCCACGAGCACCGAAGCGGGAACCCCGCCCGCACCGGAAGCGCCGGCGACGACACCACTCACAGCACCCGCCACGGAGCCAACCGCAACAGCAACGACCACAACCTCGACCAGCGACCGCGCGTCGGTGACCATCGCCCTGCTGAACAGCACGAAGACCATCGGCCTCGCGGCGGACCTCAAGACCATCCTCGAAGCTGCCGGCTTCCGAGTTACAAAGACCGGTAACCAATCCCCCACCGAAGCCGTCACACTCGTCGAAGCGAAAGTGAACATCGCCGCCAATGCCACGTTCATCGCCGACCTTCGCACCGCCGTCTCCCAAAAGTACGCACCCGCGGATACCCAAACACTCGCCGAGGACAGCCCCTACGACGTGGTCGTTGTGATAGGGGAAAAATAGGAGCGAATAAACGCAGATGACAACGCCGATAAACGCTGCTGTTCTCCGCGTCGCTCCGCGTGGCTATCCACGTGGTTCCGCGCAGCACGGATTCTCCCTGCTCGAGCTCATCGTTTACATCGCCATTCTGGCTATTGTGCTCGTCATCTTCACGGGCACCTTCCTTTCCTTGAACCGGGGGCAGGGACAAGTACAGGCACGGAGCGAGGTGAACGCAGCCTTGCGGTTTGCCACCGAGAAAATAGCGCAGGATATCCGGAGCGCGTCCGCGGTCACCGTGCCGGCGCTCGCGGGAACATCGTCGTCGACCCTCGCGCTCACCGTTTCGGGCGCGACCACAACCTACTGCATCGCCGCTGGCCAATTGCGACGGGCGACCGGTGGGGCCACCTGCGGCTCATCCGCGGAAGCGGTAACTGGTGTGAGCATACGTTTCTCCACGTCGACCTTCACACGGTTCGAGAACACGAATACCATCCTCGGAAAGACCATCGTGAGCATCCAGGCACAACTCTCGGCGAGCTACAACAGTTCGAGCACCGACTGGCAGTATGTGGAGAGCAAGACGATGACAATGTCGCTGCGATAATGGTTCGGAGTAGGAAGTATGAATCATGAATTATGGAACAATAAGATTACGAAAGCGATGAAAATTTTCCCTCGCCATACTTCGTTATTCATACGTCATGATTCAAGCCGCGCCGCTGCGCGGCGCGGCATTGCCTCGCTCCCGACCATTCTCGTGCTCGTTGTTCTCATCGTCGCAGTCGGCATCGGCATCACTGTGTTGAGCTTGAGCGAGGTGTTTTCGACGGCCAGTCAGAAGCAGTCGTCCGATGCCTACGTCTACGCGGAAGCCGGTGCGCGCGATGCGCTGGAGCGCATTGCGCGGAACAAGAACTACGTGTGCGACGCGCCGGCCCAGCCGCCCGGCTGCTACTCCTTGGATTTCACCGCGAACGGATGCTCGACCGGCGCAGGGTGCGCTCGCGTGAACGTGAGTGCCGCAAGCGGGACGGCGGGAAACCCGAAGGTGGTCACCTCGACGGGACAGGCGGGGCTAAGCGCGCGGACGGTGAGCGTGGGAGTCATCTTCGACACTTCCCAGAACGGCGAGATCGCCACGACGACGTGGACGGAGATAACAAATTAGCTCGTTCGTAACTAGCTTGTTAGCTCGTTAGCACCGGGTTAGCTCGCTCGTATCTTTGACCCGCTGACTCATAAACCATGATGGGAAACTTTACACGCACGCTAACGAGCTGACCGGCTAACGAGCTTTTAGGGGCTCCAGCTCACCACAACGCTCGTCACCACGGGAGTCGCGGCTCCCGGATCGGTGCAGTTGTTCGCCGAACAGATCTGCACGCGGTACCGGAAGTAGCGCTTGTTGCTGAAGGAAACCCCGGGACAGAGGAGCTCGACCGGCGTATCGGAAACACTGGCGTCGAACCAGGTGTTCGTCGTGCAGCTGCCGCCGCTCGCGCCGTAGAAAACCCACGACGGATCGGAGGTGGAGGTTGCGTTCGACGTGGCGAACTGGAACCGAACACGCCCCGTGTCCTGACCCGGCCCGCCGAGCGTCCCCTTCCAGAGAATCGAATTGTACGCCGCTCCCTCCGCGACGCCGGTGTCGAAGACGACCGAGGTCACCGCACCCGTCGCCGGGTAGCCACCCACGCACGCGGGCTTGTACCGATACGTCACCCGCACCTCTGCCCCGAACGCGGAGACGGTGATGCCCGACGGAATGACGTTCAGCGTGTAGGAGTAGGTACCTGCCGTTGCGGGATTCACGGTGCTCGCGGGGTCTTTGTAGAGGATCTCGAAGGGGGTGGGAGCCGAGACGTTCGGCAGGGTGAACACCCGCGATGACGGTGCGCTCCCGTTCATGCGGAACTCGAGCGTCCCGCCGCCGGTGTAGATGCCGGAGGCGGCGACGTAGGCCGACTTTATGGGATCCGTCACGCCGGAAAGATTATCGCCGATGTAGAGGGAAAATGGTTTGTCCACGGGGCCCGAGATCTGTGTATCGGAATCGCCGATGAAGGTGCGGATGGTTTTCGCTTTCTCATTGGTCGACTGACCGTCGGGGCATGAGTCGGGTACGTACCGATACGTCACCCGCACCTCTGCCCCGAACGCGGAGACGGTGATGCCCGACGGAATGACGTTCAGCGTGTAGGAGTAGGTACCTGCCGTTGCGGGATTCACGGTGCTCGCGGGGTCTTTGTAGAGGATCTCGAAGGGGGTGGGAGCCGAGACGTTCGGCAGGGTGAACACCCGCGATGACGGTGCGCTCCCGTTCATGCGGAACTCGAGCGTCCCGCCGCCGGTGTAGATGCCGGAGGCGGCGACGTAGGCCGACTTTATGGGATCCGTCACGCCGGAGAGGTTATCGCCGATGTAGAGGGAAAATGGTTTGTCCACGGGGCCCGAGATCTGTGTATCGGAATCGCCGATGAAGGTGCGGATGGTTTTCGCCTGGTCTGTGGCGAACGCCCTAACCGTGAACACAGCGATGAGCGTCGCCGCGACGCACGCGAGGAGGAGGCGGGAACGCAGCGTGAGTGTGGTAGCCCGCATGGTGCTACGGCGTGTACGCGTAGTACACGGTGAAGTCCGCCGATGAAATGTAGAGCGTGGTGTTCGCCTGTGGAGAGAGGGAGAAGGTGTTCGGCGTGGGGTCCACGTTCACGTTCGCGGCATCCACCGCGTAGATGATCTTGAAGTAGCTCGTGCTCGAGGGCGGTAGCACATACGTGCGCGCGGCCTGGCTGTTCACCTGTATGACGAGGTCCTTGGACGACGCGCCGGAGGCGTAGATGCCCGTGACGACCGCGAACGCACTCTTGATACCGTAGCCGGACTCGGGGATGACGACCGAGAACGACGTGGACGTCGTGCTCCCGCCGCCGACCGCCCCCCTGATACCCACAATGTGGAACGTGGTGGCCTTCGCAGGCTGCGTCACGCTCGCCGTGGTGAACGTGTTCGTGCCGCTCACACCCTCGTTCCCCACCACGTCCTTGGACCGCACACGGTAGGAGTAGAGCGTTCCGGAGTCGAGGTTGTTGAGGCCCACGCTGTGGCCAAAGGTGAGCGTGGGGTCGAGCGTTGTGCAGTCGTTGTTGGTCGCGCAGTTGCTGTCGAACGTGCCGGTCTTGTTGTACTGCACCTGACTCGTGGACAGCTCACCGCTCGTACTCCACGTGATGGTCGCGGAGTTCGTTCCTGCCGTGCTTCCGATGTTCGTGATCGCGGGCGGTATCGTGTCGACCCGGAAGTCCGTCCCGCCCTCGGGGTTCCCCCCAAAAGAGACCCAGCTTGAGTACTCGTTTGTGGTAGTGTTTCGCACCCGCGCCTGCCAGTGGTAGGTGCCGTCGGGGAGGGTCGAGGTCACCCTGGCGGTGTTGAGCAACGTACACGAGGTGCACGCCCCGCCGCCGCTCACCGTGCCCTGGACGGCGTAGGAACAGGCACCAGTGCCGGAGCAGCCGAAGGAGTTCGACGTGGACGTCGCTTCCACCTGGAGCGCCATGTTGATCGCGAGCGAAGAGGAAATGTCCGCCTTCAAAACCACGGTGGTGGAGGCGGTGCTGCTTCCCAGGTTCATCACGGTGGCGCCGTCGGACTGATACTGCTGGAGGTTCGTGGGGTTGCTTGGAACAGTGGACAGGACCGTGAAGGCCTTGGTGTTCGATGTATGCGTATTCGAGATAATCGTGGTGGATGCTGAACCCGAGGAGGCGCTGGAGGGTACCTTCACACAGATTTCACCGTGAGTCCAAGCCGCGCTCGAGCCGTTGCAGGCACCGGCGCCGCCGGTCAGATTTTGGAAATCGTTGTCCAGGGCCTGGGCACTCCCGAACGTGACGTTGTCGGCGGCACTCGAGCGGTTCGGTGAGACAGGGCAGGTGCCGGACTCGCAGAAGTGGTTGCCGAGGAGTTGGACGGTGGTACCCGCCGCTCCCGTGGTCGGGTTGTTCGAGGTGATGCGGGGTAGGATGCCGAAACTGGGCCACGTGCTCGCCTTGCTGTCGCTACTCCGGGTGAGGACGATGTTCCCGGTATAGGTAGAGGAAACGATGGTTGCGGGAACTTCAAGACAAGCCGTCGATGAGGTGAAACCGCCTGTGGTACAGGTGCCACCGGTCGAGGCATGCTGGATGGCCGACTGGCCCAGGATAGTTGCGGCGCCGGCAGAACCAAAGTGGTCCCCCGTGAGGTACGCGAGACCGTCGGTGTCCGAGGCGTTGTACGTGCGGGCGGCGTTCGCGGCGAGGGCTGTGAGGCCGGTCACGTTCGGGTAGATGTAGTAGGTGAGGGGCGTGGCGTCATTCTGGGCGGCGGCGGTCACCTGGAGCGCCGTGGTGCTCCCATTTGAGGCAAGCGTTGGAGAAACCGTGAAGGCGATAGCGGTGTTGGTCCAGCTCGTGATGGAGGAGGGGTCTACGGTGGCGTTGCCGCCGGCGACAAACTGGACGCAGCCGGTGCCCGTCCCGCCCCCGCAGGTGGCGCGGGAGCCGACGCCGGCGACGCCGAAGCCATAGCCGCCGATTGTGACGGACTCGCCCGAGCGGGCGCCGTCCGAGAGGCCCGAGCCGTAGGTAACGGAGGTGGCGTTCGGGGTCACGAGGGTCGAACCCGCGAGCGCGACCGGGAAGGTGCCGGTCGAGGTGGCATTGCCGGAAAAGGTGACGTCCGTCTTCGCCGCGATCTGGAAGTCAACGGTCTCTCCGGAAGCGGGGTAGGTGGAGGTGGCGGCGAGGTCGTAGCGGACGAAGAAGTAGTAGGTGGTGCCGGCGGAAATAGCCAGAGAGCCGGAAACCGTGGCGGCCTGTGCGGTAAAGGCGGCAGCGGTGGAACCGTATTGTCCGGTTACACCATTAGCATAATTACCGTCCGTATCGTAGAAGAGGGCGAGGTCAGAGAGATTGTTGGTCGCGTCCACGGTGCCGGTCTCCGTGATCTTGAGGGAAGTGAGGGTGACGGAACCGCTGTTCAAAGACAGGGTGAAAGCCGCGCAGGTGGCGGCGGAGGTACAGGAAGTTGAGTTGGCATAGGTGGAGGTCGCGCCGGACGGCTCCAGGGCATCCATACTGCCAGCAGTCGCGCCAATAGTAAGCGAGGCGGTGCGCGCCATTTCCGACCACATCAGTTTGAACTGGATGCGGTGGTTGGTACTGCCGGCGGATTCTTGATACAGGGCCAGGCCTTCCCCCGGCTGGAGTACGATTTCGTTGCCCTGGGTAACTACCACTTCAACCGAGCCGATGCTCTGACCTACCGCGGCCGGGCTGGTACGGCCCAGCATGCGGCTTAGGTAGGTGCCTACCAAGGTTGCGGTCACGCTGCCATAACGCAGCTCCGCGGTGGAGGTAGCAGTGGTGGTGTCTTTTTTGGGAATGGAACTGGACGCGATGAGTGTTCCGGCGGAAGCGGCGGTGATGCGCTTGATGGTCATGGTGGCATAGGCCGCGGAGGAGATGGCATCCACATTCATGGCGATGCGCTTCACCACATAGTTCTTGCCGGAAGAGGCGGGGTTGAAGAAGGTGGTGTGCACCGTGCCCATGGTCGCTACGCCAGTTATGGAGCCCACCGTCATTAGGTACTCTCCGCTGTTGGTGGGAGCGGTTGTCTCCTCATCCCACTCCATAACCAGCTTGACCCGGAGGTCGGTATCGCCAGCAGCTTCCTGGTAGAGAGCGATACCCTCGCCCGGACGCAGGATGAGGTAGTCGTAGGCAGAGCTGAAGTCGTGATCCTCAAAACCGGACAGTTGGGGCGTGGTGACGGTGGGAACCGCTCCGGGAGTGATTACGTTCAGAATTTTGGAGTTGGCGTCTCCGGCCAAGGTCGCGGTCACGCCGGTGGTGCGTACTTCCACCACGCTGTTCGGCGAACCGGTGTTCTTCTTGGTTAGGTCGGTCGCGGCAATCAAGGTACCGGCGGAAGCGGCGGTGATGCGGCGGATGGTCATGGGCACGTAGACCGCGGTACTGACTGCGTCTATGCGCAGCTTCATCCTTTTCACTATCAAATTTTTGCCGGAGGCGGCGGGGTTCATAAAGGTGGCGTAATTGTAGCCGGAGGTAGTGGAGCCGCTGATCGGGCCTGCAACCGCCTGGAATTCATTTTGAGCCGTGGGTACGGAGGCCTGCTCTTTCCACTCAATGAGCAGCTTGGAGAGGAAGCTGGTACTGCCGGCGGCTTCTTGGTACATGACTATGCCTTCGCCGGGCTTGAGTACCAAGGGTTCGTTGGCTCCGAATATCGCCTCCGCATATCCGTAAAGTTGTCCGGCTGCGCCCGGAGTAGTCACGTTCATAATCCTCGCGGCAATTGTGCCGGAGAGGGTGGCGGTGACGCCGGTTGTCCTGATTTCCATGGCGGAGTTGGCCGTACCGGAATGCAACTTGGGAATGTCGGTCGGGTCAATCAAGGTGCCGGCGGAAGCGGCGGTGATGCGGCGGATGCTCATGGGGACGTAGACCGCAGTACTGACCGCGTCTATGCGCATGGCCATTCTTTTTACGAGAGCCGTTTTGCCAGAAGTGGCCGGGTTCATAAAGGTGACGTAGTTGTAGTTCGCGGTGGTCGAACCGGGGATGTTGCCGGAAGAAAAAACATACTCGCCCTGGCTCGCGGGGGCGGAATCTTCCTCGTCCCAGACCACTGAGAGGCGCACCACATGCGCGGCGCTGCCTGTCGCGCTGGACATTAGCACCACGCCCTCACCCGGCTGGAGCACCAAGGGTTCGTCGGTTGATTCAAAGAAAAGTTCCATGTGGCCGATAGGACTGGAAGCCACGGCGGGAGGAGTAATGAGCATCAGCTTGGCGGCGGTCGTGCCCACTGCCGTAGCGCTCACACCCGCATAGCGCAGGTCCATGCGCGAGTCGGCGCTGCCGCTATGCTTCTTGGGCACGCTGGAGGGTGCAATCTGGGTCCCGGAGGTGGCGGTAGTGATGCGCCGAATATAGATGTCGTTGGCGCTGGTCGCGGTGCCGTTCGCATCCACGTCAATGCTCAACCTCGTCACAACCGCGGTCTTGCCGGAAGTGGCGGGGTTGAAGAAGCTGGCATACTTCCAACCGGTCTGGCCGGCATTCGAGACGCGCGGGAAGGAAAACATGTACTGTCCCTGTGGAGCGGGCGGAGAGATAACTTCTTCCCAGGAAAAACCGAGTCGTATGCGCTGGTTGGTGCTGCCGGCAGCTTCTTGGTAAACCGCTATTCCCTCGCCAGGCTGGAGCACGATGTTTTCGTTGTTGCCGAAGACGAGTTCATCCCTGCCGATGTAGGCTCCCGCCGCTCCGGGAGCAACCACGGTGTTCATGCGGGAGTCGGCTGTGCCGGAGAGAGTCGCGGTGATGGCGGTCGAGGAGGCGCCCCTGATCTCGAGAATAGAGTTGGCGGAGGCGCTATTCTTGTGGGGAATATCCGAAGCCGTAACCTGGGCGCCACCGGAAGCGGCGCTGATTCTGCGCAACGTTACATCCTGGTAGGTGGCGGAGGCGGCCGCGTCGACGGTCATGCGTATGCGTTTTATGACCGCAGTCTTGCCGGAAGCGGCTGGGTTGAAAACGGATACGTAGACGTAGCCGGAGGTCGCGGAACCGGTTACCGGGCCGACCGAAACGATGTAGTCGTTCACGGCCGGGTCGACCGCGGCGTGAGCGGTCTTGGTCTCCAGGCTTTGGGTTAGAGAATTGAGGTTGGCGGCAAAGAACTGGCCGGAGTTCTGGAAGACGAAGAGCAGAGCGAGGAGAACTACGCCGAACGTACGTACGGAGTCATGGACAGACCTCTTCCTGCCCACAGCGTGGGGCGCGCATGAGCCAGCCGCTGTCCCGCGAAAAATAATTCTCAAAACGTTCCGGCTCATTTTCATTCTTACTGTTTACCGTTCATGTGTATAATCCCGTTATCGGTTGCCTGCTGATTTTTCCACAATCTACTTCCTACATTCTCATCCTTGATATTTGACTGACGAATGAGCACGTAAGCTGAACGCGCCAGCGGCAAGCACGACGGTAGAGACGACCACCACCTTCGTCCGATGCTCCAGCTGCCGCAGTTTTGTCATACATTCGTTCAACATAAAAATGCGGTTTTATTGTTGCTCGGCCCTCTTAGAATACTCTATCCGGACGCGCCCTAACAGCCACCCGTGCACAGCTGGAGGTTCGCCCCCGGCGTGATGTTGCTGCTCGAGGCGTAGGTGGTTGCCGGACAGCTTGAGGTCGCCGACCCCTGCGACGCCCAGCTCGACTGAACACAGGCCTTGTTGCGCCACCGCGTGAGGTACTCCGCAGCGGTTAAGGGGTCGGCACCGGGCCACCTCACCGCGACCGACACCTGCTGCGTCGAAGGGTCCTCGCTCCCACCCCCCGTGCAGGCGGTCGTTGCGCCGCCGCCGTCCGTAACGCCGAGTATCGAGCGGGTCGCGGTATCGCGGCAGACGTTCTGAATGGTGAACGACCGCGTGTACGTAATCGTGTTCGCCGTGACTGCCTCGGTGCCGGTGCTGTAGTTCCACGAACCGCCCGAGGGAAACATCGCATACGTCGTGGTTCCCTTTGTGAGGTTGTAGAACGTCGTCCAGGATTGTGTCGTCCAGCTCAAGACCGCCTCAAACTCCTCATCCTTGAGGCCGAGGGCAACGTTCTTTTCGCCCGACCACCTGTTCCCACGCAGGCTCACATAGATGAGCTGCGCGCCGATGGCGACGATGGTGGCCGCCACCGCGATGGTGATGAGGAGCTCGAAGAGGAGCTGGCCACGCCGCGGAGCAGCGTGATTGTTAATCCTTAACCGTTGATCTTTGACAGCGAGGTAGCCGCTAAAACCTTTTAACCTTTTTGCAAGACTGTCCGCCTTACTCAAGGCCGACCGATGCTGTTCTGCAGTAATATATCCGCTATCGAGAGCACAATCGAGACAAGAAACAACCTCGTCCAAGGAGCCGTGGGCTCTGTTAATGCACACTCGCGTGTCTCGATCAGTGTTCCTATTAGCGCCCTCGGCGATGTTTAAGATGATCGAATCCAATGCCCTATGTGCTTGATCGACTAACACGTACTGCTCTTCTTTCGGACATCCCTTGAGAAGTCCATTCACTTCAACTCGAAACGCTCGGGCGTCCTTATAAATGTCCCACTCACGGAATCGAAACCCGTATTCGCCGCTCGTGTTTGTGGCATCCGGCGCGGATGCCGACGTTCGGTCATCGGCAGTGAAGGATGGTGGATCGAAGATCATGGTTTGGTATATCGCGCGTCGAAAATTAAAGATTCGTTAAGGATTAAGGATAAAAGATCAGAGATTAATACACGGTCCCGATGGCCGACACGTTCACGGTCTGCTGGCGACCCTCAAAGGAAATGACGATGCTTGAGGAGTTCGCCGCACCGGTGACCCTCGAAAAGAGTATGGCGCTCGAGCTGTTGCTGGAGGGTGTTACAAAGACGACCGTGCCGGGGAGGTAGGAGGTCGCGTCTACCGTCATCGAGACATCGGTGTAGGTGGTGGGCGTTGAGAATGTTTCGTAGTACTGCTGGGTCGAACTGTTCACAAAGTGGACACCCCAGTTGAGGCCGCTCTCCCCCGCCATGGCCCGCGACCGCGTCCGCACGAGGTTGGCGACGATGCCCGCCCGCGCGTTACTGAACTCGGTGCCCTTTGCGAAGTTCCGGTAGAAGCCGATGCCCGCTGCGGAGATGATGGCGAGGATGGCAACCACGAGGACAACCTCGAGGAGGGTGAATCCCTCTTTGGAATGAGAAATTATGAATGAAGAATTGGAGATTTTCCTAAAAATTGGAAACCCGTAATTCCTGATTCCTGATTCCTGATTCATAACTCCTAATTCGTCGCATTACCCGAACTGCCCTACCAGCTGGTAGATGGGAAGGAGGACGGAGAGCGCGACGGCGCCGATGATGAGCCCCATAAAGAGCAGGAGAATGGGTTCGACGAAGGTGGCGAGATCTTTGAGGGAGTTGTCCACCTCCTCGTCGTAGAAATCGGCGAAGGTTTTGAGGATATGCTCGAGGGTCCCGGTGCGCTCGCCGACGAGGATGAGGCTCGTCAAAAACCGCGGGAACAGTTCAGGGTGTCCTTCGAGCGTCTTCGAGAAGGGCACGCCGCCCTTTATCTGTTCGGCCGATTCGGTGATAACCTGCTGGTACACCTCGTTCCCCGATGCGTCGCCGGCAAGCCGGAGCGCCTCGATGATGGAGATGCCGCTCCCAATGAGGCTGCCGAGCGTTCTGGTAAAACGGACGAGTGCGATCTTCTTTATGAGGTCGCGAGCGACGGGAATGTGGAGCACAAAACGACCGAAAAAGTGTCTCCCTGCCGGTGTCCTCCTAAAGTGCCACAGGAAAGCGGTGATGGAAAACACGGCGGCCAGGTCAAAGGGCCAGCTCCAGGAAAGCGCACCGCTCACGTCGAGGAGCACTTTGGTGAGGGGCGGGAGTACGGCGCCGCTCTGCTCGAACACCTTCACAAGTCGCGGCAGGATAAAAAGCATGAGGAGTAGGACGACGAGGATGGAAGAGACGAGGAGGACGAGGGGGTATGCCAAGGACGACCGGATCTTCCGGATCAGATTGTGCTCACGCGAGAGGTGCACGGTGAGTTCCTCGAGCGTCCGGTCAAGCTGTCCCGACGCCTCGCCGGCCTTGAGCAACCCGACGAAGACCGGCGAGAAATATTTCGGGTAGGCGGCAAAGGTCATCGAGAGTGGCTGACCATTCTCGAGATTCAGCTTCGCCTCAAGGAGTATCCGCCGCAGGAGCGTCTTCGTGGTGTCGGCAATGAGGACTTCGAGTCCCTCAATGATGCTCAATCCGGCGCGCACACTCGCGCCGAGGTTCCGCGCAAGCACGATGCGATCGAGCGGCTTGATGGTCTCGAAAAAGGAGAACGAAAGCCCTCTCCGTGTCGTTGCCCCCACCGCCCCCTTCTCGCGGACAGTGATGGGAATGAGGTTCCGCCGCGTCAGATGCCCAATGACCGTTTCCTCGCTATCGCCATTGATCTCGCCGCGGATAATGGCTCCCTCGCTGTCCGACGCTTCGTAGAGGTAGAGTGGCATGGGATTTGAATTATGAATTACGAATTATGAAGGACTGTTCCATGATTCATAATTCATGCTTCGTGCTTCGCGTGCTCACTCATGCACCACCCGCAGCACCTCGTCGATGGTGGTGATGCCTTTCTCGACCTTCTGGAGCCCGTCCGCGAACATGGTGACCATCCCCTCCTTGATCGCCTGCGCGCGGATCTCGCCGGCGGGCACAAGCTTCAACACGAGCGTACGAATAGGGTCGGTAATGCGGAAGAGCTCGAAGATGCCGATCTGTCCCTGAAAGCCGGAGCCACCGCACACCTTGCACCCCTTACCCTGATAGAGCGTCTTCGGTACCAGCGCGTGCGGCTCGTTCACAAGCTCGGCCTGCGCCGTGATGAGACGCGCGATCTCCGGGGATATCTTGTACGACTCGACGCAGGAGGCGCAGATCTTACGCACGAGCCGCTGGGCGATGACGAGGTTCACGGTCGAAACGAGGAGAAATGCCGGCGCACCCATGTCGAGGAACCGTGGAAGCGCGGACGGTGCGTCGTTCGTGTGGAGTGAGGAGAGCACGAGGTGCCCCGTCAAGGCCGCGTGGAGGGCGATGTCAACGGTATCGTTGTCGCGGATCTCCCCCACCATGATGATGTCGGGGTTCTGGCGCAAGAGCGAACGGAGGCCGTTCGCAAAGGTGATGCCGGCCTTCGTGTTCACCTGCGTCTGGTTGATGCGCGGCACCTCGTACTCAATGGGGTCCTCGATGGTCGTGATGTTCACCGACGGCGTATTCAGGATGTGGAGGATGGAGTAGAGCGTTGTTGTCTTGCCGTGGCCGGTCGGCCCCGTCACGAGTATCATGCCGTGCGGCCGCCGAATCTCGTCCAAAATGGTGCCAACCGCCGCAGGCGCGAGACCGAGTTCTTCGAGCGTATAGGGTCGTGCGGAACTTTTGAGGAGACGCATCTCAACCTTCTCGCCGTGCATCACCGGCATCACGTTCACGCGGATATCAATGTTCCCGCCTTCGTCGAGCTCGAAGCGGAACCGGCCGTCCTGCGGGACGCGGTGCTCGTCGATCTGGAGGTCGGCGAGTATCTTCACGCGCGCCACGAGGATGGGCGCGATGATGCTGTGGAGCTCGATCGCATCGTGGAGCACGCCGTCGATGCGGTAGCGCACGAGCACCTCCTTGGGCATCGGCTCGAAGTGAATGTCCGAGGCGTTCACGACCACGCCGTGGTCAATAATGCTGTCGAGGATGGTGACGATGGGCACCGCCTCGGCCATCTTTGCGATGTCGGTCTCACCCGACGCCGAGAGGAACTTCTTGACGTTCTCCGAGATGACCTGGTTGAACTCGACGCCTATCTTCTTCTTGTACTGCTTGAAAACGTACCGCAAACTCGACGTTGTGGTGAGGTGCGGCTCCACCCACGCACCGAGCTTTGCCCGCAGGAACTCGATGGCATCGAAGTCCAGCGGATCGAGCATCGCGACCTTCGCGACGCCCGCCGCGCGGTCGTAGTCAAAAAGGACGAGGCCCTTGGCCTTGGAGTAAATCTCCGAAACGAGTTCGAGGGTCTCGGGCGGGATCGTTACCTGCCGCAGATCAACGGCCGGCGCCCCGACGATCGGCTCAAGAAGCTCAACGAGGTACTCCTCGCTCACGTCGCCGCGGCCGATGAGCACATTGGTGATGGTCTGGTCGAGTCGCACCGATTCATCGCGTGCGGAATTGAACGTCGTCTCGGCGACGATGCCGGAGTTCACGAGGAGCGACTTTAGTTTCGCTTCGGCGAGGTGCATATATCCTCTCTAGTATACCACAACGGCAACTCCGAGGAGTTGCCGTTGTGTACAGATCACCGCTCGGGCAGCGGACTAGAAATCGGTCCCCGTTCCGAGTATCTTTAGGTTCGTCCCCGTCTCGAAGTAATTGGAATTATTACCACCATCCTTCTGCATTTTATTGTCGTCTACGGTGAAGGCGGTGCTCTCGAGAACACTGTCTATCTCGAAGGTGGTGCTCGAAGCGTTACAGCCATACCGGTACACCTTGTCGGCGTTCGAGATATTTGCACCATCGGAAATGGCATTTACGGGGTCGAGGGGAAGGTTTGAGATCGGCGAGCCGCCGGTTAGTTGATCGAGGTTTACGGGAATCCAGCCGGTGCCGTCGGTAAGTGTACTACTCACCGCATTCACTATGGTCGAACTGACTGCCGTTCCATCGAGGGTGATATCGGTCAATACCGTTGAGGTCGAGACGCTGTAGAAAATCCTTGCGGCAGCCGGGTATGTGCCGCCGCCGCTGCCGGTCTTACAGGTTGTGTTCGCTCCGCCACTGCCCAGAGTCGGCGTCGAGGTCGTCGTAATGTAGATGCCGATGGCGGTCTTCATTGTTGAGAGATCGGAGATACGCTGTGAGTCGCGGGACTTCCTGAGGGTCTCCGCGGGGTTCAGGACGAAGATGATAATAACCGAGAGGATGGCGATGATGGTGATGACGATGAGAAGCTCGAGGAGCGTGAAACCTTCACGCCTGGTGGTTATGGACATAGAAAGCGAACGATTGATTATTTTACGACATTTTTATTAATTTCGAGGACGATTTCAGTATACCACCGAGCGCCCGCCGTCAAAAGGCGGCTGTGGATAACTTCGCTATCCCTGCATAAGAAACTTTTTGGCGCGCTCGACCACGTCGTTGATGCGCACGTTCGCTTTGACGATGTAGTCGGTGGCACCCAGCTCTTTGCCACGCTCGATGTCCTCGGGCTGGCCGAGGTTACTCAAGATGATGACGGGGACGCTCTTCCATTTGTCATTCTTCCGCACGGCAATGAGCACGTCCCAGCCGCTCACGTTCGGTAGCATAAGGTCGAGGAGCACTATGTTCGGCGGTTCCTTGACGAGAAAGGAGAGCGCCTCCGAACCGTCCGTGGCCGTCCAAACGTCTATCCCCTCGGCCCGAAAACGAACCTGGTAGATCTTGATGAGGAAGGCATCGTCCTCGATGATGAGAACGACTGACCTCCCGACATGTACATCTTTGGGCATTAGTGAATTAATACTACCACCTTTTATACAGCGCTAGCCAGCAACCTTTTCCACACCCCCGAAGTAGGTTTCATGGGGGCTGGCCGTCGGTGCCGACCCGCTGGCATTGTGGCCACCCGCAACGCGAACCCGACCAATAGGGAGAAGCACATGGAACGTGGTTCCCTTTCCCTCCGCTGACTCGAAACGCACCTCTCCTCCGTGGCCATGTACAATGTTCCGGACGAGGTAAAGACCGAGGCCGGTGCCGACGTTCTTCATGCTCACAGCGTTCTTCGCACGGAAAAATTGGAGAAAAATGGACTTCTGATCGTCCGCCGGAATACCGATACCGGTGTCGGTGAGCGTAAAATGCACCTGGTCTCCTTCGCGGATAATAGAGGCCGCGATACGGCCTCCGACCGGCGTATAGGTAATGGCGTTATCCACGAGGTTCTCGACCGCGAGTGCGAGACCGGCGACGCTGCCCGCAACCTTCGGCAGATCAGAAGGTACGTCCAGTTTCCACACGAGTTGCTTTTCCGCGAACGTCTTTTCGCGGCTCGCGGCGACCTTGGCAACGACGGCCGCAAGGTCGACCGGCTCGAGGATGGTGTTCGCGAAGCCCGGTCCGAATTCGGAGACGGCAATGAGATCCTGGACGATGGCATTGAGTTGCGCGAGCCCCGCCTGGAAGTCGCTGAGGAGTACCTGCTGCTTCTTTGTGGCGGCGTCCGCAATGAGCTCCATATTCCAGTTCATAATGGTCAGAGGTGTCCGCAGCTGGTGCGAAGTGTTTGAAATGAACTCATCCTTGATGCGCGAGAGCTCCTGCTCCTTGCGCAAACTCTCGGCGAGCGCCTCGGCGCGCACCTGGGCCGCCTTGAGCTCCTCGAGCCGCTTCAGGTCATCACCCATCCGGTTCATAACCTCGCCCAACACCTGCAGTTCATCCCCCGTCCGGACCTGTATCTTATAGTCAAAATCACCACCGCCAATCTTCTGTGCACCGCGGCTCAAGAGGCCGAGCGGGATGAGAATGCGCCGGCCGACGAGCCAGCCCAGAAATGCAACGACGAGGATGGTCCCCACGGAGAACAGAATGACCTGCTGCTGGATCGCTGCGATGACGGAAAAGGCGTCCTGTCGCGACCACTCGGCAACCATCCCCCACCCGAGCTTCTGGAGCGGTTCGCCGGCGGCGAGGACATCGGTGCCACTGATGCCGGTATGCTCGTCGGCAGCCGCGAGGCCGGTGTGAGGTGTTCCCCTGACGAGCTCACGTACCCACGCCGAGGTGCCGAGATTCGTGCCGATACGGCCGCGGTCGGCGCTCGCAAAGATGGTTCCTGCCCCGTCGACCAGGTAGACGTAGCCGTTGTTCCCAAGGCGCGCGCTCTCGACGGTCGTCGCGAGCGGCGCGAGATTCACGTCGCCCTCGAGGACCATGATGACCTGTCCGTTCCGATTCACGACCGGAGCTGCCATGGTCATGGTCGGTCCGTTCAAGGTGTACTCGACCGGACCAAAGTAACGCGTGCCGGATTTCGCCGCTTCGAACTGTGGGAGCTGTCGGATGTTCACCGGCCTTACCCGCGTGACATCCTGGAGACGGGAATTGCGGTAGACCTCTTCTCCGGTGAGGTCAACGAGCGAAGCGCGGGTGATGAATTTGTTCTCCTCAAGTAGCTTCGTGAGGAGGAACTCCCCGCCGGCTTTGTCGATGATGGATGGGTAATCGTATCCGATCTTTATCTCGAAGAGGCCGATGGCCTGCTCGATGAAATCGTTCACCTCGCCGACCTTCTGCCGAAGGAGCTGCTGCTCCATTGTCCCGACGTCCTGCCGGTGGGTCGCGGTGACCACTTGGAGGGCCAGCATCCCCATGAGGACGAGCGGACCGAGGCCGAGAATCGCCGAGACGACGGTGAGTCGAGTTCCGAGGCTCTGGTGCATGCGGAGGGCCATGGTCGTGAAGAGTTGACGTGGTCAGTAGGTCAGTCCAAGCTCGCGTTTATCCTCCAGCGAAAGATAGGTGTTCACGAGCGGAAGGAACCGTCCGGAACCCATAATGTCATCGGACGTCGGGTTGCCATCAGCATCGAAGCGGTCGTCGAGGCCGAACAGGTGGGCGAATTCATGGGCAAAGACCGTCTCGCCGTAGTCGCGGTACCCTTCCGTGGTAAGAAAAAAGCGCGAAACGAGGAACACCGGCCACTCGACGCCGTCCAACTCAATGAGGCTGTGCTGATAAAGCGGGTTTGGTGCCTGCTGTTCGCCCGCGGCGAGCCGCAGCGTCGCGATCGAGCCAACCCCTTCGTAGAGAATGGCGAGCGCCTCGTCCGTGCCGGGCACACTTCGGACGAAGGATGCATCGTAGTGGTCGCCACCGGGCGTGAATAGGCGGCGGCCGAGCTCGGCGCTCACTGCGGCGAGCGCGTTCGGATTGCCGCGGTTCGTGTCACCCCCATCGTAGACGTGGTGGTTCGCCTCGCCGATGATCGGCGTGGGGTACACGGTGTACGTTATGGCGACCGCTCCATGGAGTTCGAACTCGTAGAAACGCACGAGTTCGGCAAGCGCATGGTTGAAGGTGTCCCGCCAGCTGGCATCGGCCGATGCGGCGATATCCTTCGGCACAAAGTAGACTGCCGCAAGGTGTATAGCGGTCACGGGGTGCGACGGGTCGCGAGCGTAGTGTATCGATGGTGGTACTATAGCGTGCGGAGAAGGCACCGCGGCGGGCCTCCTCGCCGCATAAAGGAAAACAGCAACCGCGGCAACCACGATCGTAACGAGCGCGGTGATGAGAATGGCCCGCTTCTTGAGCATGGGAAGGCGGCGCACCCTACCTACCGAGCGCGCTGTTCAAGAGTACCCGCGTCTTGGGGCCGACGAAACCAACCTGCTCAAGATTGTTCGCTTTCTGAAAATCCTTGACGGCGCGCTCGGTCAAGGGCCCGAAGTAACCGGTCACGCCGGTGGTTTTCGGAAGAAAGCCGAGGTTAATCAAAAGCTGCTGTAACGTCCGAACGGAGGCGCTCGTAACGCCGCGCTGGAGAGTTCCAGTGAACGCGCCCGTCGTGGTCGCTACTGCGGCCGCCTTCTTGACGACGAGGAGTTTGACGGCGGCGGTCGGCTTCGATTCGTTGCCTGCGGCGTCGACCGACTTCAAGGCGTAGAAGTAAGTAGTGCCAATGGTCGCCTGCGTATCCTTGACGCTCCCGGCGGTCACAAGCTCATCAATGAGCGTGCCGATGTTCGCCGCCGTGGTCGAACGGTATACCTTCGCGTGGTGGAAGTCGGCGAGCGGATTCGTCCACGTGAGCGTTACCTCGCTCGGTCCAGTCACCGCAGCCGCAAGTTTCGTCGGCGGCTCCGGCGGGACGATGTCCGCCGGCGCAACGAGCGCGAATCGCGTCAGGTGCCTCACACGAACGATCACCACCTTACGGACCTTGTCGACGGTGAAGTCATTGGCCTTAACCCACGTACCGGCCTTCTCGTCGAAGTAGCTCGGCGAAAGCTTGTCTACGGTTGCACCGGAAGCGGTGAGGTCAGCATCGGTGTACGGCAGCGTTATCTCGACATCCTTCTGCAGCTGGCTCACCACATTACCCGCTTGGTCCTTGATGGAGATGTCGTAGACGGCACCGACCACGTGTGCCGATGCCTGTGAGGGCGCTTCACCGGTTGGCGTGACGTTCACCTGTACCGTGCCGCCGCCGCCCGTGGCACTCTCCGGCATCACGACCGACGCACCACCCTGCATCTGGGCGACGATAGGCTGACCCGCCTCCTGCGTCACCGTGACCGGCGGCGGTAACTGCTCACGGAAAGCCTTGGAGAGGATGGGATTGACGGTCGCCGATGGGCCGGTTGCCTCGATGGGCACCTCGGCGGCCTTATACGGATAGCCATTTACGTCCCTGCCGGCACCAATGTGCCAACGGTCGCCCTGGGCAATGGTGAGAAGGAAATTGCCCTTCTCGTCTGCCTGTCCTTTCACGAAACCGCCGCGTTCTGACCAACCCCACAGGAACGCATCCACTGGTGTGTCATCCTCAAGCTTTGCAACGCCGGTCACCGTCGTCGCGACGGACGTTGGTTTTGTAAAAACGACCTGCACCGTCCGCGAGTCGCGGGCATCAATATCGTTCAAGACGAGAACCTGCTCCGGTGGGTTTATAAAGCCGCGCTCGGGCGGAAGCGTTCCCCGTAGGTAGTACCGTCCCTGCGGCACAAAGAAGGTCGCGTTACCCACGGCGTCCGTGCGGACGAATTGCGGCGGCAGTGCACCGACCGTCGGCGCCGACGTATCGAACACCCCTCGCGTATCGAGAACGATGCCGGCATCGGCGACCGGTTTTCCTCCCTGATCGACGGTGAGTACCACAACCTTCGTAGCTGCCAGCACGACCGTAAAGTTCTGCGTTATCTTCTCGGCGGCAGCATCGTCCGCGAATGAAATCTGCCGTGAGGTCTCGACCCACCGCCAGCGCACGTTCGTGGCATCAACGGGCGCGATACTCATCTGCCATCTACCCCGCCCTGCGGAGAGAAAGTAATTGCCGTTTATGTCGGTCGTGACACTCGTCCACTGGCGGGTAAGCTCACTGTAGACACCGACCCGCGCGTCGGCCACCGGACTGCCGTTCGAGAACCGCACCGTTCCGGTGATGACCTTCGATATCGTAGCCATACTGTCGAAAGCGACGACAACCGATTTCGATTCGCCGTAGGCAACGCGCACTTCGGCGATCGCCGGTTTCAGGAAATCGCCTCGGTTAGCGGGTATAAAGACCTCAAGGTAGTAGGTCGCAGGTTGCAGGGTAACGGCGAATGTTCCATTATTCGCGCTCACACCGCCGAAATTGGTCGCAAAGTCTTTTGTAAAGAGGTGAAAACCGACGCCGGCGAGCGGTTTCCTATCCGGGTCCTGTATGGTGCCCAGGATGATCGCCGTTGGTGCCGTGGTGGCCGTGCTCGTGGCCGCTGAACTCGCCGATGCACCCGGACACGAGGTGTAGTAACCCGATGTGAGCGCGGCGAATGTGCACCGATAGTCGTTCGCCATGGAAACGCCGGCAACGCTCCGCAAACCTGATTTCGCGACGGCGACGTAACTCTTTCCCGCTGCAAGCGGCGTTGTGATGAGTAGATTCACGTGGTCGGTGAAGGTTTGGACCGAGGAGGGAATACGGGCTCCTTCGTCACCGTCCGCGGGATACAGGAAGAAGTTATCTCCCGAAAGTGAGGAAACGTCGACGGCGACGTTAAAGAGAAAACCGATCGTCGACGCGCCGCCGGAACCAACGCTCAAACCCCACCCGGCGACGGCGGGTGTAAGTTGGGTCAGGACCACAGATATCGCAACCGTATTCGACATACTGGAGCAGCCGGTAGCGTTGCAAGCGGCAACGTAGTACGAAATGTTTCCGCCCGCCGAGGTATCACTATCGGTGTAGGACGTACCGTTCAGGTTGCTCCCAATCCACGTCCAGGCACCCGCGGCGGCTGTCTGAGAGCTTCGGTAGAGGTTGTACGATGCGGCGCCGCCGACCGCGCTCCATGAAATGCTCACCGGAAACGTAGTCGCAGTGATCGGATAGAGGGTCGGCGGGGGGGGTACCGTGGTCGCCGCTGTGGTCGTTGTGGCGCCGCCGATCAGTACCGTCGCATCGTTCGAGATCGCCGAGTAGATTGGCGAGGAGGCGCCGTTCGTGGTGAACGCATTGAGGTGGTACGTGTACACTCCCGCCGAGAGCCCACTATCGGTGTAGGAGGTGCTGTTTGGGCCGACGTTGCCGATGTCGGTCCATACGGGCCCGCGGTAGAGTTTGAATCCGGATTCATTACTCGAATTGTCGGCCCACGTGAGTGTGACACTGTTGCCACTCACCGCGCCGAACAGGTTCGACGGTGCATTCGGTACCACGAGCGTGCTCGTGGCACTGGTACCGCCACCAACGGTCACGGCCGCGGAATTTACGCCGCTCGAACAGAGGCTCGTGCCGCACGCACTGACCTGGTAGGTGTAGGTGCCGACCGGTACGTTCGAATCGACATACGAAACGACGTTGCTCGTCACACTGCCGAGGGTGACCCAGCTGCCACCGGTCGGCTGCCGATAGACGGTGAACCAATTTTCGTTCGCGGAGTTGTCGGTCCAGGCGAGGTACACCATGCTCCCGCTCACCGTGGCTACAACATTTGAAGGGGCAGCCGGGGCCGTGCTGCTCGTCGCCGCTGGCGTGTTCAGGAAGAGGGCCGAACTCGTCGCCGACCGGTTCCCCGCGGCGTCGAAGGCGGCAACGGCAAAGTAGTACGGGCTCGACGGTTGGACGGTGGTGTCGGCATACGAGGCTCCGATGGTCTGGCCGATCTGGCTCCATGCCGCGTTCGTGCTGCGATAGACGTAGTAGCCGACAACACCGACATTGTCGGTCGATGACGCCCACCGCAAATCAACCTCGCGAGGGTAGAGGCCGTAGGAAACGAGCGACTGTGGTGTTGTCGGCGACGAGGTATCGTTGCTGCCGGCGGAAACGGTGACCGTTTGGGAATTGGAAACAGCCGAGCAGCCATAGCTGTTGCACGCTACGAGGTAGTACGTGTATGTCCCATTGGTGCGGCCCGAATCGGTGTAGGTGATGCTCAAGCCGGCGCCGGGCGTCGTCTCCGCCCCGTTCCGGAAAAGCCGGTAGCTCGTGATGCCGGAAATGCCCCCCCAACTCAAGCTCACCATCGTGCCGGAAACGGACGGTGCGTTGAGTTGCGGGGCGGCTGGTACCGTACCGCCCCCACCACTGCCGATGGTAATCGGCCCGTAGGTGTTCGAAGGGCCTGAACAGCCCGTGTTGACGGTACTCCCGTTGCAGGCGAGCACCTGGTAGAGGTACGAACCGGTACTCGGCGAGTCGAAAAACGACGTGACCCCGCTACCGACGTAACTCACGTAGTACCACCCCCCACCCGGGTTGCGGTAGACCTCGAACCTCGTTTCGTTCGTGGAATTGTCGGTCCACGTCAGGTAGACGGTCGTCGTGCTGCTACTCACGGTGGCCGTGAGGTTGGTGGGAGCGGTCGGAACCGTCGAACTGGAAGTGCCACTGCTTATGGTGATGACCTGATAATTCGAATCGGGCGAGCAGCCAACTGAATTACAGGCCCGCACTTTGAACTCATACGTACCGTAGCCGCTCCACAGCACCGCCACCTGCACAGTAAGGGTGGTTTGGGTTGAGCTCAAAATTTGGCTGGTATCCCGGGCATCGTACGTCGATGGCCACGCAGTCCCCTGTAGGTGCTGATACACGCGGAACGAGGTCACATTCGTTGTGGTCCCGCCCCATGTCAAATTGAACGTACTGTTGCTCCCGGCGCTATTCGCCGTGGCAATGCTCAAATTCACTGGGGTCGGCGGAACGCTGCTCGGGGAAACCATCGTAAACGTCTGACTTGCGGTAACGGTGGCACAGCTGGAGTCGAAGCAGGCTTTGAGAACGTGCGTCCCCGGCACCAGGTTAGAGGTGCTAAAACCCATCGTTTGCGTGCTGCCGGAACCGCTGTTGTACAACGTCATAGTGGCGTCGGGTTTCTGGAGCCACATGCTCACATTGGAAGCAGAACCCCCCGGCGAGCAGGTCCATGTGTAGTTCACGAAGTCACCAACGGTATACGTGGTCTTTCCATCATTGAGGGTCAGGGTCAAACCGGTACAGGATTGGTTTCCTCCACTGTACGTCACGGCATTCGACTCCGTTCCGACCGAGGAGCAGGTGGTGCCGTTACTATTACACCCATATACTTTGTACCGATAGGTAGTACCCTGGCTAACGCTCAGGTCGTCGTAGTACACATTGGTGATGTTGGTGTACCAGATCTGGTAGGCTCCCCCACCGACGCTCCGGTAGATGCTGTATTTCACGGCACCCGACGTCGGCCACGTGACGGAGACCTTACCGGTCGCCGAAGAAGCGGTCGCAGAAGCGGGCGGATTCGGCCCGCTGCCGCCACCTCCGCCGGCGGTGGTAGCTGAGGGTGAGTTTGACATACCAGAAACATTCCCAGCGCTATCGGCGGTCTTGATCGCAAAGTAATAGGTCGTTCCCGGGCTCAAACCGGAAATGGTCATCGCATGGGTCGATCCCGCCGCCAAGGGGGTCTGCGTGGTGGAAACTTGGGTGGCGTTCGGCCACGTTGCTTCAGTAATGGCAGCCGTGCTGAATTTGACGGTGTATGAGCTTGCAGTGCCGCTCATACCGTCGTTGCCGGGCGCCGTCCAGGTAATCATCACCGAGTTTGATGTCGGGCTACCCGCGGAAAGGTTGGTTATCGCTGCCGGTGGCGTCGTATCACCGCCGCTCACCGCGACAGCCACATAGTTGGACTCTACACAGCCATAGGTATTGCAGGCATTCACTTTGTAATCGTAACTTGCACCCACAGTAACGCTCGTATCGTTGAAAAAGGTGCCGGTGAGGTTCTGCGCCAAGGTGCCGCCGTTCGAAGCGTAGATCCATCCCGACGTGCTCCCCGGCGGGGTCCGATGGTAGACATTGTAGTACGTTACTCCCGTTGCGCTGCTCCACGAAACATACACCGGAGTTGCCGACGTGCTTGGTGCGCTTATGGTTGGAACGGATGGGGCGCCACCGCTACTCCCGGTCGTAACACTTATGGTGTTGCTTGAGGGTGATGTGTTCCCAGCCGCATCATAGGCAACCACGTAGTAGGTGTACGTCGAACCCGTTGTGATCGTCGTGTCGGTGTAGCTCAACGTGGTGACCGAAGCAAGGTAGGTACCGTTGCGGTAGATCTTGTAGCCGACAACGCCGACGTTGTCGGTCGAGACGGCCCACCACAGGCCTACCTGCGCCGTTGAGGTTGACGCACCGAGACCGGACGGCGTCGTCGGCTGCTGGGTGTCACCGCCCACGCCGCCTAAGGTGATAAAGGATTTTTCGTAGAACGCGGAGGTTCCCGACCCGTCGGCCGAGGTAACCTTGTAGTAGTAGAGCGTCGAGGCGGTAAGGCCGACCAGACCGACACAGTGTGTTGTAACCAAGCCACCACCATCACACCGGCCCGTGCTGTAGATCGGATATGACCCCGCCGTCGTTCCGAAACTCACTTGCGAATCGGCGGGGACGTCTGTCGTCCAGGTGATGTTGGCTGCCACGCCGGTGACGCCGGTTTCGGCAACATTGCTAATGACCGGCGCCGTGACCGGCGCCGCGAGCGCAACATGCGCCGCGGCAAAGAGAATAATCAATCCACTGCCGAAGAGAACCAGCCGGAGGAATTTTTTGGGCATCCCCGTAGTCATTCCATTATAACAGAAAAAACGGGGACGAATCGTCCCCTGTGGATAACCTTTCCCTCCACCTCCTCTCTGGCTTAAATCTTTTTGCAATCGGTGCGCCGTCAATAGCAATTGGCGCGAAAGGAGACCTGCCTGTTGGCAGGCAGGGGTCAGGCCCACTGCCGTTTTCTCGACCCCTTTCCCGTTCGAATCCTCCTTACGAATGCAAAACAGGCCACCCGTAAAGGATGGTCTGTTTTATCTTGGTGCAGTGTTCTTAAATCAGTCCGAACGCATTTCGCCGAGAAAGCCCCCGTGAATTCGGAGCGGCTTCGCCGCAAGATTTAACAATTTCCAATTTTTCTTTGGCGGCTATTGGAAACTAACTGTTCGGACAATCTTTTTTACTATAGGCTCAAAAACTGCGAATTGAGCAAGTATTGGTTCAGGACTATTACCTTCAGAAGAAAGTCCTAAAAGAACAATTTCATTTTTTCCAAAACTGACAATGCCATATTCAACAAACGAAGAACCGGCATCACCAGTCGCAAAAGCGTAGACGGGCACCCCAGATGCTGTAAATGCCGGATCGAGTTGCTTGTCTCCATTTATCCGATCTCTAACCACATTATTTTTATCAAAGTAATAATCTTCAGCAATTCGACTCCAATGAAACGTTTTTATCCCTTTCACTACCCTCACTTGAGATAAAAAATTACTTTTTGTGTCTTGAATCATTATCGCATCTTGCCATTCTACAACTGTTACTTGGCTAGGATATCGGAACGAGAAACCGTATTGGCTATTTGTATAGGTTTCCCAATTCGCAGTTTCGTCGCTTGGCTTTTGTGAAGGCGGGGTAACAGTATTGTTTGTCTGCGGCGAAGGCGTTTGTTGCGGTAGTTGGGTATTTATGGTTCGACCCTGTTCTACTGGCTTTGCCGTCTTACTGGTCCAATACAAATACCCTGCTGCGCCGGCAAGAACAACAATGATTAAAATCAAAACAATATTCGCAAATCCCTTTTGGTTCATATGTATATATTATAGCAAATGTATATATTATAGCAAAATTAATTTTCGACTTTATGATTAAAAAATTTTCTTTTCTCTTTCAAAATCGCCAATTCGTTTTTGCCCCGAAAATCCAATACAAACTGGCCGCCGAGCGGAGCGAGGCGGGCTTCCACAGCTTGCAATTTCCTCAATGGTGCGCGGGAGAGGATTCGAACCTCCAAGCCCTTACGGGCGCTACCACCTCAAGGTAGTGCGTCTGCCAGTTTCGCCACCCGCGCGATACTAGGATACTAAATTATCTAAGAACTTCCGTCCAGCGCCACTTTTAAAAAACTTCTCGCGCTTCCTTGCATCTGCATAGTTTGGAAACTTCTCCGTATAGCACAACTCAAACGGTCTGTGCTGACACGTACTCGTGGTCGCTCCACGGTTATGACGTTTCAATCGATCACGCACATCGGAAGTGATTCCGACATATCTAAAATCTCTTATTCCCCGAATCACATACACATAAACCATTCTAGGTGAGTGCGCCCGCCGAAGGCGGGTAAATCTGCCAGCTCGCCCGCCTTTGGCGGGTTTCGCCACCCGCGCGATACTAGGATACTAAATTATCTAAGAACTTCCGTCCAGCGCCACTTTTAAGATGTTTTTCAATGAGAATAGTTTTTGTAATCAGACTGCCTCCCGAATAGGAATAGCATCAACTTGTATGCGCCACCATTTCGCGCTATAGAATACATAGCATAAGAATATATAGCATAACAAGGAGGTGATAATCTATGTCGGCAGATTCGGAGCCGGATGCTGAGCCAGATCTGGGGTACTGCTCTTGTGGTCATCACTTTTCGGATCACGATGATTGCGGATGCAATCTATGTGACTGCCATACGTTCGATCCCCGGTGAAGTGAAGGATAAATACAAAAAATCGACGCCGTTTCGCAAATGCGAGACGGCGTTCGGCTTCTAAAAAAGCGGGCGTCCCGTCTTTGCCGTTGCGGCGGATGGAATTGTTACAGCGACACCCCGAGCTTCTGCCTGATGCGGGCGCCAGACATCTTCCGGACCGCGTAGAGCTTCGCGCGGTGTACTTTTTTGGGCGAACTCACAATGGTTACCTTCGTGAGCGCCGGCGAGTGAACAGGAAAAACCTTTTCAACGCCGACGCCGGCGACCATGGCGCGCACGGTGAACGTCGCGCCAGCCTCCGAACCGTGCTTCCGGGCGATGACGAGTCCTTCGAACACAGAGGTTCCCTCTCCGCCAGAGGCGGATCCCTGCCCGGCCGGCAGGCGGGCGCCACCGGCGGAATAGACACGCACCTTCGCGCCTGGTTTTATTTTTGTGATGACATCGTTGCTGAGCATATTACTGTGGCGCACCGGCTTTCCCGAAAACAATGTTCTTGACCATCTGCGCCAGCTCGTCGATCGAGGTGCGCACCTTCACATAGTAGTCGACGGCTCCCAGCGTCTTCGCCTTTTCGATATCGCTCTCTTGCCCCAGGTTTGAGGCAATGACGACGGGCACCTGGTTCAACTCCGGGTCGGCCGACATGGTCTGTAGGAGTTCAAAGCCGGACATCTTAGGCATAATGAGGTCGAGAAGAATAAGGTTCGGCTTCTGGTTCTTCAGTATGTTCAAGGCCTCGCTGCCATCGAACGCCTGGAGCACGGTGAGGCCGTCTTTCTCCAGTTTTCCTTTGAGGATGGTCGATAGAAACCGGTCGTCCTCTACAATAAGTATCGCGGGGTTTGCCATCCCTCACCCTTGGAGGATTGCGGAACGGGTGCAATCCTCTCGATATAGTTGAGACCTTTTCTCGATACACATGGTATTAATCCATTCCCCTGCCATCGGAAGTTGACACCCTCCAAAGGTGAGGGACCATGGAGTGCCCCCGAGCATAGCACAGGTGGTCCCGAACGGCAACTCCCCCTCGAGGGGGAGCGTTAGTCATCGGAGAGGATTTTTCAGTTGTCCTCATATTTCTCGAATCTTCGATTTGATTAAGAAATCCCTGCCTGCCGGCAGGGAGAATCCACGATTTTGTAAGGCCGGCATACCGGCCAACAAAATCGGGACAATCTGTAATCAAAGAATTTTTCAGTTGTTCCAATCTCGCGCGCTTACGCGCGCAGCTTCTAGGTTCTAGCTGTTAGCTTTTAGTATTTTACTAGAAGCTCGAAGCTATAAGCTAAAAGCTCGACTATAGTTTAATGGTTCCACGCACAGCTTCCGCTACGCGTGCCTTGTTACGACTTCGCCCACGTCACCGAGCTTGGGCTACTCCGACCGAGGTCGGAGTTCACCCATTCCCGGCTCCTTTGGCGTGACGGGCGGTGAGTACAGGACTCGAGAACGTATTCACCGCGGCGTGGCTGATCCGCGATTACTAGCGATTCCGGCTTCATGGGGGCAGGTTGCAGCCCCCAATCTGAACTGGGGCCGAGTTTGATGGGATTAGCTCCGCCTTACGGCTTGGCAACCCATTGTCCCGGCCATTGTAACACGAGTGTAGCCCAGGGTATCAGAGGGCCATGCGGATTTGACGTCATCCCCTCCTTCCTCCCAGCCCGGTGTTCGCGAAGCGAACACGGAATTACAAATATTGAATTATGAATCATGGCTTCAATTCGTACTTCATAATTCTTCATTCATGATTCCGCGCACTTCGTGCGCACTGGGCTGGGCAGTTTCTGGTGACACTTGTAACACCAGATAGGGGTTGCGTTCGTTAACCCATTTAAGGGAACGCCTCACGGCACGAACTGACGACAACCATGCAGCACCCGTGCCGACGTCCTTGAGAGAAGACATTCCTTTCGGAACGTCGTCGTCGGCATTTCAAACCCTGGTAAGGTTCCTCGCTTAGTGTCGAATTAAACCTCATGTTCCACCGCTTGTGCGAGTCCCCGTCTATTCCTTTGAGTTTTAAGCTTGCGCTCGTACTTCCCAGGCGGCCGACTTAACGCGTTAGCTCCGCCGCTCCGAGGGTCGATACTCGAAACAGCAAGTCGGCATCGTTTAGGGCGTGGACTACAAGGGTATCTAATCCTTTTTGCTCCCCACGCTTTCGCGTCTCAGGGTCAGGAAGGTCCCAGTGCACCGCCTTCGCCGCTGGTGTTCCGCACGATATCAACGGATTTCACCCCTACACCGTGCGTTCCGTGCACCTCTAACCTCCTCGAGTCGTGTCGTATCCGCGGCAGTTCCACCGTTAAGCAGTGGGCTTTAACCACAGACGCACACAACCCCCTACACGCGCTTTACGCCCAATAAATCCGGATAACGCTTGAGGCCTACGTATTACCGCTGGTGCTGGCACGTAGTTACCCGCCTCTTTCCGTAGGGTACAGTCACTTGCGTTCCTCCCCTACTACCGCAGTTTACGACCCGAAGGCCTTCATCCTGCACGCGGCGTCGCTCGATCAGGCTTTCGCCCATTGTCGAATATTCTCGACTGCTGCCTCCCGTAGGAGTACGAGCCGTGTCTCAGTCTCGTCGTTGGGGGTCAGGCTCTCACCTCCCCTACCGGTCATAGCCTTGGTAGGCCGTTACCCTACCAACTAGCTGATCGGACCTAGGTCGATCGTGGAGCGACTTGCGTCGTTCACTGCGAATGACTTTCGTCCCCGCAGTCATATCGGGAATTACCCCCGCTTTCGCGGGGCTATGCCCGGCTCCACGGTACGTTACCAAGGTGTTACTAACTCGTTCGCCACTATCCCGCCTTCCTCTCAAGTATTGCTACCTAATCGAATGGCGGAACCGTTCGACTTGCATGCCTTATCCACGCCGCCAGCGTTCATCCTGGACCAGGATCAAATCCTCAGTAAGAATCACGCAGAATTCACTGCGCGAATGTAGGCGCGATCTCTCGCGCTCACATCCGCACAGCTCACTCCTGTGAGTTCCTAGTGATTTGTTTTGGGACCTATTCTGTTCCGCCCACGCTTGCGCGTGACGGAACACGCAACGTTGCAGCCCCTAGGTTCCCCGGGGGCAACGTCGGATTGGAACAACTGAAAAATTCTCTGTGGTACCGCTCAGGTACCCGCTGCCGTTTTCCGTTGTAAAAAGGCATTCGTAGTCATGGTTCGATACACTCACCACGAGTGGTTCGATAGAACTCACCACACAGTCGCGGGGTATAGTATAGGCGCCGGCGGCTGTTTGTCAATGGCTGTGAAAAGTGGACTTTCCGCCAGGGGTATGTTCAAATCGATGGTAGACAGCCTATTATGGACGGCCTTGGGAGGGGCCAGAGGCTATGAGGAAAATCATTGATTATATCGCCGAGATATTCGACGCCATCCGGGAGTGCGCGCACGCGGCGGTCCAAGCGTCTCACGTCGCCAAGGACATCCCCGAGGACCACAACTGGTCACCAGCAAAGGCGAATGAGTAATGAGAAAGTCCTTCCACCGACTTTCCTTCCAACCTCCGTGCGTAGCACCGAAAAGCGGTGCCCGCAAAGTGAAGCCGTCCGGCAACCCCGAGACGGCTTCAGTATATTTGCTATTTTTTGCTCTCTGCTTATAATAGAACGACATGTCCCGCCCAAGCGGGATGCTCGTAATTTTGAATAAATCGAAGATTTATAAAATTACGGCAAAAAAGGACATTCACCTCCCGATTTCTTTATCCGCGGAGCGGATGTAAGGAATCCCTGCCTGCCGGCAGGCAGGGAGGACCCCGCCAGCGGCGGGCAACCACCAAAACCATGAAAAAAGAAATCCATCCAAAATACTACGATAAGGCCACGGTCACGTGCGCCTGCGGCAACACGTTCACGGTCGGCGCGACGAAGGAAAAGATAATCGTTGAGATCTGCTCGAAGTGTCACCCGTTCTACACCGGAGAGGAGAAGCTCATCGACACCGCCGGCCGCGTCGAGAAGTTCAAGACGCGCCGCGCGAAGGCGACCGTAACCAAGACAAAGAAGGTTCGCGTTCAAAAGAACGTCCGGTAATTGCACCAGAAAAGAACCCCTACCCACACGGCAGGGGTTCTTGTTTTCCCCTGCCGCCGTGCTAGGCTACCGGCAGCGGAACGAACCTGCACCTTAATTTCTGACCGAAGGGAGGTGAGGCAATTTGACACGCATAGTCCGCCGCAGATGCTTCTGGTGGAGCATTGTCGGCATTCTCGCGATGTCGCTTGGCATCGCGGGTCGGGTAGCTCCTCGATATGCCGTGGGCATGACGAGCAACCTATGGAGCGTCGAGTTGAGCATCGCATATTGGCATCTCATACTCGGACTCCCCACGGTGTTTGCAATCCTTATCGCCATTGTGTGGGGCAACACCGAGTTGGGTTTTTGGTTTTACCTCGCCGATGAGCTCAACCGCTTCGAACGCTGGCTCGTCGATCGTTTCCGGAACAACGATACTGCGGCGAACGGCGTCTGGAGCGCTCGGGTTCGAAAGGCACCGTACGTACTCTTGTTCTTCAATGGTGCGATCCCGGGTCAGGTACTGATCGGCGTCGCGGTGAGTAAAATCTTCAAACTCAATCCACGGTATGCTTACCTTGCCATGGCAATCGGCAATACAGTGAAAATGATATACGTCGGCCTTTGCCTCCACGGTATCGGCGGGCTCATCCGATGGCTCCTCAACTAATCAGCCCAGTGCAATGCGCACCGGGCTGATGACTTTCTGTCGACGAGACGAAGAAATATCTCGCCATTCGGTGAAAAGGCCTCGAGACGGCGAGGCACCTCTTATAAAGAATCGGGCGGACGCGGTGCGCTACGCAATTTTTTTGAGCGTCACGACGAACCGGCTCCCCTGCCCCGGGCCGAGCGACTCGGCCCACAGCCTCCCGCTGTGCGCCTCCACTATCTTATGTGCGATGTAGAGACCCAAACCGGTGCCGCGGATCTCCTTCTTCACCCGCTCATCGCGGACAAATTCCTCGAAGAGTTGTGGCAGGAGATCGAGCGCAATGCCAAGACCCGTGTCGGCCACAGTAACCATCACGTGGTCGCTTTCACCGGGATCCACCATGATGTGTACAACACCCGAGGGCGTGTACTTGATGGCATTATCCACAAGATTTTGGATAACCTGCTTCAGTTTCTGCCCATCGGCGCTCACGAAGGCTTCGGTCATCGGCGCCGTGAGCTCTAGCTTCACATTTTTACTGACGACGAGCGGGCGGAGTCCCTCCACCACTTCCCGCACGAGGCCGATGATTCCCGTCCGCGAGAACTGGTAGTCCATCTTTCCCTCCTCAACCTTCCGCATGTCGAGGAGCGTATTGATGAGGTTGATGAGCTCGTCGGCAGCAAGCTTTATCTTCCCAAGTGTCTCCTTCGGCTTCTCGGCGATGGGCCCGTAGAGCCCCTCGATGAGAATGGAGGCAAACCCCTTGATGGCGGCCAGGGGTGACTTGATCTGGTGTGAGGCCAAGGAGAGCAGCTGTGTTTTGAACCGCGAGAGGTCCACGAGCTCGCGGTTCGCCGTAGCGAGCTTCCCGGTGAGTTCCTGTAGCTCTTCGCGCTGCCTGACCTCGTTTAGAACGCTGCGGATAAGGAGAATGCCGAAACTAAGTACAAGGAGAAAAACCATAGATCGCACTATGAGAGCAAAAGTATCGTTTGAAAGAACAACCTCGAAAAACATCGCAACAGAAAGGACAAACGTCAAAATTTCAGTTGAAATAACTTTAACGCTCAAGAGGTGGTGGCGGATAATCGCGTAGAAAGTGAATGCAACGAATGGCAGGGTAAAAACAGCGCTCAGTGGAATAAAGCGGGTATACTGAAAAAATGAAGGTAAGATAAAATCGAGCACGAGTATGAACGAGAACATAGCCACGACACCAACCAGAAGATATTTCAATTGCAGCTTGCTATCCGGTGTCGCTTGACGGTAGCGCCGAATCAAAAAGTAAATGGCAAGAGGAACGGAAAAAACTGCCACGAGCACGAAGAGGAGCATGCCTGGTCCAACCACTGGCTGTGGCACCATTCCCGACGTCACCTTAATGCTCGAGAAAAGAAGAGGTGATACAGCGACTGCCATTGTAACCAATGTTAACACAATGAGTGTCACGAGTTTCCACCGGCGCACGTGTAACGTATCGCTCGGAAAAGTGTGCATGAGGAGAAGGAAAATAATAGAGTTCGGAACTGCAAAGAACATCACTAGCCTCACGAAGAGGAGTTCAGCCGATGGCTCGGCGATCTGATAGGAAAGATAATTGACGACGCTCCATATCGATAGCACAACGGTCTGGAGGAGAAAGAGAATGTTTGTTGCGCTGCGATAATTTTTAAAAAAAATGATGAATCCAAGTATCAAATTCGCCGCGACAGCGACGCCGACGGATAGAATATCAACATTTACGAATGCAGTGGCGTTCATGGTAAACCGAGCGATTGCCGGAACTTCTGTGTATTTGCACGTCGGCGACGACGTTCCCGAGGTGATTGATATCCCGGCACTAGTTTCTCGTCCAGCGAAACGAGTGCCCGATCCCTCTCGAGCGACTGCTTATTCAGTATCTTCCGCACGCAGTATGCCACCGCCGAGCCATTGAGGAGCGCAGCGCCGCCCAACTGTGGCCATGAAACGATTTTTTTTCCCACCTCGAGGAGCGACTGTTGCATTCGCTCGGTAACGTTTTCAGGACCGATGTGTTTCGTTATTGCCCGCCCGATCTCCAACTTACTCAGATCCTTCAGTTTTTCATACGACACTTTCCCAAGCCGCCCATGAAAGAATGGTAGGCTGTGGTGTATATCATACCGCTCAATGTCGATAACTGCATTATCCCCATTATCGGCTGCCATTACGACCGCGACGCGGTGCCGACGCGCCTCTTCGCGAATGAGGTACTTGACCGCGATATTGTCGAGCTCGTCAATGACAATATCGAGCTTCGGCGGTCCGGCGAAGAATTTCCGGATGTTCTTCGGCGTGAGCCCCTCGGTGAAGAGTTCGACCTTCGAGTAGGGATTCATCGCGTAGATCTGTCGTGCGGTCATTTCAACCTTCCGGAGACCGAGGTTGTGAACACCCGTCCGGATACGGTTCAGGTTGGTGAGCGCGAGTCGGTCGAAATCCGCGAGGCGGAGCCGTTGCGCGCCCCCTTGGAGCACGATGGCGAGGGCAACGCTGTTCCCGATACTCAAGCCGCCGATGCCGACAGTAGCGTTGTAGAATACCGCTTGCTCTGCCGCGGTGACGAGGTTCCGGTTCCGTGCCGTCCGCACGAGCTGAAAATCCCGGTCCTCGAGCAGGTGGACGACGGTCGAGAACCACGGGTAGTAAATCCAGCGCCCCCGCTCGGCGAGCGGTACACGACGTTCGAGCGCCGCTAAATAGTCATCGAATTGACGCTCGAAGTCAGGCGTGGCGGCAAGCGATGGGTTCTTCACGGCGAAGTACTCCCGTTGCTGTTCACGGTAGTCGTCAACAATGTGCTGCACCTCGTTTCTCGTGAGGAGTTGCACAAGACGCCGCCGGTCTGCCGGTCGACGAAGATTTAAAATCTCTGGTGTTGAACCCACCATCACCCGCGCCCGGCGCTCAAGAAGTTGTACAAGATGTTCTCGTGATGCGGTCATAGATTCGCTTTTTTCACCCACCGTTGCTTTATTCCCGGCTTGAAGTGAAGTGGGTGTTCGTACTCCCAAAGGACCACCCGCGGTGTCACCTTCTGTGGCATGGCTTTATAGTTATTATGGTACTCCGTACTCCTCGCGATGAGGCGGTTGAGTATCGCTGCCCTGCACAGTTCAACAAAGCGCGCAGGCGGTGTAACGCCGCCTCTGAGCTCGACGTGTACCTCGAGGTACTGGTCGTGGTTACGGTCTGTCTGCGTCACCATGGTGAACTTTCCCGTCACGAACCGGCGGAGGTGTACGGCTTGCAATGCTTCCCGCACCGGTTCGGGATACACGATTGCTCCATAGAATTTTGTGGAAAGGTCGTCGCGTTCATAGACGAATACGAACGGCCATTTTTCGAATTCACCGCCGCCAGTGCGCTGCAGCTCTCGCCGCACGGTGATGTGCTCTTCGGCGAGCGCCGTTTGCACGTCGGCGAACCCCCGGACACCGCCCCGATCGCCGAGATCGTACCGAATGAGCGGTAGCACACTATCGCCAGTAATAAGCAATCGCCCGTCAATCTCCTCGAAGTGGATGAAGTCGGGATTAAACTGGGCAAGGGTAGGCAACCGGCTCGTATTGCCAAAGATGTTTCGGTAGAGTTCGGCGCGGTCGAGCGCCCGCCGGCGGACAAGGATACTCAAGGGTGTTTCCTCTGCCATCGTCCCTAAGTCGGCGGTGCCGTAGATGTTCATCGTATCCCGGCAGGCCGACCGTATGCCAGCGAGCGACACCACGTAGTCCCTGAAATCCTCGGAAAAGGACTCGGCGGCAAAGATGATACGCAAGTGCAGCTTCTTCCACACAATCCCTTCCGCGGTTCCCTGATCAATAATGTCCTTCACGAGTGGCGGGTAGCCGCAGAGTATCGTCTGCTTGAACTTCACGCTCAAGTTTTTAATCGCATCTAGCGCCTCCCGCTTGTTGACACCGGGGCTCACGATCGCGAGGCGGTAGCCGCGGTTGGCCAGAATCTGGAACGCGCGATGTGTGATAAGTCCACCGACCCAGACGCCCATACCGAAGCAGATAACTACGAGCCTCGGCTCTGATTTCAAAGCGGTACGCCGCAGGAATAGCTCGTGGTAACACGCGGATTGTTCCTCGAGAACCTTGTTACGCGGAAAGTAGAACGGCTCGCCGGTCGAGCCAGAGGTTGCCGAGAACACCGCTGATCGTGCGAGTGAACCGTCCCACACGAGTTTTTCGAGCGGATATGTGCGGAGGTAGTTCGCCTTGGAGACCGGCGGCACCAACTGAAAATCGGCGATTGTCCGCACGCGCTCGGGGTTCACTCGGCTCTTCTTCAGAAAATCCTTATAGGCTGGCACCCGTTCAGCTGCTCGATGGAAAAGACGGAGGGCCGTGCGGGTGCCCCGTTCCCTCTGCGCGTCATCCCTCCTGCCGGTACGCCGCAACGCCATGGTAAAATTATACCCCTTTTTCCGAAAAAACGGCCTCCGCGAGACGGTCGGCAACCTCGTTCGCCGGCTCGTTGCGGTGTGCCGCGATGTCGAGCACCTGCCGCGCCGTCCCGCGGATCGCGTTAACCTTCTCGAGCACCCACTCCCGGCGGTATCCCGCCGGATCCATCTCGGCGACGATATTGATGAGACCACCGGCATTGGCCACGTAGTCGGGAACGTACAGAATGCCGCGCGCGTGGAGCCGCCGACCATCTTCCGCCGAAACAAGTTGGTTATTGGCAGCGCCGCAGATGGCGCGGCAACGCAGTTCGGAAATACGCTGCTCGCCAAACTCGCCGCCCATTGCGCAGGGACAGTAGACATCGACCGTCTGTCGGTGTATCTCCCCGGGCCCCACAACGCGGACCTGTGGAAATTGTCCAACCACGCGCCGCACCGCTTCAGGATCGATATCGGCAACGTACACCGTACCGCCGGCTCCAACAATGAGACGACAGAGCCTACCCCCCACCTTGCCGAGTCCTCGAATGGCGAAGCTCCTGCTCGCCATCCGGCTATCCCCAAACACCACTTCAAGTGCGGCCTTGATCGCCTCGAAAACGCCGCGTGCTGCCCACGGCCCAAGCTCACCGCCGCGATCAGGCCGACCATTTATGAATGGCGATTCTTCTTGCATCGCCCGGAGATCTTCCTCGGTGATCCCCACATCCTCACCCGTCGTGAAACGGCCACCGAGCTCATTCACCTTCCGAGCGTACGCGCGCATCATCGCCACCGTCTTCGGCCATTGCGGGTCCGCCATGAGCACACCCTTGCCGCCGCCGTATGGTACTCCCGCCAGTGCACACTTGTAGGTCATCGTGCGGGACAGCCCGAGCGCATCTCGCGCCGCTTCTTCCTCGGACGCATACGAGAAATAGCGGGTCCCGCCGGTCGCCGGACCGAGGGTGGTGCGGTGGATAGCAATAAAACCCCGGAGGCCGAGTGATGCATCGGTGATCGGCATCACCTGCTCGTGGTCGTCAAACTCGGGAAATGTTGTGAAATCCATGGCAGTGAAAGGCCGTTGTCAGAACCCTGCTCCAACCCCCGCCGGAATCAGACAGAAATAATCTCTTCGAGCCGCCGTCGCGGTGCGGCCGGTGGAATCGCGTCGGCGTACCCGAGACGCGAGAACGCCTGCGGTCGGAAGGTGGTATTCAAAACGCGCTGCATATCGCGGTAGAAATCCCCGATCTGGATGCCGGCGGCGAACGGTGCCATCTTGAGCCCTTGATCGGTCGCCATGAGCCAGGCGCGCTCGAGCACCCGCCCTGCCATCACCCACGCGGCAGGGTTATCATCCTTTGTGCTAATGACGATGAACGCGGGTGTCGCCCGGAGCGGTTCCTCAATCATCTTCCGCTGCTGCTTCGCCACGTTCAGGTAGCGGATGGCCAAGGGCGCTATGAACGAAACGGGCCACGGTATGCCGATATTGTAGCCGGGCATGCCGTCGCGATACTTCCGCAAGCTCGGCTTGATCCAGTGAGAGAGCTCGCGCGTGAACCCGCGGTCGCGGAATGCTGCTTCGGTGGCGTCGCCGACGACGGTCGTGAGCGCCTCGCGCCCGGCGGCGTCCTGCACTATGTGCAATTTCAGTGTCGGCGTCTCGAGCGCTCGAAGTGCAGCAAAAAATGACGCGGGAACGGCCTGGTCGTGGTAGGGATGGCGGTTCGCGTGGCGCGACGCAACCGCATGCGCGAGGTGACGAACGTTCGCGCGCGGCGCAGGATCAACGTGCTTAAAGGCGAGCCGCGCGGCGAAGAACGGCGAATGCCGGTCAGGAAAAAGCGTAACCGTGACGGGAAGCCGGTAGTAATCGGCGGCGACGAGCAGGTTCTCGAGCGCACAGCCGAGACTGATGAAGAACTGCCGCTGGTTCGTATCGGAGGCTGGGAGCGTGCGCCCTTCGTCGCCCCATACCTCGATCCGTCGTTCACGGATGTGAAAACGCCACGGCTGGGTATTGTGGCTTGAGGGCGCCCGGCGGGCAAAGTCAACGAGGCATGCTAGCCGCTCACGCTCCGACCGTTGGCGATGGATAGCCCCGAGATCCACGATCGTCATCACACCGCCACAGCGTCCGACGTGAGGAGGCGCTGTATCTTTTCGGTCAAGAGCCGCAAGTCGTCCGACTTCTCAAAAAATTCGCCCGGCCCGAACTCGAGGGCATGGTTCGCGTTCCCTTCGATACGCGCGCGCCACCCATCGTGCATCGAACTCCACAGGATGATCTTAATGTGCTGCGTCTTCTCGTTCCGGCGGAGCGCAGCAGCGATGTCGAGACCGACCGGTTCCGCCGTCAGGTAGATGTCGAGGAGCACCACATCGGGCAAGAGCTCCTCGCACCGCGTGATTACCACCTCGGTGTTGTCGGTCTCGAGGATAGCCGTCTCGAACCCCGCCGACCGCAGGTGCATCGAGATGATCTCCAAAAAGTTCTCGTCGTCGTCGACCGCCAGGATGAGTGGTTTCTCTTTCATGCAAACTGGCGCCACTCGGTGGCGAGCTGTTACTTCTTGAAAAACGATTTAACTTTCAGGACGATCGCTTCGAGGTCGTCCGTCTTCCGAATGTAATCGACGGCGCCGAGCTCGGCCGAGAACTTAGTGTCCACCTCCTGCGCCTGCGGGCGCGGCTCGCCGTAACTCGTGAGGAACACCACCTTTGCATTTTTGGTCGTCGCATCCTCCTTGAGTTTCATGAGCGCCTCGACGCCGTTCATACCCGGCATGTGGAGATCCATCAAAACCAGGTCGGGCTTGAGTTCCTTCGCTTTTGCAACACCCTCGCTGCCGTCCGCGGCAGTTGCAACCTTAAAACCGGCCGCTGTAAGCTTCGTCGAAAAGATTTCACGAAAGGCGGCCTCGTCGTCCACAAGGAGTAGAAGTATCACTGGTTGGCGCTCCATATTGGTACCTGTAGTATACCCTAACCGTGAGGAGCACCTGTGCATAACTTGTCTCGTTCGCAACAGTGCGGCACCGACACGTTCGCCTACAATTAAAATGCGCCGGCTATCGCCTCTACCCCGTTAGAAATGCGTTCCGCGGAGTAGCGATACTAAGTCAGTAGGGGTTGCTAACTGCGCCTGCCACCGGCTATCTAGATAAATCTATTTCTAACGGGGTATAATGCCGATACCACAATGCCGACACATAAGATAAGTCTTGAAATCCGGGCGGGCCGTCCCGACAATAGTCGGGGTGAGCCTCGCCCTCTTCAACCATGAACAAGATAATTCTAGAGATTAGAGCGGGGGCGGGTGGTGACGAGGCGGCCATTTTCGCCGGCGACCTCGCTCGCATGTACCAGCGCTACGCCGGCCGCCGCGGCTGGACCTTCAGCGTCCTCGATTACAACCAAACCTCGCTCGAGGGGTACAAGTCGTTCGTTGCCGAAGTTAGCGGAGAGGGCGTCTACGAGGCACTGAAACAGGAATCGGGCGTCCACCGCGTCCAGCGGATACCGAAGACCGAGAAGGCGGGCCGCGTCCACACCTCGACCGCCTCGGTCGCCGTCCTGCCGCAGGTGGAGCCGAAGGAGGTGCACCTCGCCGACAGCGACCTTGAGGTCACTTTCTCCCGCGCGGGCGGCCCCGGTGGCCAGAATGTGAACAAGGTGGAAACCGCCGTCCGCCTGCTCCACAAACCCACCGGCATCGTCGTTTCCTCGCGCGAGGAACGCTCACAACACGCGAACCGCGAGAAGGCACTCGCCATCCTGCGCGCGAAGCTCTACGAAATGCAGACCTCCGCTGCGTCGGCCGAGCTCGGCGCCTCGCGCCGCGAACAGATCGGCTCCGCCGACCGCTCGGAAAAGATACGTACCTACAACTTCCCCGACGACCGCATCACGGACCACCGCATCGGGAAAAAATTCCACAACATCGAAAAAATCCTCGACGGAGACCTCGACCCGATTGTTCGCGCTTTTCAAAAGCGTGAACCCTGAGCTACGTCGAAGGGTGAAGGCGTTCCAAAAGACGCAGCAATCCTAAAATCACGAGGAATTAGTGACGATTCCACGGGAGGGTTGCCTTGTTCCATTCTAGAATTTCTATCGCCTGCCCGATCGCGCGCGAGAGCATCTCGCAATGTTCTTGAAATCCTCTGGCATTTCGGACACGGATGAATGGCACCCCCGCAATCCGTGAACCTATTTCGTCGTTTGCGGAATCCCCTATAAAAACCACCCTTGAGCCGTAAAGACGATTAACGAGTTCCACGAAAGATTTCCCCGTCTTCTTCGGCGCCGCGATGTCGTCGGCAGTAATGATTAAACGCGCGTCGAAAAAGTAGAGCATATTGAGCGATGCCATGACAGGAATTACCTCGCGATCAGGGCTCCCGGTCACAATGCCGAGCCGATAGCGAGAAGCAAGCTTTCTCATTAGAGACGACGAAATGTAAGCCGCTTGCGGTAGCGGAACGATGCGCTCACGACCGCACAGAAATGATCTCGTAGCTGCTTTCTGATCGATGAGGGTGCCATCAAAATCAAATATAATAACCTTATTTTTTGTCATCATGAGAGTGATTGGGAGTTCGCAGGGCGAACCCCCAATCGTTGTAGCGAATTATTCGAACCGCAATGGCCCATGAAGAAAACAGTCATTGATGGACCGCGTATGTTGTGGGGCGAGAAGAATGTAGCCCGTAACCGGTATGCTGCCACAGGCGAGGATAACAACTTGCGACATCTTGCCGTCGATGATGCGCGTTTCGACGACCTCTTGTGCAACCAAGACACCGCTCCTGTAACAATCACGGAGAAAGCGCTCGTTATGCCGATCCACGGAGTAGAGTACGCTTGCCCCAGCGCGCCGCGCCTCGAGTGAGCCCTTCTCTGTGAACTTGAGAATCATCTTTCCACAATGTTCACCGATGACATCGTCCCATTCCCACGCCGGGTAGAAACATATCCCGGGCACCTTTACGTGGCAGCCGTCCCACTCCCATGAAAACTGTGCCAGCTTGAGCTTATCTTCTATCTCATATCCATGCGCAGGAACGATCATGGTGCGTTCGTCCCGAAACCGTCTACCCCACCCGTAGTAGTAAACCTCGTAGCGACCGAGTGCTGCCTCGCCAATCTCACGGACGCTTCGATAACGGTACTGAAGCTCGTGCAGGACGAGAAGAAACTCTCGACGATACTTTGAACTCGTCACCGGGAGATGCCAGAGCGATGGGAAGTAAACGTCGGCAAGTTCGACCCGGATGCCTGCGGCGCGGTTAAGATTGAGCGCCGTTCCCCATCCATCAACAAAGCGCGCGTTGATTTCCAGGATATATAACTGGTCGTGCAACGGATCGAGAAACGCATCGAGGCGAAGATACACACCCTTGGTTCCATATCCGCAAAAACCCAGGAATGCTCCGAGAAACCGCTGGAGCTCATCGCGCACATCTCGGGAAATCACAACGCCCGTAGATCCTGCATAGTATGGTTTCCCGCCGTAGAGCGAGTGAGGTATCATATTTCGCTGGAGAGAGAATTTCTGAATTTCAATCATAGTCATGCATGCTCCTTTTAGTGAACGATTCGAAGCGGACCAGCGGAGTGGCAAGGAACACCTGCCACTCCGGCTAGCGCTGTGCGGCCCCATGCCGCCGAACGAACGATGCCAACTCCTCATCATCGTCCGCCTCCTTTCTGACAAAGAACTACCCTCCCGCGGAAACAAAAATCCCTTCGCGGAAGGGATTGGGTGTCGTTACTTTTGAGCGAACTTTTCGACAAGTTCAAGGCAAGCCACAACCAATCCCTTCTTTGAAGAGATCGGTGTGATGAGCGCCACAAAACCGGCCCGCCAAACCAGCAGTGGCTTTCGTGATTGATTTGCCTACAATAACCGTAGTATTAGTATTCATGTTACTTATTTCTCCGCGCTTTATCATACTAAAGCGCTTTACTATACTAAAGCGGTGGGTAAAAGAAGTCAAGAGCGACAAAACGGGGCTGTGGATAATTCCTCCCCCGCCTACCACTCTATAGTATGTCATTCCCGCGTCATTCGGCCTCGACCTCATGACCAAAAGGAAAGCAGAAATCTATGCTACAAATGACAAGCACTATGTCGTTATGACATACCGGTCGATAACTCTCGATATCTCTATCTCATCTCTCTAATCCCCCATCATCCCAACCCCGCTATAGTCCGCCACTTTAGTGCACTAAAGTGGCGGATGTAGGAAAAATTGGAGTACAAAATGGCGAAGAAAAACTGCGTAAGGTCTTTATATGTCCGGCGATCGCAACCCTTACCGCCCGGTTCGCTTGAGCATCGCGCGGTACCCGCCGCGGCCGCCCTTGAGCCACTTCTGGATACGGGCGATGGTGGTCGAGCTCATCCACGTCTGGCGTCCTATCTCGCTGTAGGGAACGTCACGCGCGAGGAGCCGCGCCACCTTCCACCGCTGGCCGAACTCGATGAGCTCCTTCTCCGTCAGGAGGTCCCGAAAGAAGTTCCGCGCCTCATCGAGGGTCTCGAGCTTTAGAACGGCCCGAAAGAGCTCGTCCGTGTCCGGCGTGAGCCATTTCTCTTTTCCCGCTCCCCTGCCTCTTCCCGTTTTCGCACTGCGTGCGTTCGTATGTCCAGCGCTCGTATTCATAGTTGCTTTAGTATACTAAAGCGGCGCGATGTGTTCTGTCAAACTACTTATAGAATAAGAAATTGTGAAGCGGAAGGGAAAGGCACCCATTGTTTGATAGTACCAGGCTTGATAATTATCGCCTTCGATGAGAATATGCGTTGGCCCCTTCCCACCCGCATCGACGCTTCGGCTTTTGACTTCTTTAAGTATCGGTAAGGCATTTTCCGCGTCTTGCTCAAATTTCTCCTTCGTCCGCTCCTCGTCCCAAATAAGCCCGTATTTCTTGCGGGCCTCTAATTTCTGGAGCTTCTCGATAAGCTCCTCGCGGCTGAACTTCGAATAGTCCTTTTCTTCCGGCATAGGAAAAAACCCCTCAATTACCCTAATCATCCCGCAAAATGCGCGGGTTGTCGAGGTTCTC
>Ga0315273_10000083_pt1 | contig 79048 bp, 80 predicted proteins | sample YL17G02_0_MG_FD_205753 | JGI IMG/M metagenome (GOLD analysis project Ga0315273, IMG submission 205753) | Sediment microbial communities from Yellowstone Lake, YNP, Wyoming, USA - YL17G02_0 | ecosystem: Environmental > Aquatic > Freshwater > Lake > Sediment | place: USA: Wyoming | collected... | reverse complement strand
GAACTCGAGATCGATATCGAGAAGATAAGACGGCGACACGATGAGTATGTATTCACAAACTACCCTTGCGGGGGAGCGTTCGCCGTGCCGCGGGAACTGAACCACATGCCGAGCCAATCCATTCACCAAGATTGGGACCGGCTTTGTTGTTGTTCCGCTGCCAGTCGTTCGTTGGATGATCGGCTTTCAGTGCAGCACATCGATGACCTCGAGCGGTAAGTTACGAGCATTGGCGAGCGTGTCGAAACCTACGTCAACAAACATCTGGCGCACGCCGCTACTCCGCAGAGTCGCGAATCGTCTGAGGAGCCTAAGGCTATCACGTTGCCAGGATTGATCGATCTCGCCATAGAGGCAGGCCGTTTGGTAAACAGCCTTTCTGCGATACTCGCGAGCGCTGTCTTCGATTTCCTTGCGGTGGCGCAATACGACAAGTGGCAATACTGGCAAAGGGGTTGGGGTATTCCAGCAGAGAAATTGGAAAGCACTTGGAGAACCTGGCATAGCCGCGTTTGGAGACTTGAACCGCTCATTCCCGCCCAGTTTCCGTAGTTTCATTTCGTCAGGCCATTCCGCCATCAAACCCGGGTGCCGATAATGTAGCCAGAATGCGAAAACGACACGCGAAGAGAATTAGGATCAAGTGGCTGTACTTGGCGATTGTCGGGGCTCCCTTTGGCGGGTCGCTACTTGCGACCTACCTCTTGAGTTCGCCGGGTGTTGGTGCGGCTTTGTCTCTCTTCTCGTTTTTCGTCATGGTTCTGTACCTCTCGTTGTACCTCCACCGAGAACACGACCCATTTCCTTTTCTCGCAGGCCTCTTCAACTATGCAGCGCTCAACTTCAACATCGTTGCTCAGTTTGCGGTGATATACAGGAAGGTGGGTCTGCTTGATGGTGCCGGGAGTGTCGTGAGAGAACCCGGGGCTGCCGGATACTTCAGCATTCTGACGTGGGCCGGGGTTAACTACGGTGATCTTCGTCCTACCGCTGCAGCCAGAGCGTGGGTGGTGGCCGAGACTCTTGTGGGGTACATAGCTCTGGGGCTACTTGTCGTTCTGGTCATTCTTGCCTTCGAAAGAGGTGTGAAGAGAATACCGCCCAAGGAATATCGTAAGACACAGAGGGCCGATCCGACAACTCCGCGGATCAGCGACATCCTTTAGCTGCGGGTATGTTCCCAGGCAGCGAAGACAAAGCCGATCTGCCCATGCCACTGAGGCCCTCCCGTCTGGTTTCGGCTTCCCTTAGTTCGTTGGCTCAGGGTCGTCGCGTCTGGTTTACCGGATATCTATTCGACAGTCGTGATCATTGGTGGCATTCCAGACAGCTTCTCGAGTGTCACCCCGGGTGTCACCCCGACAGATCATAACCTGGGCAACGAGGGCACTATCTCAGGTACATCCATCCACAAGCCAGTTGATCTATTTCTCTGTCCACAGTATACTTATCGACAACGGACTACGTCGGGCTACAGAGGAGAACGAGTGCCCGCTACCTTCACACGGTAGATAACTCATTACATGCCTTTCCTTTTGGTCGTGGGGATCTTTTCAGGGAAGAAGAAGGCGCGTAGCCTTCGCTCCGTCTCACGGCCAAGGGCCGCTCCGCCGTGCTTGCGCACCGAAGCCGGGTCGATCCTCTTGCCGCGCTTGGTGCGGGACGTGTCGCAGGCCATCGACAGCTCCGGGTGAGGCGAGCGGAGGAGATCACCTCCGAGGTGTAACCAGAATTGTCACCGCTGCCCTTGATCCGTAGCGCTTCGATGCGATACAGGGAGAAATAGTCCGCTACGCGCAGCTTGTGTTATTCGCTTGCCCGGTATACAATAAGATTCAGAAAGCTACGGGCGGCCACAAGTCGCCATGCGACGCCGGGTGCACGGCCCGGTTTCCTAAACCGCAGGTCGGACGTTCGAGTCGTCTCTGGGGCACTAAAACGACAAAGGTCGCCGGGACTCAAGGGGGGGGAGCCTCACTTGAAGGTGAGGGAGTAGTCCAGCGGCTTATCCAGCAGCAGCACCCGCAGCAGGGGGATGCGGAACACGACCCCGCCGGGGACCGGTGTGCCGCCCGTCTGGGCCACGACCCGGCCTTTGACGATGACCGTGGTCTCGATGAAGGAAGCCTTCAGCGCGGCGGCTCCGCCCTCCCCGAGGGCCAGGTCGATCAGCTCCAGGTATTCCGCCTCGGTGGCGTCATCGTTCTCCTGCGGCCCGAGACCCTCGAACAGCGGATTCTTCAGGAAAGGCGCCAGCTCCAGAAGCTGGGAGAAGTTCTTGCGGTCCAGGTGCGCCCGCAGGGTCGCGCCCTCAACCCCCTTCTTCAGGGTCAGGACGGTCTGGGGCTTGTCCGCCGCGGCGAACAGCTTCTCGATGGAGCGGAAGGCCAGCTCCATGTCCAGCCGCTCGGGGCCGGGGCTGTCGATGCGGGTGAGCGTTACCTCCTCCCGCGAAGTGAAACCCTTGCGGATGTCCTCGACGTCGAAGATGCGCCCCTTGTCCTTGGGGGCCGTGCCGCTCACCTCGGCCAGGTCCAGAAGGTAGTTCAGCAGGATCTTTTCCAGCCGGATGCGCACCACGGCCGTGCCGGAACCGTCGGGTTCCAGCGCGACCCGCTGACTCACGGAGCAGGAGGCCAGCAGCGCCGACAGGGCGAGCAGCAGGAGTGGGGAGGCAGCACGCGAGGCAAGGGTGGAGCGCATGGGCGTAAAGTAAGCCATCGGGGCAGGTGAGTCAAGACTCACCCGCCTTGTGCCCTGCCGCTGATTCGCCTATACTCCCTGCCATGTGCCAGGTCACCGTCAATCCCGGCGAGCTCGTGTTCCACGTCCAGCGGGGCACGCCGCTGCGCGAGCTGCTCCTGCGTGAAGGCCTCCTGCTGGATTTCCCCTGCGGCGGGCGGGGGCTGTGCGGCCAGTGCACGCTCATCATCCAGCCTCCCACTAAAAGTGGCCGAGGGGGACGCAAGAAGTTGCAGGAGGAGGCGATCGAGCGCGGGCTGCGCCTGGCCTGCCAGGCCGAGATCGAGGGGGACTGCACCGTCACGATCCCCGAGGAGAAAGGGATCGAGGTGGCCTGGAAGGATCCTGCCGCGGTGGAGAGCTCCCTGCTGGTGTACGGCGAGAAGGTCATCCGGCGCCGTCACCTGCAGCTTGACCCACCGAGCCTGGAGGACCAGCGCGCCGACTGGGAGCGCCTGGCCGACGGGTTGAGGGATCCCGCCGGGGAGGCCCCGGCGGCGGCCCCGGCGCAGCTGCCCCCGGTCCGCCCCGAGACCGTGGAAGGCTTCGCCCGGACCTTGCGCGAAGGCAAGTGGCAGGTGGACGCGGTGTTCGAGGGAAACGCCCTGCTGTGCCTGCGCGCCTCGGCAGAGGAGCCGGTGTTCGGCTTCGCCGTGGACCTGGGCACTACCACGGTGGACATGTCCCTGCACAACCTGGAGACCGGGCGCCTGCTGGCCCGCAAGGCCCTGCTCAACAGGCAGACCGCCTTCGGGGCGGACGTGATCTCGCGTACGCACAACTTCCAGGACAAGCGGGAGGAGGTGCGCGCCGCGGCCCTGGAAACCATCGAGGAGTGCGCGCGCCTGCTGCTGGCGGAAACCGGCGTTCGACCCGAGCAGGTGGTGCGCACCACGGTAGTGGGTAACCCGATCATGATCCACATCCTGCACGGGTTGAACCCCCTCCAGCTGGCCATGGCTCCCTACATCCCCCTGGTCTCCGGCCTGGTTCGCCGCCCGCCGGAGGAGTTCCACTGGAGCTTCCAGCGCTGCGGCTGGGTAGAGACTCTGCCGCTCATCTCGGCCTTCGTCGGGGCCGACACCGTGGGCATGATCCTGGCCCTGGACTTGGAACGCGAGGCCGAGACCACGCTGTCGATCGACATCGGCACCAATGGCGAGATGGTGCTGTCCAAGGGCGGGGAGCTGCTGACCACCTCCACCGCCGCCGGCCCGGCTTTCGAGGGAGCCCAGATCGCCTGCGGCATGCGTGCCCTGGAGGGGGCCATCACGGGCTTTTCCATCCGCCCTGACGGGGGGCTGGACCTGGCGGTGGTCGGGGGTGGGCGGCCCAAGGGCATCTGCGGCAGCGGGCTGATCTCCGGCACCGCGGAGCTGCTGGAAGCGGGGCTGCTGGAATCCACCGGGCGACTGGCCAACCCCGAAGCGGTCGAGCGCCCCGAGCTCGCCTCTCGCCTGTTCCGGGTGGACAACATGCTCGCTTTCCGCCTGGCCGACGGGGTGTACATCACCCAGCGGGACATCCGGGAGCTGCAGCTGGCCAAGGGGGCCATACGCACCGGCATCGACATGCTGCTGGACGTGGCCGGGGTGAGCCTGGAAGGCCTGGCCCGCATCCGCCTGGCCGGCAACTTCGGCTCCGGGGTGGACATCCGCAAGACCATCCGCCTGGGCCTGATCCCCGGGGTGCCCGTAGAGAAGGTCGACGTGGTCGGCAACGCCGCGCTGCGCGGCGCGGCGCTGGCGCTGGTCTCGAAGGAATACCGCGACCGGGCCGAGCGGGTACACCGCCGATGCAAATTCCTGGAGCTGGCCGCCAAGCCGGACTTCCAGATGCGCTTCGCCTCGTCGCTGTTCTTCTAGGAGCCCATCAGGCCGCGCAGGGGCGCGAGCAGCCCGCCCCGGGGCTGGAAGCGCAGCCATTTGCCCGAGGGCCGCTCGCCGCGCGCGACCAGGGTTTCCACGATGAAACCGGCGAAGTCCCGCGCCGGGGTGCAGAAGGACTCGAAGCAGTGCACCGGCACACCCTTCGGGCCGCCGGTGTCCAGCAGCGACTGGGCCAGCGCCTTGAAGGCCCCCCTGAGCGCAGCCTCCAGAGGCGGCAGGCCGGCGCCGGCCTCCCGGGGCACGTAGTGGATCAGGGCCAGGCGTCCCCCGCCGTCCCGGGCGAAAGCCTCCAGCAGGCCTTTCACCAGGAACAGCGTGCCCTTGAGCCAGGCATCCACCCCCCGTTCGATCGCCTCGTAGGCAGTCTCGGGGAGCAGGCTGGCCTCCAGGGTCGGGCTGTGCAGGACCACGGCCTCGTCGATGCGGCCGAAGCGGTTGAGCACGGACAGCAGCACGTTGCGGGTGGAGATGGGCGAACGTCGGTTCCAGTCGGTGAGCAGGAAGCCGTCGCTCTCGGAGACCAGGGGCGATTCGCGGGCCTCCTGGTTGGAGCGGGTCACGGCCACGCTGGCCCCCTCGGCCAGGTAGCGCCGGGCCAGCTCCTCCCCGAGCGGAGTCTGCACATCACTCACCAACACGACCCGTCCCATGCTTCCCGCATCTTACCAGCAGCTCTTCGCCGAGGTCAACGGCGGCGCTCAGGCAGCCGCGCCTCGTCTTGCTTCGACGGGAGGATCGCGGCTATATTTTAAGCGGCTCATGGAAGGCAAGGCGAAGATCCTGGTGTTCGGCTTCTCCGCGGCATCCTGGAGGACGGTCAGGAAGCGGACGGTTTTGTTGATAGCGCAGAGCGGCTGGTGCTGTTCCAGAACATCTCGGATGCCGGAGTGCAGACCCTGATGCGCTTCTTTCGTGGTGCCAGCGGGCGCCGCCCGATCTTCGCCGTGGTGACGCCGACCTCCATCGACTGGACGCTGGCCGACCTGCTCGCTCACCTGCTGGAGGAACGCGCCGTGCTGGAAAGGGGGGCGTAGCTTTGCGCATCGCGATCGGGCAGATCAACCCGGTGATCGGCGACTTCAGGGGCAACGTGGACAAGATCCTGGATTACGCGGCCCGGGCCCGGGAGCTGGGGGCCGAGCTGGCCGTGTTCCCCGAGATGTGCATCTGCGGCTACCCGCCCATGGACCTGGTGGAACACGCCTCCTTCGTAGAGGCCGGCCTGCAGGAGCTGCGCCGCCTGCAGCAGGCTTGCCCCCGGGGCCTCGGGGTGGTGGCCGGGTACGTGGACCGCAACCGGGCTCAGTCCGGCAAAGCGCTGGTGAACGCGGTGTCCCTGCTCGCGGACGGGAAGCTCATCGCCACTCGGACCAAGACCCTGCTGCCCAGCTACGACGTTTTCGACGAAGCCCGCTACTTCCAGCCGGCCGCCTCCCGCGAGGTGATTCCCTTCAGGGGCGAACGCCTGGGCATCGCCATTTGCGAGGACCTGTGGTGGGAGGCGGAACAGCCGGCCGGGATCCGCTACCCCGTGGATCCGGTGAAGGAGCTGCTGGACGCGGACGCTTCCCTGATCCTGGCCCCTTCGGCTTCTCCGTTCTACTCGGGCAAGCCGCGGGTCCGCCTGGAGCTGGCCTCCGGCATCGGCAAGAGCTCCGGGGTGCCGGTGGTGTACGTGAACACCGTCGGCGCCAACGACAGCCTGATCTTCGACGGCCAGTCCCTGGTCACCTCAGGCGACGGCCGACTGGTGTTCCTGGGGGAGGCCTTCCGGGAGCAGCTGGCGGTGGTGGACACCGCGCATCCCGGACCGGAGGTCCAGCTTCCCGACGACCGCTACGGGGAGCTCGCCCGGGCCCTGGAGCTGGGCATCGCCGACTACGTGGCCAAGTGCGGTTTCCGCAGGGTCCACCTGGGCCTGTCCGGGGGGATCGACTCCAGCCTGGTGGCGGCGCTGGCCGCACGGGCCGTGGGACCGGACAGGGTCACCGCCTTCGCCCTGCCCTCCCGCTACTCCTCGCCGGGGAGCCTCAGCGACGCGGAGGCCCTGGCGGCGAACCTGGGGATAGCCCTCGAACGGGTGTCTATCGAGCCCGCCTTCCAGGCCAGCCTGGCAAGCCTGCAGCCCGTGTTCCGCGGCGCCGCCCCGGACAGCGCCGAGGAGAACCTGCAGGCGCGCCTGCGGGGCACTCTGCTCATGGCCTACGGCAACAAGTTCCACTCGCTGCTTCTGGCCACGGGCAACAAGTCGGAGCTGGCCACCGGGTACTGCACCCTCTACGGCGACATGTGCGGCGGCCTGGCCCCGATCGGTGACTTGCTGAAGACCGAGGTGTACGCCCTGTCGCGCCGCCTGAACCGGGACGCCGTGATTATCCCCGAGACGGTATTCACCAAGCCGCCCAGCGCCGAGCTGAAGCCGGACCAGACCGACCAGGACACCCTGCCGCCTTACGAGGAGCTGGACCGCATCCTGGGGAGTTACCTGCTGGGCAATGCGACCGGCGCCGAGATCAGCGCCGGCGGCGAAAACCCCGGAACGGTGCGCCGGGTCCTGGACATGGTGAGCCGCGCGGAGTTCAAGCGCCGCCAGGCCGCCCCGGTGCTGAAGGTGACGCCGCGCGCCTTTGGCACCGGCCGCCGCATCCCCATCGCCCGCCGCTTCCACGAGACCTGAGGCCGCCATGGTGTAACCCGCGCCGCAATAGCGGGTTGCACCATGGCGGTGCAGGCTTGCGCGCCGCCGCGCCCATTTTATTCTTGACTGTCAAAATAATATATATGTACTTTCCTATTCAGCGATCAACAACCTATAGAACAGGAGGAGTGACATGAAGAGAAGCATCGCGCTGGCCGTGGCCCTGTTGTTCCTGGTGGTCCTGGTGCCCACACTGTCCGCTCAGTACAACCGGGAGCTGGTCGTGCAGAAAATGCGTTCCAACGGTGGGCTGCTCGGCCAGCTCAACGCCGCAGTGGGCGCCGGGGATTTCTACACGAGCGCACTCCGGCTCACGGACTTGGCCCAGAATTTCAAGGCGTTGGAAGCCATCGACCCGCCCAAGGGCAGGGCGGTCGAGTGGGACCGCATCTACAGCAACCTGATCCGGACGGCTTTCCGCGGGGTCGGAGCCTGCGGCGAGGAGAACCTCGACAAGCTCAAAGCGGAGGTGGCCGCGGTCATGGCGCTGATGAAGGAAGGGCACAGCAAGTTCAGGTAAGGCGCCGCGGGCCCCGTCGTCGCGGTTCTCGCTGCGACTCGGGCCGCGACCGTGCAGGCCGGTATCCCATACAGGGAGCCGGCTTTCTTAGTGTGCCGATTCGCCTCCTTGACTTTGTAACGAAAAGAGGTTATTATTCGTTACACATTAAGGACGGCCACCATTCACTCGATTGAGAAAAACATAGGCAACCGAATTAAGAGAAACGGGAGAGGTACGTGTTTCACGGCCAAGGCATTTCTCGACCTTGGCAGCCCGGAGGCGGTCCGCATCGCACTGCATCGCCTGGAAAAGCGCGGTACTGTCCGCCGGCTGGCCCGTGGGCTTTACGATTTCCCCAAACATCACCTGACCATCGGCTTGCTTTCCCCGGGCCCTGAAGAAGTGGCCAAGGCCTTGTCCGAGCGCGACGCCTCGCGATTGCAGCCTTCCGGCGGGTATGCCGCGAACCTGTTGGGATTGTCCGAACAGGTCCCGGCCAGAATTGTCTTTCTCACAGACGGCCCTTCCCGACACGTCAGAATCGGCGGCCAGGCAATCATCCTGAAGAATACCACCACCCGGAACATGGCCACAGCGGGCAGGATCAGCGGCACGGTCATCCAGGCTCTCCGGCATCTCGGCGCCAAGCAGATCGGCAAACAACACATTGCGCACCTGCGGAAGATGCTACCCTCAAGCGACAAAGCCCAGTTGAAGCGCGATCGGATCTACGCCCCTGGTTGGATGCACCGCATCCTCAACGCCATCGCGGAGGATTCCCGTGCTTGATTTCGCCAGACTCCCACTCGATGAGCGAATCCCATACTTCCAGGAAGTGGCCAATCGGCGTGGACTTTCGCGCCTCATCGTGGAGAAAGACTTCTGGGTCTGTTTCTCGCTCTGCCTTCTCTTCTCGACCCGGGCACTCGAGGAAAAGCTCGTGTTCAAGGGCGGCACATCACTTTCGAAGGTGTTCGGCATCATTCAGAGGTTCTCTGAGGACATCGACCTTTCCGTCGATCCCGGCTGGCTAGGCTTCGGCGGGGAGAACCGGCCGGACGCCGCCCGGACCCGCTCCCAGTTCGAGAAGCGCTGGAAAAAGCTCAACAACGCCTGCGCCGCCGCGGTCGACCAAAAGATTCGGCCGGCGCTCGAACAGGCGATTCAGGCTGCACTCGGCCCAACGCGGGACGGGTCCCCGTATCTCATCTTCAAGCTCGACGAACAGACGCAGTCGCCCATCCTGGTTTTCCGCTACCCCACTGTCGAGCCGGACAGGCCCGGATACGTTCATCCCCAGGTCAAACTCGAACTCGGGTCCCTCACGGATCAGCGGCCAATCGGAAATCACACCATTACGTCTTGGGTCGCTGAGGAGTTCCCAGCCCTTTTTACCGCCCCGACCTGCCGTGTGGTCGCGCTTGAAATCGAGCGGACCTTCTGGGAGAAAGTCACCATCCTGCACACCGAATATTACCGGCCGGTGGAAAAACCCATGCGCAGCCGGTTCTCACGAGACTGCTACGACGTGTGCCGGATGGCCGCACACCCCGCCGGTGAGAGGGCCATGAAAGACCTCGACCTGCTGGCGCATGTCGTGCGCCACAAACGCGCCTACTTCTATTCCGCCTGGGCGAACTACGACACCGCCAAACCCGGCTCCTTGCGGCTTGTCCCACCAGCCCACCGCCTCGCGGATCTGAAGGCCGACTATCAGAGGATGCAGGAAATGTTCACGGAACCCCCGCCGCCTTTCGATGATCTTCTGCGGCAACTCAGGAGCATTGAGGATACAATCAACCATGGATAAACAACTCTGGTGCAACCCGACAGCAAGCCGCCATTCGGAGATGTTATGAAATCCGACCGCATTAAGAACTGGCCGAAAGAGGAACGCCCGCGGGAAAAGCTGCTTGCCGAGGGCGCGGAGCACCAGACAGACGCTAATCTCCTGGCGGTCATTCTGCGTGTAGGCCGCGGCACGTTCAAGAAGGGGGAGCTCGGGAAAAACGCACAAGCCCTCGCCCGTGTATTGCTAAAAAACTTCGGCGGTATTAAAGGACTTGATCGAGCGACGATCCAAGAACTACTTCAGGCTCCTGGCCTCAGCGCGGCTTCTGTCGAATCCTGCAGGCTGTCGCCGGCTATTTCTGTCTGTGCTTCGTGGGAAAGCGCCGGGAGATCGTTGTTGCGGTTTTCTTGAACGGCCAGCGGAGAGGGGCGCGAGGTATTAGCCGGATCCTCGCTTATCGCGCTGGCGTTTTGGCCGCGCTTCTGCGAAAGTATTGGGGGAACTCCTCCAGCAACCGGAGCCGCGAGGTGAGCTCCCTTACCAGGACGCGGGAGTCCACCGGGCCCAGGGCCCGGCGGGCCGGCTCCGCCAGGAGCAGATACGAAGTGCCGGCCGGCTGCTGCAGGGTGAAGCCCAGGAGATGGGGCAGCAGGCTGCGCAGGGCCGGGGCCCCGACCGGCTGCCGGGCGTTGAGGCGCGCGAGCAGATGGGACAACTCGAAGCCGCGGAACAGCAGCCGGTGCGCGCCCAGGCTCTCCAGCAGGCCGCCGCAGGGATCCGCACCCTCCTGCCCCGGGAAGCGGTTCAGGTAGATCCAGGGCAGCAGGGAGCGGAAGCAGGCGTCCAGCCCCTTCACCGCGAAACCCGCCGCGCCCAACGCCGCGGCGGCGCGGGCCCGCAGGAGCGCCGGATGCACCGAGTCCGGGACCGCGGGCTGCCGGACTTCCGCGAAAAACCTCTCCTTGACTCCTGCGAGCGTCTTCTTGTCCGAATCCTTGCCGGTCAGCAGGTACAGCTCCACGAGCGGTTCCGGCAGGACCAGGGCGGCCTCCTCGGAGTCCGGGCTGCCGGCCGCGGCGGCGCAGAGTGCGGCCACGGCGCGGGTGGCGCCGTGCAGGTAGCGGGTGTGGGGCAGTCCCCGCCGGCGCAGCAGCCCGACCAGGACCAGGAGGGCGTAGGCGGTGTCGGCGCTCTCGCCGGCCAGCACCGCGGGAGAGCGTTCCTTTTTCCCGTCGGCTTCCAGCCAGGAGGAGCGCCGGAGGTGGTAGCGCTCGTAGAACAGGCCGGAGGGGACCTGCGCCCGCAGCGCGAAGTCCGCGAGCTCGCTGGCCAGCTCTTCCATCGCCTCCTCGGCGGGGAAGAGTTTCAACAGCAGCAGGGCCAGCCCCGCCCCGGCGCTAGCCGACAGCACTTCTTCCTCCGGCGCCAGGCGCAAGCCGCAGACCCCGCCCTCGCATACGAGCAGGCTCTCGCGACAGCGTGCGATTTCCTCACGGGTGCGGGCCAGCAGCGCAGCGGGAGCGAGGACCGCCGGCGAGGGGGCGGGCAGGTCCGCGGCCAAGCGGGCCAGTGCAGCGGCGGCGCCTAGAGCGTATAGCTCCCGGGCCGGCGCAATGACCACGTTCAGCCTGGCGGCGTGCTCGAAGCTGCCGCTGACCGTCAGCGCGGGCTCGGCGCGCAGGCCGGGCTTCGTGCCGGCGACCAGGCGCGGCGGGCAGCGCACCTCCACGCGCACCAGCGGCTCCTCCTCCTCGACCAGGCGCCTTAACTCCACGCTGCCGCGCTCCAGCTCACCGCGCGGGGGGTCGCTGAAAACCAGCACGGAACGGTTGCTCGCCAGCAGGTACACGGCGTTGGGCAGCGCGGTGAGGGCTCCGTCCGCGGCCTCGACCTGCCTGGGCGCAGACTGGCCGCGGGCCACCCCGGGCAACAGGTAGGCGGCGCCTGTGAGCTCTGGGAACTCCAGGCAGAAGGAAAGGCCGACCCTCCCCTCCTGGAGCACGGCCCAGTTGCGCTGGATGGCGAAGCCGCCCTCCCCGGGGGCGATGAAGTCCCGGATGGTGGAGGTGAGGAAGTAGGCGATGACCTGATCCCCCCGGCAGGTGATGCTCTCCGGCAGGCGCTCGTCCCCGTTCTGGTAGAGGCTGTAGCGCAGCAGGACGGTGAGCCCGTCGGCGGCGATGCGCACGGTGCGGAAGTCCGCCTGCGTGATCCGCATGCGTCCATACTACCTGCAATGCGCAGCCCACGCCAGCCTTCTGCCCCCGGGCGGCCTGCCTTGACGGCCGCCCGCCCCCGGTGTAGCGTGGCTCGTTGAGCGCGAAGCCCAAATCCGCCTTCGTCTGTTCAGTCTGCCAGCACCAGGAACCCAAGTGGCTGGGCCGCTGCCCCGAGTGCGGCAGCTGGAACAGCTTCCGCGACGCTGGCCCCGCAGCCGCGTCCCGCTCCCCCGCCCGCGGGGAGGAGCCCCGGCCCGTCCCCCTGGCCGCCATCGAGACCCGGGAAGGCCTGCGCCTGGACTCCGGCATCGAGGAGGTGAACCGCGTGCTGGGCGGCGGCATCATGAAAGACTCGGCCGTGCTGATCGCCGGGGAGCCGGGCACGGGGAAGTCCACTCTCATGCTCCAGTTGGCCTCGCGGGTGCAGACGAAAGGCAGGACCCTGTACGTTTCGGGGGAGGAGTCCCCGGCGCAGATCCGCCTGCGCGCCGATCGGCTGGGCATCGCCGGCGAGCAGATCGAGGTGTTCCCCGGCACCGAGTTGAGCGCGGTGCTGCGCGTCTGCGACCGCCTCAAGCCCGTGGTGCTCATCGTGGATTCGATCCAGACCCTTTTCTCCGAGGACATCGGCACGGTGCCCGGGACGGTGAACCAGGTGCGCCTCTGCGGCCAGGAGCTCATCGGCTGGACCAAGACCCACGGGGCGGCCCTGTTCCTGGTGGGACACGTCACCAAGGAAGGCTACATCGCCGGTCCCAAGGTCGTGGAGCACATGGTGGACACCGTGCTGTACTTCGAGACGGGCAGCTCCGGCATCCGGCTCCTGCGGGCCGCCAAGAACCGCTTCGGTACGGTGGACGAGATCGGCATCTTCCAGATGGGCGAGCAGGGTCTGGCCCAGGTGCCGAACCCCGCCGCCCTGTTCCTGACCCGGCGCGAGGGGGAGCAGCCTCCGGGCGTGGTGGTCGCGCCCGTGTACGAGGGCACGCGGGTGCTGCTGGTGGAGATCCAGAGCCTGGTGGTGCCGGCCAAGGGCGGGATTTCCCGGGTGTTCTCCGACCGCATCGACGCCGGTCGGGTGTCGCGCATGGCCGCGGTGCTGGAGAAGCATCTCAAGGCCCGCCTGGCCGACCAGGACCTGTACGTGAACGTGGGCGGCGGCCTGCGCATCGCGGAGGTGGGCATCGAGCTGCCGCTGGCCATCGCCCTGTACTCCGCGCGCCTCAACCAGCCGGTGCCCGCCCTGACCGCCGTGGTGGGCGAGGTGAGCCTGGCCGGGGAGGTCCGGCCCGTCCCGCACCTGGACCGGCGGGCGCGCGCCGTCGCCGAGATGTCCTTCGCCCGCCTGGTGCACCCAGCCGGTGTCGAGCTGCAGGGCGCGCCGGCTTCGCCGGCCTTCGCCCCGGAGGGCCTCGGCCGCGCCGGCTTCGCCGGGCTTTGCCCGGCGGCCACCCTGGCCGAGGCGGTGCGCGCCTGCTTCACGGCCCCCGCTTAATCCTTCGGCTTGTCCCCGGGGCGCAGGCCGGCCAGCCCCTCCTCCGTCGCCGGCACCACCCCTGACTCCGTGATCAGCGCGGTGACCAGGCGGGCCGGAGTCACGTCGAAGGCGTAGTTGGCCGCCGGGCTGGAGGGGGAGGTTACCAGCACCTCCGTGGGCTCGCCGCCGGCGAGGCCCTCCACGTAGCGGACTTCCCGCGCGTCGCGCTCTTCTATGGGGATCTCCGCGAGGCCGTCGCGGATCGACCAGTCGATGCTCGAGGTGGGCAGGGCCGCGTAGAAGGGGATGCCGTTGTCGCGCGCGGCCAGCGCCTTTAAGTAGGTGCCGATCTTGTTGGCCACGTCCCCGCGGCGGCTCACGCGGTCGGCCCCCACGATCACCAGGTCCACCAGGCCCCGCTGCATCAGGTGGCCGCCGGTGTTGTCGACGATCACCGTATGGGGCACCCCCGCGCGCTCCAGCTCCCAGGCGGTGAGCCGGGCGCCCTGGTTGCGGGGGCGGGTCTCGTCGACCCAGACGTGCACGGGGATGCCGGCCCGTTGGGCGGCGTAGATCGGCGAGGTGGCCGTGCCGTGGCGCACGCAGGCCAGCCAGCCGGCGTTGCAGTGGGTGAGGACGTTCACCCGCTCGCGCCCGCGGGCGAAAGCATCTGCGAGCAACGGCCGGCCGTGCTCGCCGATGCGGCGGCAGCGTTCGATGTCCTCCTCTTCGATTTCGCGCGCGGTCCGCAGGCTGAGGCGCACGCGGACCTCGGGGTCATCGGCTTCGGCCAGCTCGGCGAGCTGCCGCCGGACGGCCCAGGCAAGGTTCACCGCCGTGGGGCGCGTGGCCACCAGCTTCCGGGCCGCGTCGTGCAGGTACTCCGGGCCCCCGCCCCGGGAGGCCTCCAGCGCCGCGAGGTACATGCCGTAGGCCGCGGCCACGCCGATGAGCGGGGCGCCGCGCAGGTGCATGTCGCGGATGGCAGTGCACACCGCTTCCACGCTTGACAGCTCCTCGACCCGGAGGTGGAAGGGCAGGGCGCGCTGGTCGATGATGCAGACCGCCCGGCCGTCGTCGCGCAGCCAGAGGGACTGCAGGGTAGGGGGCGCGGCAGGTTTCACGCGGCCATCATAGCCCGGGGGCCCGCGGTTGATAAGCCCGCCCGTCTCCGGTATCCTGCACTCGATGAGTAGCTTGGTGTGGGTCGAGCTGGAGCGCGGCGCGCCGGACCATAATTTGACCGAGCTGCGCCGGTGTGCTGCCCCTGGGGTCAAAATGTGCGCGGTGGTCAAGTCCAACGCCTACGGCCACGGGGTGGCCCGGATGGTGGAGCTTCTCGCCTCGGCGGACTGGTTCGGGGTGAACTGCCTGGAGGAGGGTCTGGAAATCCGGGCCCTGGGGGAGAAGCGCCCCGTGCTGGTGCTGGGGCACGTGCCTCTGTCCGCCCTGGGCGAGGCCGTGGCCCACGACCTGGACTTGACCCTCTACAACCTGGAGAGCCTGGAGGCGCTGGCCTGGCTGGACCGGGAGCGGCGCAAGGGCCGGCCGATCCGGGTGCACCTGAAGGTGGAGACGGGCACGGGACGGCAGGGGGTGCTTGCGGAAGAAATCGAGGGCTTCGCGCGCAAGCTGCGGGGCCTGGCCGACGCGGAGCTGGTGGGAGTGTCCACCCATTTCGCCAACATCGAGGACACCCTGAACCACGGCTACGCCGAGCGGCAGATTGCGCAGTTCCGGCATGCCCGGGAGATTCTGCAAAGCCTGGGGTTTGACCCACCCCTGGTGCACACGGCCTGCACCGCGGCGGTCATCCTGTTCCCCGAGACCCACCACGCGCTGGTACGCGCGGGGATAGGGGTGTACGGGCTGTGGCCCTCGCGGGAAACCTACCTGTCGGCGCTGCTCGGCCACCGCCCGGTGCCGGCGCTCCAGCCGGTCCTGAGCTGGAAGACGCGCATCGCCCAGCTAAAGTGCCTGCCGGAGGGCAGCTTCGTGGGCTACGGCTGCACCTTCCGCACCACCCGGGCGACGCGCGTGGCCGTGCTGCCGGTGGGCTATGCCGACGGCTACGACCGGGCGCTGGGCAACACGGCCCATGTCCTGGTGCACGGCAAGCGGGCGGCCCTGATCGGCCGGGTGAGCATGAACATGTGCGTGGCGGACGTAACCGACATCCCCCAGGCCCGACTGGAGGACGAGGTGGTGCTACTGGGGTCCAGCGGCGAGGAGAGGATCAGCGCCGAGACCCTGGCCACCTGGGCGGGAACCATCAACTACGAGGTGGTGACCCGGATCAGCCCGCTGCTGGAGCGCCGGGTGGTGGGCGCTTGAGCGGTTGAAAGCCGGGCGCTACTCCAGCCCGCCGTAGACCTTGATGTACTGCAGCCGTTCGTAGAGCTGCGGGTCGGTGCTCGTTTCCCGGCTCATCCTGCCCCGGAACTCCTCGATCGACGCGAAGCCGTGGCGCTGCATCCAGCCGTCCAGCTCCTCGAGGCAGGCTTTGATGCGGTCCAGGCCCTTGAGGAACAGCGTGGAGCACAACTGGACCGCCTTGGCCCCGGCCAGCAGCTGCTTGACCACCCCGGCCCCGTCGTGCACTCCGGTGGAGGCGCTCAAGTCGCAGCCGACCTGGGAGGAGAGGAGGGCGATCCAGCGCAGGCTCAGGTGGATTTCGTCGGGGGAGCTCAAATGGTATCCCGGGGTCAAGGCCAGGCGCTCGATGTCGAAGTCCAGCTGGTAAAAGCGGTTGAACAGCACCAGGGCCGAAGCCCCGGCACGGCGCAGGGCAAGAGCGGCCCGGGGCAGGGAGGTGAAGTAGGGGCCGAGCTTCACGGCCACCGGCAGCTTCACCTTGGCGAGGGTGCCTTCCAGGATCTTCACGTAGGCGTTCTCGATGTCCTCCGCGCTGCGGTCGAAGTCGGAGGCGAGGAGGGCGATGTTGAGCTCCACGGCATCCGCGCCCGCCTTGGCAACCTGGGTGGCGTAACTGGACCACCACTTGGGGGACACGCAGTTCAGGCTGGCGATGACCGGAATGGAGAGGCTGGACTTGGCTTCACCGATCAGTTTGAGGTACTCGTCCTGGCCCATGCGCATTCCCATCTGCCGCATGAAGTCGAAGGCCTCCGGGTGCGGGTAGGGCCAGGCCTCCTGTTCCAGCTGGGAGGTCTGGGCCTCGATCTGCTCCTCGAACAGGCTCTTCAGCACCACCGCCCCCGCCCCCGCGTCTTCGCAGCGCTTGAGCTTGGCCAGCGTTCCGGTCAGGCTGGAGGCGGCGACGATGAGCGGGTTGCGGAGCTTCAGCCCCATGTAGGAAACCGAAAGATCGGGCACGGGCACCTCCGGTTCTCAAGTGGTTGGGTCCACGGTAAAGCAGCCCCGGCCAAAAGTCAACGGGAGAAACTTTCCGCCGCCGGCTGTCTACTCCGCCGGCTCGCCGGGCGCCTGCGTGCAGTCGCAGACCCGCCCGCCGGTGATGCGCTTCAGGGTTTCGAAGTCCAGGGGCACGCCGGAGGAGTCGGTGCCGGCGGCGGGGTAGAGGGTGCCGTAGTCCGCGAGGCTCCCGTCCAGCAGGATCTCGATGCCCTCCACGCCGAAGGGGCAGACCCCGCCGGGCTTGAAGCCCGTGGCCCCCAGGGTCTCCTCGGCGCTGGCCATGCGGCTCTTCACCCCCAGGGCGGCCTTGAGCTTGGCGTTGGACACTTTGCGGTCGCCGGGGCAGACCAGCAGCCGGTACCTGCCGTCCTTGCCGAGGAACAGCAGGCTCTTGGCGATGTTGCCCACCGCCACGCCCAGTTTACGGGCGGCCAGCACCGAGGTGGGGGTGGAGCCCTCTTCGAACTCGATGGCCTTCAGGTTGTGGGCCTCCAGCACGCGCTGTACTTTCTCGGGCAGCATGGTCAGGCCAGCGAGGTGATTTCCGTGCGCATCCGGGTGAATCGGGGTTTGAGCACGTCGTAGATGATCCGGATCCGGTCGTCGTGGTGGATGAAAGAGCTCTTCATGGCGTTGAGCGTGATCTTCTCCAGATCCTCCAGGGTCAGGTTGTAGTGGGTCACGGCCAGGTGCATCTCCTTGCTCAGGGTGGTGTTGCTCATCAGGCGGTTGTCCGTGCAGAGGATGGCCCGGAAGTTGTTGCGGTAGTACACGGGGAAGGGGTGATCGTCCAGGGAAGCCGCCGCGCCGGTGTGCACGTTGGAGGAAAGGCACATCTCCAGCGGGATGCGCTTGTCGCGGATAAAGTGGGCCAGGGAGCCCATCTTCTCGATGCGCGTGCCGTGGATGGCCATGTCCTCGCGCAGGCGGGTGGCGTGCCCGATGCGGTGCGCCCCGCAGTACTGGATGGCCTGCCAGATGGACTCCATACCGAAGGCTTCGCCGGCGTGGATGGTGATGTTGAAGTTCATGCGCCGGATGAACTCGAAGGCGTCCAGGTGCTTCTTGGGCGGGTGGCCGTACTCATCCCCCGCCAGGTCGAAGCCCACCACCCCCTTCTCGCGGAAGGAGACGGCCAGCTCCGCGGTCTCCAGCGAGACGGTCTGGTCGCGCATGCCGCAGAGGATCAGGCCGTATTCCACCCCGGTGCTGTGTTTGCCCTGCTCCAGGCCGCGCAGCACCGCGCGCACCACTTCCTCCAGGTTCAGGCCGCCGGCGGTGCAGAGCACCGGGGCGAAGCGCAGCTCCACGTAGACGATGCCGTCCTGTGCGCGGTCCTCCAGGGACTCGCAGGCGATGCGCTCCAGGGCCTCCTCGCTCTGCATCACGGAGAGCACCACGCGGAAGCCCTCCAGGTACAGCGCCAGGCTCTGGCGGTCGGCGCCGCGGTGAAACCAGGAGGCCAGCGCGGCGGGCTCCTCGGCGGGGAGCTTGACGCCTGTCTTGCCGGCCAGCTCGATGATCGTGGCCGGGCGCAGCCCGCCGTCCAGGTGGTCGTGCAGCTCCACCTTGGGCAGGCGCCGGATCATCTCCTCGGTAACCATGCGGCCATTCTACAGGCTGCCCGCGGGCGCGGCAAGCTGCGTTATTTCGAGTAGACGGTACCGCCCTGACGGCGAAACGGCAAGGGTTGGAGCCAGGTGGGCGACCGCCGACTGCTCTGGGCGTGCCCCGCTGCAAGTCCTCGGCCGGAATGGTGATGGCGATCGCTTCTGGAGGCAACACTCCACCTGTACCCGTCCTGCAGTCAGAAGCGATCCCTCTTGTTCGCTGAGTACCTCGATGAGCAGCTGCTGTTTGCCATACCTCATCGGCCTGTTCTTGAAGCTCGGCCTTATCACGGAGCAGTTCGCCGAAACCGTGGACGGCTCGGTACGCATCCCCGCGGGCTGCTCCAGGGACCGCGAGGCTCTATCCCAAGACATCGCCCGGCCGCCGGTTTCCCTCAACAAGCTGCTCGTGGAAGACCACGCCGCAACGGTCAGGTACCACACGGCCTACAAGGAATACCCGACACACTACCCACGTACAAGAGCTTCCGTCCAGCGTTCGCATCACCCGTGAGAAGCATGCCCTTGAAGGGCGGACGCTGAGCGTCCTTGGGCACATGCATCGGCGGAACGGTCTGCATCTGATACTGGCGCTACCGCAAGGCGGCACCTCCGCGATCCCGGCGGCGTGGACCGATCTGGGGGGCTCGCTGACCGCGGGGGCGAACGAGGAGCGCCGAAGCCGCACGCTTGGATCGCTGGCCCACTTGCTGCACACCCGCAGGGTTGTGGATGCTCTGTTGCGTCGTCTGGACTCTTCGCATCCGTGTCCAGCGGCGGAGGAGGGATCCAATGCAACTGGAGCTTCTGGCCCCAACCCCGCGGTCGCCGGGAATACTGCAGGTCTGGGAGCGCGTGATTGATCAGGAAGGCTGTGCTTGCCGAGCCGAGGAGGCACACCGATGAGCGATAAGCTCACCTCCAGTCACCTCCGGCGCCTGGGGTACATCTACATCCGCCAGTCGACGCTGACACAGATGCAACGGAATCGTGAATCCGCGGCTCGTCAGCACAGGCTCGTCGAGCGGGCAACACAGCTGGGCTGGAGAGCCGACCAGGTCCTCACGATCGATGAGGACCAGGGACTCTCCGGTTCGGGCACGGCGCACCGCAAAGGTTTCGAGTTCATGACGTCGGAAGTCGCCCTCGTTCGCGTCGGGCTCATCCTGGCCATCGAAGTTTCTCGACTGTCCCGTAACAACGCCGACTGGTACCGGCTGCTGGTGGGATTGAAGGGCACGATGTCCGAGGCCGAGTTACACGTCATCCGGGCGCGCCTGAACAACGGAATCTGGAACAAGGCAGCACGGGGAGAGCTTCGGCGCGCGCTGCCCGTGGGCTTCGTGTGGGGCGAGGAGGAAGGACAGATCCTGTTCGACCCCGATGAGGCCGTGAGGCAAGCCATCCATACCGTCTTCCAGAAGTTCGCCGAGATAGGCTCCGTCCGTCAGCTATGGATCTGGTTGTGCACGCAGAAGCTGTTGCTGCCCAATCGCCGTTATCTCGGCTCGGATCTGCGATGGATCGCTCCAACCTATCACGCCGTTCGCACGATACTGGACAATCTCGTCTACGCCGGAGTATGCCGGTACGGCCGGACGCGTCAGGAGCGCTACATCGACGCGGACACCTACGAGATGAACCGGCAGCGCATCGCAGCCAACAGCCGCCCCACACACCACCAGGCCGGTGGAGCCATCAGGGAGGGAGCGGCGCTGCTGCAGGGACTGGCGAGTTGTGGGCGCTGTGGGCGGAAGCTGAAAGTCATCTACCAAGGCCAGAACTGCACGTCGGGTTGCGAGTGCCGCGGGACCGTTCTTGTTAACGGCAGAGCGCAGGGGTGCCTGCGCATCGGAGGGGTGCGAATCGACCGGGCGGTCGCGGATGCATTTCTGGATGCAATCACGCCGGCGGGGATCGACGCCGCTGTGGCGGCCGAGCGCGAGATAGAAGCCAACCGACAGGAGGCGCTCGCACAGTGCAGCCTGCAGGTCGAGTGCGTGCACTCTCGCTCACCGACCTGCAACGCTCACAGCTGCGGGCGCTCGGCACGGACCTCCGGTCGGTGTGGTCGGTCCCAACCACTACGGATCGCGACCGCAAGGAGATGCTACACACGCTTCTGGAGGAGGTTTCGATCAGCGTGCAGCGGCACGCCTTCACAGCCCACCTGAGGCTGCGCTGGAAAGGCGGAGCGATCACGGAGCTCGATGTGCTCGCCAGAGCTCCGCGCGTGCCCGCACTGCGGACCGATGAACAGACGATTGATCTGTTGCGACGGCTCGCACCGCATTACCCCAACGCGCTCATCGCGGGCATCCTCAAGCGACAAGGACGACACACTGTCCACGGCTATCCTTTCACCGCTGAAGTCGTTCGCGGCCTGCGTCGCTCCTGGAAGCTACCGAGCTTCACGCCCCTCCCACAATCCTCCGACGAGCAGGTACTCACGGTGAGGAAAGCAGCGAAGGTGCTCGGCGTCTCCGTAGCCGCGCTGCATCGGTACCTCAACGACGGCATCATCGTCGGAGCACAACTCACCGCCGGTGCTCCCTGGCGCATCAGGATTACGGAGGAGCTTCGCGCCCGTTTCCACCAAGAAGCTCCGCAGGGATACCTGCCCATGGTGGAAGCCATGCACGCGCTGGGCGTCTCGCGCCAGACGGTGTTGCAGCGTGTAAAGCGGGGGGAGCTTGAAGCGCTCTACATCAGCCGGGGTCGACATAAAGGTTTACGGATCAAGGTGTTGGACACCCAGTTCCCTCTCTTCGGCACCAACCTCAAGGACTTCCGCGCGACCGACTTCATCAGCGAGTTGCTTCAGCACCTGCCCAACCCTCGGGTCCGATTGATCCGCCGGTACGGGTTGTATTCTTCCCGGTCGCGCGGGACGTGGTTGCGCATGCCCCATCTGGTGCGCCTGGCCCCCGAAGGCTGGAAACAGGATCACGCGGCGCAGACTGCGCTTCGCATCGGCCCCCTGGAGGAGCAGTATGTCGAAACCGCCGCCGGGAGTCCACTCCCCCTGTTCTCAGGGCACTCCAATCGGCAAGCTGACGGCCACCCCAGGTCAATAATACGGGCTATCAGTCGCAGCACTGAGCGTCGATGCAGGTTTCTATTTCAGCGCACTTCGCAAATCGCTCTTGAGTTTGTCGATGAATCCTTTGTCTTTTAAATGAGCCCTCATCACCTCTTCTACTTTGTTTACCTTGTCCGCAGGCAGTACGAGGGACGGAGGAAAACCATCTCGCATAATCCTGTCTATCTTCTTTTTGATGTTCTCCCGGACGATGTTCTCATGCCAGTCTGCGTACTCCCCCGAGTAGAAGATATCGGAGTCCCAATAGATCTCCTTCATCCTTGTCTTGTCTTTCAGGGTATCGAGGAAATCGGCACCTCGGAGTTTTTTCTTGATCTCTTCGTACGCCAAGGTCGAGTCGTCGACCCTCACCAGTCTACTGAACGTGAAGTTCAGGTAGTCGATCATCTCATGATCCGCGACCAGGTGTTCGAGACTGACGGCCTGGTCGATTCCGTGCATCCCCTTGACGCCTAGACAGGTGATGCCGGCGGCGATGGAAAGGGCCATGGTGACCCCGGTTTCGAACCCGTACTGGAAGCTGTCCTGGATCTCGTCACTGAATCCCGAGTTGGTGATGCAGTACTTGAAGCCATAGAAATCCGCGAGCTGCCGCGCGGCCCAGGCGAAGATGATCTGGTTCGGTTTCCCCATGAGGGGCAGCGCCGTGTTCCTCGGATTGACGTTGTGGGTCGGGAATATATAACGGTAGTACATGTTGTCGGGGTTGAGGGCAATAAGCGCGGCGGTACCCGCCAGGATGTGGGCATTGGTCAGCGACAACAGGGAGGCGTAGGTCAGGGGCGTGTGACGTCCCATCCAGCTCCAGTGCGTGGTGGCGATCTTCATTTTGTTCTTGGCGAACTCGGCGGCGATCTCCAGGTGCTCTTTGGCGAACTCCAGGTGGCCGCTGGGTTCGAGCTCGAACTCGATCAGGCTGCCGTCCAGGAACTGGTGCTCGTTTTCCGCGACTTCCCGGGCCATGTCGATCAGGCATCTTGCCGAAGCCAGGGAATAGATGTAGGTGAAGAAGTATCTCTTTTTCGAATACAGCGACAGGAGGTAGAACTGAATGATGTCCGCCAGCAGGGCGTCGTACTCGTGGGGGATGTAGTATCCCGAGACCCTGATGACGTTGTCGAGAGCGTTCCCGACGATGATCGCCTCCAGGATATCCCGCAGGCCTGCGGGCTTCCTCTCGAAGCTCTCGGGATCCATCCGATGCTTGACGTTCCCGCCGCTCATGAAAAACTTCTGCGTGTAGTCGTTCTCGTCCACCGGATCGTGCTTGGCGAAGTACGCTTCCGTGTTCTTCCTCTGGATGTCCAGGGCGTTCCCGATGACCTCCGGAGGGAAGTACACGATCTCGGAGTCGAAATCGACCCGCGCGCCCATCTTCTTGAATGCGTTCAGGATTCCCTTGTGCGGGAACTTGGCTCCGAGCTCCTTCAGGATCTTCAGTGATTCCTGGTGGATGCGTTCCACATCGCTGTCGCTCAGGATCTTGAGCTGGTGTGGTCTGTTCATGCTGGGCCCCCTTGTCCCGGCACTGTCCGTGCCTGCTGATCGTGGCGCTCCACGCTTTGTCTCAATGGAGCTCCGGAAGGTAATCCGCCTCTATTTGGAGCATCTTTTCCATCATCTCCTCCGCCTTCAGGACGTCGTTCACGATGGGGTCGATGGCGAGAGCCTGGAGAAGCAGCTTCTTGGACTTCTTCTCGTACGCTTCTACTATGAGGTTCTGGATGGCGATCTGGAGTTTGCACAGACCCGCGTGAGCCTCCGGCAGCCGGCCGACCTTGACGGGGGAGACCCCTCGTGCGTTCACCTGGATCGGGACTTCGACGATGGCATCCTCCGGCAAGTTTTCGATCGCCAGGCCGTGGTTCAGGAGGTTCGCCGAAATCTCCCGCCTGTTGCGGTCCAGCTCGATGTTCAGAATGATGGGCACGGCGATTTCCCAGGTCGGATCGACGAAGGACACTTTCGTGAGCGAGTCTTTTTCGGTCACTGGAATCTTGCCCTCGAGGGTCTGGTCGACCCGGTTGGCCAGGTCCACGGACCACAGGGAATAGCTGGGGCGCCCCGGGGCACCACCGGTGTAGTACTCCATATCAGAGCTCTTGGCACTCAGCTTCATGGAAACCCGGCCGATCCCCCAATGGACAAACTGCGGGCCGGCCAGCTTGTGAGCGAAGCTCATGTATTCCCCCGGATGGCTGGGATCCGGATACGGGAGGTAGCCGAAGATCCGATAGTATTGGGGCGTCAGCTTGTCCAATCCCCAATCGAAACTCCGTATCTTCTTGTCTAGCTCGGGGTACAGGTCCTTGCCCGTTTTTCTGTCCTTTATTTGGAGAGCGAGATGAAAATGGTTAAGGCCGCCGACGGTCAGCTCGATCTCAGCGGCTGGTTTCTGGAGGATTTCACCGATCTTGGCCAGGGTCTCGCAGGGACCGTGACACAGGCCCACGTTACGGATTTTCGTCAGTCTCGATACCCCGAGGCACACCCGGCTTTCGGGGTTCGTGTAGTTGAGAAGCAAGGCCTCCGGACAGATGTTCTCCATGTCCCGGCAGATAGGAATCATGAGGTTGAGGCTTCTCAAGGTGTGGAATACGGCCCCCGGTCCACCGTTTTCCCCAAAGACCTGCGGGAAGCCGTAGAGATACGGAATATAGAAGTCCTTTTCCCACAGATCCCACCGTTTCTGTGCTACCGAAGTGATCACGTAATCCGCGCCCTGCAGTGCCTCTTTTCGGTCAGGAGTCGATTCGATCTTGGCCTTTGACTTGTGGTGGTCCCTGATCAGGTGGGCGAGCTTGTGCATCCTCTGGAGGGCCGGTACATCGATATCGACCAGGGTGACGGTCAGGTCGAACTCCTTCATCTCTTGCGGTGCGACGATATCGGCGATGCTGCCGGGACCGAACCCTGCGCTCCCGGCTCCGATGACGACGATCTTTATCTTCTTCATCTCAGGTGTCCTCCTGGTGACGCTATGACGGTCAAACGAGAATCGTCACTTTGATGGTTTCGCTTCGTTTTTTCGGATCGAGTTTCTGTCGGAACGCCTCATCGATCTGTTCCAGGGGGAACGTGTGCGTGACTAGGTCCTTGACCGGGAACCCGCCGTCTCTCAGGATCTCGACCGCCAGCTCGAACTCCGGCACCAGGTCCCACATCCCGTACGCGCCGGAGGCGATGATCGTGGCGTCCTTGATGAGGATGTCCCAGAAGCTGATGTTGACCTTCTCTTCGAACAGGCCCGTGAACACCAGCCTGCCCCCCTTGCGCAGGATGGAGACGCCGAACTCCAAAACGCTGCCCTTGACCCCCACGCTTTCGAGCACACAGTCCACGCCTCGCCCGCCGGCATCGCGGATGATCTGTTCGGCCAGCTCCTTGTCGTCGGAGCGATAGATCTTCGAGACTCCCATCTTCTCCACGATCTTATGCTGTAGAGGGTGCTTGGCGGTGACAAAGAGCTCCCTGGCTCCGGCCTGCTTGGCCACTGCGATCAGGGCGATCCCGATCGCCCCTGCTCCCAGGACCGCTACCCGGTCGGCGATCGTGACCCTACCCTTGTGGACGGCGTGGACACCAACGGTCAATACGTCCAGGGTCGAAGCCTCGAGGAAAGAGATGCTGTCCGGGATGATAAAAAGGTTTCGGGCAGGGACGTTCATGAACTGCGCGAATCCGCCCGGGTACTCGTATCCGATGATGCTCAGGTTCTTGCATTCTTCGTACAGGCCGACGCGGCAGTACTCGCATTGCAAGCAGGGATAGGGAGGAATCACGGCGACTCGATCCCCTTTGCTGAAGCCTTCGACTCCCTCTCCCGGCTTATCCACGATTCCTGCGGCTTCGTGACCGTAGGTTTTCCCGAGGACCCTCTTTTCGATGACGGCGCCGGACTCCAGCTCCGGGTAGTTGCCCTTGTAGTAGTGCATGTCGCTGCCGCAGATGCCGCAGGCCTTGACCTGGATCCTGACCCATCCGGGAGAGGGCTCCGAGATGGGGACGTCACGGATTTCCATGCTCCCTGGTCGTACCAGGATGGCCGCTTTCATGGTGCTTTTCACAAATTCTGCTCCTGAATTTAGAGATAAAGTTTTCCGAGGCTAATGCTCATCTCTGCTGCGCTTTTCTCGCGGCTGCCTTACAATCTTCACCGGGTAGCCGACGAAGAAGATTTCGACCGAGCTCTTGGTGCGGACAACAGCCCTCAGACCTTCCCTGACTTGAATGATGTCACCCGCTCTGAGAACGAGGGTATCATCCCCGGCAGCTATCTCGACCTCCCCCTCCAGAATCAGCATCACCTCATCATTGGGATAGGTGAGCTCAAAGCCGTTGTTCTTCATCCTGAAGATCCCGCAGGACAGGTCCTCTTTGCTTCCATATTCCGAGAGAGTCACCTCAAAGGTGCCTTCCAAGGTCTTCTCACCCAGCCGGAAGGGATTGAATTCGTAGCTTCCTTTTCGGAATACTCTGCAGCCGTCCATATCGGTCTCCTCACTGTCGTGCCTCAGAGCCTGCCACCGACTTTCTCTCTGAACGCTTCCTTAAACGCTCTGAGTGCCGTCTTCTTTCGTTCCAGGATTTCCTCTTGTGAATACACACCCTGATAGATCTCGTTGCCCCGGTAGTCCATGGCCAGGATTCCGCTGCCCAGATCGTTGCTCCAGTATTTGACCAGGCCACGGGCGTCCTGCACGATGTCGTTCCGGGAGCCGTAGATTGCAGTGGCCTGAGGATCGATGTAGGTGCAGAAGCAGGACCGGCCGGCAAACCTTCGGCCGAACTCGCTGATTCCGAGCAGCCTCGAGGTGTTGAGGTTGAAGACGTCAACGCCTATCTCAATGAGATCCGGGATGATCTCCTCGATCTTGCCGTCCGAGTGGAGCCAGAAATCAAGGCCCCGCCGATGCACCTGCTCCGCGATCCTTGCGTACCTGGGCTTGAACACCTTCCGCCACAGGGCCGGTTCAATGAACAGGTTCTTCTGCCCTCCCCAATCGTCGGTGGAGGCGAAGGCGTGCACCTTGCCGTCCGCGGCTTCGGCGAGTCCGTCCACCAGAGCCAGGTCGAACTCCACGATCCTGTCCAGGGCATTTTCCACCACCTTTGTGTTCGTGGCGAGCTCGACGAGGGTCTCTTCGAAGCCGAGCAGGAAATGCAGTCTCTCAAAGAGCAGGCCAATCCAGGTCACGTAGCAATACTTGCCGCCGGACTCTCCGATTGCCGAAAGTATCCTGTCAAATCGGCCGGGGCCGCGGGGCTCCGGGAGCTGGTAGCCTTTGATGTCCTCTATGGAACGCAGCGGGAAGCGTACCGGGATTCCCCCGGCCGACAGGGTCTCGCCGAATCCCCAGACGATTCCCCATTCATCTTCCCTCCTCGTGTTTTTCTCCTCGACGTAGTCCTCGACGTCGAACACGTACGGTCTGTAGTCTTTCGCTTTCCAGCTTGCGGGTGCGCCGACGTAGAACTCTTTCAGATCTGTTTCTCCCGCGAGCTCGAACGAAACGGGAAGATCATCGATGCTCTTCAGCCCTATGGCCCTTTTGACCCTCTCGACGCTTTGCATGCTGCCCGTCACAACGCCGACCGGGTGCTAGTACTTCGTACCGGTCATGCTCATACCCTTGGTGAAATTTCGCTGGAAGAACAGGTAGACGATGATCACGGGAACCACCACCAGAGCGGCTGCGGCCATGCTGGCCCCGGGATACTGGCCGTGCGCCCTGGTGAAATGGCCCAGCACGACCGGTATCGTCTTCATCTCGTTGCTGTTGATTACCGTCAGCGGCCACAGCAACTCATCATAGGTCCATACGAAGATCAGGATTCCCAGCGCGGAGAGAATGGGTCTGATCAGGGGCAGGATGATTTGCATGTATATCCGAATATTGCTGGCACCGTCCATGCGGGCTGCATCGATCAGCGAATCCGGAATGCCGTAGATGAACTGACGCAGCAGGAACACGCCAAAGCCGGAAATCAGGAACGGCAGTATGATGCCGACGTAGGAATCCAGCAGTTTCAGCCTGCTGGCTAGAAGGTACAGGGGGATCAGGATGACGTGGGCCGGAAACAGGAGGCTCGACAACACCAGCGTGAACAGCGTGTTGTTGCCCTTGAACCTCATCTTGGCGAACATGAAGCCCGTGATCGATGACGAAAAAAGCACGAAGAACACGACCAGTCCCGCGGTAAGCAGGCTGTTGAGCCATGAGCGCATGATCGGGATTTCGTGGAAGACGAGCTGGAAGTTCCCGAAAAATAGCGACCTGGGAACGAGAGTGATGGGGGAAGAGGTGATCTCCTGGTTCGTCATGAACGATGACAGGATCATCCAGACGAAAGGGAACACGAAGCCGATCGCGCCAACGCCGAGTACGCCGTGCAGCAGGGTCCTCTTGAAGTAGTGAAAGGCAGGCTTGTGTTTCATCATCTTCTACCTAGTGAGCCTCGCTCCTGTAGTAGCGTATCTGCATGATCACGAAGCACAGCATCAGCATGAAGATCACCAGGGATACCACGGCCCCGTAGCTGAACCTGAGGTTCTGGAAGCTCTGCTGGTACAGATTGAGTGCCAGGACTTGAGTGGAGTGCATGGGTCCGCCCTGAGGATAATTCGTCATCATGTAGACCGGAATAAAGACCTTGAACACGTAGATCGACTTGATGACCACGAGGAAGAATATCTGCGGCCGCAGCAGCGGTAGCGTGATCCTCAAGAACTGCTGAAACGGCCTGGCCCCGTCCATCACCGAAGCCTCAAACAGGGAATCCGGGATTTCCTCGATGCCCGCCAGCAGGATCACGGTCTCCAGGCCGATGCTCTTCCACATATCCAGGAGGATGATACAGAAGAGGGCGATCCTGGGATCCTGCAGGAAGGTCTGCGGCTGAGCCCCGAAAGCACTAGTGAGGAACGTGGCCAGTATTCCGACTTTGGGGTAGTAGATGAGCTTCCACACCAAGGCAGTAGCAGCCTGGGAGGTGATCACCGGGGCGAAATACATTGCGATGAAAACCTTCTTGACCACCCCGTGCGTTCGCTGGATCAATCCGGCCAGAACCAGCGATATCACCAGTCCCACTACTACAAAAACGGCCAGATATATGAGAGTGTTAAGGAAAGACCTGATGAACACGGGGTCCGTGAAGACCTGCTCGTAGTAGGCCGTACCCACGAATCGTTCGTAGATGCCGGGACTCGCGAGATTGACCTTCCAGAAACTTATGAAAAGGTTATAGAGAAAAGGCCACGCCGATATCAGAACATAGTAGCCGGTGAGAAAAACCGACGCAATCAGAACAAACCAGTTGGTATTCCTGCTCCTGGATTTTGTGTTGATGACGGCCGATTCATCCATGCGCTGGGATCTGTCGAGTGAACGAACGCGGGGTGTATGGAGATACACCCCGCGCTCTATCCATAATTAGGTTAGCTTGCACGGCCTCTCAGAGGCGCTTTTCTTTTTCGGCTCGGGTCAAGCCATCGGAAATGGCCTTTACGAATGCCTCATAGGAGCCGTTTTGAATGAACACTTTTTGAAACTCCGGAGTCATGATCTGCGCCCATTGATCGAAAGTGGTATCGTGAGGAATGGGTTTTATCCCCGGGATGAACTGCGCCGTTTCATCCGCCGATCTCTTCACCAGTGTAGCTGCCGTCTTGTTCGGCCACATGCCTTCGTACTTCCCCGCCTTGTAGTTCTCGACGAACTCCTTGTTTAAGATCACTCCTATCCCGGGATCGTTCTTGGCATACAGCTCCATGAAAGTCGGCCCTATCAGCTCTTTTGCGTATTCCAACACGGCTTTTCTTTTGGCGCCTGTGACTCTCTTGGAGAAGGCCATCATCTGTATGGAGGGAATCAGGTTGATGGAGTTTTTGTTGATTGCCGGCACCTGGTACAGGTCGATCTTCATGTTCGGATAAGTACCCAGGGCATAGGTCGAAAACCAGGGACCGATGAAGAAACTGGCACACAGCCCCTTGGTAAACGCGTCCAAAGCCGAACCGGAATTGGGGTCCCATATTTTCTGCTCGACGAAGCGATCGAGCATTTCAATTGCCTTCAGACCCGCCGGAGAGTTGAAGTTCCAGGTCCCGGCAGCTGCATCGAAGGGATTCCCACCTAGCTGCCGTACCATCGTGATGTATCCCTGACAGAGCGTCCAGTAGTTGTCCAGGGAAATGCCCGATACCTTGATGGACCCGTCGGCGTTGTACTGAGTCATCTTCTTGGATACAGCCAGAATATCATCCCACGATTTCACCTTGGTGATGTCTACACCCGCTTTAGCGGCCATCTCCAGGTTGACGGTCACCATATCGAAGTCAGGACCCATTCTCCATGGGACTCCGTAGATCTCGCCGTCCTTGCCCATGATGGAGTATACTTTGTCCCAAGCTTCCCGATAGATATACTTGGACAACTCAGCCTTGGTAAATGCATCCGGTGTCATTTTCAGGAAGAGTTTTGATACATCCTGACCGATGAACCACTCCGAATATCCGAAAATGATATCGGGCTCCTCTTTGGCGATGACTGCGGGGATGATCTTTTGACCAAGGTCTGACCAACCGATCAGCGTCCACTCGATGCTGACATTCGGATACTTGTCGGTGAAGTACTTGTTGAAAGCGCCGACAAAGGCTATTCCGCCCGGCCAGTCCTGCATCCACATGTTCAGGGAGACTTTCTGTGCTGGTAACACTATGCAGATGGCAAAGAGAAGAACCATAGCAATGACTGCGATCCTGTTTCTTGACATCTCTTCCTCCTTGTATAGATTTGCGCACAGACGTACGCGGGATTTGCTGCAATTCTAAGACCCAACCAAGCTGCTGTCAAGTCTTTTAACAACTCGATGCCGACTGACTGTTGCCGGAGGCCCCCTTGAGCGTGTCGTTGCGGTCGCCGCCTGCGGCCATGAAGTTGTTCACCACGCCCTTGTAGACCGCCTCGGGCTCCAAGGGCTCGTACGTCCCGCCGGGGCCCAGGATTTCGAAGTCTGTGACCCGCTTGCACTTGAGCCAGGCCAGCTGGAGGCTGAAATGCACCCCGGAGACGTACAGGAAGGCGTTGTTGGGGCCCGGTGCCGCTGTTGAGCCTGCGGACCAGGTCCTCCCCGGCCTGGGCGATGACCTGTCTCTTGAGGAGGAGGCTCATCGGAAGGTCTTGGATGGGATCCCCTCCGGGAATCGAAGAATATCGGTAGAGATGTTCCGCGAGCATATGCAGTCCAAGTGCTTCCGGATTTTCAATCGACAGGCTGAACGCAGGTTCTGCGCATGCAACGCCCACGCAACTATTGAGCAATGTAACCCTCTGGATGTCATTTGCGGATAGGGGCCGCAACTCGCACAGGCTGTACCTCGGCCGCGCAGAGCAAATCGCGTGACAACCGCACCTCCCGACTATTCAGCCGAGTGCTCCAAGCGAGAAACACAGCTCTTTGGAGACTTAAGGAACGCCGCGGGAACAGCGTGGTCCCCCCGGAGGAGATCGGCCGATCTTCACCAGATGCCGCCAAATCTTGCGGACCTCCTCCGGCTGGGTGATCACGGCAAGAACTCGCATTGGGGCAGGACACCGGGGACAGACCAGCCGAGGGTGCCCGCCAGGGTGCGGGTCGACCCCGTACACCTGGGCGATCAGCTTGGCCCACGTCGAGCGGCTTTCCTACAGGCCGTACCGCCGGATGAACTAACAGCCCTTCGGCGGGATATGCTGTGTGAGCTCCAGGAAGAAGCGCATCAGCGGAAAGCTTGCGGTCCTTCCCTGGAAGAACTCGTTGCCGGAGGTGAAGGAGATCGCGGTGGCTTCGCCGTCCACCCTGGTCGTAGCTGCCCGGGGACGCCTCGGTGCGCGTTCACGCAGAAAGACCATCTGGCTGTGGGCTGGAAGCGGCGGGCACGCATCAGGGCTATTACTCAACCTGCAGTTGACCGTCTGCGGAAACCTTTGCGCCGCAGCCCGAAGGCGGAGGCGTATCCCGGTCGCGGTGCTTGACCCTTGGGAGAATCCCTGAGATTCTGTGGGGAGCTGAGCGTCGCACGACCCAACAGTAACCGCCGGCGGGGGCGGTGAACCAGCGAAGGAGATTCGAGATGGCTGTGAAGATCGCCGTGAACACCTGGCTGTTCGCTCTCCGCTTCACCGACGAGCGGGTGGCGATTCTGGACTCCGTGCGCGAGCTCGGCTTCGAGGCCGTGGAGATATCCCTGATGCAGCCGGGGGACTTCAACTGCAAGAGAATGCGCGGGGAGCTTTCCCGGCGCGGGCTGACCTGCTCCTCGGTGGCCGTCATCTGCGGGGAGGGCCGGGACCTGCGCGGCACCGCGGAGGAGCAACGCGCCGCCCTGGAGTTCCTTAAAGGCTGCGTAGACACGACGGCCGACCTGGAGTGCGGTCTGCTGAACGGCCCGCTGTACTCCCGCGTGGGGCGCACCGACGCCAAACCCTCCGATCCGCGGCAGGAGCAGCTGCGTGTCGTAGCCGCTCACCTGCGTACCCTCGACGAGTATGCCGAAAAACGGGGCGTGCAGCTGGCCATCGAGCCGATCCTGCGCTTCGAGACCGACCTCATCAACACCTGCGCGGAGGCGATGGAGCTGATCGCGATGACCGGTTCCTCCCGGCTGGGCGTCCACCTCGACACGTTTCACATGAACGTCGAGGAGGCCAACCCGGTGCTGGCCGTGGTGCGGGCGGGTGGCAGGCTGCTCAACGTGCACGCGGCGGACAACCACCGCAGCGCCCCGGGCACCGGCGCCTTCAACTGGCAAGGTCTGCGCGACGCGCTGCGCCACATCGGCTACGACCGCTACATAACCATTGAGGCCTTCCACCCCGACGCGCCCGACATCTCCTTCCCGGCAGCAGTGCGGCGCAAGCAGGTTCCGACCAATGCGGACGTGGGCCGCCGCGGCCTGGCCTTCCTCCGCTCGCTGTTCACGGAGTAGCGCGCGACTCCACCGGTGGGTACAGGCCTCTGTGGAGTCCGCGGCCACCATGGGGCGTGACGGCACCCGGAGGCTTGCCCATGATCTCCAAGAACTCCGCACCCTCGGCCGTTCTGCTCGTGCTTCTGCTGCTGTGGGCAACTCTTCCGGCCGCCGGGCGAAATGGAAGAAATCGTCGACTACCTGACCATGCGTATCCGGGAGATCCAAAGTGTCCGGCGGGTGATCGAGTTCCTGGCTCTGGACACGAGCGCGGCAGACCTTGCCCGCATTCGAAGCCGGACCGCCTGCGGTCTGGAGGCCAAGGACTTCTTTCGCCTGGTGTACCGGGGCGCCGATCGATCAGGAGGCGGGCCCCCGCCTGGCCGGTTTCCTCCTCACCGTGGGCCAGGAGCGGGTCAGGGAGTTGCAGGCCCCGTACTGACCTGCTCGGGCCCGACCGAAAAGGGGTTGGCAACCATCAGACCGTCATATTCCTGCCCCTCGTTCATGTCCTCCGAGTACAGGCGGGCACAGCCCGAAAGCTGAGCCGCCGCGAGAATCAGGGCGTCCCAGTACGACAGCTGATGGCGTTTCTGCAGATGTATCGCCTCCCTTACCGTACCGTACTCGATGCCCATGACTCGGAGGACGCGAAAGCGCTCGAGCTCCATTTCCGCTGTCTGCCGGTCGAGGGGTACCTGCAGCTTCTGGGTAACTGTGACCCAGAACTCGCTCAGCACCTGCGAAGAAATCACGGCCCGTCCACTTCGTATCCCGTCGTTGGCGTAGACCAGAACGTTGGTGTCCAGGAAGTACCTAGCGGCGGTCATGAAGCTCGTCTCTCGACCAGCTCCTGGAGGTACTTCCGGATCAAACCGGTGATGCTCGTATCCTTGTCCATCGCGATCTTGCGTGCTTTTTTCACCAACTCGTCATCCAGGGACATGGTAATGTTAGACACGGTCATCCTCCACACAATACGTGTAGCGCATATTCACGCAGCCTTCAAGGGGGCTACGGAGACCCAAATCCTCGCCTAACACGGGGCCGGGGCATCGAGGTCAGGCCGGGGCCGGAGTGAGGGCTACTCAGCGCGAGCGAACGTCGAGGCACAGGACGCGGCGATGGGTTTTCCGCTAGAGCAAACGGAGCGAAAAGCGGGAAATGCGCGTAGGGGCGGCAGTGATGGGGCTCAAAGCGGCAGTGAGTGCGGACTGCGCGTGTGGTGATGAGGTGGCCTGGGTGGGCAGCTGGAAGACTTCCCATCTCCACGGGGCTGAGCATGTCCTGGATCGTGGTCGGGCGCTGCCCGCAGGCGCGGCAAGCCGACGTTACTTTCGAGCGCTATTGCGGGCGCAATAGCGCTCGCTTGCGCGGTAGACGCTATTTGCGCTGTCCGCGTAAGCGTACGTTATTTACGGAGCAGCGAGCTCAACCAGGGGATGCCGATGAAGTTGCCGATCATGGCCCCCAGGCTGGAAAACAGGAACACCAGCAGGATATGGGTGACGCGGTTGCGGAAGAAGCCGCGCACCGTAAGCATGTCGACCGACAGGTTCTCGAAGTCCGAAACGCGTGGTTTGCGCAGGAGGGCCTCCAGCACCCCGGTCACCAGCCCGATGCCAATGAAGGGGTTCAAGGTGGTGATGGGCGCGCCGATGAAAGCCGCCGCGATGGTGAGCGGGTGGGCCAGGGTGACCAGGGCCCCCAGGGCCGAGAGCGTCCCGCTCACCAGCACCCACTTCCAGAGCATCGTGAGGCTGAGCTGCCAGCCGGAGCGGAAGAAGCCGGCCACTAGCAGCCCCACGATGGCCGCCGGGAGGAGCCAGCCCAGCAGGCTGGACCAGCTGCGGCGCGCGGGAACCTGCTCCAGCGCGGCGGTGTCGGCCGGGAGCTCGCCGTCATGCATGGCGCGCAGGCTGCGGGCGATGCCCTCCACGTGCCCGGCCCCGATCACGGCCACCACCCGCCGCCCCTCGGCCTGGTAGATGCGCGTGGCCAGGTAGCGGTCGCGCTCGTCGATCAGCACCTCCTTCACCGCGGGCAGGTACCCCGCCAGCTCGTCCAGCATGCTCTGGAAGGTGGTGCGGCTCTTGAGCTTCTCGATCTCTTCGGGGGACAGCTTCTCGCTGGAGAAAATCGTGGCCAGCATGGCGGCGAGCATCTTGTTCTTCCCCCAGAAGGAGGTCCGGGCCCAGGCTCTGCGCAGGGTGAGCTGGATGTCGCGGTCGCAGAGGCTGAAGGGAATGCCCGCTTCCTCGGCCAGGCGCACGGCAGTGAGCAGCTCCTCGCCGGGCGAGACGCCGAGCCCCGCGCCCAGACGGCGCTGGAAGGAGGAGAGTACCAGGTTGGCCAGCAGCAGGAAGCCTTTCTTTTTGCGCAGGACCTGCACGAGGTCCAGCTTGCGCCAGCCGTTGCCCTCGGTGAGAGAGCTGTAGCGGGCGGCGTCCAGCTCTACGCACACACGGTCGGGTTTCTCCCCCTGGATCACTTCGCGCACCTCCTCCACGCTGCGGCTGGAGATGTGGGCCGTGCCCAGCAGGAGGAACTCCCGCTCGCCGAGCTGGAGGCGGTGGAGGCTGTCCTGGTCGGATGGTGTGGGTTCGTTGCTCATTCACTCTTCCTCTTGTCCGTAAGTTTGCAGCAGGGCCGCGGCGATACGCCGCTCCGGCAGGTCCCTGCGCTCGCTGTCGGCCGTTTCGACCAGATAGGTCAGGGCGGTGGCCACCCGACCCTCCAGCAGAAACTGGGCGGCCAGGTAGAACAGCAGGCGGCCGCGCTGGACGCGGTTGGGCTCCCGCGTGATCGCGGCCAACGTCGCCAGCTCCAGGGCGGGGTTGGCCAGGTATCGTGCCGCCTGGTGCTGCCAGGTATCGGGGGGCAGCACCGCTATCAGCCTGTTCAGGGCTGCATCGGCTTCCCGGCCTCGGCCCGCCTGCTTCTGGCACAGCGCACCCAGCAAAGCGTAGGCGGGCTCGGAGGGCTCGGCCCGGAAGGCCTGCTGGAACAAGGCGACCGCCCGGTCCCAGCTTCTTTCAATATAATACAGAACGGCCAGAGGGGCGAAGGCGAAGCTGTAGTCCGGTCGCAGGCGGAGGGCCTGTTCGTAGTCGGCGATCGCCTCCAGGCCGCGCCCCTGCTCCTCGAGGATCCCGGCGCGCAGCACGTGGGCCAGGAAGTTCTCGGGATCCAGGGCGATCGCCCGGGAGAAGTCGGCGCCCGCTTCCCCCAGCTTGCGCGCCGCGAGGCGCAGCTTCCCGCGATCCAGGTAGCTCCAGGGGTCATCCGGGTTCAGGCGGATGGCTTGGTCCAGGTCGGCAGCGGCCCCCGCCCGGTCCTCCAGCGCCGCCCTGGCTCTGGCGCGGTCGGCGTAGGCGAAAGAGAAGCCCCGCTCGGCCTCCAAAGCCCTGTCGAAGTGGGTCAGGGCCTCGGGGTAGCGCCGCTCCTCGAAGAGGATTCGCCCGAGTCCGTGGCAGGCCGTGAAGTTCCCGGGGTCGACCCGGATCACCCGCTCGAAAAGCTCGCGGGCCCCGCGCGCGTCCCCGACCTCCTGGTACATGCGACCGAGGATGGCCAGCGCTTCCGGCTCTCCGGGGTTCTCGGTCACCAGGCTTTCCAGCTCGGCGCGCGCCTCCCAGCTGCGGCCCGCGGCCAGCAGGAGCTGGATGCGCAGCAGCCGTTCGCCGGGCCCGGCCGGCTGCCCCTGCATGGCCTGGTCATAAACCGCCAGCGCCTCCTGCGGATCGCCCGCTTCCATCCGCTGCCGGATGGCGTCGTAGGGGGGGGCCTGGCGCTCCCGCGCAGCGGTCGTGCAGCCTATCAGAACGAGCGCTGCCGCGGCGGCCAGCGGCAGGGGCGAGTGCAGATGATTTCGCTTCATGGCCGGGAGCGCTCACTATAAACTTCAAGCGGGTTTTGGGCAAGGTTGAATCGCGCCTCGCCCCGATGCTACACTGCCCTGCAGGCATGAAGAAGCGGCTGCCGACGCTGTATTATCTCATCCCCCTGGTCTACATCCTGGTGATCGGGTTTTTCGTGTACATGCAGTTCCGCTCGCGCGAGAGCTTCCAGGACAACCTGGGGCGGCTGGTGGTGACCGGCAGCTACTCCAAATCGCTCTCCGGGCGAAAACTGATCCGTGACATTACCGTCAGCTGCAACGACGTGCGCCTGCGCTTCGGGCGCCGGAAGCTGCTGCTCAAGGACCCGGGCCCCGCCCGCTCTCGCCGGCTGCGCGTCCTGGCCTATAGCCGTTCCGACCAGGGGGTGGAGCTGGCCTGCAGCGAGGGTCTGCGGCTGCGCTTCACCCTCGCGGGGGAAATGGGCGCCACGGTGATCCTCCAGCCCGTCATCCCCTCCGGCCTGGGAGGCCTGCGGATCCTGTCGCTGCCGCTGGAGCTGCGCGAGGACAGCGGCGAGCGGGTGCGCGGAATACCGCTCCTGCGCCTCGCCGGCCGGTCCGGGGTCCGCTACGCCGCGCTGCCGGCCGGCTCGGACATCGACCTGAAGGCCGCCCGCCTGGAGGTGAACCTGCTAGGCGCCGAGGAGGAGCCGCTGGTCGCCTTCGAACGCGTGGATCCAGATCGGGACGAGCCGTACGTCTACTGGTTCTCCCGCCGGGGCCCCCTGGCCGACGAGACCCGCTACCGGGAACGGCTCGCCGGCTTCCTGGACCGCGCCTACTCCTACTGGAACCGGGTGCTCGTCGGCACTCCGGGCGACTTGGCCATCGCCGAGGAGCTGGGAGCCTGCCTGCTCTCCGAGGCGGCGCTGCGGGGGGAATACCGGCGGCTCCTGCCGGCGGTGGCCGCGGCGGTGCGGGCGCGGGCGGGCTCCGGGCTAACCTACCGGGTCGCCGCCTACGTCGGCTACCTTCAGGGTTTCCAGGCCGCCAGCCAGCGGCGGTCCGCGGAGTTGATCGACGGGATCACGGAGGCGATCCGCCGCTCGGATCCGGCGGTGCTGGACACCCCGGACCTGATCCGGCTCATCGTGAACCGGGGTCCCTTCTCCCTGGCCGAGGAGGCCCTGCGCCTGGCCGACGCGGTGGACCGCTCCGGCGCCCCCGTGTCCCGCCTGCTGTCCCTGCTGGACGCGTACACGGCCGCGGCCGGCCTGATCGACAGCGGGCAGCCCATCCGGCAGAAGATCTCGGAGCTGGTGGACGCCTGGCTCCTGCCCTCGGTGCTGCAGACGCGGGAAGGCCTGTTCCTTACCCAGCTTGCCGGCGAACACGAAGGCCTCTCGGACATCCAGGCCTCCGTGCGGGCCGGCCGGCTGTTCCTGCAGGCCGCCGAGATCACCGGCCGCCCTCCCCTGGCCCTGGTGGGCCGCAACCTGATGCTGTCGGCTCTCGCCCTGGCCGATTCCGAAGGCTTCGTCCCGGCCCGGGGCACCATCACTTCCGGCCGCTTCCGGCCGCAGAACGGGCAGCTGCCCCCCGAGCAGCTCTACGGCTACGTGGCCCAGGCGCGCTACCTGCCGCAGGAGTACTCGCTCTACAGCCACCTGGCACCCGGGGCCTGGCTGTACACTGCGGCGGTACCGGTGCAGATCAAGGTGAACGGCGGCCAATACCGCTTCTCGTTCGGCTTCCCGACGGGCGGTTCACACTATTTCCTCCTGCAGGGTATCCGGCCGATGCAGAGCGTGATGCTGCACGGGATCCTCTGGAAGCCCGACCCCGAATACTCCCTTTACAGCGACGGCTGGGTCTACGACCCCGGATCCCAGACCCTGTTCGGCAAGATCACCCAGCGCCTGCCGGAAGAAGATCTGGTGATCAACTACTGAAGCCTTGCCTGCGCGGCTCGGGGATGGGTACTATCTAGTCATGGAGTCGATGACCACCATTCTGGAGGTAAACGGGGCGCGCTGCGCCTCCTGCAGCTTCGCCATCGAGCACATGGGCCGCAAGGTGCCGGGCGTGAAGGAGGTCCGAGTGCATCCGGACAGCCAGGAGATCCACGTGACCTATGGCGGGGACCCGGAGGCTCTGGAAGAGATCATCCGGATCGTGGCCCGCCTCGGGTACGAGGCCCGCCTGCGCCCCGCCTCCGGGGTATAGTATACACCCGGCGGAAATCTCACTATACTGGCCGGTCTGAAAGCATGAGAAAGCCGCCGGAGCGAACGCTGCTGCGTCTGCTGCACCACCGCTGGAACAGGCGCACCTTGAGCGCCGTGTCCTATTTCTGCGAGCGCTTCCTGTTGAAGGGGTGTTTCAGCAGCATCGAGGTCAAGGGCCTGGAGCGGGTCGTCGCCAAGGCCAAGGCCGGCAGGCGGCTGATTTTCATCCCCGATCATCAGAGCGAATACGACTGGCTCCTGCTGCAGAACCGGCTGTACCGCTCGGGGGTGCGCACGGCCATCCAGGCCGGCGACAACCTCTTCGTGGGTCCGCTGGACCCGATCCTGCGCGGCTGCGGCGCCTTCATGAGCGTCCGCCACGAGAAGTCCTTCTACTCCACCCACTGGATCTACGACCTGCTGGCGCGTGCCCTCGGCCAGCGGCCCATCCGCGTCACCCGCGAGCAGTACAGCCAGCTGTACCCCAAGCAGCTCGCCCGCATCCTCGGGCGCGAAGGCTACAACCTGCTGGTGTTCCCCGGCTACGAGACCGACCCATATACGGGGGAGGTCAAGTACGGCCGCTCCTACAGCGGCCAGTTCAACCCCCTGTCCCCCTACGTTTTCATCACGGTCTCCAAGGTCCTCAAGGGCCTGGGGATCACCGACGCCGAGTACATCCCGGTGGCGGTGACCTACGAGCGGGTGCCGGAGGACATCCTTTTCCGGGAGTTCAAGGCCTCGACGCGCAAGACCAAGATCGCCAAGTACATCTACGACCACTACTACACTTTCTTCAAGGCGCCCTTCTCCAAGGAGCTGTACCAGGAGAAAAGCCGCGTCTGCGTGAAGTTCGGCGAAGGCATCCCGGCGGCCTTCACCGGCAAGGCCCGGGACTTCGCCGAGCACGTGCGCCACGAGATCGGCAGGCTGATCCGGGTGTACGAGAGCACGCTGATCTTCCACTCCCTGAACGACAAGTTCGCCCTCTCCAAGCAGGAGCTGCGGAAGAACATCCACGAGAATCTCCGCGTCCTGAAGGCGAAGAGGATCGACTGCTCGCCGCTCTACGATGCCAACGCCCGGCTGCTGCCCCTGGACCGGATGCTGAACCGGGTGGCGCGGCTGTTCAACTTCGCCGAGAGCCCGGTCATCCCCCTGAAGGCCTACCGCACCCTCGAGCACGACAGGAACGAGGTGTTCATCCACAACCCGCACCTGGCGTCCTACTACTCCAACAAGCTGCGCTATATCCTGGAGAGCGACTAGCCGGCGGGTGCGCTTACCTGTTGGGGTCCCAGCTCAGGTTGAGTCCAAACTCCTGGTTGAAGCGCTCCAGGCCGTCGTCTCCTGTCCCCAACGGACAACGCGCTATGCCCCGGTAACGTCCGCTCAGGCGCCAGGCTGCGCTGAGGCGGGACTCCAGGCGCAGGCCCGCGGTGTAGGTCTGCTGGGTCTTCTCCCCGTTGCGGTACAGGTCGAACACGGTCTGGAAGAAAGGCGCCAGCTTCAGCTCGTCCAGCAGTTCCAGCGAGAGTTCGGTTGTGGCCAGCAGGCTGGTAAGGTCATTCGCGTCCGACCCGTCGTAGAAGGTCCACTTTGATCTCGCGCCCGCGCTCCACTGAACGCGATCGCTCAGGGCCCACTGGAAATCCGGGTTGAGGTAGAAATAGGTGTAGCTGCCGCTCTGATTGGCGTAGTATTTGCGGGAGACGGCGGAATAGAGGTTGGAGGTGAAGGCATCGCTCCATTGTTCCTTGATGCGCAGGGTGAGCCTGTGGCGCTGGGAGTCGGGCACGTCCAGCTCCTTCTCCAGTTCCTCCGGAGCGATCTCCTCCCATCCCGTCCCGCCGTCGTAGCGCAGGTAGAACACGGGAAGCTTCATTTCCTGGGCGGAAGCGGTGAGCGGCAGCAGGAGCGACAGAGCATACAACAGGACAGTGCGGCTCTTCATGGGCCAGGTCCTCCCTTCGGGTAGATACCCTGATTATAGGCTTCCGGCGGGTAACCGCAATTGCTTGCAGGCGCAGCGGCAGGGGGGTAGGATGCAGGTATCAGGGAGGGCTTGCGATGCGAAAAACCGGCGCCTGGGCGGTGTCGATTCTTCTGCTGGGCTGCTGCCCCGCGTTCGCCCGGGGGACGGGCTTCGGGCTGCAGTTCAGCACGGGCCTCCAGGGGTCCCTGTCGTTCTTCGAGGTCGGGGTCACCTCCCCTGCCTTCGGGGACGGGATGACCGTGGGGCTGAAGGCCAGGTCGATGAGCTCGATCACCTGGGCGACTTTCCTGCACCGAAACGGCCAGTCCGTCTCCTTCCATCCCGTCGTGGTGGGGGGGGTGCTGTCCTTCGGCGGGGCGAGCCCCTTCATCGAAGACAGCTATCGGATGTACGGAGGCATGGATCTTTTTTTGGGCTATTCCTTCACCCCGTACGACAGCCTGATCTACAAGCTCGGGAACCTGATCGGGAAAAACCTCACGTATGGATTGTGGGGTTATTACGGTATCGAGGTTTTCACCGCCGAACAGGTTGCCTATTACCTCGACGCGGGAGGCGGATTCAAGAGCCTGCAAGGGGACGATGCCAACCTGTACGCCATCGCCAGCAGCTGGCTGGGGAGCGGTTTCGGGATGAAGACCGGTCTGCGTTTCTATTTCTAGGAAAGCGGCCGGCAGGAAGGCGAGGAGGGTGACGGCCGCGGCGGCCCACCCGCCGATCCGTTCCGACTTGGCCAGACCCGTCCCGATGATGGCGAGTGGCCAGAGGACCCCCACCGCCTGCCGCAAAATATTGAAGAGCAGATACGCTGCCTTCCAGGCGCCCGCCGGCGCATAGTCCGGGGGCAGCAGGAAGAAGAAGAGCGTTTCCGGCAGCCACATGGTCAGGAACATCGGCAAAGTCATGGCCGTGCAGCACAGCGCGAAGATGTCCTCGTAGCTCCCCCTGCCGCCGCAGGCCGCGGCCAGCAGCCGGGCCGTCCCGGCGAAGACCACGTTGGTCAGGAGAAACAGCGGGATCTGAAAGAAGCGCTGCCAGAAATAGTAGCGTTCCGCGGCCGTACCGCCGGTGCCAGGAAAAAACGCAGAAGATCGCGCAGGTTCATCGGCGTCCTCCCCTAATAGAAAACCTTCAGCTCGAGCTCCACGCTCACCGTCGACACCAGGTTGCCGAACTCGCTTGACTCGCCGCCCGCCGCCCAGGCCACAGACAAATCAACCGCCGAGTCCCCGATGAAGGCGGTGCTGATCCCGTGCCGCACGAGCAAGGACAGGTCGGTGATGTTCAGGAGCAGAGAGCTGGAAAGGCCGATATGGTCGAACAGCGGGTGTCCGTTGTCCGTGATCGAGCCTTGAGTCAGGGACAGAAACGCGTAATCCTTGCCCAGCCGGCCCGGACGCACCGCCAGCGCCTTGCTCCCCTTCGTGTCGGAAACGAGCTTCTCCTCTGCGAGCGTCAAGCCCTCGGAAAGGCGGTAATACTCGGCCAGGATGGAGGTCCTGATGCCGGGAAGCGTCGCCGAAACGCCGGCCAGCAGCGAATGCTGCAGGCCTGAGGGGCTCGCGGCCGGAGGGACTTCCAGGTAGCGGGGCTCGCCGTACAGACAGCCTTCCAACCAGAGTTGCACCGTGTCCCAGCCGGGCAGGGCGTAAAGCGGAGCGACCGACAGGTTGAGGGCCGCGGTCCAGGAATCGGTCTGAGACCAGTAGGCCGAGAGGGACAGGTCCGAGCCGGGAAGCGTCGAGCTGGAGACTTTCCCGCCCACCCCGAAGTTCGCCAGCCGGTCGTAGGCCACCGTGAAGGCCGCAAACGAGATCAGTGTGGTGATCAGCTCGGCCTTGAGCGCGGGCACGCCCTCCGTGGTCTGCCGGGCGGCCGTGGGGTCTTTGGGCGGATTGACCGGGTCGGAAGGGTTGAACACCCACCCGGCCCCCCATTTCAAGCGCTGCTTGCCGGCCCGCAGATAAAACAGATCCGAGAAGTTCAGGTCTGCGTAGAACTGGTTCACGTCGAACGACAGCGTTTCCAGCATGGCCCCGTCCGCATGGGCCAGGAGGTCGGAGTCGGTGAAGGTGAAGTCCAGCAGGCCCAGGGCCCGGTAAGACCGGGCGAAGGAAAGGACGGCGTGCAAGGCCGACGACGCCGTTACCGGCGCGAATTTGATTCCGCCGAAAAGCGCCTCATCGGCGGCGAGCGCCATGGAGGCCGTGAGGTCCCCCGACAACGTGAAGGCGGAGTCCTGGGCCGCGGCCGGCAGAAGGCTCCAGAGCAGCAGGGCGAAAGCGATCCAAGGGGTTCTCATGGGACGCCCTTTTCAGAAATCGTAGGGGTACAACCGCCCCGATTCCAGGTATTCCTTGGTGAAGAACTGCTCCGGCACGTTCTTGAGGGGCGTGATTTCGAACATCTTCAAACGGCTGGTTTCCTCGGGCCTCAGGGCGTCCACGTACTCTATGTCCATTTGCACCACCCGGCTTCCCTTCATGGTAACTGCGCGCACCAGGTAGTACTTGAGCTCCTTGCCGGCCACCGCGAAGAAGGAGCGCTTCACCGGCAGGCGCGTGGCCACCTCAATCCAGGCGTGCACCAGGCCGTAGGCCAGCTTGCGGTTCCTGGCTTTCAGCTCGAACTTGTAGCAGTCCTTGCCCGCCGCCTTCTCCCGCCCCAGGTAGGCCACGGTGTAGTCCAGGGTGGTGTTGAAGCGGGTCAGGTCCAGGTTGGAGGTTTCCCCGCCGCGCGCGGAGGCGGTGGCGCTGGTCTTCACGACCTTGTTGGTGTTGGCGAAGCGCTGGTAGAACAGGTCCTCGTTGCGCAGCAGCGCGAAGTTCTTCTGCGAGGCCGGGGCCGTGTTCACGAACACGACCTTATTGTCTTTCCGGATGAAGAAACCCTCGCTGGACCGGTCCTCGCCGCTTGAGAAGGTGTCGGTGATGGCCATTTTCGCCTTGCAGTTTAGCGGCAGCACGAAGGCGTCGGCGGCCTCGATGTAGGGGTTGATGTCCCCTTCCGGGAAGTTTTCAGCATCCGCCGGCAGGGCGGCAGACAAGGCCGCGGCCAATAGGGCCGGCAGCAGGAGCGCTCTCATCGGAATCCTCCTTGGTCAACGGCCGGCCATCTGGGCCACGGCCTGCTTCTCGGTTTCCCGGCGCACGGTCCACCAGGTCGAAGCCAGCAGGATCGCCAGCAGCAGGACCAGGGGCGCCCCCAGGGTCAGGGCGTTGATGTCCAGCGCCAGGCGCGTCATGCCGAACATGTACTGCAGCATCAGCAGCGGGGGGCGCACGATCACCAGCCGGAAGGTCACGGCGCAGGCCGCCACCCCCAGCGCCCCCAGCAGGTAGCCGGCGGCCAGGCCGATCAGGGTTTCGCCCAGGAAAAGGGCCTGCACGGTGCGGCGCGGGAAGCCGATGGCCCGCAGGGTGCCGATCTCGTCGCGCCGGTCGAAAATGTTGGTCATGATCACGGAGCGGATGCCGATCAGCAGGGCCAGGAACACGATCATGGCCAGGAAGCCGAAGAACAGGATGTTGCTCAAGCCCAGGGACAGCAGGAAGCGCACGAATTCGTCGTCCCGGTAGCCTTTGGCCCGGAAGTCGGTGAGCCTGGCGTTGATCGCCGCGGTCATCGCGAGGATGCCGGCCTCCTTCTTTACGTACACTTTGTAGAACGGCATCAGGCCGCCGGCCAGCTCGCTCAACTCCGCGTAATCCTGAGCGCGGATCACGGCGCTGTCGTCGTACCAGGGGGCCGAAGCCCGGAACAGGCCCGTGATCGGGAAATCCATGGCGTTGCGCGCGCCGAACACCGAGGGGATGAACAGGGTGATGGAGTCCCCCACCCGCAGACCGTGCCGCGTGGCCAGCGAGGTGGACAGCAGGCAGCCGAAGTCGTCTTCCTGGCCGGGGAAGGCCCCGTCGGCCAGCTCGGTTTGGTCGCGGAAGGGCCGGTCCAGGGAGAAGTCGGTGGCTGAAATCATGAGGAAGCGCCGTGAGCTGCCCGCCTGCATCTCGAACCAGCCCTGGACCCAGGGGGTTAGGATGTCCGTGTTCGGATGCTGCCCCAATACCTCGCGGACCGCCTCCGCCTGGCGGCGGTAGCGCCCGCTGTCCTGTTCCTGGAACTGGAAGCCCTCCTCGGCGGACACCCACAGGTGTCCGGTCCACTTGGCCTGGGTGTCCACGCGAATGTGGTCCCGCACCCGGGAACCCAGGGCGAAGGCGAACACCAGGACCAGGGAGGCCAGAAAACCCGCCCCCGCCACGAAGGCCGTGCGGGCGGGCCGCTTGGCCAGGTTCTGCAGCACGTAGCCGAACAGCTCCATCCTCTACCGCCTCTCCAGCGCCCGCACGATGGCGAGGCGCCCGCCCGCGAGGGCGGGGAAAAAAGGCGCGAACACAGAAACACCCAGGAAAACCGCCGCCGTTTGCAGGATCTTTTGTGGGTGGAACGAGGGGAAGAACCCCTTGCCGATCACATATTCGAAAAAGGTCAGGCTGTTGGCGATCCCGGTGCGGTGCAGCACGGCGATCAGGACCGTCCCGGCCGCGAACCCGATGGCCACCCCGGCGGCAATGGCCAGGAACCCCTCCAACGTGAATAGCAGCACGATGTCGGAGCGGCCGAAGCCGATGGCCCGCAGGGTGCCGATTTCCCCGTAACGCTCGATGATCGCGAAGGCGGTGAGCTTGACCACCAGCAGCACGCAGATGAACAACAACACCGCCTCGACGAACTTAAGGGCCACGGAAAATCCCAGTACGATCTCACCGAAAATCGGCGCGTAGTAGCGCCAGGAGACGACCTGCAATTCGGGATGTTCCGCGGCCAGGAAGGTTCGGATGCGCTCCAGGACGCGCTTCTCGGTGCGCGCGTCCGCCAGGAAGCCGATCACCTCGGTGGCCATCGCCCGGCGGTAGCCGGTCATGGCGCGGAAGGCCGCCAGGTCGAAGAACATCCCGCCGAAGCCCAAGGATTCCTTGGGCAGGCTCTTGTAATCGATGCCCCCTGTTACGGTGACCAGGCGGTCCACGAAGCCACCGTCGGGGCTGGGCAGAAGCATTACGTAGGAGGAGCCCACTGCCACGGTCTTGTGCTCCGCGTACTCGTACCAGGAGGCCGCGCAGGCATCCGACTCGGCGCCCTGTATCGGCCGCCCCTCCGCGTAATACAGGTCCGTGAAGTTGCGGTCGAAGCGGTCCATGTCCATGGCCATGGCCATGAAGCCGTGCTCCTCGTCCTGGGCGCCGTACAACACCCCGGTGAACACGATCCGCTCTTCGTAACCGCTCACCTCCGGCTGGGCGACAAGGAAGCCCTGGATCGAAGCGACCTGTTCGGGGCTGAGCATATCCGCCGGCTCGCAGTAATAATGGCCGAAGCTGTTGCGGGTCTCCACGTCCCGGTCCAGGACCCGGAAGTGACCGGAGAAGCCCCGGGCGAACATATCCGACTGCTTGACCGCGATGTCCTCGACCAGATTCTCGAACACGAAGGTCAGGAAGGCGCCGAAGAAGGCGATGAGCACGATGATCCGCGTGCGCCAGCCGTGGCGCCGCAGGTTGCGCAGGCACAAGCCCAGGCGCTCCATGCTCAGGCCGCCTCCACCCGCCCGTCGCGCAGGCGGACGATCCGGCCGGCGCGCTCCATGATTCGCGGGTCGTGGGTGGAGAACAGGAAGGTGGTGTGCCGCTCGCGGTTGATGCGCTGCATCAGCTCCAGCACCTCCGCGCCGGTCTCGGAGTCCAAGTTGGCGGTGGGCTCGTCGGCCAGGACCAGCTTGGGGTGGGTGACCAGGGCGCGGGCGATGGCCACCCGCTGGCGCTGCCCGCCGGACAGCTCGAAGGGCTTGTGGCGGGCATGGTCGGCCAGCCCCACCGCCTCGATCAGCTCCGCCACTCTCTCCTGCTTCTCCCGCACCGGGAGCTCCCGGTGCAGGAGAAGGGGCAGCCGCACGTTCTCGAACACGGTGAGCACCGGCAGCAGGTTGAAGGACTGGAAGATGAAACCCAGGTGCCGGCTGCGGTAGCGGGTGCGGGCAGCATCGTCGAAGCGGCGGACATCCTCCTCGCCGATGCGGATGGAGCCGGAGGTCGGCTCGTCCACCAGGCCGATGAGGTTCAGCAGCGTGGTCTTGCCGCTTCCCGAAGGGCCGGCGATGCAGGCGAAGCTGCCGCTGTCCACCTCCAGGGACACGTCGCGCAGGGCGTGGACCACGGTCCTGCCGAGCTGGTAGTTCTTGGATAGCGCCGTCACATGGATTCCGTTCATAGGCCGTTCCCTGTTAAACACCGCTGCCTGGCGGAATTGTCCCTGAAAGAGTTACAATGAAGTCAGCATGAACAACCGGAAGAGTAGCCGTGCTCGACGATGAACGTTCCTGATTTGCCGGTGGTCAGGCGGATCCTGCAAAGCGCGCTCCCTGCTCGCCTCCCAACAACGGCCTGACGGGGGGTTCGCGCTGGAGGTCTGCAACGCCAGGACCAGCGAGCGGGTCGTCAGGAGGGGGACCCGGGCGGACTGGGGTCCGAAAGGTGCGACCCGGACCAACCCGCTGGTCAGCATCGAGGCCTTGCGGGTCCTGAAAGCGGCCGGCAGCGGCGCCGGTTGAAGCGGGTGCGGCGGCGAGCTATGATTGGATTCCCAGGGAGCGTGAAGGAGGGACCAGAATGGAGTTGCCCGCGCGCGCGAGCATCCGGCCCGGGGTGAGGGTGGCCATCGTGCTAAAACAGGATCAGGGCAGCGGCAGGCTTACCGAAGGGATCGTGCGGGACATCCTGACCGGCTCCCCGAGTCATCCGCACGGGATCAAGGTCCGCCTCGAGAGCGGGGAGGTGGGCCGCGTGAAAGCGGTGTTAGGGTAGGAGCAGATGAGCGCACCAGAGGGAAGGATCCGCTACGTCGTCGTACACCTGCCGGGGCCGCGCTGGCGGGCCGGCGTCGTCTTCCAGGAGCAGCCGGGGGTGCAGGAGCACGTGCAGCACTACCGCCAGCTGCACGAGAGCGGGAAGCTGGAAAAGGGAGGGCCGTTCGTCGAAGGCGCCCTGGGCGGGATGATGATCCCCGTGGCTGAAATGACCAGGGAGGAGATCCTCCGGTTCGCCGCCCAGGATCCCGCCGTGAAGGCCGGCCTGCTCAACTTCGAGCTGCGGAGCTGGTACGTGGTCATGGAACGCGGGTAGCAGGGCAACGCCTCCGCCTGCTCGCCGACGGCCGGATATACTACGCCCACAACATCTTCATCGCCTCCGTGAAGCACCTCATCTACTGGCAGTCCCTCGGCATCCCCCGTCAGCGGACTGGCTGCAGGAAGAGTCGGAGAAAGAGGGGATCCGCGTCCTGTGATTCGCTCCGATTGTGTGATGCGCCCCGGCGCGCTACACTGGGCTGCGGGACGAGTGCCCGGAGGGAAGGTCGGCCTTGCGGCAGCCACCGCTGTACGTGCGCAATGAAGTGGAAGCGAACCTCCTGGAGGCGGTGCTGGAGGCGGAAGGCATCCCCGGCTTCGTGAAGGTGTACGGCGATCCGGCCTACTGCGGGGTGTGGACCTTCAACGACGCGTACGGGCAGGTGGAGTGCCCGCCCGAATTCCGCGGGCGGATCGAACGGATTCTCACTGCGATCCGCAGGAGGTAGCGCATGGACCTGTCGCGTTTCGAATCGCTGGACGTGGTGCTGGTGTGCGGCCGCCTGCGGGTCAACCGCAAGGAGATCCGCCGGCTGCTCTACGAGATGCTGGCCTTCGGCAAGAAGTGGTCGGAGGCCGACTTCAGCTCCAGCGACGAGTTCCTGGTCAAGCACGTGGAGCGCAAGATCATCGAGCACCTGCTGCAGAACCGGCAGAAGGTGCTGATCGACAACACCAGCGTTTCCGCCTCCTCCCGCAAGAGCTACGTGGCGATCGCCCAGGGGATGCGCAAGAGCATCGGCCTCGTCTTTCTGGACGTGCCGGCCCGGCGCTGCCTGGAGCAGAACCGGCTGCGCGAGGACCCCGTCCCCGAGATGGTGATCTCCAACCTCGCGGCCGCCGTCGATCCGCCGCGGCAGGATGAAGGCTTCCAGGAGGTCCTGGTTCTCACGGCCCAATGAGGTGAGGGAAATGGAACCAGTACGCATCATCATCACGGGGGGTACCTTCGACAAGCACTATGACGAGATCCGGGGTGTGCTGACTTTCAAGGACACTCACCTGATGGAAATCCTCAAGTACGTTCGCTGCACCCTCCCCATCCAGCTGGAGTTGAACCAGCTGATCGATAGCCTGGAGATGCACCTGGACAACCGCCTGAAGATCCTGGAGTCGTGCAGGAGGGCCCCGGAGAGCCGGATCGTGGTCACCCACGGGACGGACACCATGATCGAGACCGGTAGAATTCTGGGGGAGGCGGCTCTGGGCAAGACGATCGTGCTGACCGGCGCCATGGTTCCCTACTCGTTCACTGCCTCGGACGCGGTTTTCAACCTGGGCACCAGCATCGCGGCCGTCCAGATTCTGCCGCCCGGGGTGTACGTGGCGATGAACGGGCAGGTATTCTCCTGGGACCGCGTACGCAAGAACCGGGATGCTGGGAGCTTCGAGGAGGAGTGAGCATGCTGGTGGAGAAGAAGGATGTACGCCAGATTCCCGGCGAGGGGGTCCGGCGCTGGTTCACCGACAACTACTTCGACCTGATCGTCTGGTACGAGGAAGGCCAGGTCATCGGTTTCCAGCTATGCTACGACAAGGGGGGGCACGAGCGGGCGCTCACCTGGCACCGGCCGCACCGCTACCTGCACACCCGGGTCGACGATGGGGAGGTCCCCTTCGCCTACAAGATGAGCCCCGTCCTGGTACAGGACGGGGTTTTCGATCACGAGCGCATCGCCGAGAAGTTCCGCCGGGCCAGCGCACGGATCGAGTCCCGGATCGCCGGTCTGGTGCTCGACGCGCTGCGGGTCTATCCAGCCGAATGAAGACCCTGGGGCTTCTGGGCGGCATGACCTGGGAGTCGACGCTGGAGTACTACCGGCGCCTGAACGAGCGGGTCAAGGAGCGGTGCGGGGGCTTACGATCCGCCCGGTGCCTGATCTACTCCTTCGACTTCCAGGAGCTGGCCGATCTGCAGAACGCCGGCCGCTGGGGGGAGCTGGGGGACCTGCTGGCCGAGCGCGCGCGCCTGCTGGAAAAAGGCGGCGCCGAACTGCTCCTGATCTGCGCCAACACCATGCACAAGGTCGCGGAGCGCGTCCGGCGCGGCATCGATATCCCCCTGGTGCACATCGTGGAGGAGACGGCGAAAGCCATCCTGGGGCTGGGCTTCGGGAAGGTGGGCCTTCTGGGCACCCGGATCACCATGGAGGACGGCTTCTACTCCGATTGTCTGGAGGCCCGTGGGATCCGGACCCTCCTGCCCGCGGCCCCGGACCGGGAGGAAATCCAGCGTATCATCTTCGAGGAGCTGGCCCTGGGACGCCTCGCGCCGGGATCGCGGTTCACCTGTCTGCGGATCGCGGGCGAGCTGGCTTCCCGGGGGGCCCAGGCGGTGGTCCTGGGCTGCACGGAGCTGCCGCTCCTGCTCGCCGGCTCACCCGCCCCGGTCCCCTGGCTGGACACCCTGGACATCCACGTGCGGGCGGCCATCGAGCTGGCGGGGGGGTAGCGCCCGTGCGGTGCCCAGGTGTAGAAGAACGCTTGCGGATTGGATTAGAATGCGGGCAACCGATGCGAGTGAGAGGAGCGTACCCCGATGAAAGCGGGCAGTCGCCAGGGACTCAAGGCCAACCCGAAGGTGAGCGAAGCCGCACCCAATGAAGGCGGAGATTTCATCCGCAATATCATCGTCCAGGATTTGAAGGAGGGCAAGAACGGCGGCCGGGTCCACACCCGCTTCCCGCCCGAGCCCAACGGCTACCTGCACATCGGGCACGCCAAGTCGATTTGCCTGAACTTCGGGATCGCCGCCGAGTTCGGGGGGCTGTGCAACCTGCGCTTCGACGACACCAACCCCACCAAGGAGGAGGCGGAGTACGTGGAGTCCATCGAGCAGGACGTGCGCTGGCTGGGCTTCGACTGGGGGGATCGCCTGTTCTACGCCTCGGACTACTTCGATCGGCTTTACGAGTTCGCGGTGCAGCTCATCCGGGACGGTAAGGCGTACGTGGACGACTTGAGCGCGGAACAGATCCGCGAGTACCGCGGCACCCTGACCCAGGCGGGCCGCAACAGCCCGTACCGGGACCGGCCGGCAGCGGAGAGCCTGGAGCTGTTCGAGCGCATGCGCCGGGGGGAGTTCGCCGAGGGCTCGCGCGTTCTGCGGGCCAGGATCGACATGGCTTCCCCGAACATCAACCTGCGCGACCCGACGATCTACCGCATCCGCTTCGCCTCCCACCACCGAACCGGCACGCGTTGGTGCATCTACCCGCTGTACGACTTCACCCACTGTCTGTCCGACTCCCTGGAGGGGATCACCCACTCCATCTGCACCCTGGAGTTCGAAAACAACCGCCCGCTGTACGACTGGTTCCTGAACCAGCTCCCAGTGCCCTGCCACCCGCAGCAGATCGAGTTCGCCCGCCTGAACGTGAGCTACACGGTCTTAAGCAAGCGCAAGCTGCTGGAGCTGGTGCAGGGGGGGCACCTGCGCGGCTGGGACGACCCGCGCCTGCCCACCCTCTCGGGCTTGAGGCGGCGGGGGTACACCCCCGAGGCCATCCGGGCCTTCTGCGAGCGCATCGGGGTTTCCAAGGTCAACAGCACGGTGGACATTGCGCTGCTGGAATTCTTCATCCGCAAGCACCTGAACAAGAGTGCGCGGCGGGTCATGGCCGTGCTGCGCCCGCTGAAGCTGGTCATCGACGACTACCCCGAGGCTCAGGTGGAGGAGCTCGCAGCGGAGAACAACCCGGAGGATCCGCAGGCCGGCAGCAGGCTGGTGAAGTTCTCCCGGGAGCTGTATATCGAGAGGGATGATTTCCGGGAGGACCCGCCCAAGGGGTACTTCCGCCTTTCCCCCGGGCGGGAGGTGCGCCTCAAGCACGCCTACTACGTGACCTGCACCCGAGTGCTGAAGGACCCGACTACCGGCGAGGTGACGGAGCTGCATTGCTCCTATGACCCCGCCTCGCGGGGGGGGTGGACCGACGACGGGCGCAAGGTCCTGGGCACGCTGCACTGGGTATCCGCCGCCCACTGCCTGGAGGCGGAGGTGCGCCTGTATAACCCGCTGTTCCTGAAGGAAAATCCGGGCGCGGAGGCGGACGGAGCTGATTTCCAGACGCAGCTAGACCCGGACTCCCTGGAGGGGATCACCGGCGCGCAGGTGGAGGAGAGCCTGCGGCGGGTCGCGCCCCTGGAGCGCTTCCAGTTTCTTCGGCAGGGCTATTTCTGCGCGGACTACGACTCCACGCCCGAGCGCCCGGTCTTCAACCGCACCGTCACGCTGCGCGACACCTGGGCCAAAATCGAGAAGTCGTTGAAATGAGCTACCTGCACTACAAGCTGCGCGCGAGCCCCGACAACGTGATCCAGGTGAAGCTCAGCGGCAAAGCCAACGTGCGCCTCCTGGATACCCTGAACTACTTCAAGTACCACGCCGGCCGGCCCTACAAGAGCTCCGGCGAGGCCGCGCAGGAAGCCGTGGTGAACCTGAAGCCCCCGCACAAGGGGGAATGGCACGTGATCGTGGACCTGAAGGGGCAGGACGCGGAGGTCCGGGCCTTCGTGCAGGTCCTCAACAGCAAGACCGCCCCATAGGAGGTGCCCGCCATGAGCAGGCCCGTCGAGGAGCTCGCCGAAATGAAGCGCAGGCTGCAGGAGCTGGTGCGTTCCCGCTCCAAGGCCACCTGCGCGGGGGTCCTCTCCTCGGAGATCGACGTGCGCCGCGAGACGCAGATCGAAGAGCTGGAGGAGGAGATCCGCCGCCTGGAGAAGAAGGCCAAGGGGTAGGGCCGGCGCGCCTACTCCAGCAGGGGCCGGAGGATCTGGTAACCCCCGAAGGGCGGCATCAGGCAGGCCCCCGCGAAAAGCCGCCGGGCAGCGGCCAGCATCTCCCGCGCCAGGACCAGGCCCTCGGCGGCCGGATCCGCGGCCTCCTGCAGGCGCCGGCGCGCGGCCTGCGCCACGCGGATGCCGGACACCCGGTGATGCAGGAACTCCGCGTGGCGCGGGGTGCGCAGGGGCAGCACGCCCAGCAGCACCGGGAGGCCCGCGGGGCGGGCGGCGTCCGCCAGCGCCTCGGCCTCCTGGAGGGAATACACCGGCTGGGTGACCGCGAAGCCGGCGCCCGCCTCCGCCTTGCGCAGGAGGCGCTCCGCCTCCAGGCGCAACCCGCGTCGCCCTTCCCGCGGATCCAGCACCACCCCGACCTGCAGCCCCGCCTCCGCCGCCATCCGGACCAGCGCGAAAACATCCAGGTCCCGCACCCCGGTCAGGCCCTGCTCGGCCAGGGCGATCCGGTCCCCCGTGGCCAGGAGCACGGTTTCCACGCCCAGCGCCCGGGCCCCCCACAGCAGGCCCTGCAGCGCCAGGCGGTTGTGGTCCCGGGGTGTGCAATGCAGGATGGCCGGCCTGCCGGTAGCCTGCTGGAGCAGCGCGCAGGCCGCCAGCGCATCCATGTGCGGGCGGGCCACCGGGTGGGAGGCCACGCTGAAGGCCTGGAAGGGAAGGGAGGCCAGCGGGGCGAGGGCTTCCAGCAAGGCTGAGGCATCCGGGCCGCGCGGGGGGACCACCTCGACGGTGACCAGGAAGCCGTGTTCCGTGAAATCCAGCATGGTTTTTTCCTACCGGCTCATCCTTATGGCCGAAAGACGGGGAATGTCAAGGCGTGGTATAGTTGCACTCGGCATGCAGAGCGATACGATTTTCGACAGGATTCTCCGCAAGGAGTTGCCCGCGCGCATCGTCCACGAGGATGAAGAGGTGCTGGCCTTTCATGACGCCAACCCGCAGGCCCCCGTGCACGTGCTGGTCATCCCGAAGAAGAAGGTGGCCAGCTTCGACCGGCTCGGCGAGCTGACCGAGGAGGAGGCGGGGCGCTTCTTCCAGGCGGTGGCCGCCGTGGCCCGCCGGCTGGGTCTGGCGGAGTCCGGCTACCGGGTGGTGATCAACTGCGGGCGGGACGCCAGCCAGACCGTGGACTACCTGCACGCCCACATCCTGGGCCGGCGGCCCTTGCGCTGGCCGCCAGGGTAGAAGCCGACAGTAGTCGGGCTGCGCCCCGCTATTGCGGCTTAAGCGCGCGCCGCCTTAGCGGCGCCGCGCGAGGGAGACGGCCAGGTAAACCGCGAAGGCGATGATGAATACCCCGCAGGCGGCCAGGATGCCCAGGTACAGGCGCGCGGACAACCGCCGCTTGCCCCAGTACAGGAGCGAGGAGACCGCCAGGTACCAGGCCAGATCCCCGGCCTCGTGCCCAGCGAAAAAGGCGACCAGCAGAGGCCAGGTCCGCCAGCCGATGCGGTACTGCACCATGAACGCCGAGCCCACCGTGGCCCACCAGATCCACCAGTAGGGGTTAGACATGGAGACCACCACACCCCCCAGGGCGGCGGGCAGGCGCTGCAGCCCCGTGCCGCGGACGGCGGAATCCGCAGATGACTGCCCTGCCAGCTCCGGGACCCGGCGACGGATCGCGTCCCGCAGCAGCCCCACGCCCATGTACAGCAGCAGGAGGCAGCCCAGCCCGCCCACCACCCGGAGGACCACCTGGTTGCCAAGGAGCTCGGAAACCCCGGCCAGCAGCCCCACGATCAGCAACGCCTCCAGCGCCGCGTGCCCGAGGGTCACCCACAGCCCGACCAGGAACCCCCGCCGCTGGCTCTGCACGGTCTTGGCGACGGTGTAGGTGAACAGGGGGCCAGGCATGATCGCTCCGCTCAGGGCGACGACGAACGAGAGGAACAGCACCAGCCAGAGTCCTTCGAGGTCCATGAGGGCGTGGCGGATTCTACCACGGCCCTCTCGTCTTGATCCATTCCCTCGGGTATGATGGCTCAGGATGAGGTTCCTGGACCTGGTCAAGCGCCGGCAGAGCGTGCGCCGCTTCCTGCCCCGCCCCGTGGAGCGCGCGAAGATCGAGCGCTGCCTGGAGGCCGCGCGCCTGGCCCCATCTGCCTCCAACGCCCAGCCCTGGCACTTCGTGGTGGCCGCCGACCCGCAGGTGGTGCGGGAGCTGGCGCGGGCCGCCTACAACCGCTTCACCCGCTTGGTCCCGGCGTTCGCCGCCGTGGTCTGCGAGCCGGGCAAAGCGGTCACCCGCCTGGGCGGCTGGCTGGCCGGGCGGGATTATCGCCTGATCGACCTGGGTATGGCCGCCGAGCACTTCTGCCTGCAGGCCGCCGAGCAGGGGCTGGGCACCTGCATGCTCGGCATGTTCAGCCAGCGCAAGGCGCGAAGGCTGCTGCGGGTCCCGCCGGGACGGCGCGTCGAGATCCTGATCGCCCTGGGCTACCCCGCCGACCCGGAGATCCGGGCGAAACGGCGCAAGGCACTGGAGCGGATTCGCAGCTACAACCGCTACGGGGGCTGAACACGCCGAGGCTTTTCAGCAGGTCAGGTGCAGAGCAGCCACGGTCCTTTTTCCCCCGCAGGCGCGGTTGTACTCCAGTACCGCCTGCTGCGTTGGCGCAATGAGCACTTCGATCCCGCGGCGTCGGAGCTCCTCCGTAACCGCCGGCGGAACCTTCATCAGCCCCGAATGGCCCTGCCCGATGACCAGCACCTCCGGCCGGCAGGCCAGCGCCTCTTCTAGATCCTCCAGGCACAGGTTGTGTCCCTCCCGGCGCCACCAGGAATCCAGAACGCGCTCAGGGAGCACGATCACATCCGACCGGTACTCCCTGCCGTCCACCGTGAGGCGGCCGAAGCCGTAGTGCTCGATCATCGACGTTCATCCTAGAACCGCACCGCGCCGCGGGTCAAGCCCGGGGCGGAAGGCGAGTTGACGGCCGTTGCCCGGACGCCGTAGTTTCAAAAAATGTCCAACGGGGTAAAAGAGACCTTCCATCAGCTGGTCGTCACCTCCCCGCCGTACTCGATGATCCAGATGTGGGACGAACTGTTCGGGCGCCTCAACCCGGAGGTTGCCGCCGCGCTGCAGGACCAGGATGGCCCGGCGGCCTACGAGTTGATGCACGAAGAGCTGGACAAGACCTGGGGGCATCTTTGGCGCGTGCTGAAGGCCGGGGGCTGGCTCTGCGTCAATATCGGGGATGCCACCCGGCGGATCGGGAAGAACTTCCAGCTGTATTCGAACCATTCCCGGATCACCCTTTGCCTCCTGCGCCTGGGTTTTCAATCCCTGCCGGCGCCTACGTCACCCTGGAACACGAGTACATCCTGATATTCCGCAAAGGCGCGCGCAGGTCGTTCGCCACGCCCGCGGAAAGCAAAAACAGGAGGCGAAGCGCCCTATTTTGGGAGCAGCGCAACCTCTGGTTTTCCGACCTATGGGACTTCAAGGGCGCCAGGCAGTCCCTGGACCGCTCGGCTCTCCGGGCAAGGAGCGCGGCGTTCCCCTTCGAGCTGGCCTACCGTCTGGTCAACATGTATTCGGTCAGGAACGACCGGGTGCTGGATCCCTTCCTGGGCACGGGCACCACGATGTTCGCCGCCATGGCCGCCGGCCGCGACAGCATCGGCGTCGAGCTTGAGCCGGGCTTCGCCGAGGTCATCGAGGGGCAGCTCGCCCGACTCCCGCAGCTGGCCAACGAGCGCATCGCCGAACGCCTGGACAGCCACCGGGCTTTTCTGGCCGAGTATGAGGCCCGCAGGGACAAACCCCGGCACCGTAACCACAACTACGGATTTCCTGTGGTCACCTCGCAGGAAACCGACCTGGTCCTGGACCGTATCCGCGACATCACCCGGGAATCCGACGGGCGCTATCGTGTTTCCTACGATCGGCTGGAGTTACCGGGGTAGGGCGGCGAACAGCGCGGGCCAGTCGAAGGAGAGCCCCACGCGCACCGCCTCGCCGCTGCGCAGCAGGAAGACCACGGGCAGGACCGGCCGGGTGGTGAGCTCGGCGAAGGCCAGGGCGTACAGCGCGAGCTGCGCCGCGTACTCCCCCTCGCGGTAGCGCCGGTCGGTCTTGAAGTCCACCAGGTACACCCCGTCGGCGGCCTCGAACAGCAGGTCGATCTGGCCGTTGACGTACAGCGGGCGGCCGCTCCCCTCCGAGCGGTACACGAACGGCAGCTCCACCTCGCGCACGCTCGCCGCTTGAGCCTGCCGCCCCAGCTCGGAGTCCAGGAAGCGGCGGGCAAGCTCTACCGCCCCCGCCTGGCAGGCTGCGCGGTGCTCGGGAGCCACCCCGCGCCACTGCGGCGCGGGGGGTGGGCCGCCCGGGTCGGCCAGCCAGCCGGTCAGCAGCTCGTGGGTCCGGGTGCCGAAGCCCACCTCCAGCCCCAGCTCCCCGAGCAGCGGGTCCAGCGCCAGGGCGGGCAACTTCCGGCTCTCGCCGGGGGCGGCCGGGAAGCCAGGGAGGCGGCCGGACTCCAGGGCCTCGCAGATCTCGCGCACGCTGTACTCTCTGCGCACCGCCGGCCGCCGGACCGGCTGGCGCTCGTAGGCCGCCCGCATGTGCTGTGGTGAGGCCACGCGTGCCGCGCTCCCGCGGTAGACGGCCGCCGGGAGCTCGGGTACCGGCCGGATCCAGAGCGCGTAGCCGGCGGGGGCCGCCCGCTCGGTGAACAGGGTCTCGGGGGTCAGGCCCAGGCCAGCCAGGAGCATGCCCAGGTGCGCGGCCCGCCCCCCGCCGGCTTTGAGCGTGCCGGACAGGATCAGGTGCGAGCGCGCCCTGGTCAGGGCCACGTACAGCAGGCGCCGTGCCTCGGCCAGGTCCTTGGCTTCGGTCTCCTCCTCGCCGATGCGGGTGAAGTAGTTGCCCTCGCCGAGGTTGAGGGTGACTCCGAAGGCGTCGCTCAGGTAGTAGGGGCGCTTCTGGCCTCCGCCCCGCCCGCGGTTGCCCGCGTCGGCCAGCACCACGACCGGGAACTCCAGGCCCTTGGCCTTGTGGATCGTCAGCAGCTGCACCCCGGCGGCGGGCCTGGCGGGCAGCACCTCCAGGTCTTCCAGGCGGCGGTATTGCCCCAGGTTCTCTCGCAGCGTTTCCAGGAACGCGGCCAGGGTATCGCCCTGCGCCTCCGCGCCGGCGGCCAGCTCGACGAGGTAGTCGTAGAACTCCAGGTAGTTGTGGGCGCGCGGATCGCGCAGGAGGAAGTAGCGGTACCCGTGTTCGTACCACAGGCGGTGGATCAGCTCCCCGTGCCCCAGGCGGTCGGCGTGGGCGCGCACGAACTCGACCAGCTTGAGTCCCCGCTCTGCCCGGGCGCGGTCCTCCGCGGCGAGGGCCTCCAGTCCCGTAAAGGGGCGCTGGCGGGGCAGCAGCAGCGTGAGGAACCCGGCGTCGGAGAGGTTCACCAGGGGGGAGCGCAGGAAGCCGGCATAGGCCGCGCGGTCGTCGGGGAACAGCGCCAGCCGCAGCAGCTGGTACAGGTCGTTGACCGGCGCCTCCAGGAACAGGCCGCGCACGTTCGGGGTGGAGTAGGGCACGTCGAAGTGCCGGAACATGCGCTCGTAGTGCACCTGGTTGCCGGTGGAGCGCAGCAGCACCGCGAAATCCGCAAACCCCGCCGGGCGCACCGCCCCGGCGTCCTCCACCGGGAGGTCGCCACGCTGGACGCGCTCCCGGATGAGCCGGGCCACCTCGTAGGCCTCCGCTTGCTCGCGCGGGGCCAGTTCGCCGCGCCCCGACTCGCGGAGCGGCTGGACGAGCAGGTGCACCTCCGGGGTGAACGGCCCCGCGGCCCGCGGGCTGCTTAAGCCGCGGTAGCGGGCCTCGAAGTCGGCTTGAGCCCCGGCCATGACCCGCGTAAACAGGTCGTTGAAGAAGGCCACCAGCCCCGGGGCGCTGCGGTAGTTGCGGTCCAGGCGCAGGCCCCTGCCCCCGGCGCGCTCCAGCTCCCCGGCGAGGGAGGTGAAGACGCTCACGTCCGCGCCGCGGAAGCGGTAGATCGACTGCTTCTCGTCCCCCACGAAGAACAGCTTGTCCGGCTCCAGCTCCTCGGGGCGCGGCACCCGCTCTACGCAAAGCTCGGCGCGCTCGGCCAGCAGGTACAGCAGCTCCTTTTGTAATCGATTGTTGTCCTGGAACTCGTCGATGAGGATGAAGCGGAAGCGCCGCTTGTAGTGCTGCCGCAGCGCCGGGTCGCGCAGCAGGGCCGCCACGGCCATCTCGGCCACGTCGCGGAAGGTGGCCAGGCCCGCGGCGCGCTTGCGCGCCAGGAACGCGAGGCGGAAGCGCTCCAGAGCCGAGAAGACCCCCCGCAGGGTTTCGCGCCTGGCCAGGGTGGCGCAAAGCTCGCCCAGGCCGGGCAGCAACTGGCCGCGCAGGCGATCCACCCAGCCGTTCATGAGCGCCAGGTCCTCGGTCGAGCGGGCGCCGACCTTCTTGAACCGGCAGCCCGCGATGCATTCTCCCGCCTCCGCGTAGCGCTCCCCGGCCAGCAGCTCCCCCGCCGCGGCCAGGAGGCGCGCGGCCTCCTGGTTGTCCCGGAGGGTTTTGGTGCGCGCCTGGAGGCCCAGGAGCCCGGCGCGGACCTCGCCGGTGTCCGCCCACAGCCGCGCGGCCGCGGCCCGGCACTCCGCCAGCTGGCGTTCGGCGCACACCTCCAGGCTCTCCCCCCCGGCCAGGTGGAAATGCCGCACCGCCAGCTCGGCGAACAGCCCCCGCCAGAGCGTGCGGAAATCCCAGATGCGCAGGAGCTCCGAGAGCGCCGGCTCCCGCCAATGCTCCAGCAGGAAATCCAGGGCGAGCTCGTCGGCCAGCCGGGCGGCCCCCTCCTCGTCGTTGCGCACCTGCGGGGGCAGGCCGAACATCCCCGCCGCGTCGCGGGCGATCTCGGCGCAGAAGGAGTCCAGGGTGGAGATCTGCGCGCGGTCGAAGGCGCGCAGGCTTTCCAGGGCGGCATCCCCTTCCGCGGCCAGGCGCCGGTGGATCCGCTCGAACATCTCCGCCGCCGCCTTCTGCGTGAAGGTCAGGGCCAGCACCTCCTCCACCCGCGCGCCGCGTTCGCGCAGCAGCCACACGAAGCGTTCGGCCAGCACGGAGGTCTTGCCGGAGCCCGCCCCCGCCATGACCACGGCGTTGCGCTCCACCTGGACGGCGGAGCGCTGGTCCTCATCGAAGCGGCGGTCCATGGGACTCCGTCAGGGCGAAGCGCGCGCGGCAGATGCCCCGCCGGCCGCAGGAAGCGCAGGTCCGCGGGACTGTGAAGTCGCCGGAGGCCAGCGCGGCGGCCATGCCGGCGATCGCCTGCTCGAGGCGCCGCAGGGCCTGCTCCATGGTCGGCCCGTCGGCCATGGAGCGCCGGCCCCCGGTCACCCAGAGGTAGCGGGCCTTCTCGATGGAGTAGTAGGCCGCGCGCCGGACCTCCAGGCCGGCGGCGCGCATCAGCGCCACGTAGAAGGGCATCTGGTAGGAAACGGGCTGTTCGCCGAAGATCTCCCCGCGCGTGGGGGTGCGCTTCTTCTTGTAGTCCACCACGAGGTAGCCGCCGCTATCCTCCGAGATGCGGTCGATCTTCCCCCGCAACAGGACCCCGGCCTCGGGGCGCGGGTCCCGCAGGCGGTGCTCGGTGGCGTGGACCCGCCAGCCCGCAAGCTCCTCCAGGTCTGCCGATACAAAGCGCTCCGCCAGCTGCACTGCTCTGCGACGTGCCGCCTGCCAGGCCGGCGCCACCGGGGTAGGTTCCTTCCAGGCCTGAAACACCCGGCGGACGATGGCGGCCATCCAGCGGCGGTAGGTCTCCCGGCGCTCCGGGGCCGAGCGCCCCCCCGGTTCCTTCCGGCGTACGCGCTCGTGGAACACCTGGAACACGCGGTGCATGAGGTTCCCGAACTCCAGGGGCTCCACCGCCACGGGGCTCCTCACCTCGTCGCTGAGATGCAGCACGTGCTCCAGCAGGAAGCGGAAGGGGCATTGCAGGAACAGCTCCAGGGCCGTGGGCGAGACGGCCAGCAGGCCCGCCTCGTCCCGCTGGCCGCGTAACAGCTCGGCGAGCAGGGAGGGGTCGGGCAGGGGGGAGCGGGTGAGGTCCAGGCTCTTGGGGGCCAGCGCGGTGGGCAGGGCGTTGCGGAAGCCGGCCTGCTGCAGGGGCAGCAGGGGAGCCTCCGGGGAGGGGTGGCCCAGCCAGGCCTGCTCCTCGAGGGCGTCGGGGTGCGCGACTGTCGCGGGGCCCGCCTCCTGCACCGCGCGGGCGGCCACAAAGAAGCCCGGCGGCAGGTGGCTGCGGGCGAAGCCCCGCCGGGCGTAGCTGAAGTGCACCTCCCCCCCGGACAGGGCGTACAGGGACAGGCGGGTGTCGGACAGGTCGTGCTCGATGTCCCCCAGGGCGGCCTCCTCGTGGCTCGCCAGTGTCGGAAGCTTTTTCACCACCCAGCGCGTGGCCGCCTGGGAGGCGCCGATCACGAAGTGGTGGGCCGGGGCGATCCCGGCGGACACCCCGTAGCCATACGCGTTCACCCCTGCCTCCGGGATCGCCGGGCCGTACCGGGTGTCCCCCAGGACCCGCAGCCACAGCCGGAACGGCGTTGCGGGCAGGTCGCCCGCCTCGGCCCGAGCTTCCGCGAAGTCGTCCAGCGTGTCCAGCGCGAACTGCCAGGCCGCCAGCTCCTCCATACGCCAGGAGGCGGCGTCCAGCAGGCTCTTGGACAGGGCGGTGAGCTCCTCTTTGAGGCGGCGGAAATCCGGCGCCCCGGCGATACGTTGCAGCGTGGTGCGCAGCCCGCGGTAATAGGCGCGGAGGCGCCCCACCCGGGCCGCGGCCCCCTGCTCCAGGTTGCGGGCGCGGCGGAAGCAGCGCTCCCAGCGGTCGGCCCCCGGAGAGTTCTTCACGATCCGGTGCTCAGTGCCCAGGGCGAGCAGGGCGCCCCCGAGCCCCTCGTGACGCCAGGGCAGGCTCCTGTCCAGCAGCAGGTCGCGCAGGGAGGTAAGGCTGAAGCCCGTATCCAGGCAGGCCTGGATGCGGCCGAACAGGCGGCAGGGGGGAAGCTCCACGAGCGGGCGGCGCAGGCGGATGCCCAGCGGCACTTCGAATAGCTCCGCCTGCCGTCGCAGGTGCGGCTCCAGGGTCTGGAGGTCCCCCACGCTGAGCGCGATGTCCCCCGCCTCCACCCCGCGGTCCAGAAGCTCGGCGATGGAGCTCAAGGCCCAGGCGATCTCCTGCCGGCTGTCGGCGAAGGCGCGGATGGGCGGGACCTGCCCCGGGGGGGGCAGCCGGAGAATAGCCACCCGGCTCGAGGAGGCGAGGGTCCGCCCCATGGCGGGGAACTCCTCCAGCGCCTCGGGGTAGAACAGGCGGTAGCGGCGCCCGTCCTCGCGCAGGACCGGATGCTCGAAGGCCGGCTCGTACAGCCCCGCCCTCTGCAGGTAGGCGCGGTACTCCCGCTCCAGGAGCCGCAGGTCCTCGCGCTTGCCCTTACCGGAGGCGGGCCATCTGCCGGCGAGCTCCCCCAGGTGGTGCAGGCAGGGCAGCAGGTCGCGGAGGGTCGGCAGGAAGGCCAGCGGCTCCCCGGCGGGGGGCACGAGCACGCGGAACAGGGGCCGGCGGCGGTTGGCCTCCAGGAGGCCGGCGGCGAACAGGGTCCGTTCCGCGATCCCGGCAGGGCGGCGGTCCCCGCCGTAGTCCAGCGCCCGGCGCGCGAACTGGTCCCAGGACAGGAAGCGGTCGGTTCGCAGCGTGCGGCCGGAGGTGAAGCCGAAGGCTCTCCGCAGCCAGAAGCGCGCGGCCACCTCCGTGGGGAACACGAATACCGTTCGAGGCTCGGCGATCTCGGCCTTGAGGATCTCGGCGATGCGCACGTCAGCGGATGAGCTTGGCGAGGAGGGTCTCGTTGTTGCGCCACTTGGGCTGGACCTTCACGCGCAGGTCCAGTTTCACCTCGTAGGGAAACAGCCCGCCGAGCTCCGCCTCCGCGTCCCGCACGATCGCCTTGATCCGGTCCCCATTGCGGCCCACCAGGATCCCCTTCTGCGAGTCACGTTCCACGAAGATGAAGCCCCGGGCCCACAGCTGGGTGTTCTCCCGGCGCATCTCCAGATCTTCGATGTGCACGTACAAAGCGTGCGGCACTTCCTCACGCAGGTCCCGGATGGCCTTCTCGCGCACGATCTCGGCGACGCGGAACTCCGGGGTCTGGTCTGTGTAGAACTCCGGCGGGTAGAAGGGCTCGCCCTCGGGGGCCAGCTGCCAGAGCGCCGCCAGGAGGGCCTCCAGGCCCTCGCCGCTCGCGGCGGAAACGGGGTACAGGCGCGGCGCGCGGAAGGCCTCGCGCAGCTGCCTCTCCGCGGCGGCGCGGTGGTTGGGCGTGACGTCGATCTTGTTCAAGGCCACGAGCAGGCGGTCCTCATGAGTGCGCAGGGCGGCTATGAGGGCGCGCTCCTCCTCGCCGGGAGCGCGGCTGACGTCGACCAGGTACAGGGTCAGGTCCACCTCCCGGAGGGTGGCGAGGGTGAGCGCGCGCAGCCGCAGGTTCATTTTCCGCTCGGAGCTGTGAAAGCCGGGGGTGTCGACGAACACCAGCTGCCCCGGTGGGCCGTTGTGGATCCCGCGGATGCGGTTGCGCGTGGTCTGCGGCACCGGCGAGACGATGGACACCTTGCCGCCGCAGACCTGGTTGAGGAAGGTGGACTTGCCGCTGGAGGGCCGGCCGATGAGGCCGACAAACGCCGCTTTCATTGTTTCGTCCCGCGCCCATTATACCAGGGCAGGCGCGCGCCTTGCCAGGAGGCCCGGATTCCGCTACCGTGGGAGGCATGCCCCCGACTCTCAACACCCCTCGCCTGCGCAGGGTCCCCGCGGCCTGCCTGCCGGTCCTCCTCTTCCTTGCCCTCGCCTCCTGCCAGGTCCCCGTGCACAGGCAGTCCGGGGTGTCCATGTCCTCCGCGCTGAACTTCCTGGTGTCGGGCCGCGCCAGGCCGGACTGGAAGGCCCTGTTCGCCTACGCGGACGCCGAAGCGGCGCTGTTCGACTGGCGGCGAGCCGAAGGCCCCGTGGGCCGCCTGAACCGGGGCGAGGCGTTCGTCCCGCCGCCGGAGGTGGCGGCCGCCCTGAGCGCCGCGCTGGAGGTGGCCCGCGCGAGTGATGGCGCCTTCGACCCGACGGTGCTGCCCCTGAGCCTGCTGTGGTCCTTCGACACCGGCGGCCGCCTGCCTGCGGAAGCCGACATCCGGCGGGCCCTGCGCTTCGTGGGCTGGCGGCGAGTGTCCGTCGGCGTCGATGGCCGCGTTCGCCTGCCCGCAGGCTTCGGGCTGGACCTGGGGGGCATCGCCCAGGGGGCGGTGGTGGACCTGCTGGGGGCCTACCTGGAACAGCGGGGCCGGCACGACTACCTGGTGGAGGCCAGCGGGGACATCCTGGTCTCCGGGCTGAAGCGGGGGCGGGAGGCCTGGAGCGTGGCCATCCGCCACCCCCGCAAGAGCCAGGGGTACGTGGGGATCGTGAAGCTGGGGGCAGCCGGCCGCAAGCTGGCCATCGTGACCTCCGGGGACTACGAGCGTTTCTTCGAGCAGGGCGGCGTGCGCTACCACCACATCCTGGACCCGGCCACGGGCTACCCCTCCCGGGGCCTGGTCTCTGTTACGGTCATCGCCCCCACGTGCACCGAGGCCGACGCGCTGTCCACGACCGTGTTCGTGCTGGGGCTCGAGCGCGGCCTGGCGCTGCTGGAAGGGCGGCAGGGCACCGAGGGGCTGCTCATCGGGGAAACCGGGTCCGGGCTGGAAGCCCGGACCACGGCGGGCTTCCCGCTCTCGCCGGCGGAGCTGAAGCTGTAGGCGCGCCGCTCACTTCTTCCAGTACTTGCCGTACAGCAGCTCCAGCCGCCGCCGTGTCTGGTAGGGGATCAGGGAGGGATCGGTCACGATGGCCCCGGCGGCCGCGCGGCGGCAGGCGCAGTCGCCCCGAGCGGCCAGGGCCGCCAGCATTTTCGGCAGCAGCTCCTGCAGGGAGCGGGTGTTCTCGGCCATGGTGGCGAGTACCAGCTCCATGCTCACGCCCTCTTCCGCCTCCCGCCAGCAGTCGTAGTCGGTGACCATGGCCACGATGGCCAGGCACATCTCCGCCTCCCGGGCGAGGCGCGCTTCCGGCAGGGAGGTCATACCGATCAGCTGGGCATTCCAGCCGCGGTGGAGGTGCGACTCCGCCCTAGTGGAGAACGCCGGCCCCTGCATGCACACCAGGGTCCCGCTGCCGTGGAAGGGGCGCCCCGACGCCGACAGCACCCGCGCCAGCGCCTCCCGCATGCCGGCGCAGTAGGGCTCGGCGAAAGACACGTGACCTACTACCCCCTCCCCGAAGAAGCTCCCCTCCCGCCCGTGCGTGCGGTCGATCAATTGGTCGCAGAGCACGAAGTGTCCGGGGCGGCAGTCCTCGGCCAGGGAACCCACCGCGCTCACCGAGACGATCTGCTCCACGCCCAGGCTCTTCAGCGCCCAGATGTTGGCCCGCGAGGGCACCTCACCGGGCAGCAGGCGATGCCCGCGCCCGTGCCGGGGAAGGAAGGCCACCCGCTCCCCGGCCAGCTCCACCAACGCGATGCGGTCGGAGGGCAGGCCGAAGGGGGTGGGGATGTCCACCTCCTGCGCGAGGCGGGTCTCTTTCAGGCTGTACAGCCCGCTGCCGCCGATCACCGCGAAACGCACTCGTGTCTGCTCCATGGCCCGCATTGTAGCAGGCCCGGGGGCGGGCGGGCAATGCCCGGGCCGCTGGTAGCGGCCTTCAGGTTGATTTTGCGCATCGCTATGGCTATATTCAAACCACCATGAGCGACCAACTCACCCCGCACCGGCCCCTGCTCCAGGAGGAGGAGGATAACCAGGAGGAAAAAAAGAGGGAGCCGGATTTCGGCCTGCTCGAGAGGATACTGAAAACCCGCAACATCCTGCTGTCCGGCGATATCAACAAGACCCTGGCCGAACGGGTCATCCGCCAGCTGATCCTGCTGGAGGCCGAGAGCGAGGAGCCGGTCCGCGTGTTCATCGACTCCCCCGGCGGGGACGCCGATGCCGGTTACGCCATTTTCGACATGATGCGCTTCGTCAAGCCGGAGGTCATGACCATCGGCATGGGGCTGGTGGCCTCGGCCGGGGCGATCATTCTGCTGGCCGCGCCCAAGGAGCGCCGCCTGGGGCTGCCCAATTCGCACTACCTCATCCACCAGCCGCTGTCCGGCATGCGCGGGGTGGCCACCGAGATCGAGATTCACGCCAGAGAGCTGGACCGCCTGCGCCGCCGCATCAACAAGCTCATCGCCGAGGAGACCGGCCAGCCGCTGGAAAAGGTGGAGAAGGACACGGACCGGGACTACTGGATGGGCGCCGAGGAGGCCCAGGGCTACGGGCTGATCGCGCGCATCGTCAGCCGCCGGGAGGAGCTGGGATCGTAACCCGCGCGCTCGCGCTTCTGGGACTGCTCGCTGTCCTTTCGGCCTGCGCCGGCCGTGTAGACATCCTGTCCTACAACGTCGAGAACCTCTTCGATGACCGTGACTCCGGCCTGGAGTACCCGGAGTTCCGCGGTAAGCGCTGGAGCGGCGAGCAGTACTCCGCCAAGCTGGCGGCCGTGGCCCGGGCCATCCGCTCTTCCTGCCCGGGCGGGCCGGACCTGGTGGCCCTGCAGGAGGTCGAGAGTGAGCGCGCGCTCGCCGACCTGCGCGACCGGCACCTCGCCGGCCTGGGCTACCGCCACCTGGTGTTCGTGCCCCAGCCTGGGGCGGTTACCGGCGTGGCCTTCCTGAGCCGCCTGCCAGTCAGGCAAACGCGCGCGCTGGCCGTGGGGGAGCTGGACGGCGAAGCGCTGCGCCACATCGTGGAGATCGAGGTGGAAAGCCGCGGGCGGCGCCTCCTGGTGCTGAACAACCACTGGAAGTCCAAGACCGGGGGCGTGGAGCAAACCTCAGCGGGCCGCAGGGCCGCGGCGGACATCCTGGCCCGCCGGGTGCGGCGGGCCCTGGCGGAGGACCCTGGCGCCGACCTGCTGGCCCTGGGGGACTTCAACGAGAACCTGGAGGAGCTGGAGCCCTGGACCCGGGAGGCCGGGTTGTACGACCCCTGGGTCGAGCTGCCGCCGGAGCGGCGCGGAAGCGCCGTCTTCCGGGGGGTCTGGCAGACCCCGGACCATGCGCTGCTGTCCCCCGGCCTGCGGGACGAGCGGGGCTTCATCTACCGCCGCGGGGGTTTCCGGGTGGTCCGGCCGGACTATCTGCTGGAGGCGAAAACCGGTTTCCCGCGGCGCTTTGCCGCCGGCGGCGCCTCCGACCACCTGCCGCTTTTGCTACGCCTGCGGCTGCAGCTCACGCGGAGGTAGTGGGTAACACGCTGCCTTGAGGCTGCGGGCCGATCCCGGTACACTGGCCGGTACATGGCCGCCTACTTTTCAACCGATCAGTACCTGGGCTCACTCGCGCGCCGTGCGGCGCTGCCCGCGGGCTTCTGCGCGGCGACCGCCTCCCTCGCCTTCAGCCCCGCGGAAAAGCCCGGGAGCTTCCCCATGAACCTCTCCCTGATCCTGCTGGACGAGCCCACCGCGAGCTTCGCGGCCCGCTTCACGCGAAACCTCTTCGCCGGGGCGCCGATCCTCATCGGCCGGGAACGCCTCGAGGAGCCGAGGCTGCGCGGGGTGCTGGTCAACAACAAAGTGGCCAACGTGGGCGCGGCCTCCGGGGTGGCGGATGCGCGCGCGCTGCTCGCCGAGCTGGGCGGCCTCTTGGGAAGCCCGGAACGGGAGCTCCTCGCCGCCTCCACGGGGGTCGTGGGCTGGAGGCTGCCGGTGGCGGACATGCGCGCGGCCCTGCCCGGGCTGGCCGCCGGGCTGCAGCGCCGGAGCCTTCTACCCGTGGCCCGCGCGATCATGACTACCGACTCCTGGCCCAAGCTGCGCCGGGCCCGGGTGGGTCAGGGCTCGATCGTCGGGGTGGCCAAGGGGGCCGGTATGATCGAGCCCTCCCTGGCCACCATGCTGGTGTTCCTGCTCACCGACCTGGACATCCCCCGGGCCGCATTGCGGCAGGAGCTGGCGCGCTGTGCAGAGGCGAGCTTCAACCGCATCAGCGTGGACAGCGACCAGAGCACGAGCGACATGGTCGTGGCCCTCAGCTCGCGGCGCAAGCCGGCGGTGCCCCGGCCGGAGTTCCGTCGGGCCCTGCTCGCGGTGTGCCGCGGGCTGGCCGAGGACATCGTGCGCAACGGCGAAGGGGTGGGCCACGTGCTGCGCGTGCGCGTGGGGGGTGCGGCCGAACCCCTGGCCCTGGGGCTGGGCAAGGCCGTGGTCAACTCCCCGCTGGTCAAGACCGCGGTGTGCGGCAACGACCCGAACGTGGGACGCATTCTCTCGGCCATGGGCGACTACCTCGGCTCGGTCCCCGCCGGCCAGGGCGTGGACTTCGCCCGGCTGCGGGTGAGCCTGGGTGGCACCGTGCTGTACGAGGGAGGGGCCTTCCGCCTGGACTCAAAGAAGGAGCGCCTGCTGGCCCGCTACCTGGCCACCTGCGCGTATGACCCCGCGCGGAAGGGCTTCCCGGCCCATGAGCGCTGCGTGGAGATCGATGTGGACTGCGGTGGCCGGGGGGCAGGCCCCGTGGAGGTCCTCGGGGCGGACCTGTCCTGCGAGTACGTGCGGGAGAACGCCGACTACCGCAGCTAGCCGCGCCGCTTGACGCCCGGGCTCAGTTATCACTACTTTCCTTTGATATGGATTTCGGGAAGATCCTGGAGAGCTGGGAGAAGTCCCGGCAGCCGCGGGAGGAGGCGAAGCCCGCGCCCGGCGTGGACATGGGAGCGGCGTTGGAGCTGTATCCGCCCGGTCCGCGCGAGGCGGCCGCACGGCGGGCCGGCGATGCGGAAAAGCCCGGGGAGGGGCGTGCGCTGCGGGATCTACCGCCCCAGGCCGAGCTGGACCTGCACGGGATGAGCGGCGCGGAAGCGGAGGAGGCGATCGACCGCTTCGTGCGCGACGCCAGGGCCCGCGGCCTGGTCAAGGTCCTGCTGATCCACGGCAAGGGCAACCACTCCCCGGGCGAGCCGGTGCTCGAGCGGGTCGTGCGCAACTACCTGGAAAAATGCCCGCTCACGGGGGCCTTCGGTAAGGCCGACCGCGCGCGGGGTGGGCGGGGGGCGACGTGGGTGCGGATGCGTTCGGGGGCCTAACGCTCGCGGTAGATGATGCGGCCGCGGCTCAGGTCGTAGGGGGAAAGGGCGACCTTGACCTTGTCCCCCGGCACGATGCGGATGTAGTGCTTGCGCATTTTTCCGGAAAGGTGGGCGAGAATCACGTGTCCGCTCTTGATCTCCACGCGGAACATGGTGTTCGGCAGGGATTCCTTGACGATGCCTTCGACTTCGATTGCTTCTTCTTTCGCCAACCTTTGCTCCCAGGGAGGATAGTGGGGCTGGCACGGAGTTTTGTCAACAGGTTGACAAATTTTTGGATTTACGGCAGATTGTCATGCCTTTGCCGGGCGCTATAAGGAATTTCAAATGGAAAAAGCCTTCAAAGAGAAGATGCGCAAGTCCCTGTTGGCATTGAAGGAGCAGATCCTCAACCAGCTCTCGCTGGAGAACAGCGAGTTTCACGAGCTGGTCGCGGACATGAAGCCCAAGGACCTGGCGGACATCGCCTCCGATGACATCGACCGCCGCATCCTGGAGTCGTTGGGCTCCGCGGAGATGCGTCGCCTGCAGCTCATCGAGTCCGCGCTCGGGCGCCTGCGCGACGGGCACTACGGGGTCTGTATGAGCTGCGGCAAGAAAATCCCCAGGGAGCGCCTGGAGGCCATTCCCTATTCGGTTCTCTGCATCGACTGCAAAGCCTCGGAGGAGCGCCGCAACCGGTAACAGAATCCTCGTAATCCGCCCCCGCCCCGCTTCCGATACTAGGGACAGACAGGGGTGTGATGGTGATTGCCGCTGCGGCCCCGCCGGGCCTCTTCCTGAATATCCTGCGCGTGCAAAACCTCCGGGGGGGCCAAGGGCGCCTCGAAGTGCCGGTGGCGCCGGCCGACTCTCTGTACGCCCTCTTCGAGCACGTCCGCGGCGTGCCGTCCCACGAAGGCGGGGTGCCCCTGTTCAAGCTGCGCGTCCTGGACAAGCTGATCGACCGCCTCCTGGCCGAGGGCCAGCCGGTGCCGGAGGCTGCTCGCCTCTCCGGCCTGGCCCCCGAGCAGGCCGAATCCCTGATCGGCGAGCTCGGCGGGCGCCTGCAGAGAAGGCTGGCCGGGCTCGCCGCGCTGTCCAGCGGCTTCGCGCGCCAAATAGGCGGCTTCGCGCGCCCAGGAGGCGGCTTCGCGCGCCAAATAGGCGGCTTCGCGCGCCCAGGAGGCGGCTTCGCGCGCCAAATAGGCGGCTTCGCCCCTGAAACAGGGATGCTCGTCGACCTGGTGGCCTGAAGCTAGCGGATAAACGGGTTGCCCTTGATCTCCCGCTCGATGGTGGTGTCCAGGCCGTGCCCCGGGAACACCCGGGTTTCTGGTGGGAGAGTCAGCAGCTTGCTGCGGATGGACTCCAGCAGGGTCTTCTCGTTGCCGCCCGGCAGATCCGTGCGCCCGACCCCCATGAAGAACAGGGTGTCCCCGGAGAACATCAGCGCGTCCTTCTCGCTGTAGAGGCAGATGCCCCCCCGGGTGTGCCCCGGAGTCTCTATCACCACCAGGCCGCTGGAGAACACTTTGTTGCCCTCCGCCAGGATCAGGTCCGGCTCGGGCAGGCCCTCGAACTGGTTCTGGAAGTCCTGCGTCTCGCTCGCCCCCAGGGAGGCCAGGGCGTCCAGGTTGGCCTTCCGGGCGGTGCGGCCGAGGAACCTTCTATCCGCGGCGTGGATGGCCACCTGCACCTCGATCTTCTGCTTGCGGTAGTGCTCCCGCAGGCGGCCGACCGCGCCGGTGTGGTCGTAGTGGCCGTGGGTGAGCACGATGCCCATCGGCACCATCTTGAGCATGTTGACGCCGGCGATGATCCGCTCCTCGTCCGCCCCGGGATCGATGATCACGCACTCCTTTTTGCCGTTGGAGTAGATGTAGCAGTTCGTGTCCAGCGGACCTACTATCAAGCGCTCAACCATGGTAATCTTGACACTAATGGATTTGCCCCGCTTTGACAACTCGACGGATTGATGCACCGTGGGCGCGCTGGAGCTGTTGCTGCTGGCCCTGGGCACCGCGCTGCTGTTTTTCGCCCTGATCCCCGGCGCGGGGGCCTTCAGCGTGCGCCGGCAGTGGCGGGTATTCCGCCGGCGGATGCGGGAAGCCTCGCTTGCCCCCTTCCTGCACTACGCGGACCTCGCCGGCGCGGAAGGCTCGCGCGGGGAGTTTCGCGTTTTTGGCGAGCTGGAGGCCATCCAGGGGCGCGACCGGATCTGGATCAACACGGGCGAGTTCACGGTGGAGGCCGACTTAGCGGGGGTGCGCGTGTACCTGCTGCCCTCGCTTTCCGGAGCCGCGGGCGGCATGGACGCACTGCCGGATGAGGAGCCGGCAGTGGCGCCCTGGAGCCGGGTGTTCAGCCTGCCCTCCGGGATGCGCCTGTTCGTGGGCGGCAGCCTGTTCCTGGAAGAGGGACGGGGGGTATTCCGCTCCGGGCCCCGGGCCCCGCTGCTGGTGGTATTCTATGACGGGGAGCGCGAGAGCATCCTGAAGCGCGCCATCTGGGGGGGGCGCAAGAAGAACGAGTACTGGAACCAGTTCACCCCTCTCTCGCTGCTCACCGGGTTCTTCTGTCTGGCCCTGCTGGCCTACGTGTCGCTGCGCTCCTCCCAGGCCGGCCTGCCCGGGCTGCTGGTGCTGAGCCTGGCCCTGGCGCCGGTGGCCCCGTTCCTGCCGCCCGGCGTGGCCCTCTATTACCTGTACCGCTACTTCTGGAAGATGGCCCGGCGGCTGCGGGCCGAGCGCGACCTTCTGCGCCTGCCGCTGCGCTACTTCCCCGGCGGGGAGGCGGACGCGGAAAAGACGGCGCGCCTGCCCACCGGCGAGAGCTACCTGATGAGCCGGGAGGGCTCACTCGCGGTCGAGGGGGAGCCGGAGACCCGGCGGTGCGCAAGGGTCCCTGAGGCCGCGGAGAGCTGGCTGTTCGGCGCGGTGCAGGAGCGCTCCGGGCGGCGCATACTGCGGCGGCCGACGGACCCCATGGCCGAGCTGCTGCGCATCCCCGGCGACCCCGCCGCCCTGGCCGGCCGCTGCGACTGGACGGCCCGCTGGTACGAGCTGGCCGCCGCCGCCTGCTTCGGGATCGGGCTGGGCGTCAACCTGTTCGGGATCCTTCTGCTGCTGGCGCGGCTGCTAGCCTAAAGCGGGCTTCAGGACGGGCGGCGGCGGGCGACAAAGGCGTGGATGGCCCGTCCCTTTCTCACCAGGATTTCCCCATATACCGAGATGAAGATGTCCTCCGGCGGGCCGGAAGGCAGGAGCTCCATCTCCGGCTCCAGGACGCAGAGCAGCTTGGCCTGGAGGAAGTAGTCGAGGAAGTCCGTAGCGAAGGCGATCTCGCCCCCGGGCCGCAGGGTGCGTTTCAGAGCGGCGAGGTTGCCGGCGCGCAGGAAGCGCCGGCGGCGGTGACGGGCCTTGGGCCAGGGGTCCGGGAAGTAGATGTGGTAGCGTCTGACCGAAGCGTCGGGCAGCCCGGCCACCACCTGCTCGGCACCCGCCTGCAGGACGTAGGCGCGCGGGAGCCCGCGGCGCTCGATCTTCTGGACTGCCTTCAGACAGCGCTTGGCCTTGAGCTCCACCCCGAGAAACCCCACCTCGGGGTGTCTGCCGCAGTACTCGGTCAGGAAGTGCCCGTTGCCGCACCCCACCTCCACCTCCAGCGGACCGTCCAGGCAGGCGAGGATATCGGGGAGAGCTTCCAGGGGATACGGGTGCAGCTACTCGTCCTCTTTCTTGCGGGCGTAGTTGACCGTGATCTGTTTTCCCTTCAGCTCCGTGCCCGAGAGGGCGGCGATGGCCTTCTCGGCCAGGGCGGAGTCGATCTCCAGGAACGAGTAGTTGTCCAGGACGCGGATGTCGCCGAAGTGGGCCTGGTCGGACTCCAGCGCGCGACCGAACAGGGCGGCGAGGTCCTTGGCGTACACCCCGCGGCTCTTGCCCACGCTGATGAACAGGCGGGTGAAGCCCGCCCCGGCGCGCGCCCGGTCCTTGACCGCCGGCGTCTCCCTCGGCGCCGCGGCGCCTCGACCCCGGCGAAGCCCGCTTGCGGCGCGGAGCCCGCTTGCGGCGGGCAACCCGCTGGCGGCGCGCGGTCCGCTGGCGGCCCGGCGACCGCCGGCGAAGCCCGCTTGCGGCTTGGAACCCGCTTGCGGCGCGAAGCCCGCTTGCGGCTTGGAACCCGCTTGCGGCGCGAAGCCCGCTTGCGGCTTGGAACCCGCTTGCGGCGCAGGCCCCTTGCCTGGCGCACGGGAAGGCCGCGCCTCCGCGCCGCGTGCGGGCTTCGCGCCGCGAGCGGGCTCCGCCGCCAGTGGGCCGTAGACCTGCTTCAATAAAAAGGCGGCTACGGTGGACCGGCGGATGAGCGGCGCGTGCCGGCGCAGCAGGCGCCGGTAGCGGGCCAGCTCCGCGGGGTCCTCGTCGGCCCGGATCCGCCTGAGGATCTCGCCGATCGCTCCGGCCAGGACCTGGTCGTCGGCCGGAAGGGGGGTTTTTTCTGGTTTCACGTTGAGTTTCTCCTGTAGCTGCTGGAATTGGGCCGGGGATCCCAGGGTGTAGATCTTTTCGAGCACGACGGAAGCGGGGCGGTAGGAGTCGGCACTCGGGGGCGGATCCACATTGAGCACGTGGGTCACCCAGCGCAGGCTGTGCCGCCGCACGGCCTCGAAGGTGCTGACCAGCACCGGATGCTCCCCCGCGGCGAAGCCCTCGCGGATCCGCTCCTGCTCCGCCTCGCCCATTGCCTCCCAGAGGACCCGCACGCGCAGTCCCAGCGCGGCCAGCTCCTGGCCCAGCTTCCGGGCGGAATCCCGCCCGGAGGTCTGCACCAGAAGAGCGCCGGCCCCTTTGGTCAGGGCGATGAGGGCCACGGCCCGGTTCTTGCCGGCCTCCGGGACCTCGACGAACAACTCCTCGACCTTCTCCCCCGCCTGCCTCCAGGCGGTTAGCGCCAGCTGTACCGGCCGGCGCAACAGCTCCAGCAGGCCGTCGGCCTCGGGGCCGATGGCGGAGGTGAAGAGGAGGACCTGTTTTTTCGACGGAAGCTTGGAGAAGATGAACTTCAGGTCGTCGACGAACCCGGGCTCCGGCTCCTGGCGGTCGATGACCACGCTCTGCAGGAGCGAGAAGTCCAGATTCCCCCGGCGGATGTGATCAATGATCCTGCTGGGGGTGCCGATGAGCACGTCCGGCTGCCTGGACAGGCTGCGATGCTCGCCCCTGTCGCCTTCCTCCACGCCGAGCGCGAATATGGACACGTCCCTGCCTGATTGCGGGCGGCAGAGACGCTGGAACTCGCGCTGAACCTTGCGCGAGTCCTCCGCGCTCGAGGTAGCGACCACCGCCTTGATCCCGGCTCTTCCTCGCCTGAGTCTGGCCAGAATCGGCAGGATGAAAGCGGCGGTCCTACCGGTGTCCCCTTCCACCTCCACGACCAGGTCGCGGCCGGATTGAATCAGGGGGACCACCTTGCGCTGCAGCAGCGTCGGCTTGGCGTACCCGGCCTTCCGAAGCGGCTCCCAAAGCTCCGCACTTCCGAACGAACGATCTCGTTGCTGCGGTGCCATATTTCCTTTTTAAAGATCTGGTTGCCCCCTCAACATAGTATGAAGGAGGGGAGTTTGTCAATTTGAAATACCCTCCACCTGACGATATTATTGTAAAGAGGTCCTGCCATGAAACTGAGAATCCCCGCCCTGCTGCTGGTGCTGCTGGCCGCCGGGCATCCCGCCTGGAGCCAGCCCTTCCGCTTCCAGTACCAGGCCGGGGAGAAATACCGCCTGCTCACCGAGGTGGAGGAAGAGGTCTACGTCGACGGGCGGTTGTCCCACCGGGCCGAGATCCTGAACAAGATCGCCGTGGAGACCCTGGAGGTGAAGGGGGAGGCCGGCCGCCTGGCCTGCACCTTCCAGACCTCGGAGCGGGCCTTCGGGGCGAGCTCTTCCTTCGCCTTTTCCGAGGACTACGCTTCGGTGTTCTGGCGGGACGCCCGCGGGCGCTACGACATCGCCGGCCAGTACTTCATGCCCGTGGTCCGCGGCGTGCCGTTTTTTCCCGAGGAAGAGCTTCGCGCCGGCGGCACCTGGTCGGCGCCGGGCGAGGAGGCCCACGACCTGCGGCGCAGCTACGGCATCCGTGAGCCCGTGCGCTTCCCCATCCAGGTGAGCTACACCTACACGGGGCGCGAGCAGCGCGAGGGCAAGACCCTGGAGGTGATCGGGATCCGCTACACGGTGTTCCACCGCTTCGAGGGCTTGGGCGTGGGCCGCGGCGCGGTGCCAGTGCGGGTTAGCGGGCAGTCCGACCAGACCTACTACTGGGATGCAGGCAGGGGCCAGCCGGATTCCTATGAGGAGCGCTTCGACTTCGTCTTCCACCTGTCCAACGCCCAGGTGGTGGAGTACGTGGGCACGGCGCGCGGCCGCCTCCTGGAGTCCACCAGGCTGGACAAGGAGAAGGTGGCCGCGGACATCCAGCGGCAGCTCGCCGACCGGGGCGTGGCGGACACCTCCGTGCGCGCCGAGGAGGCGGGAGTGACCCTGGCCCTGGAGAACATCCAGTTCGAGCCCAACTCCGCGATCCTGCTGGCTGCCGAGAAAGCCAAGCTGCGGGCCATTGGCGAGATTCTTTCCAGGTACGCCGACCGCGACCTGGCCGTGAGCGGGCACACGGCGCGCGTGGGCGGGTACACCGACGAGCAGCACCAGGAGCTGTCCGAGCTGCGGGCTCAGGCGGTGGCCGACTACCTGCTGTCCATCGGCGCCGCGCGCGCGACGCAGCTCACCGCGCGCGGCTACGGCTACCGCCGGCCCCAGGCCGACAACTCCACGGAGAAGGGGCGGAGAACCAACCGCCGGGTGGAGATCACGATCCTGGAGAACTAGCCTACGGTGGTGCTCGCCGGCTCTTCCGGCAGGAGCCAGCAGGCCAGCGGGTCCACTGCAAACTCGACCCTCCCGCCCGCGGGCAGGACTTCCTTGCCGGGACCCTGAGGCGCGGACAGGACCAGGCGCTGGTCGCCCGCCTCCACGATGGCCTGTACCTGGGAGCCCAGGTACTCGCGGCGCAGGATGCGGCCGTGGAAGCGGTTGCCCGCTTTCCTGCCCAGGCGAGCCGCCTCGGGGCGGAAGAACAGGACCCGCCGCTCGCCGGCCGCCGGCGCTCTGCCGCCGGCGGGAGCCGCAAACCGGCCCAAGGCGGTCTGGAGCACGGTCAGCCTGCCGTCGCGGGCGAGCACCCTGCCGGGGATCAGGTTGGCCTGGCCGATGAAGCCGGCCACGAACAGGCTGGCAGGGCGGCGATAGACCTCCTCGGGGCTGCCGAGCTGCTCGATGCGACCTTCCCGCATGACCGCGATCCGGTCCGAGATGGCCAGGGCCTCCTCCTGGTCGTGGGTCACGTACACCGTGGTCACCGCCAGCTCCCGCTGCACGGCTTGGATCTCCAGGCGCAGGGACTGCCGCAGCTTGGCGTCCAGCGCGCTCAGCGGCTCGTCCAGCAGCAGCAGGCGCGGGCGGGGGGCCAGGGCGCGTGCCAGGGCCACCCGCTGGCGCTCGCCCCCGGACAGGGTGTGCACGCGGCGGCGCTCGTAGCCCGCCAGATGCACCATCGACAGCAGCTCGCGCCCGCGCGTCCGCGCCCGCCCGCGCTCCCAGCCCTGCACCGCGGGGCCGAAGCAGACGTTGTCCAGCACGTTGAGGTTGGGGAACAGGGCGTAGTCCTGGAACACGATCCCGATGCGACGGCGGTGCGGCGGCTCCCCCTCCACGGCCTGCCCGCCGATGCGGATGTGTCCGGCCTCCGGCCGCAGGAAGCCCGCCACCAGGCGCAGGGAGGTGGTCTTGCCGCAGCCCGAGGGGCCTAGCAGGGTGAGCAACTCCCCCGGGCGGACCTCCAGGTCCAGGCGGATCGTGAACTCGGGGTAGCCCTTCTTGACCCCCTCCAGACGTAGGCTCATGCGCGTGGCTCCTTTCCCAGGGTCTCGATGGCCAGGAAGGCCAGGAAGCAGGCCAGCATCAGCACGGTGCCCATGGCGCAGGCCCCCGCGAAGTTGTACGAGCCGATCAGGCGGTACACGGCCAGGGGCATGGTCACCACCCCTGGCGGGGAGAGCATCAGGGTGGCGTTGATCTCGCCCACTGAAATGCCGAAGGCGAAGGCCGCCCCCGTGATCAGCGCCCCCTTGAGCAGGGGCAGCTCCACGCGGAAGAATAGCTGCCAGGCGCCGGCCCCCAGGCTGCGGGCGGCCTCCTGCAGCGAGCCGGGCAGCTTGCGCAGGACCGGGCTGACCGCGCGGATCACGAAGGGGTAGGCCACGACCGTGTGGGCGAACACCACGGCCACCCAGCTGCCCGCCAGGCGCCAGGGCAGGCCCTGGTAGGCCTTCAGGTAGCCCAGCCCCAGAATCACCGAGGACACCCCCAGCGGCATCATGAGCGCCGCTTCCAGCGCCCCGGCGCCGACGAAGCGGCGGCGGGCGCTCCACCAGGCCAGCAGGGTGCCCAGCGGCAGGGCCAGCGCCACGGTGAGCCCGCCGAAGACCAGGCTGTTGCGGATGGCGCCCAGGTAAACCCCGCCCGGGGCGGCCAGGCGGCGATACCACTCCAGGCTCCACCCCCCTGCCCGCCACCCGGAGCGGGCCTGCAGGGAGTAGGCGACCACGGTCAGGATCGGGGCCAGTACCACCAGCGCGAGCAGCGCCAGGTAGGCCAGGGCCGGGACGCCCGCGGGCCGGGCGAGCAGCTCCGCCAATCGCCGCCCGCCGGCGGCGCCGGAAAGCTCCTCGGTGAAGCTGGAGTGAGACGCCAGGCGCAGGTATATCCAGAGGAAGCCCAGGGAAAGAAGCGCCCCGACCAGCGCCAGGGCGCCGGCGGCGGGCAGGTCCAGGCTGACCTTGGCCAGACGGTACACCTCCACCTCCAGCGTGGAGAAGCGCGGGCCCCCCCCCAGCACCAGCACCACGGCGAAGCTCAGGAAGCAGAAGATGAAGATCAGCGCACCGGCGGCCAGGAGGGCGGGACTCAACTGGGGCAGGGTCACCCGCAAGAACAGCTTCGCCCCGTGCGCGCCCAGGCTGCGCGCGGCCTCTTCCGTGGAAATGGGCAGGCGGCTCCAGAGCGAGCCGACGATGCGGGCCGCGATCGGGAAGTTGTAGAAGGCGTGGGCCAGCAGGATGGCCTGCAAGGAGTACAGCACGCGCAGGGGCGGCTCGCTCAGGCCCAGCACCTGCATCAGGGCCCGGTTGAGCACCCCGTTGTTGCCGAAGAAGCGCACGAAGCCCAGCACCACGATGATCGAGGGCAGCACGAATGGCACGGTGGTCAGGGCCCGCACTGCGCCTTTCAGCGGGAACTCGTAGCGGGCCAGCAGCCACGCCCCGGGAAGGCCGAGGGCCACCGACAGGAGCGTGGACAGCAGGGCCTGCTGGAAGGTGAAGCCAATGATCCGCAGGTAATACGGGTCGCCCAGGATGCGGGCGACCCTCCCCAGGCTGAACCTTCCTCCAGCCTCCGTGAGGCCCCCGGCCAGGATTGAGCCCAGGGGGTAGTAGAAGAACAGGGCCAGGAAGGCGAGCGGGACGGCGGCCAGGGCCAGGGTCAGGCCCCCGCCCGCGTCGCGGAGGCGGGTCGCCGGCATCCGGCTATCGGCTCATCGTGCGCGCCCACTCCGCCAACCAGCGCTCCAGATTGTCGCGGATCACCCCCGCCGGCAGGGAGAGGCTGCGCGCCGGCCTGGGCGCCAGGCGGAAGGAGTCCGGGAGCCGGGCGCCGGGGTCGACCGGGTACATCCAGTTGGTGAGGGGCAGCTCGCGCTGGAAGGACTCGCTCAGCGCGTAGTCGATGAAGGCTCGGGCCAGCGCCGGGTGCTTCGCGCCCTTCAGGATGCCCACCCCCTCCACCTGCAGGTAGTGCCCCTCGGGGAACAGCGCCGCCCGGTAGCGCTCGCTCGACTCGTATTCCAAATGGTAGGCGGGGCTGGTGGTGTAACTCAGTACCAGGGGGGCTTCTCCGGAGGTGAACATCCCGTAGGCGGAGTCCCAGCCGTCCGTGATCGTGAGGATGCTCGGGGCCAGGCGCCGCCAGTACCGCGGCCAGCCCTCCCCGTATACGGTGATCGTCCACAGCAGGAAGCCCAGGCCCGGGCTGGAGGTGCGGGGATCCTGGAGGATCAGCTTGCCGCGGAAGCGCGGCGCGGCCAGGTCCTCCAGGCTCGCGGGCGGTTGGGCCAGCCTGTCGCTGTCGTACACTACCGCGAAGTAGCCGTAGTCGAAAGGGGTCACCGCGTGCGAGGGGTCGAACTGCAGCTCGCGTGGCACGAGGGCCAGGTTCGGGCAGAGGTAGGGCTCCAGGATCTTCTCTTCCAGGGCACGCGCCAGCAGGTTGTTGTCGATGCCGACGATCAGGTCGGCCTGAGGATCGTCCTTCTCGAGGATGGCGCGGCTCAGGACCTGGCCG